>WNGQ01004649.1_pt1 | contig 13588 bp, 12 predicted proteins | sample 5407661 | NCBI WGS metagenome assembly WNGQ01 (sample SAMN13153382, study PRJNA577476) | soil metagenome | isolation source: 60 cm soil or saprolite under Garry oak tree replicate 2 | place: USA:California | collected 2016-06-15
AAGGTCGAACTGGTGATGGGTCTCAAACGGTTCCCTCCCCTTTCGTCCCATTGCTTCAGGTTTCTCAGGCGCAGCCAATCCCGTCATAACATCATACGTGTCGAGGATTCGTAGCGAATCCTGCTCCTCCAGCTTTCTCGCATCGACACCCAGTCTCGCCAGATCCTGACGAATGTAATCTGGTGGGTGAGTGAACACGTGGTATTCAGTTCTCACTCCCTGGCTCAAAGCCTCCGCAGCGATAGTCAGCGAGGTCTCATACCAAGGCGAGTCCGGATCATGCTCCACAACATAGTGCCCGCCGTAGCTTAACCCGCCCGGAACCATCGGCTTAAGGATTGGAAGAGTTAACGAGGCCAACAAGGGAAGCGACTCACCGCACGAGGGTTCGAGCTTGAGACGCCTACTTTAAAGTGCTTTAAGGAGACCAGCTTTTCCGTCTCGCAATTTAGGCGTGCTGTGTGAACACAATTATTGCAGCTGACACCCGTCGTGCGCTTCTTCGAGTCTTCGCACTCGCTCATAGTCTACATGGAGAATACGGAGACGTCGGGGGCCAGTCTGAGAAAATCTTATACTTTCCATTCTATCAAGGATACGGGACGGCTTTTGAGACAAATAGTCTTCTTGGCCGCGTTGCTCATCCTGGTAATTCCTACTCCAGCACTGGTCCCGGCCTCTCAGACCTATTCCGTACCCGGAAGCTCCGCCCAGCTTTCATCTCTGAACACTCCTCCAATAGCAGCATTCACCTACATTCCATGCGTCGCCTGCGCATCAATCGGTCAACCCGTCTTCTTCAACGGTAACTGGAGTATAAGCCCGAACGGCCCGATAATCTCGTACGTATGGAACTTTGGGGACGGCACGCCCCCGGTCAAGACAAACAACACAAGCGTCTCACACGTCTATCTCTCCTCAGCCACAATGTGGCAAGTTTCACTCACAGTCCAAGACGCAAGTGGACAGACAGACTCGATGAGTCAGCAGGTCATGTTCAACGTCCAACCTGGATTTGTCTTTCAGCCCGGAAAACCTGCCGTCGCGCAACCCGTGACCTTCAACGCGTCCAGCACAGTCGTCTACCTCCCTCCAAGCAACCTCCTCGGGTTCCAGTGGAGATTTGGAGACGGAGCCACCGGTAGTGGTAAAACGACCATCCACTCGTACTCCGTCTCGGGCCTCTACAGAGTATTGTTGACTGTTGAGACTTCTCAGGGAAACGCGCAAATCTCCAAGAGTATCATTGTAGGTACAATCTCTCCTCCGCCCGGGAACGTGATATTACAGTCGGTGTTTGGAATCGCGTTCTACAATAGCAGCGGGAAGATCACCATACAGCCAGCATCCCTCTTCCTCAACCTGACCTTCCAAGGAGCCAACTCAACCGGGACCAAATGGAGCATCAACGCCGGTTCAGTACAAAACAGGCCGACCATCAAAATCGGACCCTCCCAGACGCTACCCGTTCCAAGAAACTTTACAGCAACTTCAGGCGAGGCTTTTCAGCTCAACACGGGACGCCTCGTCATAACCGCCGTCGTAGCCGAGGTCTACTCTTGTCAGCAGCAACAACCGCCCTGCACGGTCCGGAACATGCTCTACCAGCTTTACCTTACAGGGCCCTCAAGGCTTGTAGCGGCAAACAGTAGCCTCATGTTGTTCACCAGACTGTTCGGCTTCCTGTACAATTCCCAGACGAGAATCGGACTATTCTTCGTCGCAGGAATCTCGCCAGGGGATGTTGACGAGAGCGGAACAGTAGACGTTCGAGATCTTTCAATTGCTGCCTCCAGTTTTGGAGCAGACACCGTCCAGTCCTCAACAACAGCGCCCTCTACAAGCAGCGATGGCTATTCTGGCGCGTACTATGCAGACATGAACGGGGATGGTCGAGTTAACATCCAGGACATTTCCTCAATAGCGGCCAACTTCGGACAGACGTACTAGCAGTTCCCCCAGTCATCTTTTTCTCACGCGCCTAGCAGACGCAGTCGGATCTGAGTCTAGACCGGTAATGGGGTCAAGGGTAAGACAATAAAAGACGTGTCAGAGCGGGACCATTTCTGGGCCCGTAGCTCAGCCTGGATAGAGCGGCAGCCCCCTAAGCCTTGGGTTCCGCGCTAGGTGGCGACAGCTGTAGGAGCGCAAAGACTCCGGCTAGAGGTCGTGGGTTCGAATCCCACCGGGCCCGCCACTCTCGCCTTGAAAGGCAACGCGCTTGTGAAGCCTCGCTTACCTCGAACAACAGCAAAATCATCATCTACTAGACCACGGAAGAACACGATGCACAACTGGCGATTCATGGCCTTGTCCGATGCTGATCTTCTGAGGCGAGCTAGAAAGTACGTCTTCGACTCCTTCTACGCCAACACATATGCGCCGGTGCTGGAAGAGATTATGCGAGAGTTTCACCTGGACCGGGAGAAGGGTGACTCTCTGTTCAAGGAGCTCGAAGCGTCCCATTACATTCTCCTCGTCCCTGGTACTCAGAGAATCCTGATGGCCAACCCCTTCTCGGGAGTGACGACGCCTTTCGTCGATACTATTGATGGAAAGCGCTACTTTGCGAATTGCGCCTGGGACACAGTCTCCCTTCACGTCATGCTCAACCGTGATGCTGATGTTGCCGCGTTCTGTCACCACTGCGCAGAACCAATCAGGTTGAAGCTGAGCCATGGAAAAAGGGTCTCTGGCATCCCGGAGAACCCGCTGATATTCCTGAGCGTCCCAGTCGCAAAATGGTATGATAATCTGATCAACACATGCTCCAACAACATGGTCTACTTCGCGTCCAAACAGCATCAAGAAGAATGGCTGAGGGCTCACCCAGCTCTTCACGGAGAGACCCTAACGGTTGAGAAGATGGCCGAAGCATGCAGACCCCTCTCCGCGACCAGAATGGACCTAGACTACACTAGGCCCACGGCCAGTGAACTGACTGCCTACTGGAACTCGATCGGTCTCAAGAGCGAGTACTGGAAGATCTGACCCTGCTCTAATTTCTAGTGCGTCTTTATTTCTGGATCTTGCGGGAGACCTCGCGCATGAACGCGGGCAGGTCCATGGGCCATCGAGAAGTAATCAGGTTACCATCGACGACAACCTCCAGATCCTCCCAAATGCCCCCTGCGGCCTTCACATCCTCCGGGACCCCATCGTGCCAGTAGGACGTCAGATGCCTTCCTTTCACCACGCCGGCTGAGGCGAGAGTCCAGGGACCATGACAAATCGACGCGACCGGCTTGTTCTCCTCGAAGAAGGATTTGGTGATCTCCAAGGCTTTCTTGATCTTGCGTACTGTCGCGGGAGCTCCGTCTGGGAATCCTCCTGGTATCAGGAGGAGATCATATTTGTCTGGGTCGACCTCGCCGATGGTTGTCGTCGGCTCTAGGGTGTAGCCGTGTTCTCCGCTTATCCTTTGCTTGTTGGGTGCGGCGATGTCAGCCTTCCAACCCATCTCTAGTAGTCGGAAGAGGGGGAAGAATACTTCCATGTCTTCGAACTTGTCGGCGGTGAGCACGAGAGCTTTCTTACCCGGGTCTTTCAATGATTAACAGGTCCGGTCTCGCTGTATGGAGAATGTCTCTGCGAAAAAGCTTCTAGCCCGTTCTGTTTCGGGAGAAACCCGTTGTTTCTATCCGGGGACGAGGTTGTCGTCCTGCAAAGATTCACAGTTATGACCTGACCGGTGCTTCTCACAATAGTCTTTCATGCAGTGTGGACAGTGGTCGTGTGCGAGTACTTCGCAGTCGCTGCAAACCGCTCCCCATATCGAGGTCACCCCAATTAGTTCCTCCATTAAAGCTCTGGCAACTGTCCGGGACGAAATCGGAACCTTAGATGCAAGGTAAGCAAGGCTATGATTCTTGACGGTTCTGTACCTTGGAGCATTTGGCGAGGGTGACGCTCCCATAGCGTTCTCGGCCCGTTCTCTTCTACAAGAAACGTGCCAAGCTGTGCTTTTTGCACTGGCCGAGTGTACCTTCTTATCATAGGACAAAACCGGTCGTGCCTTCATACTCCCGAATTGACCTGTGAAGGTGTGATTTGAACGAGCAAGCAGCAAAGTTCGAATTCTCGCCTCTACGCGGTCCTCTCCTTCCTCATCGTCATTATCCTCGGAGAGACAGCCAGCCTTCTTCTCGAATACCAGAACAACTCATTCCTGAGAGATTACCTCGCCCAGAACACGACCACGGTTACGAGTGAAATTCTCGCAATAGTTCTTGTCGGTCTCGGGCTTGCCTATGTTACGGCCAGAGGGTCCTTGCGGCCCGCTGGACAGGTCAAGGGTCCAGGTGCATTCCACAGGCTAGGCGACATCGTCACTAAGAGACACAGGCTGGTGATACTCGGCTGGATACTCATCCTCCTCGCCTCACTACCCCTCGCGCTCAACGTCAACCAGGCACTCACCTCCCAGAACCAGGCCGACTCGTCAAACTCAGAATCCGCAAGAGCACAACAGATCATCACGGACCAGTTTCCACACCAACAAGCAAACTCCAGCGCACTGATAGTCATCGTCGGCGTCGACGTGACCGATAATGCGACGAAGAGTTTCGTCCTGGATCTCGAGACTGGGCTCACGGCCCCGGGGGTACTGTCAAGTCTCCAGAACTACACATCAGTCTACAGCGTGGAAAGAACGATTCTCACCGGGACCATTACCGGGCTCGTTCCACTGGTCTTGCAGACGAACGTTTCAGCCTTCATAGTCTACGGGATTCCTTCAATTTATCTCCAAACATGGATTCCAGCATACTCGGGCTCAGGAAACGCGACAGCTGCTGACAACTCCGCGAACAATGGGACCCTCACGTATCTCAACAACCTTGCCCCGCAGCTCGGGCCGAACGCGCAGCTCGCCCAAGGCTACTATCAGGCCTTCTACGGGTCATGGAGAGGATTCAGCTCAACCTTCAACTCAACCTACACGCCCATCATCCGAGCCGGGCTCGCGGTCAACCAAGCAGTCCCAATCACAGCCGCCCCGCCCGCATCCACGTTCGCGGCAGGAATACTGAAAGCCGTCTGGGGCGGATTGTCATTCACAACCTGGAATCAGACCGATCCTGTGTTACGTGTTGTTCAAACAGTATTGTCAACGGGCTCTTCGCTGCCGCCCCTCCCTATCAGCCTTCTAGAATCGACCTACAAGCTTGGTCCCAGCCCTAGCGCAATGGCTGTCAGGAATCTGGCAAATCAGATCATAGCCACCGGGACCCTTTCCACCTATCCACTGCTCCCATCCGATCTGGTCGCCCGGTTCGTAAGTCCGAAGAAAGATACTATGCTGGTCATCGTTGACTTTTCCAAGTCTCCTGAGACCTTCGCCTCCGCAGGCTCAGACCCATTGCTCAAGGACGTTACTAACATGCGCAGCGTTGCTGCTAGCCTGCTCGCGCTCAACCGTGGTCCCACCAAGGTCTATGTTACAGGAAGCCTTGCGACGACCACTGATTCATCATCCGCATCCAATCAAGATATCCAGAGAATAGATCCGGTAACGATAGGCGCGATTCTAGTCCTCGTCGGCGTCTTCTTCTTCGCCATCATCACACCGATCATCCCACTTGCCACCATCGGCATGGCGTTGCTCGTCGCGGACGCGCTGGTCTACATCATCAGTAAGTTCATCGTGCCTATCCAGGATACCACGCTGACTTTCCTCTTCACTGTGATGCTCGGGGTCGGGACGGACTATGCGATATTCCTCATCGCGAGATATCGGGAAGAACGCGTGGAGGGACGGGACAAGATCGAGGCCGTGCATACGTCGGTGAAATGGGTCGGCGAGAGCATTGCCACCAGCGGCATGACAGTCATACTCTCGTTCGGAGTGATGGCGCTTAGCAGCTTCACATTTCTCAAGTCGATGGGAATCGGAATCTCGACCGGGGTCTTGATCGCGTTGCTGGTCAGCCTGACCCTGATTCCCGCGATTCTCACACTAGCCGGTGACCGGGTGTTCTGGCCGAACTCGGGGAAGAGGTTCGAAGCACGCGCAGCCAAGGCCCGCGCGAAACGTGCGGCCAAGCCTAGCTACTTCCGACGGGCGGCAACGTTCAGCGCCAACCGGCCCAAGACAGTACTCCTACTCGCAACAGTCGTCACGCTACTCGCTGCGTACCCTGTCGTCACCTACCAGACAACCTATGATTTTGTGGCCGGGCTGCCGAACACTGAGAGCGTTCAGGGACTGAACGTTTTACAGCATAGCTTTGGAGCCGGTCTAATCGGACAGACGCAGGTTGTCGCTCAGTTCCCAGCGACCATCATGCAGGACAAGGGCATCGGCCCAGCCTATGCCAAGGCATTGGACGGTTTGTCGCAGAACATTTCCAGCCTAACGAACGTAGCTAAGGTTACGGGACCAACGCGGCCGAATGGTGCAGTCTTGAACGTGACGGACCTGTCGAAGCTTAACCCGACAGACGCGTTCGAAGTCCGTAGCGCTATTGGAAAGGACAACCGGACCATTGTGATCACCGTGACCTTCTCGGAGGAGCCTTTCACAGTCACTTCGCTCAACTCGGTTAAACAGATACGCGATACTGTCGCAAGACTCCAAGGCTCGGATGCGACCCTCAAGACTGCCGAGATAGTGGTGGGTGGTCAGTCGGCGTCAACTGCCGATTTTGCGGCGCAGACCAATGACCAGTTCACCACGATGAGGATCGTTGTACTCGCGGGAATATTCGTGATACTGTTGCTCGTTTTAGGCTCCTACGTTCTTCCGCTCGCCGCGATTCTCTCCATCGGCCTGAGCATTATCTGGTCCTCGGCCGCGACGATCATCTTCTTCAAGACAGTCCTCAACGCGGACATCATTTTCATCATACCGTTGATCCTCTTCCTACTTCTGTTCGGTATTGGAATGGACTACAACATCTTCATCCTGACACGTATTCGTGAGGAGGCGCAGAAGGGCAAGCCGAGTAAGGAAGCGGTCATAGATGCGGTCGACCGCACTGGTGGAATCATAACAGCGCTTGCGCTGATACTCGGGTCGGCGATTGGCTCCTTGATGCTCTCGTCCAACCGGTTGCTCGAGGGCTTCGGCTTCGCCATATCACTCGCGGTACTGCTTGACGCGATGGTCGTACGGACCTATCTCGTCCCGGCGACCATGGCGCTTCTCGGCAAGTGGGCCTGGTGGGGACCAAAACAGCTCCAACGAGTACACTACGAGGAGAACAGCAAGACGGCCAAGGCTGACAAGACCGCGCCATGAGGGCGTGGTTCCTTGGAGTATCTCTACAAGATCCAGCCCGTACGGCCTGAAATGCTTACCGAGGGACCGACACCGTTCGAACAGCAGACGATGTCAGACCATTTCGAGCGTCTCAAGGAGTTAATGGTGAAAGGTGTGGTGATTATGGCTGGCAAAACGCAGAATACCGACTACAGTAGCTTCGTGATAGTTATCATCAACGCCGGTTCGGAGGAGGAGGCGCGGAAGATCATGCACGAGGACCCGGCTGTGAAGAACAAGGTGGTCAGGGGAGAGCTTTGCCCGTACAAGATTGCTCTGCTCAGGGCTGAGAACGTGATGGACTCGGGGTCAGGCAGTGGCGAAGACTAGGACATCTGCTCACTATTCGAAGATGGCGTACTACTACGACGAGATATATGCGACCATAGTAGATTATGAGAAACAGACCAGGTTTCTGGAGAAGATAATCAGGAAGCATCTGGGGAGGAGGCCGCGTTCTGTTTTGGATATTGCCTGCGGCACTGGAAACTACACGTTTGTCTTCGCGAAGCATGGTTACAGGGCGACAGGAATAGATGTTTCTGAGGAGATGTTGAAGGTTGCACGGAGGAAGGCGGGAGGACAGGATAATCCTAGATTCTACAGGATGGATATGCGGAAAATACGGCTGGACCAGCGATACGATGCTGCAACGGTTCTCTTCGGTGGTTTCGGATATTTGGAGAAGGAGGAGGATGTGGGGCTATTCTTTGGTAGCGTGTCGAAACACCTGAATCGTCGTCGGCTGTTGATGTTTGAGTTCTGGCAGAACTCTGCTGTCCTCCCCGCCGCTACGGGCAAGTCTGGCATGAAGAGCTGGGACATGACAGAGACTGGCGATCGCCTGATAGTACGGCTGAACCTAAGCCGCTATGATCCGCACACGAACGTTCTAGATGTCAAGTTCGACTTCTACATAATGGACAGGAAGAAGAAGGAGCTTGTTGACGAGTTCTCCGAGACTCATAGGGTGAGAACGTACTCGATATCACAGATGCGAGCCCTTCTTGAGCATCACGGTCTCAAAGCATTAGCGTTCTATGATGCAGACCTGGCCAGGGCAGAGAAGGGCGAGGTCGCCCCGGCATCCTTCTCAACGTTCCGCGTAATGGCGGTCGCAAGACCAGTCTAGTCATGCTCTCAGGACTATGGTGAGGCGAATGTTTCGCACAGCCTCTCCGATCCCGCTGGTGACCAGTCGTTCTTTCGCGTTGTTGAGAAGTTTCCTGGTCCAGTCCGTATCGCCTCCGTCCACCAGCTCGACCCATTTGCCCTTGTGTTCCGCGTGGATGTGGAAACGGAACTGTTGGTAGTATCCTCGAGTCGTTGATTTTGATTCCTCAAGCTCCACGCGTGTGCTGGGAAGCTCCTTCGATAGTCCGTCGATAATCTCTGTTAGCAGATCGGCATGTGCGGCGCCTGGAGACAAATCGTTGAAAGTGACACGCAGTGGAATGTCGTGTCCGATGAACTGTGTGATTGCATGCCGATAGAATCTAACGTGCTCCGCTATCGATGCTTTTTCGAAACGGAAATTTCCCGCGTCCCTTCCAGCCGAACAGAGGGTGAGTAGGCGGAAGTGAGCTAGGGCCTTGGGGTCGTGGTAGCGCTGTGCGCGTAGAACCCTGTGGCTGCACGCGAGGTTTACGGTGCTGTTATCTGCCGGATTTTGCCTGGTCAGCTTCTGTCGGCGGACTGCGCATTCCAGTGCGAGCGCGTTTGTGGGGTCTGAGATGACTTCGGTGTTCCGTATTGTTGTGAGTATCCAGTCCTGACTGACTGGTGCGATGCTGGATACGCTGCCTAGGGGAATGGTCGGGGATAATTCGATTGTCTCGAAACCCTTGGGGAGACTGGAGAAAGCGACATGGTCCCACGCGATGATTCTTGAAGGATTGAGCCTGGAGGGCTGTGTGAGCCTGTGGCCTATGTAGTCTGCGAGTATTTTGCGTGGGATGCGTCGTTTGGCGATTCGCCCGTAGACCTCGATCAGGAGTGATTGGAGATCGGTGGGAGTGATTCGTTCGGCAAGTATCTCGACCAGGTCGGGAATGCCGGTCTCCTTGCTGATTCGCTGTGCGATCTTGCTCAATTCTGGCCGGAGGTTGCAGGGTTGCCGTTATTAGGTGAAATGAGTTCTGACGAGCATTTTCGGCTATTGTGCCATGGCGCGGGCCGCTAGAAAGTCCGATCTTCCGTCGAGATTCCATTCATCCCGGACGTACTTGGCCTGATACAGCTCCTTTGCCAGAGACATCTCGCGTCCTGTCAAGTTGCCTTTCTCAAGATGGACATTGTAGGAGTCCTGTATTCCTTGAACGATGCTGTCCCTGACCTCTCTGGTCCCGATGTTCCTGTGCAGTTCGTCTTTGATGGTGGTGACGCGCTTCTGTACGCTGGCTACGTGCTTGTCGGCGAGCTTGGACTTTGAAACGTTGAGAACCTTGCCCAGAATAGCGAGGTCTGAGGCGACTAGGATGCAGCCATGATGGAACACGCTTCCCCACTTCACGCTTCCAGCTGCGCCTGAGACTTTCTTCCCTTCTACGGAAATGTCGTTTATGGGCTGGAACTCGGCGCTCACGCCGAGTTTTCTGAGACCTTGAACGCTACCCTCGGATAGTTTCCGGAAGACCTCTTGCAAATCCGAGCCTGGGACCAGAGGGTGGCCTTTCCGCAGTGAGATTGCATAGTTGAGATTGCCTGCGTCGTGGTAGACTGCGCCCCCACCTGTGAAACGGCGTACCACCTCTGTCCCGGTCTCCTTGCAAACGTCAAAGTTGACCTCTAGCTGAGCCGACTGGAAGCAGCCGAGAACGATAGTGTTGGAGTTGTGCCAGAAACGAACGGTCGGAGGTGCGGCTCCTTCTCCGACGGCTCGCGGAATCGCCTCCTCCACCGCCATATTCATGAACGGATCGTCCGGGTACTCAACATCTACGACTCGCCAGGTCTCAGTCATGCGCTTGGCTCCTGTTTTGTTTCGAGTATCGCCTTGACCAGATCTTCCGGTGTTATTCCGAGGCTCTGGGCCTCTGTTCCCCTGAAGAATCGGTCAACTAGCAAACGCAACTCTTTCTCTCGGATGGGAACATCTTCCAGCATCTTCTCCAGTTTTGGAAGACTCTCTTCCGGTATCAGGAAGAAGTCGCCTGTGATCTTGATCTGATGGATGAGTCCGTGGTCTTCTGTGAGTCTGATTCTGACTAGTTTGCCGCCTGGACCCTTGTAGTCAGCAGCCAGAACTGCTTGCGAACTCATTTCTAGACTGTAAATGTTCAGAAGTTGGGTCTGGTGATTTATACTGTCTGCTTGAAAAACGAAAAATCTTTGCGGGCCTTGCTACCGCTTTTCCTTCGTTGGGGGAACAGTCTTTGACTCTTCATGGGTCTGCTTTGCGAGCTGTTTTGCTTCGGGAAGATTCTTCGGGTCTACGAGTTTCCATGCTCCCCTGTGAAGTAGTGGGTTTGTGCAGTGATTGCTCTTGCACTTGGTGCAGAAGCCTACTGGTAGGTCGGCGCCGGCTTTCTTTACCTCGGTCAATTCTCTGCCTCTAGGGGGGGTGCGGGTTGGAGGGGGAGTTCTGGGAGCGTCCCGGCTTCGAAGGGTTCCTCACCCGTTTCTGGTGGGTCCCACTGTTGAATCAAGCAGGAATACTAGCTGTGTACACCTTATTTAGGCTATTTAAACGGGGGTGTCAATTGGCCCGAAAAACACGCTTCCCCTTCTAAGGAGGGCCGGATTCGCCGGATTTTCCCGGGTTTTGAAAGGTCCAGTTCGGGTGCTAGTTGGCTGATCCGATCGGTCAGGGCGATTAGGTCCTCGGCCGGCGCGTCCTTGCCTATCCATGGCTTGCAGCTGGTCCGTATGGTGATGTTATCACCGGCCATTCCCTCCAGACAAAAGTAGAGGGCAGGGATTGGCGAGTAGACCTGGTCGTTGCCGCAGGTGGGACATCGAATCATCTAGGGGCCTCCTGGGTATTGCTCATGGAGGGACTCTGATTCTTCTTCGCCCTGAGCGATATTACAACGATGATTACGATCAGCGAAGCCACTAGTCCTGCCAAACCGTATAGGATCGGGGGCATTCCAAGGATGGTTGCTAGGCTCGAAGATCGCAACGTCTCAACTGTTTCCGCGATGACCGATGAGCTCTGGCCATAAGTACCCGAGGCGGTGATTCGGATAACATAGGTTAGCGGAGTAGAATCGTTGAGGGGAGCGTAGCTGTGGGTATAGTATCTGACCGTAGGCCCGCCTGGTGGCACAACAGTCGATTTGTATATTCCTATCACTTGGCTCGCTTGGAGTCCCCCGTACGAATCCCAGGGATCGTTCGAACTCGGGCAGAAGCAGGACCCGAAATTCGCATCTCCTCTCGTGTAGAAAACAGAATCTAGACCGGTCCCTTTCTCCGCGACTACACGATGGACAATGATGAAGAGAGGATCATTGGAGAACGGAGTCGGTGGCCTGAAGGCGATTATTGTTCCATTGGGAGGGCTCGTGCATGTATAATTGCCGCCAGCGCATGTGGGGACGATTTTGGACAGATCTGGTTGCGCGAAGGTTAGCAAGCTGCCGGGAGGAATTGAGCACTGGTCAATGGACGGGTTTGTGAGATGCTGGCACATGCTTCCACTTGTCATATTGTATATCAGGTCCGGTGTGGACCCGTCCCCCCAGTCTACCCAGGTTGCGGTTATTCCGCCATGGGAATCTGACACGGTGAAGTTGAGGTTGACCAGCTGGCCCGGGTTCGCTGGATTCGGGCCGAGACTCTTGACCGACAACGTAGGCGGAAGGTAGGATTCTGCAGCTGCCTTCTCAGTCACAATGGCAAATGATAGCGCGAGCAGTAGCAGGATGAATGGAAGGAGAGATTTCGGAGTCTTGGAGGTTTCCAAGGACCCGTCGAGTTATGCTGAGTGTTGCTCGCTTATTTGAGTATGCAATTATGCTGTTTCTAGGCTTAGCTGCAGGGTGGGCAGATTCTGTTGGTTTGGCGGGACACGGATATTATTCCGAGTCCGTAGGTGAAGTAGAGGTATCCGTCGACATAGTTCTGGTAGCGGCTGACGAATGTGAAGTAGATGTAGTTCCAGGGTAGAGCGTAGGAGTTGGCTGCGGGCGGGGTCCATCCCACCGTGATGCGGGCTGTCTGGCCTACTGGTATGATGATTGGTAGGCTTGTGCAGGTCGTGGCGAGTTGGCTGCCGCACTGGACTTGGTTGCCGCTGGCGAGGCTCCATGAGAGCGTGCCGGCTAGTGGGGTGTTGGCGATGTAGACGCTCTGAATCTGGACTGGTATAGAGCCGGTGTTGAGCACGTCTACTCCGATGTTGCCCTGGCAGCTGCCGCTGATGCTGCCCTTGATCGTGTTGTAGGCGGTGCCGCACCAGCCATTGGGTGCGTCTGTATAGTATAGCGCGTTACCGTTGACCGTGTTGCCACTGATTGCGAGTACTCCGTTCGCGTTAAGGTCAAGATTTCCACCAACTAGGTTGTTCTGTATCTGGCCAAAGTCAGCGCTCTCAATCTCTAGTCGGTCGCTTATCGTGTTGCCGGTCACGATGGCGTAGTGGCTGACTTCTGACTCGACCTGGCCGGTGATTGTGTTGTTGATCATTCTGAAGAGTCCTTTTCCTCCGTCCCAGAGGGCGCCGTTTGGGCCGTCGGGGCAACCGGTGCCGTTGCAGTTCGTGTTGCCTGATGTGTTGAGGTGAGATCCTATGATGATGACGTTTCCGACGTTGGCCGTGTAGCTCCAGCCAACCACGTTAACGTTGGTTAGGCTGATGGTTAGGCCGTTGTCGCTGTAGACTGACTGGACAGTGACATTGGGACCGGTGACGGTTAGGTTGCCGCCGCTACTGACGTATATGGCGCCGACGTTTGCTGTGATCTTGCAGACACCGTTTACTGGGACGAATATGTTGCTGGCGGTGGGACTGCTAATTGACCCATTGCAGGTGATGTAGGGTGTTACTGGTCCAGGGCTCGGGGCCACGCTTTCAGGTGTGGACTGGACGAAGGTTGCGAAGGAGCCGGTGAGGGTTTGGAAGTGTTCACGGTAAGCTAAGTTGGCCGTGTCTGTGGTCTGGGCTCCCGTGAAGGTAGGTATGACCCAGAAGTAGATGGTTGCGGACATCATGATGACGATGAGGACCATGAGGACCTCTGCGATGATCATATTGATCCCCTTCTTAGAACGACGCAGAGAACGCATGGTACAAACGCTACCCTGATTGCTTGAGAAGGGTACAACGGGCTCGCGGGACAAAAGACCGGTGTTACCGGGCCCACAAGAGAGCTGGGTTGGCGT
>WNGQ01009392.1_pt1 | contig 13588 bp, 13 predicted proteins | sample 5407661 | NCBI WGS metagenome assembly WNGQ01 (sample SAMN13153382, study PRJNA577476) | soil metagenome | isolation source: 60 cm soil or saprolite under Garry oak tree replicate 2 | place: USA:California | collected 2016-06-15
GTAATAGCGGCGCTCTGCATGGCCGGCACTTTGCACGCCCAGTCTCCGCGGAAACTGACGCTCTCCGAGGCCATCGACCTTGCCTTGAAACAGAATTCCAACCTTCGGATCGACAGAGCGAAGGTCCGCGGAAATCAATATCGCGCGGCGGGGACGCATGCGGACGAACTTCCGCAAGTCAAAACAGACGCCGGGCTGTTCGAAATCGCGAGGACGCAAAACCTGACGATTCCGGCCGGATCTTTGGGCGCGTATCCCGGGATTGGTCTGTTGCCTGGATCAACCGTCCTCATTGATCAGGGGAACCACAGTTTCTACATCGCAAACACGACCGTCGAGCAGCCTCTGACCCAGTTGATCAAGCTTCGAGCAGCCCGCCACGCTGCCCAGGCAGACGTAAGAGCATCACAGGCCGATCTGCGTAGGGCGGAAAACGAGGTCGCGCTACAAGTGCGCCAAGTCTATATCGAAATTCTGATCGGGCGGCTCGAAATGCAGGCAATGGCCCTTCAAATTTCCGCGGCCGAGCAGAGCTTGAAGGAAAACACCGACGGCGTTTCCACGGGAAACCTGCTGGAAGTCGCGGTTCTCGGGCAGAGAACGAATCTGCTCCAGAGCAAGTACCAGCTCAGCAAACTCGAGAACCAGATTTCCGATTTGACGGGCGACTTAAACGATCTGGCCGGACTTCCCGTCGACACGGAACTGGAACTTGCGCCGATTTCGACAGAAGCGGAGATTCCCCTGCTCTCCCTGGCCGAGTACCGGGATCTGGGGATTAATCAAAATCCCGAAATCCAGGCCGCAATGGAAGCTGCCGAGAAAGCGCGGCAAGGTGTCCGAATCGCGAAGGCGGACTATATTCCCGATGTCGGCGCCTTCGCGCAGTACACGTATCAGAACGGTGTGCCGTTCCTGGTTCACAACAATGGCTCGGTCGGCCTGCGGATGAGTTGGAAAGTATTCGACTGGGGGAAGCGTTCAGCCGCCATAGGAGAAGGCGAAGCTCAAGTTATGCAGGCCGAAGAGAATGTCCAGCGGCTGAAACGGCGCATCACGCTTCAGGTGGAAAAGAGCTACCGCAACCTGGAACTTGCGAAAGAAATGACGACCACCGCTCGCGCCGCACTGGAGCAGGCCCGCGAAACCCACCGACTAGATGGCGATCGCTACATCGTGGGAGTCAGCTTGGCTTCTGAAGATTGGCGGGCGAAGGCAGGCGAAGCTTCTGCTCAGGCCAATCTGTTGCGCGCCGATTTGAACTACTTGCTGGCCAAGGGGGAATTGGATGTGGCGACAGGCGCAGCTCCGAAGTAAGCTGACGCGAGGCCGTCAACGCCCTGATGCGGCGGCAGCGAGCCGGTTGCGAGAGGGTCTGCAGTCTAAAACGCGAAGGCGCACGCCTCCGTCCTGATGCAATGATCCATGCGGTCTATCTTCACGTTGGCAGCTGCTCTGCGATTTCATCGACCTAGAATATTCGCCCGATGATCGAAACGGCTCCTCTCGAACAGGCTGCTGATGCTTACGCTCGCATGATGCAAGGCAAGGCACGGTTCCGCATGGTGCTGACGATTGCCCAGTAGTGTCCACGTCCGATTCCGTCGGGTCAGGAGAAGAATCATGAGTTCAACAACCACGTAACAGCCCGGCGTATGGACTTTTCAGATGCTTTCGTGCGCGCCTTCTTCCACGCATCGGAAAACTGGCGCCAACAGTTATTAAATGCCGCTCTGGACCCTCCATTGCTCTAAAAGACGCGGGAGGCCTTATGAAGACGATGCGAGCTGAATGCGAGGGTTATAACCGGCAGTTCGGGCTGATCAACCGATGTGTGCGAGTCTGCACAACGGTCAAACCTATCTCGTTCTGCGCATTTCATCAAATGACTTCGAACTCGGCGCGGCGTCGGGCTGCGACAACGAGTTTGAGAAATGCGCGCGGGTGGCTCGTACTGGTTTTGGCACCTCTATCAGCAGAAGAAAGGACACGTTATGACGACCAGGTTGATGGCATCGATCGATTGGAGCCGCGGGATATGGATCGTGCAGCATCGTGATCCAACAGGCAACATGATTACTGAATCAACGGATTTTCCGGCAAGCACACCTTCGATTGTCGTTTGCGATCGATTGCTCAACGCCAGACCTGGCTCCCGAATCTTCGCGAAAAATTAGAACGCTACGGAGTGTCGGTTTTGTCGAAAACCGTCGAGTGGGCCGACACTTCTCAAGAATCCTTCATCGGACCCGTTGTGAATCCAGCCAGCGGTCCAGTCCTCGATGTGAGTTACGTCACGACCTGGGTTATATATAAGTTGTGAGCACAAACGGAGGTACACATGCATCAGACTAAGAACGATCTACCAGAAGCAACCCGCGTCAAAATCATCGAACTGTGCAACGGACGGCTCGCTGATGCCATCGATTTGCAGACACAATGCAAGTACGCGCATTGGAACGTGAAGGGCCCCCATTTCATCGCGCTCCACCAACTGTTCGACAAGGTCAATGAAGACGTCGAGGACTACGTGGACCTCATCGCTGAACGCGCTGTTCAACTCGGCGGCAATGCGGACGGAACGGCACGGATGATCGTGAAGCGTTCAAGCCTGGCTGAATATAGCGTATCCAGTCCGAGCGCTAGAGATCATGTTCAGGCTCTTGCCTCCGCGCTCGCCTCGTTCGGCAAGCTTGCCCGTCGCGCGATTGACGCCAGCAATGAGCTTAATGATGCGGATACCGCCGATATCTTCACCGAGATCTCGCGTGGCGTGGACAAATGGTTGTGGATGGTGGAAGCACATACTCAAGCGCAAGAGTAGGGAGGCCGAATGACCACGGGCATCATCAGCAGCGGTGGCCCCTTGCTCTAAGCGCCGCACTTTTCTCGCAAAGAACAGTTACGAGAATTGTAAGAAGGTTTCGCGTATTCCTGGCTGCTAGCCTTAGGACCCTTACCCGCCGCTTCTTTGGTCCCTCTCCAGGAAGGAGAGGGACTCGAGTTTCTAGTTGGCTTGGCGAAATGCTGGAGCAATCAGAAGTTTTATTTCGACTCGACGGTTCCGATCACGGCCCTCTGTCGTCTTATTGTCGGCAACCGGATTCTCTTCGCCGAGGGCCACGACTGAAATCCTGAATTGCGGAACGTTTTTGCTGACGAGATATCGTTCAACGCTCTCGGTGCGGCGCTTGCTCAGATCGATATTGTATTGCTCGGAACCGCTGTTGTCCGTGAAGCCCTGCAATTCAAGCATGTATCCTATGCGATCTCCACCAAGGCCGGCGGCGATGGAATCCAGTACGTTTTTGGCCTGATCGGAAAGCGCCGCAGAATTGAGCTTGAATGTTACGGTTTGCAGTTCGCTAACAGTGTAGTTGTCGTTGATATTCGCAATTCGAGTCTCGAGCGTCTCTATTCTGTTGTCGGCCTTCTGAACCTCCTGGCCGGCGGCCTCGGCCTTACGATCGGCTGTTTGGGCGGTAACTTCAGCAATTATGGCATCCAGCTGTGCCTGTACCGCTTTTTCGGCGGCAGCGCCGGCCGCGGCGCCAGCCGCAGTTATGCCTTGCTGGGCGCGTTTATCGACGGAATCAATTCTCTCCGCGTTTTCCTTCGAAGCATTGCTGGCTTCCTGTATGGCCGGTTGAAGCGATTGTGTTTGCTGTCTAACATACTTCCGGGTTGCGCATCCTGAGGCGGCCATGATTCCCAGAGCGACAACGCTAATGCCAAAAATTCGTCGATTTCGACTAAACATTGAATTCCCCCTTGAATCTTCAAACTAAGCACATCGTTCGACTACCATCCCTGCAAAGTGCAACAAGAGTTCCAGGACTTCTGTACCTCATTGTGTTCAATTTAGACCTGCCGCTTCCGGCCGGTGTCGCGGAGTGTCGGACCACATTCGACAGTTGATGTACGCCGCGCGACCACTTTTCTGAATCCTTCCGCTCGAAACTTCATCACAAGTTAGATGAAGGCGATTGACGACGCACGAATGGGGGTTTCATGAAAGCGATCATTCTTGCGGCTGGACGGGGCCAGCGGCTAAGACCTCTGACCGACCATATTCCGAAATGTTTGATACCGATTGAGGGAGCGCCAATTCTCGAACACATGCTGTACCGGATCGATTGGTGCGGCCTGAAGGACGTGGTTCTCGTCACAGGCTTTGAAGCGGATTGCATCAGGCGCTATGTGACGCGACTCGGAGTCGATGGTCTTCGCGTCGAATTCGTGTTCAACGAGCGGTTTGCCGAAACCAACAACATTTCGATTACCACGATGGTGGTAATCCCGCCCACATCCGTAGTGGTAGCAAAAAACAGTTCTATCTCGTGATTTCTCCCCTGTCGCCATTTGCCATAGTTGGTAATGCATCCGATGAGATGCCGGGAGAAACGTCATGATTACGAATAGCAGCTCCGGTGGCCGCCGATGATTTCCGCGACCCTGGATGTTGAAGAAATCCAGGACGAAGAATTGGTGCGGCGCATCCGCGCCGGCGATAGTTCCCAATTTGAATTACTCGCGGCCCGATACGCGTCGAAGATCTACGGCCTTGCGATGCGGCTGATGCGAAACCCCTCGGACGCGAAAGATGCCGTGCAAGATACATTTCTACTTGTCTATACCAAACTCGATGGTTTTCGCAGCGAGTCCGCGTTCGGAACCTGGTTGTACAAGGTCGCGCTCAATTCCATTTACATGAAGCTGCGGCAGCGCAAGCGCGCGGCTGAGGACAACATCGAGGACTACCTTCCAAAATTTGACGGGCAGGGGACGATGCAAGGGATGGTGCGAACGTTCGGCGAAGATCCCGAACGCGAAGCCATTCGTCAACAGTCCACGGCTGCAGTCCGCGAAGCGATCGACAGGCTTCCTGCAGAGTATCGGGTCGTCCTCGTCGCGCGAGATATCGACGACTTGTCGAGTGAAGAAACAGCCGAAGCGCTCGGCCTCACGGTTGCCGCCGTGAAGTCACGTCTCCATCGCGCCCGCCTGTTCCTCCGCCAACAACTCGAAAACAAATTCGGCAAAAACGCAAATGCCGCCCGGCATTCTTCAGTCTTAATAGCGCACGGATTATTACTCTGAAATTTCCTGAGCTCCATAATTGCCAATGACAATGTTTCCTTGATTCCGGCTCCAGGCCTGGGACTTCAGCAGTAGCGCCAGACCTAACACGGACCAAAACAGAGATCGGATGCGGCGTGCGATGCCGAGCGTCAGGCCGGCCGCGCCCGAGATCTTCAAGTAATGAAGCAGCGCTGCATGACTGCCTTCGGAGACGCCGATTTGCGCCGGAACAAAGAAAAACAGACCGTTCATTCCCTTGGTCATGGCTTCAACAAAGAATGCCTGAAGCGGCGCGACACTAATGTTCAGGCCATGGAGGATGATTGCGACCTCGAGAACCATGAACACATGCGAGAAAAGATGCAGTCCAGCGACGGCGTACATCCGCGATGCCGGAATCTGTCGGCTGTAGCGCGCAATCCAAAAAGGACTGAGGATCACTGCGATCGTCACTCCGGCCACTACCATGATTCCCCAGGCGGTAAACCAGGCTACGGCGACAGCCGCGATGAAAAGAGCCGTTGAAAGGGAATAGAGGTAACGGTCAATCGCTACGGTGGCTCCAGACTTCTTGAAGCCCGTTTCCGATGAGAGCAGCCATGCTTTCGCGGGGTCTCCAAGAAACGGCCCGGCGAAGCTCAAATAATTCAATGCTTCGCCGATCAGGCGGACCCGCCACAAGGTCGCAAGCGAAATGCGTCCTCCATAGCTATCCAACACCCGGCCCCAGGCCACAGTCCTCATCAATTGGGCAACGAAAGTAGATATGAGCGCCAGGAGAAGCCACCAGCGCATTTGGAGAAGCGACAAAGCAATGGCGGCAGATCCCCCAACAGTGTTTATGGCGTACGCTAGGAACACCAGGCCAAGCACCAGCAAAATTGTTTTCAAACGTCGCATAGCACAGATTGAGATGGCAAAAAATGTGGATAAGATTCAGAGAATATGCCGGGTCACTTTTTGCGGCCGGGAGCCGTCCTGTTTGGCTGGATCTTGGATCTCAAGAAGATCTGCAGCCTGTCCGCCGCTTCAATGGGAATGTGTTCAGCCTTGAGGTTGCGAGTCCATTTGATGGTCGTCTTCAGTGAAGCCAGCAATGTCTTGCAGTTTCCGCATCCTTTAAGGTGGGCTCGAACTCCCGAAACGTCTTGCTCTGATAACTCATTCGCAAGATAGTCACTCAGAAGGTCGACGACTTCCTTGCAGTTCATCATCTTCTTGCTTCGATCCAATTCCGCATGATCCTGACTGTCACGGTCCGAGACACCTGTCTTACATCCGTGGCGTTCTCCCAAGCTTCTCACAATTCCGTTTGCGGTGGGAGATTCTCGCCGCGGCTAGAAATCGATCTTGAACTTCGCATGCAGGCGCCTGCCAATGCTGTTGGAGAACGCGCCAAAATCCGTCGCGGCCAGATTGTTTTGGATATCACGTGGATTGGAATGGCCGGTGATGTTGAAAAACTGGAGGCCGATCTGCCCGCTTTTGTGGAGCATCGGTATCTTGATAGACCTCAGAACCTGGAGATCCAACGACGCGAACGTCGGAAACCGTCCTGCCCGGTTACGCTGACCGACGAAGTTCAGAGTCTGATCCACCATCGAATACGGGAACCCACTCCGCACCTCGAGCAGCGGCGCCACCGTGATTTTGTGAGGCAGGCCGACCGTTCCCCAGAAAAGGAAACGCTGAGGCGCATCGAACGGAAGGAGGGAGCGCTGGTTGGTTCGGATGATGGCGCGAGGGTCATTTCCGAAGAACGTATTGAAATCGTTTAAATCCCCGATGGAACGCGATCGGACGTAGGAGAAGAGAAGCTCATGTTTGGAACTGACCCGATAAGAGGCAGTTGCGCTGAACTCGCGATACCTGGAACTGCCGCGGTTATCCAGCACCAGCGCGGCCGGCTGAACATTAACGGGCTCGACGATCAGGTCACGGCGGCCGTTTCGCTGCTGAACGCCGACCCGCAGCACGAGGTTCTCAACAATCTGGTGTCCAACTTCAACATTCCATGATGCGGCGTAAGGCGTGCGCAGGCCTGCCGGTCTCAGAGTATTTCGGTAGACAAGAGGGCCGCCGGCGTTTTCCCCGTCGATGTCGAGTCTCGTGACGACACGCTGCTGCATTTGATCGAATACGGTGGCATTGATCGGAACGCGGCTGTAGAAAAGCCCCACGCCGCCCCGGATCACCGTTCGGCCATCATTCAAACGCGAGAAGGCAAATCCGAATCGTGGGGCGATGTTGTCATTCTCGTGGATTGCGCTATCGTGGTCGTATCGGACGCCGAGCTGAAGAGCGACGCCGGCAGTTGGTTCCCAATTATCCTGCGCGAACATCCCCGCATCTGTTTTCCTCTTGTACAGGCGGCCGTCGCCCGTGAAATCGATGCGCTCCAGCATTGCTCCACTGCTGGAGAGTATCTCCACGGGAGTGCTCACGGTGCGGCCGTTGAACGTGTTGTATTTAATTTCCGTGCCGATGCGAACGGCGTGCCGTCCCGCTGCCTGAATTGGGGCAAAACTGTAAGTCGAGCTCCACTGATGCTGCGTGCTCTCCCGATCCTGCCGATTGAAGAAACCGCCGGAATTGAAAGCCGGCGCAAGAAACATGATCCCGGAACCATTAGGCCTGACGTTAGCGTCGTACTTTTTGACGCTGTATGTTGTTTCCAACAACGAGCTGCCAAAAATCGCTCGTTCTGAAATAGCAAAGAACATGCCGCGCTGCCGGAAATCGTGGGTCGTCTCTTCCGCGTTGAATGTGTTCAGCCCGATGAAGCCATTCTTTTCCGGGAAAAGGGAAAACGTCGTAGACAGGTGGTGAAGTGCATTGATCTCGTAGTCCAATTGAGTGAACGAGTCGAGACTTTCAAAGATGGTGTCATTCTTCAGCTCAGGCAGCCTTTGCGCTGGGACACGCGTGCGATCAAACTTGTATTCAAACGACTGCAAGTAGAACAGCTTGTCTGGAATGATGGGACCACTAACGGTCATGCGCGGCGTGAAGGAATCCAGACCCACGATCGACCCACTTCTCGTGCGCGGACGGGGAAAGACATTCTGAATGCCGAAATGAAAGTTATTTTGTCCGGCGCGCGTGTGAATCTGAGTGACTCCGGAACTGAAGCTGCCGAATTCCGCCGAATAAGAATTCGTCGTGGTCTCGACGGAGTCGATGACGTCGACCGGAAGACGAAATCCATATTCTCCCGTGACCGGATCAGCGACCGCCGAGGAGTTGACGCGCAAATCGCTCTGGTTCGATCGAGCGCCCTTGACGTTAATATGACCATCCGGTCCGCGAACGACCCCCGGGACTAAAGGAAGCGTGTCGATAAATTGCTCGTTTTTCAACGGCACCGTTTCGATCTCCTGCCGTGACACAACACGGCTGATCGACGCACTGTCGGTCGGGAGCTGAGAACTTTCCGCAGTTACTTCCACATTCTCCGTCACTCCGGCCAAGGCAAGTCTGATCTGATGCGGGATAGATACGTCTCCGGACACTTTGATGGGTTCTTCGAAAGTCCGAAACCCAGGCATCTCAACCCTCAACGTGTAGGCGTTTGGCTCAACATCATTAAAGCGGAAATCGCCTCGCCCATCGGTCACAGTGCTGGATACAACGCGACCGTCAAGTGTGTTGAGGCTGACTGTTGCTCCCGGCATCATATAGGGCGCGCCGTCAGAGCCCATTGATCCTACGGTGCCTGAAACCGTCGTCGAAGAAGCGAATAGGACAGCAAAAAGAAAACTTAGAACCGGCATAAATTTTTCCTCCCGCGGAAATTGGGATGAAATGCGGCAGGAAAGGATTCAAAAAAACTTCAACGCATAAAATCTTTGAATCTTTTTCACGCCCACCGCCATCCATACTCAGCGGAGAAGCGGAGTCGCATATTTGATGAGATGGGTTGGTCTTAGCGTCCTTGTATTTATGTCGGTGATGACCATGAAGCCGTTACGGCAGGACAACGGTATTTTACGCGGAAGCTTCTCCACGCAATTTGAGAGCGGCGACTGGTTCAAGATCCTGAACTGGAACATCAACAAAGGCTTGCAGGGAGGAGCGATCGACAACGCCATCCGGCGCGAAAAGCCCGACGTCATTCTGCTCCAGGAAGCCGACGTGAATGCACGGCGGACCAAGCAGAGGAACGGCCCGGAGCCTGTCCTTTAATTATGTGTTCGGCGTCGAGTTCGAAGAGTTGGCGCAGGGATCCGAGTCAAGTCCGGCGTTCCATGGGCAGGCAATCTTGAGTCGATTCCCGATTCGATCGTCGCGGATATTGCCGTTCACGCACCAGTCGAACCATTGGCAGCCGCGGGCCTACTTGCCCCGGTGGCCGGTATTCCAACCGCGGCTGGGAGGCCGTATGGCTTTGATCGCGACCGTCGCAGTAGGAAACGGTACCGTTGTCTTCTACGACCTTCACCTTGAAAGCCAGGGCTCGGAACAGCTGAGGCTGCAGCAACTCGACGAAATATTGGCCGATGCAGCGCAATACCCGCCCGATACCTGCCTGGTTCTCGCGGGCGACTTCAACAGCGATCTGCGCGTTTCCCGGTTGAAACAGAAAGTCATTCACGCTGGCTTTCGCAGCGTCATAGACGGCTTTCCTTCGACCAAGGCGGGAGGGGCGGCCAAAGACGGGGTGTTTGTGCGGGGGCCGGTACAGTTTGATCGAGGCCACGTGCATCCGGACACGGGTGCCTCCGACCATTTTGCAATTACGAGCTATTTATCAGTGAGCTGCCTCGAGCAGCAGGGGAAACAACAATGAAGCGAACGATTCTTTTACTCATTTTCACGTTTTCTGCCATTCCGAACACGATAGTCGCACAAGGTACAAGCCAACTGGGGACTCCACATCCATCGCCCCAAACGTTCACTGGCGAGACGCTGTTTGCCGCTCTCCTCGAACACAACCTTTCAAGAGATAGCAGGCTGCACGACTTCTCGGTCCAGCGGACCTACGTCGTCAAGGACAACAAGAACAAACCGCGCGCAGAATCCGAAGTGTTGTTCTCATATCGAGCGCCAGACAGAAAAGAATTCAGCATCATCTCGGAGAAGGGTTCGGGATTTGTTCGCAAACGCGTGTTCAAAGCGATCCTCGAGAGTGAAGTTGAAACTGCGTCTGGAAAGAGCGACCGCGACAGCTCAATCTCACCGGCAAACTATAGTTTCGAGTTGCTGGGCGAGGAGGATGTGGATGGCTTCCATACTTTTGTGGTCCACGCAATGCCAAAGCGCAACGACAAGTACCTGTTTGAAGGAAAGGTGTGGATCGAAGCGACCGAATTCGCGATCCTCCGGATCGAGGGGCAGCCTGCGAAGAGCCCCTCGTTTTGGATCAAGAAAGTCAATTGGGTGCGCCGGTACGAGAGAATTGATGGCTTCTGGCTACCGCTGAAGGATGAAACCGTCACGGAAGTGCGATTGATCGGCAAGAATACTTTCACAATCGACCACGGCAATTACGAAATCAACCGGACCAGCGCAGTCAACAACGAGACTATTCAGACCACAGCGCATGTGAGATAGGAGATCAGGCAAAATGCAAGTACTGGTGTCGCTGCCTCCTGTCGATGAGATCGCAGCCCTGGGCGAATTGGAAGATGTGCTGTTTCGAAAGATCTGCGGTGTACCTTTGCTTCAGCGGGTCATCCTTACCGCTTTGAGGAATGGAGCTACTTCGGTCGTTCTGCTGCATCCGAAGGGCGTGAGTGAATCGTGGTTGTCGTCCCGGCTGAAATCTTCGCTGGCTCCCGCGTCACACGTCGAGATGATTGCGCTGGAGGCTGCCTTTGATCCCGAGAGCCCGTCAGACTGGCTGGCCGTAGATGACCGGCTGGAGCCTACCTTTCTGTGGCTTCCTTGGAATTTTGTGGCGGATCGAAAGACACTTGGACGGATGATCGAGGCCGGAATAAGGTCCAGCGAAGGCGTTCGCTTGAGTGGTGATGCCGGTGCTGCTCTGCCGGTGGTCATTGTTAAAGAGAAGCTGCGAAAAGAGCCAGACGGATCCGGAGTATTGCAGAGATACGTTCGCGATGAAGAACTGGAGACAATTTCGATCGGCAACTTTACCGGCGTCGCCGTCTTATCGAACAAATCCGCGCTTCAAGCGGAACGTGAACTTGTCCGGCGTTCGGGCAAAGACTCCGATGGAATAAACTCGAAGTTCAATCGATGGATGGTAAGACCGGCTGTGCGGTGGCTCGCGAAAACTCCGATAACTCCCAACGCGGTCACTTTCGCCGGACTCGCGGCGGCTGCCTTCTCGGGGTACTGGTTCGCGCGCGGGTTCTGGACGGCATATCTCGTCGGCGCGTTTCTGTATTTTGGCAGCGTGTTGTGTGACGAAATCGACGGGATGCTGGCACGCGTTACATTCCGGGAATCGCCGTTCGGCTGCTGGTTGGAAACGTTCGTCGATTATGCCGGATACCTTTTCATTTTTACCGGCATGGCTGTAGGCCTGTATGCAGAGTACGGGATTCATGCTGTGGTAGAAGGCGTCCTTCTGATGTTCGGTACACTGATGTCGTTTGCCCTCCTCATTCGGCAGCGAAAGCTGGCAACGGATCCGGCACGGCCACAGGATTATCGCATGCAGTTGTATCGCGGCCTCGAGGCAAGTTCAGGCAAATTGTCTTCACGCCTGGGCCGTCTTTTTGAACCGCTGATGCGCAATGGCGCGTTTTGCTATGTCGTCCTGATATTCTCCGCTCTCAACTCGGTTCACGCTTTCTTCCTCTCCGTCACGATAGGCGCGAACATCGTCTGGATGATGGTTCTTTACTACAATCGATTTTTTCGCCGGCCGCTGGCCGGACTGCAAACGTGTCCGGTTACCGCGGCCAAATAGCGAAGGGCTCGCCGGATGAACATCACGGTTAACGGCATTCGAATGAATTGCGAGTTGGAGGAGCGCTCAAACGGATCGGTCGTCATGTTGAGCCATTCGCTACCGTTTGCTGCGCTACGATAAACAAGTCGGTCGCGCCTACGCAATTTGTTGGGATTGGGAAATGTACCACTCTCGATCCGGCCCCGCTGGGATGGGCAAACTCATAGATCTTTCTTCCACCACGATCCTCGCGAATTTTGACGGCGCCGCCGCCAGATCTTCGTGATCATCGATTTCGCCCCAGGTTAGACCCTCAGTCGATATTGCGTGAATCGGCACGCGTGAGGCCAGTTCACTGATCGCCGACACATAGAAGTCTCTTACACGGCCTTCCCTCACCCAACCGCCGATTTCACTGCGCAGTAGTTCGGCAGTTCGCGCCGAAAAACGGTACATGCCGATGGCGTTGCCCGACGCGAAATGTTCGGGCAGGGTCTTTCCTAGGAACGTGACGCGCGATCCGTCGACGCGCGTCTTCATGGCGTCCAACGGCAACGGCCGCGTGAAATCAACCACTGCTGCAGTATCGGCGGAGGCATCCTTGAGAGCTTCCAGGATATGCACATTGAAGTAGTCGTCCGCGTTGAGGATTATGACTGGCCCGGTGTTGTCTCGAAGCGCAAGCCACAGCGAGTACAGGTTGTTGGTCTCCGCAAAGCGATCGTTAACCACGAATTCGACGCGTAGATCACGGAGTCCCAATTGAGTCACATGGCGCTCGACGCGATCCCCTTCAAAGCCGGTGACGAGAACAACGTCCTTCAGGCCGCACCGTTGGATCCGGTGCAACATATGCTCGAGAACCGGCGCTCCTCCAATCGGTATCAAACATTTCGGAAAGTGATCGGTCAGAGGTCTTAACCGCTGCCCCTGTCCAGCCGCAAGAATGATTGCCTTCATCCAACCTCCGTACATTCATCGTCAATCGACTTCGACGAAAGTTGTGATGAAGGCGTGGGACAAAAGGATTCAAGAAAGTACAGGAGGCCAGACTAAGAATGTCTGGCGCCGGTGGATCGACACGGCCCTCGACTCGCCGCATGATATCGAGGAGTGGGAGACCGCACGCCTCATTCCCTGCCGGACCTATAGCAGCCGTCCCCACTCGCTGGTGATGCTCTTTGCTAAAATGATGCCTCAATCCTGATCGGTGACGTTCAACTTCAGGAGGCTATATGAAGGGTGAAATCGCAACGAGGTATCGCGAGTTCGAAATCCCGGGCACTGCCCAAGTTGTCGAGGGAAACGGTGGGTTGCCCAAGGTACGCATCACAACACCCGATGTCATCGGGGAGATGTATCTTCACGGCGCGCACATCACGTCATGGAAGCCATATGGAGCGGAGGAAGTACTCTTTCTCAGCTCACAGTCCCGATGGGAGGACGGCCGCGCAATTCGCGGAGGCGTTCCCATCTGTTTCCCTTGGTTTGGAGGCAAGGCAGATGATCCCAAAGCGCCGGCGCACGGCTTCGTCCGCACGAAGTCATGGCATCTGGAATCGATATCGGAAGTTGGAAATGTGGTCACCGTGAGCATGTTCACCGAAAGCGATGAAACCACCACAAGATGGTGGCCCGGCGAAT
>WNGQ01004652.1_pt1 | contig 13584 bp, 11 predicted proteins | sample 5407661 | NCBI WGS metagenome assembly WNGQ01 (sample SAMN13153382, study PRJNA577476) | soil metagenome | isolation source: 60 cm soil or saprolite under Garry oak tree replicate 2 | place: USA:California | collected 2016-06-15
GCTCCGACCGGTTCGGGATGGTGGCATTGGGTGGTCACCAATATTCCAGCCTCCGTGAAGGAGCTGCCTGCGGGCGCCGGTAGCGGCAAGAATTTGCCCGCTGGAGCAATGCAGACGCGTACAGACTTCGGTAAGCCCGGCTATGGCGGAGCGGCACCACCGCCTGGGCCGGCCCATCATTACATCTTCACAGTGCACGCCCTGAAGGTCCCTCGCTTGGATCTCGATGAGCAGGCGAGTGCAGCGATGGTCGGCTTTATGGTGCACATGAATAGCCTTGGCAAGGCAACGCTCACGGTCACTTACGGAAAGTAGCATTGAGATCTGCAGGAGGGCGCCTCATCGCGTCTTCTGATGATGAAGAACAACACGAGCTTGGCGGAACGCTGGCTGCGCCACCCGCAAGGCGTTGGGCTGCGGAAGGCGCTGTTTCAGGTCCACCTTTGGACCGGCGTGATTCTCGCTCTTTACGTTCTGGTGATGAGCGTTACGGGCACCGTCCTGATTTATCGCCGTGAACTTGCGAAGGTTTTCTCAACTCAGCCGCGCATTTTAGCGGGGCCGGGTCCGCGCATGAGCGCTGATGAACTCACACAAGCCGCGGAACGCGCCCATCCTGGCTATGAAGTGAATCGAGTTTTCGAACCCAAAAGGCCGGACGAGCCCGACGAGATTTGGTTGGAACGCGGCCCAAAAAAAATACAGCGGCTCTTCAATCCATACACCGGCGCTGACGTGGGCGATTCGCTGGAGGTGGGATTTCGTATTGTGCTCTGGCTCGTTGACCTCCACGACAACCTGCTATCCGGAAGAACAGGCCACCTCGCCAACGGCGTCGGCGGGGCTTGCGTAACCCTGATGTGTTTCTCGGGAACGGTCATTTGGTGGCCGGGAATCGACAAGTGGCGCCGCAGCTTGACCATTGATTGGAAAGCGAATCTCCGGAGTTTCAACTGGTCGCTGCATAGTGCGCTGGGCTTTTGGTGCCTCGCGTTCATTTTCATGTGGGGAATTTCGGGAATTTATCTTTCCTGGCCGGGTCCGTTTAATAATCTCGTGGACTTTCTCGACTCACCGCAGTCAAGAAATCTCCGCTTCGGCGATCAGGTTTTGGCCTGGCTCGCGCGGCTGCATTTCGGGAGATTTCCGTCCCTCCCATTGAAGATCGTCTGGACTGTTTTTGGGCTTGTCCCAGTGGCTTTGCTCGTCACGGGCGTCCTGATGTGGTGGAATCGCGTGCTCGGACCGTGGTACAAGCGAAGGCTGGCCGAGAAAAGTCAACTTCAGACGCAGACGCCGCCGCACGCCCGCGATTCGGCGGCTGTCTACAATTCTCGCGGCACGTCGTTCTAACCACAGCCGATTAGAACCGCCCGAGTGACTAGCGGAATCAGCCATAACGTGATTTCAATGCTCAGTGGTGCTTGCGGACGCAGCTTTAGAACCTAGCTCACTTCCGTTGATCCGATGGATTCGCGCTCATCTGCGCATCACCTGCGTGTTCAATAAAATCTGTGACCTTAGCAACGAAATCCTCGGGGTATTCTCGAAAAGGAAAGTGCCCGGCTTTATCAGCGACAATCATTCGCACATGCGGATTTTCATTTGCAATTAGATCATGAAGAGCCCGGCCGTTCGCGATCGGCGCCGCAGGATCATTACTCCCCCAATAGAGCAGCACGGGCATCTGCAGCACGCCTTCCTTTCTGATGCGCGCATGCCACTCGGCTTTCCACTGATTGAAACCTTCAATCGTCGCGAGCTCGCCGCCGGCTCCGGCCTTCAATTTCGCCGCGGTTTCCTGGGACTTCGGCAGCAGCGACATGTATTTGCCCGCCATGAAATATTCGTCATCGAAAGCCTGATCGGGCAAGTAACTGGAGGACCGCAGCTGGCACTTCCGCGCTTCCCAGTCGGGCTCCTTCGGGCAGTTGCTCAGAGCTTGCTCAGGCGTGGCAGGGCCTTCGGGAGCGGCCGTGTCGCTATCCACGATAACGAGGTCTCGGACGACTTCCGGGTGCTGGAGGGCTAGAAAGAAAACGCAGCCGCCTCCCCGCGATTCTCCCACCAGATGCACCATTCCCAGCTTCATGGCTCGAATGAAGTCGTAGATATGGTCCACTTCACCTTGAATATTGAGTTCGTTATCGTCCTTGGGATTGTCGGTCAATCCGGAACCGAGTTTATCGGGCGCAAAGACGTGAAATCGTTTTGCAAATAGCGGAATATTTTTCGACCAAATGTTGGCGCTGGAATGTCCCGACCAACCTCCCCCATGCACCAGCACCATGGGTTCGCCTTCGCCCATCTCGTAGTAGCGCGTGCGAATGCCATTTACATCTACAAACTGCGCCCTCAGCCCCGCGACTTCGCCATTAGTCGTAAGTTCCGCGCGCGCTTGGCCGGTACCGAAGAACAAGAGCAGCAGGGCCAGTGCAACCCCGGCGAATAGGACTCGCTCATTTGCATCCGGGAGTCCACGCCCGCCGGGCCTTGCGCAAGTTTCTCGATCGATTGTCATCTTTGGCATTCCCGATTTGCTTTGGCCGCTTGTAACATGTAAGGCTCTCACGCGCAAGAAGTGCGTTGCCGCTTAGTGCCCATGAATTCAGCCATGGAAAATTCCCTTTTAGTTTTCGATCACGAAAGGACCCCTGCAAGCTTCTTGAGATCGGCAACGAAGCGTCTCATTTCTGCGTGGCGCGTCTCATCATCCGGCGCCCGCAAGATCGATGAGGGATGAACCGTAGCATCACAAACGGCGCCAATGGTGATTCGACAAACTCACCCCGATGCTGGGTGACGCGAAAATCGCGCCCGAGCAACGCCGGGCCGCGGTCGCTCCCAGACAAACCACCACCTTAGGTCGAAGGACCGCAATTTCCGCATCCAGCCACGGCCGCCAGGCGGCAATCTCGGCGGCATTTGGTTTTTTGTGAATGCGGCGCTTGCCGCGCGGCTCCCATTTGAAGTGTTTGACCGGTTCGTGACGTAAACTTTCTTTCGCTCGATTCCTGCTTCCACCAAGGCCTTATCCAGCAATCCGCCAGCAGGACCAACAAATGGCTTCCCCTCGAGGTCCTCTCGATCGCCTGGTTGCTCGCCTACAAAGATAGCTTTTGCGCCGGCTTCGCCTCACCAAAGACGGTTTGCGTTCCGCGCTTCCACAGTCGCAAGCTTGGCAGTCCTTCGCGGCCTTCTGCAGCGCCGGAATGGGTCGGAGGCAGGGGAATCAGAAGATTGGCCGATTCCGATGGCTTGCGCTTGGCCATATTTCATAGATGCCTGGATGGCTTAGGACGGGGCCTTTACTTTCTCCTTGACATTAATAATAATATATATTACAAGTTCTCTATGATTGTACATTAACTCATGGAGGGAGCAACAACATGCTCTTAAGATGCGAAAAGCACCCTTCGAAGCCCTACCGCTACACCGCCAATCCTGTCGGTTATCCGAAGACCGCCACTATCTGCGGAAGAGAAAAATGTGAAAATCCAGGCAAAGCCCCGCTTAATGAGCTGAATGGCGACAATACCGAGCTGGTCAAACCGCGTTTGTCTTTAACAGTAACGTAGTCAAGATCGAATTGGAGCCACACGGCTAGCCCACAATTGAGGAAATCCTATGCGTCCCATATTTGAAGCTCACACCAAGGTGAAAATAGCCGATCAAGTCTGGCTAGCCACTCTTCTCCTTCATAAAGAGAGGCCCGAACAGCCTGATTTCGCTGTGGAGGAAATCGTTGAACGGGTAGTACGGGAAGGGATCGGAGAGGTAAATCGAACCAGCGTGTACGTCCATGTCATCCAACATTGCGTGGCGAATCGGCCGCCCAATCCAGCACGTTACCGAATGCTTTTTGAGACCAGCCCAGGACGGCGCCGTCTCTTCCGCAAGGGAGACATTTACCATCCGACGCGCGAAGGCGCCAAAATCACCCCGAATGCGGAAGACCTCCCACAGGGCTATAGTGGCTTGCTGTCCTGGTATCGTGACTGGAGCTCCACAATCTCTCGCGCTGCTCCTGAAGCAGATCCGCTCCTGGCCCTAGCCGGCTCGGGCAAGCATATCTGGGATGACGAGCGTGCCGATGATTACGTGCACCGCCTGCGAGAGGGTTGGGAATGAGCCGGATTTTTTGGGATACGAACCTGTTCATTTATTTGTTTGAAGGTCGGAGCCCACTTTCCAGGCGTGTGGCAGCTCTCCGCCAATCAATGCTCAGGCGCGGCGACCAGCTTCTGACATCCACCCTCACTATGGGCGAAATCTTGGTCAAACCCATGGAACGCGGGGATACAGAGCTTTCCAAAAGATATGAAGAGACTCTTACTGTAACTTCGTTGATGATCCCTTTCGATGTGAAGGCGGCGAAAATATACGCGGCGCTGCGTGGCGATCGATCGCTTCGTGCCCCTGATGCCATACAACTAGCATGTGCTGCGGGAGCGGGTGTGGACCTCTTCATCACCAATGATATGCGTCTGCATACGAAGCAGATCGATGGTATTCAATTCATCGTTTCGCTGGAAGGCGCGCCCTTGTAAGTGTTCTGCATAAGCTTGACAATGTCCACAGATCCTGCCAGAATCGCTCAAGGCGAATAAAAAGCGAATACAATAGCGCTCGTCCTCGGTTCGCCTCTCAGGTTCACCATGGCTGTAAACGTTGCTGCTTTGCGCTCCCAACTCGAAACCGCTCTCGCCGGACGCCTCCCCGCGCCCTTTGCCCGTCGTTCTATTCAGGCCGAAACCGCTCCTTTTAACATCGCGGAAATCGATAAGCTTACTGGCGGTTTACCTCATGGCGGTCTCACAGAAATCTCTGGAACTTTCTCTTCCGGTCGCGCCACGTTACTGCTTTCCGCCTTGGCTTCCAGAACTGCTCAAGCACACGTATGCGCTCTTGTAGATGGCCGCGATAGCTTTGATCCGCATTCGGCCGCGGCCGCTGGCGTAAAGCTGGAGCAATTACTGTGGGTGCGCTGCCGCGATATTGATCAGTGCCTGCGGGCTACGGATCTTCTTTTGCAAGGCCGAGGCTTTGGCCTGATCGCGCTTGATCTGAGTGTTCTCCCACCCAAAACGGTTCGTTACGTCCCACTCAACGTCTGGTTTCGTTTCCGCCGTGCCGTGGAAAATACGTCCACGATTTTGCTTCTGCTGGATCAGGAGTCGAACGCCAGAAGCTGCGCATCTCTCGTCTTGCGGCTGGGTTTAGAGCCCCCCCGCTGGTCGGCGCCTCCAAGTCGAGCGCCTTTTCCCCCCAATTCCTGCGCTCATTTATTCGACGGCTCACAAATTCATGTCGAACTGGTTCGTTCTCGCCTGAGATCAGCAGAAGGGGGGCACATAGTCCGGAGCTTGGCGCGAATGAATGAGGCGGGCCTTGTGGCCAATTTCAGAACCAAAACAAAGTGGGGTGACTTCAGAAAGACAGTTAGCGAATCGAAATGAGCCCAAACACAAAGCGGGGATTTCGTTTGCCGATTATTGATTTGTTCTTTTATGGCTTTTGCTTCCATATACGTTCCCGATTTTTCGATCCAGGCTGTGGTGCGCGCCGAACCTGCCCTCCGTCAGCAGCCCGTTGCGCTTATAGACGGATGCCCGCCGCTGGAACGAGTTGTGGCCATAAACGAAGCCGCCGCGCGAGCCGGACTCGATCTAGGCATGACTAAATCTCAAGCCCTGCAATTTCGTTCTATCGCCATCCGCTTGCGTTCCCGCGTGCAAGAAGAAGCCGCGCATGCTGCTTTGCTCGATCTTGGCTGGTCGGTTTCTCCGCGCGTCGAAGATACGGCCGCCGATTCGATAGTGGCCGATCTCACCGGGCTCGCTTCCTTATTTGGCTCGGAAGAAACAATCTCTCATCTTCTAGTGCGGCGTGCTTCTGATTTAGGTCTGATCGTTCATGTGGCGATCTCTTCCAATCTGGAAGTAGCGCTGCACGCGGCACGCGGGTTTCCAGGCATAACGGTGATCCCGCCGGGCGAGGAATCCAGGCGTCTTGGCGTGCTGCCGGTTCAGGTCTTTTCGCCGCCCGTCGAAATGATCGAAACTCTCGAGCGCTGGGGCGTGCGCACATGCGAGGCCTTGGCAAAACTCCCTGTGCTCGAACTTTCCGAACGACTGGGACAGCAGGGCGTTCAGCTCCATCAATGGGCTCGCGGCGCAAGCCTGCGCTCCATGATTTTGGCCGAACCAAAACTTTATTTTGAAGAAGAGATGGCACTCGAATATGCCGTTGAAGAACTCGAGCCGCTGGCTTTTCTGCTGGGACGTCTGCTCGATCAATTGTGCGCGCGGCTCTCGGCACGCTCACTGAGCGCCTGCGCCATCCGGCTGCGATTCGAGCTGGATAATTCTTCTGACAACGTATCTTCGCCACCCCAAATCCCCAACGGGCGCTTGGATGAAAAGAAGACTTACGAAAAGCTTCTCACCCTGCCCGTGCCCATGCGCGATTCCAAAATGCTTTTGAGGCTGCTCCGCCTCCATTTGCAATCCGATCCCCCGAGCGCACCGATTGTACATATTTTTGTGGGTGCCGACCCTGCTCCGCCGCGTGTGATACAGGAAGGATTATTTTTGCCTTCTGCCCCCGATCCTGAAAAGCTGGAGCTCACCATCGCGCGGCTCGCAAACTTGGTAGACGATTCTCATGTCGGCTCGCCTCGCTTGATCGATAGCCATCGTCCCGATGCCTTTGAAATGCGCCGCTTTGTTCCTTCGCATTACACGCCGGAGATTCGTCAAAAAAATATCGACGTTTCTGGAGATCGCGAACCTGTGGCGGCTTTCCGCGTTTTCCGTCCCGCTCCGCGTGCCAAGGTGACATTACGTGAGGGGCGCCCGGTGCATATTTCCTTTCCTAGTATGCATGGCAAAGTGGCTGCCGCCTCCGGACCGTGGCGCACTTCCGGAGAATGGTGGCGTGAAGATGCCTGGCACTGCGAGGAATGGGACGTGGAGATCCACAGCTCATCCCTATCGAGCGCCAACACAATTGAAAATTCGTCTTCCGTGGAGCCGCAAAGAGGCATTTACCGGATCTATTACGACACGCTGCTTCAGGCTTGGTTTGTTGCGGGAATGTACGATTGATGTACACCGAACTTCACGCGCGCTCCGCTTTCAGTTTTCTCGAGGGCGCCTCCATCCCCGAAGAATTGGCCGGCGCGTGCACCGAACAGGAAATGAGAGCAATGGCCCTGTTGGATCGCGACGGCGTGTATGGCGCTCCGCGTTTTCATCTGGCTGCCAAGAAGCTTTCAATCCAGGCCCATATCGGCGTGGAGATCACGTCATGCGCCGGCTGGCGCTACGCATTGCTCGTCGAAAGCCGCGCTGGATATCAAAATCTTTGCCGTTTGATTACGCACATGAAATTGCATGCGAAAAAAGGCGAAGGACGAGTTTCGTCCGAGGATCTCGCCGGGCATACGGCCGGCCTGATTTGCCTCACTGGGGGCGGAGAAGGACCTCTGGCGCATGCGCTCAGGCAAGGAGGAATGGAAGAGGCAGCCCAATGCGTTCAGCAACTCTGCCATCTCTTCGGCTGCGACAACGTCTATATCGAATTGCAGCGGCACTTCAGCCGTGAGGAAGAAGCGCGCAATCAGGCGGCCGTCGAAATTGCGCGCAAATTATCTTTGCCTCTGCTGGCCACCAATGGCGTGTGCCATGCACTTCCCCACCAGCGCGAAGTGCTGGACGTCTTCACCTGCATTCGTCACCATCGCAATTTGAATACTGCCGGACGCCTCCTGGCGTGCAATTCCGAACGCCATCTCAAGTCGCCTGCCGAAATGGAGCGCCTTTTTTCGGATCTTCCCGAAGCCATCGTCAATACGCAGGTTCTTTCCTCTCGCCTGCAATTTACTTTGAAGGATTTGGGCTACCAATTCCCGAAATATCCGGTACCTGAAGGCCAGTCGCAAATGCAATTCCTGCGCGAGCGTGCCTACCAGGGAATGATTACCCGTTATGGCTCTCGCGACGCCGCCGGCAATGAGCGGGCGCGCAAGCAGATTGAACGCGAATTGCACCTGATCGAAAAGCTCGATCTCCCCGGCTATTTCCTGATCGTATGGGATATCGTCCGCTTTTGCCGCGAGCACAATATCCTCGTGCAGGGCCGCGGCTCCGCTGCCAATAGCGCCGTGTGTTACGCGCTGGGCATCACTGCCGTTGATCCGATCGGCATGGACCTGCTTTTCGAACGATTTCTTTCCGAAGAACGAGGCGAATGGCCGGATATCGATCTCGACCTTCCCAGTGGAGATCAGCGCGAACGCGCCATTCAATACGTTTACGAACGTTATGGAAAATTAGGCGCCGCCATGACCGCCAACGTGATCACCTATCGCGGCCGCTCGGCGGCCAGGGAAATCGGCAAGGCTTTATGCATTGAGCCGGAAACCCTGAATCGTCTGGCCGGCCTGGTGGGCGCCTGGGAATATAAAGATGCCAATGACACACTGGCGCGCCAATTTTACGATGCCGGCCTCGATGCCCGCCATCCGCTGATTCGCAAATTTTTTGATCTCTGCGTGCTCGTCCAGGATCTGCCGCGTCATCTGGGGCAGCATTCCGGCGGCATGGTGGTTTGCCAGGGGCAGCTCGATTCGATTGTTCCCCTCGAACCGGCCACCATGCCCGGACGCGTCGTAGTGCAATGGGACAAGGAAGATTGCACCGATATGGGGATCGTGAAGGTCGATCTGCTCGGCTTGGGAATGATGGCCGTCCTCGAAGATTCGCTGAAAATCATTAAACAAGACTACGGTGAAGAGATCGACTTGGGACGGCTGCCCCCCAACGATCCGGCCGTTTATGACGCGCTGCAAAAGGCCGATACCGTCGGCATGTTTCAGATTGAGAGCCGCGCGCAAATGGCTTGCCTGCCGCGCCTGCGGCCGAAATGTTTTTACGACATCGTGGTGCAAGTCGCCATCATCCGGCCGGGACCTATCGTGGGCAAAATGGTGCACCCTTATTTGAAGCGCCGCCAGGGACGCGAGCCGCCCAATTGTCTCCATCCCTTGCTCGAAACAGTCCTCGCGCGCACCTTGGGTGTGCCGCTGTTTCAAGAACAATTGCTGCGCATGGCCATGATCGCCGCGGGATTCACCGGCGGCGAAGCGGAAGAGTTGCGCCGGGCTTTCGGATTCAAGCGCTCCGAAGCGCGCATGAAAGAAGTGGAGAAAAAGCTCCGGCGCGGCATGGAACGAAATCATATCAATCCCGAGACGCAGGAAAAAATAGTGCAATCGATCGTTTCTTTTGCGCTGTATGGTTTCCCGGAATCGCACGCGGCGAGCTTTGCCTTGCTTGCTTATGCCAGCGCCTATTTGAAATGCCGTTATTTGCCTGCGTTTACCGCCGCGCTTTTGAATAATGAGCCCATGGGTTTTTATCACCCGGCCACCATCGTCAAAGATGCCCAGCGGCACGGCTTAAAAGTCAGCCCTATCGACGTGACCCGCTCCGACTGGCCGTGCACGCTCGAAAACAATGGCCCCGGCTTTGCTCTTCGGCTGGGAATGCGCTACGCCAAAGGATTGCGCGAAGAGGTGGCGCAGGAAATTGTCCGCCAACGCGCACTGCGGCCGTTTCGTTCGATTGATGATTTGAAACTGCGTGTCCCTGCCTTACAGAAATCCGAATTGACCACGCTGGCCGAAATCGGAGCCTTGAATTTTATCGAATCGCCGCGCGGCCTATGCCAAGGAGAGCACGGAAACAAAAGAAGAACCCGCTCGCACCGCCGTGAAGCCCTTTGGCAAGTGGAACGCGCGGCGCGCAGCGCAGGTCCCCTGCTCCAGGAATGCGATGAACTGGAGTTCAATCCTCAATGTTCAGCAGATGCGCTAATGCCTGGCGCAAGTTCACCTCTGCTGCCGATGACTGCAGAAGAAAGGCTGGTCGCTGATTTTAGCGGAACCGGAATGACGGTTGGGCCCCATCCCATGGCCTATCATCGCCGCGAACTGCAAAGAGAAGGCATTCGCTGCGCCACAGAGCTCCACAACCTTCCCGATGGCACTTCTGTGCGCATCGCCGGCAGCGTGATTGCCCGCCAGCGACCCGGAACTGCCAAAGGGTTTGTCTTCTTAAGTCTGGAAGATGAGACCGGAATCGCCAATGCCATTATTACGCCGCAGCTTTTCGAGCGGAGCCATGTCGTGATCGTGCACCAGCAATTTCTAGTGATCGAGGGAGAGTTGCAAAATCAGGAGAATGTCGTCTCTGTCAAAGCTGAATCCGTCCGCCCGCTGAACATCACTCGTGCCGAAACTGCTTCGCACGATTTTCACTAAGATTTGGTCGATAAAATTCCGCTGCCACGCATCCTATCGCGAATTGTATACACCCAGATTGTGCACCCCGCTGCTCAGCGATATCACAGCGCTCACGGTCTGTGGCAACCACCATGTATGTCGTGCCCAAGCATAGCGGCTATTCATCATCCGGCGGCTCAGGAAATCGAGAATCGCTGGAGCCACCTGAACTGCGGCATACATCGAAGCGTTCCCGGCAAAGGGACGCAATAATGGATTCATCTCCTGCGCTTGAGGGACGGAGGAAATCACACGGCGCGTCGACCACGCGTCGAATCCGGCCGCGCTGTGCGCGGCGATGCTCAGGGCAAGCCATTCCCGATGTTGCCGCTGGTCGGAAACCGCCCTGATAGGCGGTCCATAGACCCGCCCGTAGAACGGTACGACCGGCGCCGGTTCAATCGCAACAGGGGAAGCTGGCTCCGCGGCAGAGGTGGCTGGCGCTGAACTCACGGGTGCCACCGGCTCCGCCGCTACACGTCCCGGAGCAAAAGCCACGGAGGCTTCAGCATCGGCTGACAGAGTTTCGGCGTTCAGAACTTCTTTTCCTGACGAGGCGGAATTCTCCGACTTGCTCGAGACGGCCGAATCGGCGGCCGCCTTAGCGACAGCGGCCGGCTGGTTAACTTTCTCGGCGGCTTGAATCTTGTATGGTGAGAGAACTGGAAATTGCAATAAGAGCGCCGCTACGGCCAGTAACATTCAACCCCCTCATTACGCCAGAGCGTTGCGAAGACCCGAGACGCACCGCGCATGAGTGAGAATAGTGAAGGGGTACGCCAGCTTCAATGGGCGCTCAGTTTCAAATGTAGCCGCCAACGGTCCTAGAACCTCCGTGCCAGTACGGCCCTACCGCTGGCGATCAATTTTTCGCCGGGACTATATAACCAATTCCAAGCTATGGCAATGTGGCGCTGCGGGATTAATTGTTTGGAGAAAATGAATCGGCCCGCCGGCGCGCGCGATCGGTAAAAGCAATCAAGGACTATCGCCGAATCCGTTGGCCCGGCTGGGGAAACTCGGTGATCAAGAACTTGCCATCAGGTTCGCGCTCGAGCGCCGGCGCATACAGACCGATCAGTTCGCGCCGCCACCAAAACCCTTGCCGTTTTTCGGCGCGATCGCTGAACCAGTACTGCCAAACGACGGCCCGCAGCTGCATTGGAGGTGCATTCGGAAACGGATTGCCTGCGAACAGCGCGAGCACAGCGGGCGAGCCCGTCAAGAGCCTCTCTTCGGCATAGATCACAAATCGATTCTGTTGCCAGTTATCGAGCGAGGCAAACCAGAGGTTCCAGTCGAACCGCGGCTGATAGGGGGAATAGATCCCAGGCGCCGCTTGCGGATCCTGCGGCTTATAACGAAAGGGATACGGAATCCATGTCTTGCCGTCATTCGATCCTTGAAATTCAATCTCATAACGGCCTCTGGTCATAACCGCAAAAAGCCCATACTGATTCGCGATCCGAAACGGTTCCAGCCCCGCCACCGGCGTGGTCGGAAGCGGAGCCCGCGGAACGATCATCCACACAAGCTGCGCCGCAATCGCGTAGAAGATCCACGTCTGAAAGAATGCCGCCACCCATAAACCGAAGGAGGAAAAAGCCCGTCGCGCGGCCGCCCAGCCGCCCTCGCCTGCACCTTGATTCACCGCAGTCGAACTAGCTGCGGACAAATCAGCGGCAACCGCCGCTGGCTCGCGGAGACGGCGCGGCAGGAACACCGCCAGACACTTATCGTCGAGCAGCAAAATTCCGAGCGCCAGAACAAGATAGTTCAGGAAGGCATAGTTGCTCGTGAGAATGATTCCAATCTGCAGAGGCGTGACCAACCAAAACAGCACCATCCGAAATCGTCGCGGCAGCAGCGCCATCCAGACAAGCACAAGCTCCAGCGCTAACGTAAAAGCGGCCGTGCCCACGTGAAACCAATGTGGCAGGTGATGCGCATACCAGCCAATCCAGGTGGGTAGCGGGCCGTTTTGATAGTACTCGTCCATGGCCGTCAGGTTACGCCACTCTGGATCGCCGCCGGCGATCTTGGCTACGCCGGACTCGAAGTAAATCGTGGACCAAACCCCCAGCAGCAGAAATAGGCTCGCGCGCGAACCGGGGTAGCGCCGGCCCCAACGGGGCCAAAATCCCGGCGGTGCAAAGAACAAACTGATGAATCCCGCGCTCAAGAGCATGCCGTCGGATTGGTAGGACGAGAATGTCTGTAGCGCGCTGATGAAGGAAAGATAGGCGACCAGACAGACCAAAATTGTGCCGCGCGGCCAAACATTCAGAACCAATAGAACCGACGCGAGCAGGCCGATCCAGGCCAGCAGCAATAGCGAACGCGAATCGCTTTTCAGCCAAAGCAGCGTGGGTACGTACCAAAATCGCGATCCGCCCGCGACCTGTCGGATCGCCTGCAGATATTGCTCCGCGGGAAGCAGCCCGTCTGGGCCGATTAATCCGCGCACTTGTCGCAAGAGGGAATAGAAGGCGGAGAAGAAAATCAGCCCCAATGCACGCAAGAAAAGCCAGCGCGCCGCCAGCCTCCGGGACGGGTGGGCCGGGTCCGAGGCAAATAGCCATCGCACCAGCCCTGCGGGAGAAGGCGGCATCGTGCCGCTATTATATCCGTAGCGCTCACTGACCGTTTTTTAGCGAACGTGATCATTCGATCAGGCTGGTCATCCCGTCTGGCGCGAAAGGTTACCTTCTTCGCGCCGAACGTCGCCCGGCAAGGGGAGCTTCGGCGCGCCAGCAAAGTGGCGCTTTTCGGGCTTAAGAAAGTCCTGCGCGAGCGAGGGATCTCTCTGTGAGCTTTCGCCCCATAACAAAGCCGCGCTCGGCGCGTTAAAGATTTCGTGGATGAGGTGGAAGAAACTAGGCTTGCGACTCTCTAACGGTCAGCCATCTCCTGCGTGGAACATGGCTTAAGACACGATGGCGAAGGAAGCCAAATGCCCGGTTCAATACGTGAGCGCGAGGCAAAAATTTCAGAACCGGCGGCCGGCGGATGGCCAGTTTGCCGATCTCGCCTTGCAACCGCATGTCGTCCGGCATGTAATGCAGACCTCGCGCCAGCGTATCGGCTGCCGCCTGCTTTTTTCCGGAAGCAGCGTAGACTTCAGCTAAATTCAGATAAAGTTGTGCTTGGCGTCGGCCGCGGCAGACCGCCGTATGGCACAGCCGTTCAGCGTCAGTCCACTTGCCGTCAGCGTATGCCAAACTCAAACCATAGTA
>WNGQ01005148.1_pt1 | contig 13584 bp, 10 predicted proteins | sample 5407661 | NCBI WGS metagenome assembly WNGQ01 (sample SAMN13153382, study PRJNA577476) | soil metagenome | isolation source: 60 cm soil or saprolite under Garry oak tree replicate 2 | place: USA:California | collected 2016-06-15
ACTGCGCTTGATTGACGAATTAAAGCAACGCCGAGAAAACGGGTATATCCCTTCCGGAGCTTTTATTACGCCTTACCTGGCACTCAGAGACTACGACCAGGCATTCTTCTGGTGTGAGGAGGCGTACAAGGAGCAGTCTGCCATCCTGCAATGGCTCAAAGTAATTCCCCTCTTCGATCCCGTGCGCGATGACCCGCGCTTTATGGATCTAGTTCACCGTGTCGGGCTTGACAAGTCCTATTAGCCCATGCGTTTCGCTACAGGAGTCGACGGATGAAACAGCACCAGCTCTGTGCGCGTACACCGCAGGGTCAGTCGGAGATTCTGGGCAGATGACGGGCAAACCGGAAGGTATTCCTGACCACAAGTCGGCTTGGGGGAAGTTTGAAGCTTCACTTGGAGCTTGCAGCTGATTGCGTGCGGAATCAAGGAAGAAGGTCTGTGACCCTATTTGTCTATACGACCAGAACGCTGACCGAGGAAGCTACCTGGATACGGTAGAGGTCCTTTGACGACGCTGGTGTTGCACTCCGCCACTGCGGACGTCCCGAAGGAAGGTGCTACGGCAGGGGGGCGTGATCGGTCCAATCGACGAATTGGTGTTACGCTGCGGCAGCGGCGTTAGAATTCCTACCCAAAATCGCTAACGTGGAAGCCCATTCGGGTGCAGCCGATCTAAAACCTGCCTCTACTTCATCCGCCAAACGTTTCTTCGTAGCCGAGGAAACCGATGCGGGGGAGTTCCACACTTGGCTATGGAGGGGCGCTAGTTTGGTGTCAGTCGTTTAAAGAGGATCTCACTGCTGAGTGAATTTCAAGTTATTATTTCACCGAGACTGGCTAGTACCGCTGCTTGCGACCTTGGGAATAGTGGCAAATCATTGTGGGGGAAGTATGGCGATCAAGATTGAGCAGACGCCTGAAGGTGTATTTGTTCGGGCTAACTGTGTTGTTCGCATCTTTTGGGGCGGGTGAAGCGGTCTATCGCCTCTTGTTTTCCGAGTTCGACGGCGCGACCGATCGTATTCCGGTTGAAGGGCTGTTTGGTTTGGTATTTGCGTGGCTCGCCACTAAGTTCGTCGGAGGCGTTTACAGAAGTCGTAAGGAGAGGAGCGCACGCCTCAATTTCATTTTGGCTCGGAATCATCAAATACGAGGCGCTCTGGAAGGAATCACTTCGTTCGCTCACCCATCGAGAAACCAACAATCGATCAGAGTAATCCGCGAAGAAGTCGACAGGATTGACTGCGCCCTTAAGGAGATCTTGCCGGGTTAAGCTTCTCGGGCGAGGCTTGGAAAGAAATTGGGTAGAATCTGCTCATTGCGTCTGCTCGACGCATGCTAGCAGAGGGGAGTTTCGGTAATGTGGGGGTCTTGCACGTCCTGGACTCTCCCTTTCCAGTCGCCACCACTGCCGTTCCAGTACTTGACCGCCGAATGCATTGTCGCGCCCAGATAAAACAGAGCCGCCAGCGGCATGGCCAATGCCCATGCGGGGTTCAGTCGATAGTAGCGCACCATGGTCGAGTACGTCACCGTCATGGCAGCCCAGGCCGCAGCGCCGATAAAGAACGCCTGCCTGCTGCCGCAGAGCAACAACAGTGGAGGCGCCAGATAAGTGATCACCATGCCCGCAATAGTGCACAGTAGCAGCAGCGAAGAGTGCTTCAACTGGTTGAAGGCCGTGCGCGAGACCATGCGCTCGATGTCCGAGAAGGTCTCGTATCGTCGCAAGCTTTGGCTCTGATCTGTCAATCCTATCCACAATCGGCCGCCGTGCCGCTTCAGGAGCTGCGCCAGAGAGCAATCATCGATAAGCGCGTCGCGAGTGGCTTCTAGTCCTCCGGCGCGTTCCAGAGCCTCTGATCTCACAAGCATGCAGCCCCCGGCCGCGCCGGCAGTCGAGTGCCGGGTATCGCGAACCCAGGCTGGCGGGTAGAGCATGAAAAAGAAATATACAAAGGCCGGAATGAGCAGTTTTTCCGGAAGGCTCTCGCAATGCAGCTTCACCATAAACGAGACCAGATCGTAATGACCCCGCGAAGCAATGCAACTCAGATTCACTACTGTCTCTGCATCGTGCAGTACATCGGCGTCCGCGAACATGAGCCATGCGGGATTCAACTCGCGTGCCCGCTCAATGCCCTGGTGCATCGCCCATAATTTTCCTGTCCACCCCGCCGGCAAGGGCTTGCTCTGAATCACGATAAGCGCATCGGCCTTGCCTGTTTTTTCTGCAGCGCGCCGTGCCACATCGGCTGTGCCGTCTGTACTCTCATCATCCACAAGGAGGACGGGCATAGCCGCGCGCTGATTTAATAAGGATGTGACGACCGGTCCTATCAGTTCTGCCTCATTGCGGGCCGGAACTATGGCAGCGATGCAGCCGGAAAATTCCGCCTTGTCACTGGCGTCGACCTTCAAGGTCTTAAGACGCCAGAAGGACCCCCTGGCCAAGGCGAGGTAAGACCAGGTCACAGCCGTAAGCGTAGCGACGCTCGTGGCAAGCACCGACATCGGCGTGAGCCCGAGGGTACAACTTCGGGAGATGCGGATCAAGGCGCATGTAGACGAGGCGCATGTAGACGAGACCGACCCGATTGTTTTCCTTCAGAGCGCTCCGAGGTTCCTCCAACAGATGTAGCAAGGGCTTTCTTGGCAGGGCGAGATTTCAGGCCGGAGAGCACGTACTCGTGTATGGCGGAACAGCCATCGGTGTCTTTGCCATACAGCTATCTCGGTTTCGTTGCGAACATGTGCCGATGGTAGACTGCTCCTATGGCTGCTAAAAAGAAAACTAAGAAGAAGCAGATGAAGTCGAAGAGAACTGCCGGTAACAAGATGACGCCGATGAAGAAGACGGCTAAAAAGAAAGTGGCTATGCAGAGGATAACTCCCAAGAAGGAGTTGGCGAAGAAGGCAGCTCAGAGAAAGGCGACGGTGAAAACGAAGGCCGTTGCCAAGAAGACAATTGGCGCGAAGAGAGTGAGAGCACTCAAGAAACAAGCTACGAAGAAAAGCCAGAGCGTGGATACGGTGGCCCTGCCAGCGGAGGAGCGGGAAGCTCGTTTGGGCCGGCAATCGGGAGATCTGCAGGGACTATCCAACGTCCAAGGTGCGGATTCGGAGAGTGTCGACGAGTTGCTTGAGGAGGGAAACGCGTTCGAAGCTGATGTAGTGACGGGCGTAGAAGACGCTGGGGGCACTGATGAGAGGGAAGTTCGCACGCATGAGGTACCGGAGGATGATGTTCCCGAGGAATATCTGGGTAAAAAATAGAGAGTGAGAGGCTCTCTCCGCGCCGGTGAGGTTCGTATCTTTCCATAATCCTGACCAGTGAGGATGCGGCCTCGTTTCATCTGTTTCCCCGTTGACTCCCTGCCAGCTGACAAAGGAATCAAACAGGTGGTATCGATGGCAAGAACGAAAACTCCGAGACCGGGAAGTATCCAGTCACTCGTTCCCGCTTTGAAATGCTGGCTGGAGCACACCCTGGAAGGTCGCTTGGAGGATGTTTCTCAGCGGCTACGAGGTCAGGGCGGTAATCGACGACAAACAATTCGCGGTGCTCTCCAGTTCTAGACCTTTCGGCAGGGGCTCACCGAAAGTGCGCACAACATCGGCACGGCCTGGCGCAATGTACTCGTGCAGTGGCCGCAAGAAAATATCGTCTGCAACTCCGGCTGACGTCAGTTCTGCAATAGCGGATCGCACCACGTCCCGACCGATGTCGCGGGTGCGATGATCGACCCGTCTGCCCAGCTGAACGACCGCAGACGCCGTCTCATGCGTTAGCTCACGCAAGTCCAGAAGTGCAGTGATCCAGTCAGCCGCTGTCTCCGCAGGAATCACACAGCTGAGCGCCCCGTAGAGTGGGATGCGCACCCCGAATCTGCCCAGCGACCACAACCAGCCGCTGTCAGTGGGTTCTCTCCTGAGCTTGCGAAGTAGCTCACTTCCCAGCGCCGCGCGTGTCGCGCCTGACAGATGCTCAAGGCTGGCCAACAAACGCCAACCATCATGCTCCAACTGGGAGTTCAGACGCGTGCCAGGCTTCTTACGGCCAATACCGAGGTCTCCGAGGTAGTTCCGGAGTTCCTGTTGATGGACAGAATTGAGGCCGCCCCCGATCCTTCGCCACAGCACCAGCCAATCGACCTGGGACTGAAGCTCTCGGGGGAATGCCAATCCCACCTGATAAATCCGGCGCGCCTGGATAATTCGAAAGCTGTCCTGCGGATCTCCAAAACCTGGCCGCAGGCAAAAGCCAAACAGGTTTAGCCAACGAACCTCGTGTCGCGGACTCAGCGTTCGCCCGTCTGCCACCTCCAGAAGCACATCGCAGAAGACCCGCACCGTCGCGATGGGCCATGATTCTCTTTTCAGCCCCGTGACTGACTCCAATTCGCCCACCAGTGAAGCAGGATCCACTGGGACACCTTCGCCCACTCCGGATCCAGTGAACGCACGCTGAATCAGCCGTACGGCAGATTCCTGCGCCTGCTCCGAAATACTCGAGGAGTCATGTCGATTCGCAGTTGACGCTGTCTGCGATGTGTACCCGCTCTGATCCGTCGCGGTTGCCTCGCGTCTCAATTCGAACCGAAGGCGCCATCGGTGCGGTGAGCTCACGGACTCGCACCAAAGTTCGAGCGTTCCCACCTCGGTAAAGCTCACGGACAACCGCACTGCCAGTTCCATCTGCTGGAGCTTCTTTCCATAGCGCAGCAACGTGACCAAAGGCGCGTGACGATGGACCTCCTCGGGGTCCAAGTCTGCAATTCCACCGTGCGCGTCATGACGAATCGTCGAGCTGTACAGATGGAACGATACCGGGCGGTTTGTCAGCACGGAGAATTTACGATCCAGCAGCGGCAATGTCGTGCCCTCGTTCGTGCCGGAAGGCAGTACGCAGACCGCCTTGATGCCATGTTCCGAACGCATTCCGATGTAGTAGGTCGAGGCGCTGCCGGCCTTCACGCGCAATCCGGCTCCCCGCCTCACGCGGCCGTAGTAGGCAGCCCCAATTGCGACGGCACTGCTCATGACTTCGTTGCTGAGAATCTTCGGGCGCCACCCGCCGCCAGCGCCAAACCAATTGGCAATGGCCTCGGTGATCCGCTCGCGAGCGATAGTGGGAATGCAAAAGCCTCCGTTGAAGAGAACAGCGTCCGGCCTTGCCATCTGCAGGCGATCATCGATGTGTGGCCGAGAATTTTCTCCGGCGCCCATCGCCGTGGCGGCTTGCTTGAGGAACGCCGCAAGATGTTTCGTGATGGCGGGGTCCGTGGCGTACGGTAGTCCGATTTCGCGAAGACCAGCGGCGCGGGTGCGCAGAGGCATCTCGTCAGGGGTGGTCAGCGGGAGGAAGCCGCTGGTGATCAACTCGGCCACTTCGTCATGGCACAACTCGCTGCTTAACATTTGGCCTACGATCGCTCGTCCGCCACCCAGAATGTTGATTTGAAGACGATCGGTGTTTTCCTCGCTCAGTAGGCGCTCTTTGGCCGCTGAACATATGATTCGCAATGAATGACGCTGACGCAGACTGAGCTTCGTGGTGAGCTTATGTTCGACGCGTCGCGCCAGCGCGAGGTCGAGATTCTCGCCCCCGAGCAGTAGGTGCTCGCCGATGGCGGTGCGTTGAAATTCGACGTTTCGGCCTTGGACGTGGGCCAGCACGAGGCTGAAGTCCGAGGTGCCGCCTCCGATGTCGCAAATCAGCACGAGCTCGCCATTTCGCAGGTGCTCTCCGAGAACGTTCTGATGCTCTGCCACCCACGCGTAAAAGGCAGCCAGCGGCTCTTCCAGCAGAGTCAGGTTTTGCAGTCCTGCCTCTCGCGCCGCTTCCACCGTCAGCTCTCGAGCTTCCTCGTCGAAGGAAGCCGGCACGGTTAGTACGATTTCCTGGTTCTCGAAGAGCTGTTGCGGATTGGTGGCTCCCTCGGCCGTCATCGCGTGGTTCCAGGCGTTCCGCAGATGCATGAGGTAACGGGCAGACGCTTCGACGGGAGACACCATCGGTTCGGGCGGCTCCGCGTCGCGCGGCAGAATGTTCGCTGTTCGATCGATGGCACTCTGGCACAGCCATGACTTCGCCGAAGATACCTGCCGCCCCGGCACGAGGGCGCCCTGGTCGCGGGCCATCATGCCGACGATTGAGGACGGATGTTCTTCCCACGGCAGGCTCACTGTACCCGATGAGACTTCGTCTTCGATTGGGAAATAGAGAAAGGAGGGCAAGAGTGGCACCGCGCGCACTTCACCCGGGCTGGTGAGCTGCGCAACCTCAAAGATCCTTATTCCTGACGAATCGGCTTCGTTCGCACTTTCGCGGGTGTCGACAAAGGCCACAGCGGAATTCGTCGTGCCCAGGTCGATGCCAATCAGGTAGCGGGAAGGGCCTTCCATCACGGTCTCAAAACAGACTGCTGCCGATTCGTCATTAGTCGCTCTTCTCGCGGATGTTCAGCTCGAGCTTCCAGCGGTTGGCACCGTCCCGCGAGGCACACCAGAGTTCTAACGTACCGATTTCTGTCACGCGTGACTCCAAGCGCACAGGTAAAACAGTTCCTTGCTGGCCATCAAGCCTCAGCGTGACTTCAAGCGGGTTGAGTTCCTCGATCTCGCTGCCCCAGTTCTCCAGAAGATCGCCGACACGGTCCTGCTTTCGAATCGTGGAACTCAGGAAGCGGAACTCTGCGGGCTCCCCGACGACCAACCCGAACTCCCGGTCGGGCACCACCGCCTCGGTGCCTTCCTCCATCCCAAAGGGCACCACGCAGAGCGCCTTCAGCGGGGCTTCCATTCCTGGGACGGCTGGCATCGCACTTTCGATTCCGACGTAGTACGTGCGCGAGGTCCCACTCCGGATGCGAACTCCCTGTCCGTGCCGGGCCCTTCCGTAATAGGCCGCCCCTCTCGCCACTGCATGCTCGAGGTCAGGCGCTTCCAGAACATTGGCAGGACCAAGCGCTTCAAATCCCTCTTCGGTCAGCCAGCTATTGAGCACCTCTACCAGCCGCCTCCGCAGCACGTCCGCCTTCATGACGCCCCCATTGAACAGAACATGCGTCGGGCATGCCAAACCGTTTCGCCCTCGCCGAATGTTGCCAGCTTCCGGACTGTTCTGTACCTGATGGGACAGAAAGCGCGCCAAGTGCTTCGTGACTGCCGCATCAGCGGCATACGGCAGGCCTAGTTCTTGAAATCCGATGCGGCGCTGCCCGGTCGGCATTTCATCATGGCCTACCTTCGGGAAGAATCCTTCGACGAGGACGCGGTTCAGGTCTTCGCGCAACACCTCCGTCTTGATAGTGCCCCCAACCAACTTGCGTCCTTTGCCCAACAAGGTGACATCTTGCTTTTGGCTTTTAGGATGTTCGAACAACTGCTCTTTCGCAGAGCGGCACTGATACCACAGACCCTGCAACTGATAGGTGTCGATGCGATGGCCTGCAGCTTCCAGATTCTGTTGCAGTAAGCGGGCGAGGGCGAGGTCCATGTTGTCGCCGCCCAGCAGGATGTGATCGCCGACTGCGACACGCTTCAACGCCAAGTCTCCATTTTCTTCCGAAACCGCGATCAGGCTGAAGTCGGTGGTTCCGCCGCCGACGTCGCAAACTAGAACCAAGTCCCCAACCTTGATGCGCTTGCGCCATCCATTCCCCTGGCTCTCGAGCCACGCGTAGAATGCGGCCTGCGGTTCTTCGAGGAGCGTCACGCACTGCAGCCCAGCCTGCTCAGCCGCACGCCGGGTTAGTTCTCGCGCTTCTTCGTCAAACGAAGCGGGCACGGTGAGCAGAACGTCTTGTTCGGCCAAGGCATGGCTTTTCCCGTCCGCCGCATGATGCATGTCCCATACTGTCCGGAGGTACTGCAGATAAAGCGAAGAAACCTCCAGCGGAGAGAGTTTGCTGACCTCTTTCGGAGCCTGCCACGGCAGAATCGGCGCCGCGCGGTTTGCGGCAGAGTAGGAAAGCCATGACTTGGCTGATGCGACCAGTCTTCCCGGACTTTCCGCCCCGCGCTTGCGCGCCAACTCTCCAATCACGAACTTCGGTTCCGCGTCCCAAGGCAAGCGGAGGCTGCCCTTGGGAAAATCCAAGTCGCCCGGAATGTAGAGAAAGGATGGGAGCAATGTCCGGTCGGCTATTTCATTCGGATGGACGACCTGAGGAATGGTGCCAACTTCGATGCGCGCTCCTTCCGAGGCAGCGGCACTTTCACAATATGCCAGCGCGGAATTGGTAGTGCCTAAGTCGATGCCAACGATGAATTGTGAGTCCAACTAAGTCTCCTGTGGCCAGCATTGCGCCACGTGAAAATTGCTTTGGTGTGCGCAGAGGTGCAGGTTTGCTAGGGGACCTCAACCTCTGCCGGGGCCACAATCGCTCTGCCCGTACCCTGCGGCAGTGACGGCAGGGTCACTTCGGTGACGCGCCAGCCGCGATGGCGCAACAAACCACGAATTGGCGGTTCGCCGGTTACATTGCCGACCAGTTTGATAGCTCCCGGATCGAAGCCCACCGGTACGGTGACGGGCTGGTCTTCCTCGGAAGAGAGGATCGGCTCGAGTCTGATATAGCGGTCCAGAACCTGGCGGCATGAAGTGTGAATGCTGCGTACGGCAGCCCCGAGTTGACCGTCAGGGTAGGAAGAAACGTCTTCCTCCAGAAAATCCACAAGCCGGCCATCACGCTGCAACAAAGCCAGCATCTGCACCGCCCGGTCGGGCGATTCAGGGCTCGGCTTGTCGCCTCTGACCTTTGGTGCGGCAGGAGTCACCTTTGCTGCGGTGGCAAGGGGTGCGACTTCTACTTTAGCCCACCCCAGCGCCTGCAGTACGTCCTGCGGGATCTTTCCCTGAAACAGCAGCGAGAAAAAGCAGCGAAACGCAAAAGATAGCCGTGTTGAAAATCCAATCATAGTTATATTTGCTCCGAAGTCCAAGCTGGCACCCGGAAAACACTTTTTATATTCTAAATGCACAGTTGCCCTGCAAAACGCCGTCTCAGTGCTCTGAATGCGATGTTGTCAGCGATAGTCCACGCGAGAGGGTCTGGTTACGGAAATGGCTCACTGTTCAACATATCTCGTATGTTGGCGGTAAGCTTCTCAGGAATCGCGCAATCTTGATCAAACCGGCGACATTGGAGCAACGGACGCCGGAACCTGTGCTGAGTTTTTCGAGGGTCCATACTGTCCGAAGAAACCTTTCCGTCTAGTCATCTCGAGCATGGCGGTCGTGCCGGGGCCATACACCGACGTTGCAGGGAGTCAGCGTCTTTTACAAGAGACACGGCAGGTAGCGTCTTTCACACGTATTCAACTCATTCGTGCCGGCATCGACCTTATGAACACGGCCTACAACTATCTTGACCTCACGCTAAACGGAGGGGATGAAGGTGGTCGCGGACAATTCTGGGTCCGGCGCCACAACGAGTACGAGGATTGAGGATAGTGGGCGCAATCCGCAAATTATTCCGGGCCAGAAGTCGGCTTCGAGGAGATCGCGATTGATCTCTCCGAAGCCCGTTTCTGGACCGCGAGGAAGCGCCGAAGGGCTCAAGGATTACTTCCGCATTGCCGACCATCCGCGAACTGACCCTAGTTTGTGCTCACAGGGGCAGTACCGCTGCCTTGCCGGAGGCCTCGGACAATCCCGCGTTATAGCGTGACCGGATCGAATGCAGAGACTGCCCGCCAGTATCAGCTCAATTGCGACTTGCGGGCGGGATGATGTTATTCGTGCGTAAGTACTCGACCATTTGCCCGTAATGATCAAAAGGATGTGCAATCGACACGATAGCGAGCCCCATCCTTGTCGTAATCATGTCGAACAGGGGATGCTGGATTGGCAGTTTCGCATTTTGCTCAGAGATTGAGGAAAACGCTCGGTGAGTGTTGGCAAAGGAGTCTTTTAAGTATTGAAGGACGGACGATCGAGTCTTCATCGCTTCTGCTGAGGTGTCTTTAGGCGGGTTTTCACCTAAGATCGCCGCGGAGAGCGCGAAATTGACTTCTGCGACGTGAATGAGTTGTTCGGCGAAATTGCGTACGCCCTTAAACTCTCCGTTTGTCGGCGCCCAGAAAAATTTGTCTTCTGGCATGGCCTCGGCCGCTGGAACGAACTGTTGTTCCATCCAGTCCATGTGCTTATTGAATACAGACGCGGTATCTGACTGCGTTTGCGAGTTCTGTCCTGAACTGAACCGTGATAGGAATGGAACAATCGCCGAAAAAAGTAGAAGACGTCGTCGCGTGGTTTTCATTTGGCAACGCCTTCAATGATTACCATAAGGGCAGTCCAACGCGCTTCTGGAGATCGTCAAATCGCGGATCGGAGCGGATTCGGTCCCAGCGTGGATCACGGTTGAGCCAGACCAGCCAATGACTGCGCCCGGCCACGGCCTTGTTGAGCCAGGCAAATGCCTGATCCTTGTCCCCGAGTCCGGCGTAAACGAGAGCGACCCCGTAAGGAGTAACGTATTTCTCGCGGGCCATTTCATTAAGCCGGACCAGCACCTGCTTTGCTTCAGCTTGATGTCCCCATTCGCCGTAGGCGTGTCCCATTCCCGCGATCGTTACTATCCATCCCGGCAAAGCAGCGTCTGTCTTGTTGAATTCATCGATCGCCTCCGAGTACATCTTCTTCTGCTGATATGCGCGGCCAAGCCAGAGATGCGCCAATGGGAATTTAGGACTGACGGATAGAGTGGCGCGCAACTGGTTAATCGCTTCATCGTAGCTGCGCCGGTAATAATAATTGAAGCCTATGTCGGTGGAGATAGTAACCGATAACGGATCCAATTCGTGCGCCCGATTCACCTCTTTCCAAGCGTCGTCGAATCGTCCCATGGCCATCAGGTAATAGCTGTACCAGTCGTGAGCGGTTGCGTAGTTCGGATTGAGTTCAATCGCTTTCTTGAATTCATTCTCAGCTTCCGCCCAGTTCCAAGCGTGATAGAGGTTGAAATAAGCGAGTGAGGTATGCGCCTCAGCCAGGCTGGGATCGAGTTCAAGTGCCTTCGTGGCAGCATCGCGGGCGCGAGGGAAAGCATCGAGCGGATCGAGGTAGCTCAAGTAGCCGAGCGTGGTATAGCAGTCGGCCAGGCCCGAGTAGGCGGGTGCGTACCCAGGATCCGCTTCAATTGCTTTATTGAATTGGTCGATTGCCTTGAGCAAGCTGGCTTCGCTGCGCTGGTTCCAGAACGAGCGTCCCCGAAGGTAGCTCTCATAAGCCACGGGATCCACTGCACCAGCTGTAGCCAAGCGCTTTTGTTCGTTAGGAGTGAGAGTGACTCGAACCTGTTCAGCAATGTCGCGCGCAACTTCACGTTGCAGATAAAGCACGTCGCGAACATAGCGCTGATACTCTTCTGCCCAAAGGTGCTGATCACGTGGCGCGTAAATCAATTGCGCGGTGATGCGGACTTGGTCGCCGGAGCGCAGCACCGAGCCTTCGACTATTCCATCGACTTGCAATTCCTGCGCAACCTGCGGCAAAGGCTTCGAAGTCGTCTTGTATTTTGACACTGACGTATAGGAAGTAACCCGCAATGCCGAAATCTTAGCAAGATTCGTGATCAACTCATCTGTCATTCCGTCGGCGAAGTACTCATCGCCAGGATTACCTGAGAGATTCTTAAGCGGCAACACCGCAATGGAATGTACCGGCGGACGTGGAAACCAGCGAATCCAGTCAAAGTACCTGAATGCAACTACCGCCAATGCAACTACCGCCGCGCTAGCCAACATGAAGACAGCAGCAAAGGCGACCAGTTTCCACCGAAGCGCGGTCTTTGGCCGACTAGGTTGGGTTTCCTCATCGGTCGCGGGAACCGGGGCAGGAGCCGGTGCGGTAGCAGGAATGACAGTAATTGGCCCTACGAAACGGTAGCCCTTACCGACAATGGTCTGCAGAAACCGCGGATCATTTGGGTCGTCGCCCAAGGTCAACCGAATTTTGCGAATTGCGGTGTTGATGCCTTGCTCGGTGTCGAGAAAGACGTCCTTCCCCCACAACCGAGCGATGATTTCTTCGCGGCCAACCAGCTGGTCTCTTCGCTCAACCAGCAGGATCAGAAGTTCCATCGGAATCTTCTCCAGCTTGAGCACACTGCTCCCGCGACGCAACTCGTAGCGGCGCAAGTCGAGCTCTAGAACGTCAGTCTGGACCGGAGCTTCAGACAATTCGAATAACCTCTGCTGACCTGCTGCATTCTAGCGCAGCATCCCAGTTCCATGAGCACCTTCCTTTGTTTACAGCTACTTAGACTTCTCTACCCAAACTTAATTCAGAATTGAGAAAGGCTCCATTGCTGTAATTCGCCAGGTTGCGCTAAATGAGCGTGGCGGGCGTTCTGAACAGAGAAAAGCGCCACAGCACAAGGAGAATCACCATGAGAGGGACGCGGCGGGTCAAGGTTTGTTTGACTGCAGTCTTGGTTCTGATTACGGCAGGAGTAGCATCGGCGCAGATCACCATTCCGATTACGGAAGAGCAGGTTCTGTACGAGATGATCGGCGAGTTCAACAACAGCGGTCCAGCCAGCCAGCAGTACGGTTATCTCTCCAGCGTCACAGGGCTGGATAACGCGTTCAGCAGTACCACTACCAAGAACGAAACCACAGCTCTCTTCACCTTTGTAACGAATGCGACAACGTTCCAGGTGGTCAATCATGGGCCATTCAGAATCGTTGACCGGACCGGCACGACCACCATATATCTCAACAATGGACCGTCGGATTTCTCCAATCCCGCTACCTTTAGCCAAGGTATGCCCATTCAGGTGTCGACTTACCGTCAGCAGGTGATTCTCAACACACTCACCAACACCTTTGTGACCGTGCATACGAACACCGTCACAGACGTGGAAACGTTCACTTTGAACGGCGTAGCATACCGCTTAGGGCAGTTGGGGAAGTCATTTCGCACGAACTACTCGGGCCAGGCAAACACGCCAGGAGTAGTACCGTCCGGCTGGTTTGCGGGAACATCAACAGGCAGCAAGAACTAACGCGTGCAGGCGGATTGGCCTCTTTTTGAGCAGCAAGTAATCGACTTGTGAATTCGGTGTGGCTCCCCGGGTGTCGGTCAGTGCGATCACGGATTGGGACGAGACTTCGCTGTTTTCGTCCCAATCATGCGCTACTTGACGAGGGAAGGACGCTCAATTAACACAAGCCAATCACATTTTTACCCTTTGTTTCCCTCGTGAACTGTGAACTAGCGAGCGGTTCCTATTGGCAAGATCGGACCTGCTCGCAACTCTTTTAGGTGCTCGGAAGTCGGCTTGTGGGCCCCAATCGATGCGGTTCTCACTGGCACCTGCCTAAGTTGCTGCATGACGAGCTAACCGGAAGTTATTCTGAACAGAACTCGGCTTCGTGGAAGTGAAAAATCTGTTTACTTTCTATCCGCGCGAGCACCGATCTCCCGTGCGAAGTTACGGCTTATGATTGGAGCTGCAATCAAACGCACGATGGCGCTCGCTTTTTTGGAGAAGTGGCTTCACTTATGTTCCCGTTCCCGCGTGGCTGAGCTCAGGACGTTCTGCATCATGTTGCGCAATGGCATTG
>WNGQ01004655.1_pt1 | contig 13582 bp, 11 predicted proteins | sample 5407661 | NCBI WGS metagenome assembly WNGQ01 (sample SAMN13153382, study PRJNA577476) | soil metagenome | isolation source: 60 cm soil or saprolite under Garry oak tree replicate 2 | place: USA:California | collected 2016-06-15
CGGCGTCTCGGTCTTTTCGGAGCGTGCGCCGGGCTGAATTGCTGCGGTTGAGGATGCCGGCGGCGGCGAGCCTTCCTTGCTGGTTTTTTCCGGAGAGCTTGTCGATTCTGGAGGCGAGATGCTGCCCGTTGGCACTTCGGGCGAACGAGGCTGCTCCGGAGAACGAGGCTGCTCCGTCTGCTTCGCAACATCTTCCGACGGCGGTTCGGCAGGTGCAGCCTTTGGTGCTGCCCTTTCGGCAGGTGCAGCAGCCTCTTCAGCGGGGGCAACCTCTTGAGCAGGGGCAGTCTCTTGAGCGGGCGCAGCCTCTTGAGCGGGCGCAGCCTCTTGAGCGGGCGCAACCTTGGCGACAGGCTCCGAGGAGGACTTTGCCGGCTGCGCTGGTGCTTCGGAGAGGACGCGCTCCAGGCACGCGAGTTGATCTCCGCGGCTCTTATGGAAGCAATTCAATCGCTCGGCTGGATCGTTCTGTGTGCTGCAGGCAGCATCGGCAAGACGAGCCGCCTGAAGACACTGCTCCAGTCCGGAAGCACCCTTCTCGGCGGATCGCGAACAGACGGTGCCACCGGCGAGACACATCACGACTGCCAGGAGCCGGATCCACATCATGGACGTCCGGGCTGCCTGCTTGCCGTCGTACGATCAAGCCAATCCTGGGCAGCCTGAAAGCGGTCCAACCCCGGGACCCGCGCGGAGAGGTCGACATCTTTCCATCTCGGGTCGAAACCGGGAGAGCGCAATTTTTCCATCCGGCCGAAGAGATCGTCGACAAATCGCGCGATCCGGGGGTAGCGCGGCGTGTCGCGGTGCCAATTGAACGACGCCAGAATCGTCGGCACGGCAATCGTCGGGATCCGCTCGCCACTTGCGATCAGACCGGGATAGTCCGCGGAGCCGAGCGTGCTCGCAACGTAGTAATCCTCGAATTTCGACCCGAATTCGATCGGAAGAAATTTGAAGCCCGCTTCCCATTTTCCCTTGGCGAACGCATCGACCGGCTTCGAGGTGACGAACACCACGGCGGCAATTTCGCCGCGCCTCAACTGCTCCAGCGCCACCGGATGCGGGATGAACATCTTCTCGACATCGACACCGAGGCGACTGAAGACCAACGGACCGGTATAGGCCGCGGCCGTTCCTTGCGTGTTGAAGTTGACCTTCTGGCCCGCGAGATCGGCCAGGGACTTGATCTCCGGCCGGACAAAGACGTGCAGTTCGGACGGGAACAGACTCAGGATATAGGTGATGCGCTGCTGGATTTGCGGGACCTGCGACTTGTATTCTTCCAGCGAGTCGCTGTTGATGATCGCCGCATCGACCCCGCGCAGATAGAGCAGATCGTTGACGTTCTCCGTCGGCCCCCTCGTCACGATGGGAAGCACATGGGTCTCGCTGCCTTCGTTGACGATGCGGGCGATTTCGGTCGCGAAACGGATCGGCGCGCCCTCGAGCAATCCTCCAGCCAAGCCCACCGTGCCTGCGTTGATCCGCTCCCTCATCTGCAATTCGGCTATTCGTTCGACCGATCGTGCCTCATTCGGTCCGCGACGCGGCTTGGCAGCGCTGTCGTGCGAGAACGCACAAGCCGCCAGCAGGACGGCAGCAAGCCTGAAAATGAAACTCATTGGGACCTTTCCGGATGTTCAACCGAAGGTTCAAAAGGTGTCGCCGGTAGACTGGAAAATGTCTTTACAGAACAAACTGTTAAGGGATGTATTGTTTAAATGATAACCATCTTGTTGCCAAGCTCGGCGGCGGTCGGCGGCGGCGCGGGTTCGCGCGGGGCGTAAGATGTTACCTTACGCCGATGCTGATGCTCCGATGGATCACGCGATGCGCTTGACTACCCCTACCCCTTCACCGCGCCAGCGGTGAGGCCGTGGATCAGATGGCGCTGCAGGAAAGAGAACAGCACCGCCACCGGCACCGTGCTCAGGATGACGCCGGCCGACAGCGGGCCCCATTGCACCTCGTACTGCCCGACCATGTAGAGCAGGCCCGCAGACAGCGTGCGCATGCTGGTCTCGGTGGTGAACGAGATCGCGAACAACAGTTCGCTCCAGGACACGACGAAGGCGAAGATCGCGGTCGCCGCGATGCCGGGCGCCGCGAGCGGCAGCACGATGCGGCACAGCGCCGTGAAATGGTTGCAGCCGTCGATCATCGCGCTCTCCTCGAGGTCGCGCGGGATCGAGGAGAAATAGCCGACCATCATCCACACCGTGAACGGCACCGTGAAGGAAAAGTTCGAGTAGATCAGCGCCTGGTAGGTGTCGATCAAGCCGAGCGCGCGCCATTGCGTCAAAAGCGGCGCGATCAACAGCACGCTCGGAAACATCTGCGTCGCCAGAAAGATCAGCAGCAGCGCATCGCGGCCGGCGAAGCGAAAGCGGGCGATGGCATAGCCCGCCAGCACCGACACCACCGTGGTTGCGACCATGGTGACCGAGCAAACCCAGAGGCTGTTGAGAAAGAAGCGCGAGAACGGGGTAACCGGCGAGGTCCACGCATCGATGTAGTTCTCGAACGTCGGGTGCACCGGCAGATATTGCAGCGGCGTCGCGTAGAGTTCCTGGCGATCCTTCAGCGACGTCAGCAGCATCCAGAGGAACGGCCCGAGCGCAAACGCGGTCAACAGCACAAGCCCGATCCAGACCACCGGGCCGCCCAGCAATTTTTCGGCAAGGTCGCTCGTGGCGCGGCGGCGTGTCATTCGGTGTCCTCGACGCCCTTGGTGACGCGCAGATAAAGCCACGTGAACGACAGCATCACGACGAGGAGCACGACCGAGAGCGCACCGGCGTAACCGAAATCGAGGCTCGAATAGGCCTGCACGAGCGTATAGGTCGAGGTGATCTGCGTCGCGTTGGCGGGCCCGCCGCCGGTCATGACGAAGATCAAATCGGCATAGTTGAAGGTCCAGATGATCCTCGTTGCGGTCGCGACCACGATGATCGGCCGCAGCAATGGCAAGGTGATGTGCCAGAACCGCGCCAGCACGCCGGCGCCATCGACGTGCGCGGCCTCATAGAGTTCATCCGGCACGGCCTGCAGTCCCGCCAGCAGCATGATCGCGAAGAACGGAATGCCGCGCCAGACATTGGTGAAGATGACCGCCGCCATCGCGAGATCCGGCGAGGACAGCCAGGCGACGCGCTCGTGCATCCACCCCAACCGAAGCAGGAGGTCGTTGATGACGCCGTAGTTCGGCTGGTAGAGCCACTCCCAGATCAGCCCGACCACGACTCCCGGAATGATCCAGGGCAACAGCGTCAGCGTGCGCACCAGCGCGCGACCGCGGAAGGCGTGCTGCAGCAGGAGTGCCGCGGCAAACCCGAACAGGAATTGCAGGATGACCGAGCCGAACACCCAGACCACGGAATTCCACAAGGTCAGCCAGAACACGGGGTCCTGCACCAGGCGGACATAGTTGCCGAGGCCGATGAAGCGGTAGTCCTGCGGCTTGTACAGGACGTCGGCGTACAGGCTCATCTTGATCGCGAGGATGATCGGCACGACGACGGTCGCGAGCATGCAGAGCGCGGCCGGGACGAGGTAGGAATAGCCGATCAGCAGCTTGCGCACCCGCCAGCTGATCAGCCGGCGCGGCCGCCGGGTTGCAAGGGAGAGCGTGGCCATCAAGGATTTCCGGACGTCTGGAGCACGATCGTCTTTGGTTGGATCAATTCGCGGGCGGACTCGACTCACCTCGCCCCGCTTGCGGGGAGAGGTCGCATCGCGTCAGCGATGCGGGTGAGGGGACAACTTCGTGCTACGACATCTCCTTCTTCAGGATTTCGGCGAAGCGATCGAGGCAGTCTTTCGGCGGGATCTTGCCGAGGATCGCCTGCTGGATCAGCGGCACGCCGTCGGAATCGATCTTGCCGCCCCAGCCCGGGTAGGCGAGATACGGGCTGACGATGCCGATCGGGAAGGAATTGACGAAGCCGACCAGCGCCGGGTCCTTGGCAAATTCGGGCCTGTCGAGTACCGACTTGCGCGCTGGCAAGAGGCCGAGCGTCGAGCAGTATTTCAGGCTCGGCTCGTCTTCGAGCATGAAGCTCATGAATTGCCAGGCGCCTTCCTTGTTCTTGGCGCCCTTGAACATGGTGAGCGTCTCGGAGAACCAGAACGAGGCGCGCTTGTTGGCGGGGCCGATCGGCACCGGCAGGGTGGCGAAATTGTCGGCGCCGACGTTCTTCTTCTGCTGGCCGCTGGAGCCGGAATTGTGCTGATACATGCTGGTGACGCCACGGCCGAAGGTCTCGACGATCTCGACGAAGCCGTCGGTCGCGGCACTCGGCGGCGTGACCTTGTGCTTGAGCGCGAGATCGAGATACCAGGCGAGCGCGTCGACGGCTTCCTTCGAATTGATCACGACCTTGCCGTCCTTCAGCACCTCGGCGCCGTTGGCGTAGGCGAACTCGCTCGGATAGAGCAGCGCCCACGTGCCGCCGCCACGCATGCCGTAGCCGTATTGGTTCTTGTCCGCTTTCGTGAAGGCTTTCGCGAGGCTGAGGAACTCGTCCCAGGTCCAGTCCGGGCTCGGCTCCTTCAGCCCGAGCTCCTTGAGGCGGTCGGTGCGGTAGTAGATGCCGTCGAGCGTCACCGAGAGCGGCAGCGAGACGATCTGGTTGTTGAGGGAGACGGTCTGCCACGCCGTCGGCGCGACGTCGGCAAAATATTTCCAGGCCTTGGCGCGCGCGGTGATGTCCTCGACCGCGCCCATGCCGTTGAACTGGCCGACCCAATTGTCCCAGACCTGGCAGAGATCGGGCGGACTCCCCGATGCGATCGCGCTGATCAGCTTCTGGCGCGCCTGCGCCTGCGGCACATATTCGATCGCGACCACGAAATCCTTTTGCGACTGATTGAAGCGCTCGACCATCGAATTCATCAGCGCGATGCGCGTCGGCTCGGGAACGCTCCATTGAAAGCGCACCGGCTCGGCGCCGAAGGCCCTGCGCGGGCCGATATAAGGCGCCTCCCACCAGGGCAGATCAGCCGCGGCGATGATTCCGGTGCCGACCAGAGTGTGCAGCAGCTTGCGACGAGACAGCGACAAACGCTCATTCATCCTGGACCCCTCCCGCTGGCGTAAAGCTTCTCTCGGAAGCCTTTTCGGCCCTCGTTGGCGCCCATCCTGCCACAGCCTTGCGGGCGGGAGAAGATGGCGGCGCTTGCGACTAACGGACCATCGACCGCAACGCACAACGGCCAAGAGCCGATGCGCCCTTTACCTGCAATCAGCTATCCTCATCTCTCCTCGACCTGGACCCAGGAACCTTCGCTTCCATCTTCCATCCGAACATGATCGCGCATGTTGCAATCTCGCAGGAGTAGAGCGATTGCGCGACTATCACCCAGGTCGAGAGACAAACGTCCGCGATCTCGCGGCGCGATTTGCCCGAGCTTTGCCAGAAACTTTCGCCCTTTTGGAAACAGAGGGCGCGGGGAATGCCGGGTGCCCAATGCACCCGCAGCCTCGTGCGCGCTATTGGTAGCTAAGTATGCGCACGAGTATTCACAGCGGAGGCACCGGAAACATCCGGCATTCCCCACGCAATGGTTTTACGGCTTATACGTGATCTCCCCGGTGACGAATTCCTTTTGCCACCGTCGCCGCGCGGATTAAATGGTTTCACGTGCCCGGTTGGGTCGACAAAACCTCCGCGAGGCTTAGCATCAGCAACGGATGCCAGGACCACACGACTTCGCCGTACGCTTCAGCGTCGCTCGTCTTGCGCGTTTGCCGATCGCTCACAGGCTTTCACCCACCCTGCGACCCCGTTTCGCGCGCGACGCTGCCGCGTCCACCGCATCCCGTGCCCAACGTTCGTGACGATTCGCGAAGCGCCCCTCTTGCGGGACGGGATGCGCGAACGATAAATGTGATTTGGGTCAATCGCGAAGCGATTTATTTTTGGCAAGAGGGCTGGACAGGAATTCTTGGAAATTGCCCGTCGGGCAAATCACTTCGCGAAAAAACGCGAGAAGCGACTGCGACACAGCCTCTTTCTTATCTCTCCCCTTGTGGGGAAGGTGGCGCGAAGCGCCGGGTGGGGCGCTACACGCACGGTGCAATTCAAGTCACCCCCACCCGACCCGCTATTCGCTTCGCTCTCATCGGGCCACCCTCCCCACGCTTCGCGGGGGAGGGATGAGAAGAGCGAGTACATCGCGCGGCTTTGGCTTGAAGCGGATGGCAAAGCGCTCGCGATAGCGCTTTCGGACGGCATCATTCAGGAGGTTGGCGATGGCAAAGAAGAAAAAGGTTAGCCCGCTTGCGACGGTCCTGCTGGAAACGGCCGGCGACATGCGAAAAATCGGACTCATGGACCGGGCCAGCCATCAGAAAATCACCCTTCGCCATTTGGGCGCGTCAGGGGCGCCCAACACCGCGCCCATCACGGGCCGCAAATCCGGGCGATGCGCGAACGCGCAAAGCTGAACCAAGCCGTATTCGCCCGTTATCTCAATCTCACGGTGGGCTGTGTGTCGCAATTGGAGCGCGGCGCGAAACGACCGGCCGGCGCGGCGCTGGCGCTTCTCAACGTGATCAAGCGCAGAGGTATTGAGGTCATTCTCTAAGCGGCAGTTCGCGCCATTCACGCGCTTCGCTCACCGCGTGAGGTCGCCGGCCGCGTCTCGCGGGCACCCCAAATTCGCCCCGCAATTACAGCAATTGCGAGCAACCCGAACTCAGCATCCCGTACGCTTCCGTTGCGCGCGTTTGTATCGTTCGGTCCCGGTCATTTCGACATGCAGAGCTTTGTTGTCCCGCGCAATCTTCTCAAATCGCGGCAGGAAATCGTGAACAAGTCTAATGCGTTTTGCGCTCTGATTCACACCATAGAATAAATCCAAGAGACCTACTGCGATATTCCCAATCATCCAGAGATCGATTTTCACGAAATGCTCGTCTTCGACATCGAAGAAGGGCGCATCGAAGCTACCGTCGTCCTCGTTGAATCGAAAATTCTTGTACGTATTGACAAGATTTGCGTGAGCGGTCGATTCATTGATCCTGGCTTTCGTTTTTTTGATGGCGTCGGAGCCCGCTGGGTAATGCTTATCGAGCCAATCATATCGTTTCTTGGCGAGCTTCTGCGATGGGTCGAGTATCCCTTGATCGTCGGTATCGACAAAGTTCTCAGGTCCAGGATTGACGATTGCGAAAGCCGCTGATGCTCCCGCCTCAAGCACTTGCCGTAAGTTCATCTTCGCCTGTATCTGATGCAGGCGGACGGTCGAAAAAAGCGCCAAAGTGTGATGCTTCTTGATCTGCGATAGGAACATCGCAAAGACTGATCTATCTGCGTCTACGGACGTGACGAAATTCGACAGGAAGAGGGACGCCTCAAGCGCATGCGGATAATAGACCGGGTAACGCTCATGAGCGTTCGCTACCAGCAGCCCTTCGGTCTCTACGATCTCGGCGATTGTGCTTTGCTTGATTTCCATGATGATTGTCGCGACCTGTCGTCAGTTTGGGATTTCAGTTCAGGAATATCGACCCGGGCGCGAACCTCGAATAGATACGCGCGATCTCTTCGACATCCAATTCCTCAAGCCACGTTGCATAATCAATAGCTTGAGCAACAACATCTCTTGGAGTCATACCGCGCTTCAACTCGATAAGAACTAAAGCTCCATCTGGCGCAACAGCGAGAAGATCAATTCGGCTACCAAACCCGGTATCCTCTTGCCGCCCGATAATCATCCACTGGTCGGACAGAATCGCTGGCGACGCAACGATCATGTCCTCGAGAAGCTGCTCTGACGTCAAATTCGACGCTTGGAGTCGAACGGGAGACTGTCCAACGCGCCATATGCTATGCTTGATCGGCATGACCCAGCCTCTGGGTTAAGAGCGATTCCGGTCCCAAGCCTTATTAGCACTTAGGTGCAATAGCGTCAGTTTATTGCGCTGAATCGCAATTGAAACGGCGGAATGCGCTATCGCTATTTTGTCTTACGGGCTCTTGCATGTCGTCCCGCGCCAACGCGTTTCGCTCGCGTCGAGAGGGCCGCGGGACGACATCGCAATCAGGAGGATCGGCCTACCCCGCCCGCCTTGTCGGGCACATCGGACGGCGGGTTACTGGAGCCTCCACCGTCCTGCGGTTCCAGCCGAACGACTTATGTGTCCTGTGCTGTCGGCTCCTCGCCCTTGGCCGTGCTGTCCGGCTGACTCGCAACGACTGCAGCCTTGCCCTCGACGGCCGCTGCGGCGATTGCAACACCCTTGCCGTCCCCGCCGATGACTCCGGTTGGGGCTGGCTCCCCCGCGAACGCCTGAACGATCTTGTCCAAGGCAACGAAGAACAGATCGCTGCCGTAACCGGCAACGAACGCCAGCGCCAATGGCGACAGCGATACCAGCGACGCGTCCCCTGCCCCGGGCTTGATGAACCAGCCGACCGCCAGACCGGAGAGCAAGCCGATGTTGAGCCGGAGCGAATAGCGAACCCTTGCATCGTTCGCATAGGTCAGCTTGTCGATCTCATCGGAGAGCTTGCGAAGCACAAAGGCGCAGGCGCCTAGCAATCCATACAGCATCGGAAGCAGGTAGCCGGACAGGAAGACAAGCAGCATGTCGAGTTTGCCCCTGACGATGACGCCTTCGGGATCGGGCAATTCATTGTTGGAGAAGAAGCTCTGGAAGCCTAAGGGCCGCAACGGAACGTCGGCCATGGTCCCGACAATGGCGAGCAGGTTTTCGCTGAGGAACAGATAGGATTGCTTAGTCCGTTGAGCTTGCTCGATCTGTTCGGTCACAGCCGCCGCCTGATTTGTTGCGGATACGACCGCACTGGAGGGGGCCGCTGCTCGCCCCCGTATGTCGATGATCTGTTTGTCGACTTCGGCGAGCTTGGTGCGGACGTAATCGCCCGCGAGGAAGAAGAACTGTGCGAACAGCAGCACCAACAGCACGATATAGAATATATTCCGATAGAGATTTCGTGCCTTGGCGGCGGGGCGGATGCTGCTGCTCAGCAGTCCATAAGCGTTCCAGAATTTGGCTTCGAGGCCGTCGGGAAGCTGGCCTCTCGCCTTGCGCGCTTGCGTTATGATATCGATAATGTCGGGAGGGATCTGGATCGCCTTCTTGTTGGCGTCCGCGAGCAGCGCGTAAGCGCACCGCACATTACGCGGCATGTCGAAAGGATCCACGTCGGGAACCGGCGTTTTGTTTCGGGAGAAGAATTCCTTGATTCCAGTGATGAAATCCATGTGATGCCCCTATATTCAGCGCCGCCCCGCAGAGCGCGCGGCTCATCAATGACGATAATCAGTGCTGGCTTCCGCATGAGTTGTCGGAATTGAAATCGGCTTCCGACCTTCGTTTCCAAAAAATTGTTTCAAGAATTGCCGTGGTGCTGACGTCCCGAAATACAGGAAGTTGATTGTCTGACGAAATCGACAGCGCTATAGCCGTATCCTTCCCGTCGGGCGCTCATCTTCAAGTTGAATATTTCCACAAATGCTTTTCTATCGCAATGCCTTCGTCGATCGAAAGCGAGCCGTACCCGACAGCCTTGATCCGCTCGAACACAAGCAACACGATACCGACGCTTGGGGACATGAACCCGAAAGGTGGGCTGACACCTTCCTTTCGACCCGACCGCGGCCGCGGAGCGGTATCGCCTCCCTTACTCAATCTGCCCGCGCCGCTAGCCGAGCGCCTCGGCTTCCGCGAGCGCGATATCAGCGTCAAACGCGCGCGGCCGTGTCAGTACCAGAGCAGCACGATTCGCCTGCACCGAAAGGACGAATCACCGGCTCGCCTCAGGCGCTCAGCCGACCCGGCGTCGGCTGCCACCAATCGCAGATCAGCTTCTGCCGGCTCTTTTGGTTCACGGAAAGGTCGGCGATCGGTCTTGCCCTGGCGGGAATGACGGCCTCGATCTTGCCGATGGCACGGGCGCCCTCCTGCGCGTCGTCCTCGCCGCCAAATCGATAGATCTCGAAGCCACGATAGTTCGGCATCATGTGCTGGAAGCCGAGATGCGCCAGCCAGCCCAGCTGCAGCAGTTCGTTCAACGACAGGTCGACGCGAATCTTGCCCTGCGCGGGGGCCTTGCGTCTCACTCCGACCCCGTGCCCCTTCAGCCAGCATGCCTCGCCGATCGCGTCGCCCAGAACCCAGAGCTGTGCGTTGTAGGCGTCTCTCCACCCCTTTGCGGAGCGCCTTTTCCTGCAAAGGGAGACCGCGTTCAAGGCGCTCATCGCCTTTTCCACCCCGACGGGAAGACCTCCGCCTTCGAGCTGGCAATGGGAGTTGATCCCCCTCGCCATCTCTCGGATGGCCTCCTCGACGCCTTGGCGTCGCCCCTTCTCAAAATACGTCCGCGCACTGGACATCGCCAGGACGAACAGCGTCGCAATCAAACCACCCACCATCACAAGAATTTCCACGGCCCCAGCTCCACGCAGCCCCCAAAGACAGCACTCCAATACCCACGTTACGAAGTTCGTGATCCACAACCCTGTTCACGAATTCCGAAAAGTCGTCGATCCCAGCACCGACGACCGTCGTTTTTCGATCGGAAGTTCGCGGGCGCGCGAACGCCAGATCGGTGGCACTGGTCAAGGATGGTAAACCAGCTTGGTTAACGCGTAGTGGAACCAGCGCTCGTGTCTTGCGTCCTCCCGGTCGCGCCCGAGCGGGCCGGCCCCCGTCGGGCAGAGCCCATCGGCGACCGATTCACCTCTCGTTCATCGTAATTCTTAAAACGAGATTCAAATTGTCCGTTCATGGTCGTCTTGGCTGGGGGCGCGTGAATTTGGGATTCGCTGCACAATCGGGGATTCCGACAATCGACGAGGCGTGCCGCGATGTTGAAACGACTGACTTCACAGTTCTCTGCTGCCGTTCTTGCAACGCTGTTGCCGGCATGCTCGGTGCTTCCGGGCGCCGGGCCGACCAGCGATGCCGTGAACCGTAATGCTACGGCCGGCGTGCGGTCGACTGCGCCGTTGCCTTATGCCCTGATCGACGTCACCGCCGATACGATCGGCTTTCTCTCGCAACCCAATGTTGTCTCGTTCAGGGGAGAGTTCCCCGACAAGCGCCCGAAGCCGAACCAGGTCGTCGGCGTTGGCGACGTCCTCAACATATCGATCTTCGAAGCTGCGCCCGGCGGCTTGTTCACGCCCGGGCAAGCCGCTGGCGCACGCCCGGGGAACTTCGTCGATTTGCCGGCGCAGGCCATCGATCAGACGGGGAGCATTCATGTTCCATACGCCGGCGAGATTCCCGCGGCGGGGCGAACCATACCTGAGGTTCAACAGGCCGTGGTCGCCCGGCTAACGAACCGGGCGCTCGAGCCGCAGGTCGTCGTCAGCCTCAGTCAGCAGCACTCGAGCGTCGTCAGCGTCCTGGGCGATGTGAATACGCCGGGCGTGCTGGCGCTCAACAGCGGCGGCGAGCGGATGCTGGCGCTGATGGCGCGCGCCGGGGGACCGAAGTTCGAGGCGATCGAAAGTTACGTGACGCTGCAGCGCGACGGCAAGCGCGTCAAGGTCCTGCTGAGCCGGGTGGTACACGACCCGCGCGAAAATATCTTCATTCGACCGAACGACGTGATTTTCGTCACCCGCGAAGCTCCGACCTTCACGGCGCTCGGAGCGCTCAACCAGAACGTCTTTGGCTTCAACTCGGAAATTCCCTTCGACGTCGAAACGCTGACGCTCGCCCAGGCGATGGGCAAGGCGGGCGGCCTCAACGACCAGCTATCCGATCCCAGCGAAATTTACGTCAATCGCCATGAAGATCGTCACTTCCTGGAGAAGCTCGGCGTCGACACCCGGCGATTCAGGACCGACAGCATTCCTGCGATCTATCACCTCAACCTGCGCGATCCGTCGGCGCTGCTGCTCGCCGCAAGCTTCCAGATGCGTTCCAAGGACGTCATGTACGTCGCCAACGCCAAGGTCGTCGACTACTACAAACTGCTGACGCTGATCAACAACACGGCGGCGTCACTGTCCAATACGGCGAACGCGGTGACCACCGTGAACACGTCGGTCAAGACCAGGTGGTAAGTTCAAACCGAGCGTCACGATCTCATCGCGATGATTGACCGGCGGCACGAGTTGCGGTTTCCGGCTGCAATGTCCAAACTCGCCTGGCCACAGAGGAGCTGCCGCGATGACGATCATCGATTCCCAGGTCCATGCCTATGAGGCGAACACGTCGAAGCGACCTTGGCACAGCGTGCCGAACTGGCCCGATCACGTCACCGGTGACGAGATGGTGGCGGCGATGGACAAGGTCGGCGTCGACGGCGCGATCTTCATCTCCGCCTTTTCGATGTACCGCTACGACGCCAGCTATGCCGTGGACGTGCAACGGGCCCATCCCGGCCGGTTCGCCATCGTCAAGCCGGTCGACCCGGACGATCCCGATGTGGCCGATGTCGTCGCCGACTGGAAGGCGACGCCGGGCACGGTCGGAATCCGCATCATGCTGACGACCGAGGCCAAGCGCGCGCCTGATGACCCCGGCCTCGACCGGATCGTACGCGCGGCCGTTCGCCACGATTTTCCGGTCAACATCCTGTGCTGGGGCAATCTGGACGCGGGCACGGCGCTGATCGATCGCCATCCCGACGCGCGGTTCATCATCGACCATCTGGGCATCGTGCAGCCGCGCGTGCCGCCCGCGCCGCCGCAGCCCTGGGCCGACCTTCCGAAGGTGCTGGAACTCGCCAGGCGTCCGAACGCCGTGATCAAGGTCAGCGGCGCCTGCACGCTGTCCCGACAACCGTATCCCTTCCCGGACATCTGGGATCCGCTGGCCCGCGTGTTCGATGCGTGGGGTTTCGATCGCTGCCTGTGGGGCACGGACTGGACGCGCGCGTTCGCAGTCGTCAACTACGCGCAGGCCGTCGAGCCCTTCCTCAAAGTTGAGCGCCTGAGCGACAGCGAGCGGGCCATGCTGATGGGCGGGGCCTGCGCCAAGGCTTATGGCTGGTCACCGAAGAAGGGTTAGCACCGGCTGGCTAGCACCACTGCGTCATTTAACTCCTCATGGTGAGGAGGCGCACTTGCGCCGTCTCCGGACGATGCTTCGCATCGCTCGGAGAACCATGAGGCCTCGGTGTCCATTTCTCGGCCTCATCTTACTCAACGCGATGCAAAGCATCGTCCGGAGACGCTTGCCCTGCAAGCTCCTCAGGATGAGGGGATCAAGCCGGTCATGACGGAGCAGGACTAACGTCATCCCCGCTCAATCAATCTGCCCGCGCCGCTGGCTGAGCGCCTTGGCTTCGGCGGGCGCCGGCGTCGTGTCGAACGCGCGCGGCTGGGTCAGCACCTCGGGCTGCAAGATCTCGTCGAGCTGTTCGCGCGTCAGGAGCTTCTTTTCCAGCACCAGGTCGTAGACGCTCTTGTCCGTGAGCAGCGCCTGCTGCGCGATCTCGGTGGCGTTGGCGTAGCCGATATAGGGATTGAGCGCGGTCACGATCCCGATCGAGCGTTCGACGCCGCGGCGCAGATGCTCGCGATTGGCGGTGATGCCATTGACGCAGCGCTCCGCCAGGGTCAGGCAGCCGGCGGTGAGATGCTTGACGCT
>WNGQ01004656.1_pt1 | contig 13581 bp, 10 predicted proteins | sample 5407661 | NCBI WGS metagenome assembly WNGQ01 (sample SAMN13153382, study PRJNA577476) | soil metagenome | isolation source: 60 cm soil or saprolite under Garry oak tree replicate 2 | place: USA:California | collected 2016-06-15
ATCCCGGTAGCGGCCGAGTTCGGCATGGAGTGGGAACTGCACGACACCGCCGTCCAGCCGCGGGTGCTGATCATGGTGTCCAAGGCCGGGCACTGCCTGAACGACCTGCTGTACCGGCGTGCGGCCGAGTCGCTCCGCATCGACGTCCCGCTGGTGGTCGGCAACCATCCCGACCTGGCGCCGCTCGCCGCGGCGCACGGCGTGCCGTTCGAGCACGTGCCGGCCGGCCCTGACCCGGCTAGCCCTGACCTGGCTAGCCCTGACCTGGCTAGCCCTGATCCGGCTAGCCCTGATCCGGCTAGTACTGGCTCGGTCGGCCCGCTGGCCGTGCAGCGGTCCGAGGGCCGCTTGCTCGACCTGGTCAGCGAGCTTGGCATCGACTTCGTGGTGCTGGCCCGCTACATGCGCATCCTGTCGCCCGAACTATGTGCCAAGATGGCCGGCCGCATTATCAACATCCACCACTCCTTCCTGCCTAGCTTTAAGGGAGCACGGCCCTACCACCAGGCGCACGCGCACGGCGTGAAGCTGATCGGCGCGACCGCCCATTACGTGACGGCCGACCTGGACGAGGGCCCGATCATCGAGCAGGAGGTCGCCCGGGTCGACCACTCGGACAGCCCCGAGGACCTCGCCGCCATCGGCCGCGACGCCGAGCGCGTCGCGCTCGCCCGCGCTGTGCGCTGGCACGCCGAGCACCGCGTCCTGCTCCACGGCCGCCGCACCGTCATCTTCCGCTGAACCGGGCAGCGATCGGGCGGATGATCTTAAGAAGCCGGACGGTGGCGCCGCCAGCGCCATTAGCCTTGGCGCCTTGACGGTACGCACCGTCCGTTTCCATTTCATCACCGTGAGCAACGCTTGCAATTATCTTAGCGCCAGCGTGCCTGACCACGGAAAATCTGCGCCTTACGGCCAGATAATTAGTGGATCACCTTCGCATCACGATTGCCTTCCGCGAGATCGCTCGTGTTCCCAAAGCGCGGGGTCGCGCCTTACTCTTGCAACGTTTAGCAAGAAACCCCTGGGTTGGCCATGGCCGTGGAGAGCCGTGTACGGGGCCCGTGAGCTGTTGGCACCGTGTGGGGCATGGCGCCCCGGTATTTTTCTCGCGAACGATCTTCGCCGAGCAGATTGAGGAGGAACAGGGTGGTGACTCACTTCCGCACGCGGGCCTTTGCCACTTTCGCGGGCGCTGTGGCCCTGACCATGCTGGCTGCCGCGTGCAGCTCATCCAAGGGCACTTCGGGGACGACGCCAGCGGCGCAGCAGGTGACGGCAGGCTGGCAGGGACTCAACCCGGGTACGGGAGCACCCCAGCGCGGCGGCACGCTGAACATGGTAGGCGTCAGCGATGTCAACTACATGGACTACGACTTCGCCTACTACACCACGGACATCCAGGTCATGCGCATGATGGAGCGCGGGCTCTACGGCTGGCCGGCCATCCCGGGCCACAACACCACCCCTGCGCCTGACCTCGCCACCGCCATGCCGGTGGTCAGCGATAACGGCCTGAAGCAGACCGTGACCATCCGCAGCGGGGTGATGTGGAACACGAGCCCGCCGCGGCCGGTGACCGCGGCGGACGTGGTACGCGGGCTCAAGCGGGCCTGCAACCCCAGCCCGGCTGCCTTCGGCGGCATGGCGGATTTCGAGGCCACGATCCAGGGCCTGAGCGCGTTCTGCACGGGCTACCCGGCCAAGTCGGCGACCGACGCGACCGTGATGAAGAAGTACATCGACGGCCACAATGTGTCCGGTATCACGGTCTCGGGTAACAGCATCACGTTCACGCTGACCAAGCCGGCGCCGTGGCTGGTCGGCGCGATGACGCTGGGGGCGTTCAACGCGACGCCGATCGAGGCCGAGAACGGCATACCTAACACCCCGGCCATCTACAACCACATGTACTCTTCGGGTCCCTACGCGCTCACGTCCTACACGCCCAAGAAGAGCATCCATTTGGTGCGCAACCCGCAGTGGCAGGCGAGTACCGACCCGCTGCGCAAGGCCTATGTGGACGCCATCAACGTGGACGAGACCGGCAACCAGACCACGATCTACCAGCAGATGCCCACCGGTTCGGCGTCGCTGGGGATGACCTTTGACTCGCTGTCCCCGCCCGCCGACTTCCCGAACATGATCAACACGATCAAGTCCGGCAGCCACAACGTGAACCTCGGCGCCACCTACAGCACGAACCCGTACCTGGTGTTCAACACGGTCTCGCCGAACAATGGCACCGCTCTGGGCAAGGCGGAGGTGCGCCAGGCCCTCTCCTACGGGATCGAGCGCAGCCAGCTGCAAAAGGTCATAGGCGGGTCCGTCATTAACCCCCCGCTCACGCACGTCCTGCCGGATGGCATCGACGGGTCGCAGGACGTGCCCAAGGGTTACAACCCGTACCCGTACAGCCAGGACAAGGCCAAGTCCATGCTGGCGGCCGCGGGCTTCACCGCCAGCCACCCGCTGCAGATCAAGTACCTGTACCGCAGCGACAGCCAGGGCGGCACGTCCCTCTTCAACAACGTCTCCAGCCAGCTGAACGCGCTGGGCTCGGTGAAGGTGACCGGCGTGCCGACCAACCAGTCGGACTTCTACGCCAAGTACCTGTACGTCCCCAACAGCAGCAGCAACCCGTCACCCGCCTACAAGGGCACCTGGGATATGGCGGGGGCGGGCTGGGGTCCGGACTGGTTCGGGAACTCGGCGGTGACGTTCTTCAACCCGCTGTACTCCAGCCCGGGCGGGTTCCCGGCGGACGGTGGCAGCAACTTCGGTTACTTCTCCAGCGCGACCGTCAACAACCTGATCAACCAGGCGCTGAGCCAGACCACCGAGGCGCAGGCCGACACGTTCTGGGCCCAGGCCGATCAGCAGGTCATGAAGGAGGCGGCGGTCTACCCGATCACCTCGGCGCTGCAGCTCGCCGAGCACGCGCCGTACGTGCACAACGCGGTGTACATGACCCAGTGGCAGAACTTCGACCCGACGAACGTCTGGCTGAGCAAGCCCGGCGGCTGATCGCAGCCATGGCCTCGCCGGCCGTCCCTTCCCTGGGACGGCCGGCGAGGCTACATTCAAGCTAAGGTGTCGGCCTGGCCAGCGGCGACACTATCGCCAGCGGGCCATTGACGCGTGAAAGGCAGACTGCGTGAGCCTGCTTGAGGTTGAAGACCTGCGTGTGTCGTTCAGCACGGCGGACGGCATCGTGCAGGCGGTACGCGGAGTTTCTTACCACATCGATGCCGGGCAGACCCTCGGCATCGTGGGTGAGTCAGGATCCGGCAAGAGCGTCTCCACCCAGACGATCATGGGACTGACCCGGGGGGCACGGATCTCAGGCCGTGCGCTGTTCGAGGGCCAGGACCTGCTGACCGCCAGGCCCGACCAGATGCGGGCGATCCGCGGCGCCAAGATCGGCATGATCTTCCAGGACCCGCTGACCAGCCTGCACCCGCTATACAAGGTCGGCTGGCAGATCGTCGAGATGATCAGGCTGCATGACCGCGAAATGAGCAAAGACCAGGCCAGGCAGCGGGCGGTGGAACTGCTCCGGCTGGTCGGCATACCGGAGCCGCAGCGCCGGGTTGACGACTACCCGCACCAGTTTTCCGGCGGGATGCGCCAGCGCGCAATGATCGCCATGGCGATGGCGCTGAACCCGGCGCTGCTCATCGCCGACGAACCCACCACTGCACTCGATGTGACCGTGCAGGCCCAGGTGCTCCGGGTGATCCACCGTATGCAAGAGCTGTTCGGCACCGCGGTCATCCTCATCACCCATGACCTCGGCGTGATCGCCGACGTCGCCGACGAGGTCCTTGTGATGTACGGGGGCAAGGTGATGGAGCGGGCCGACCGGCGGACGCTGTTCTTCGCTAGCCATCACCCTTATACCGAAGGTCTGCTGCAATCCCTGCCCGCATATGGCGGCGAGCGCGAGCGGCTGCGCCCGATCGCGGGTCAGCCGCCGAGCCTGCTCAACCCTCCGCCCGGCTGCCCGTTCGCGCCACGCTGTGTCTACGTCATGGACAGGTGCCGTACCGAGGAGCCCGCGCTCGATCCGGCCGGCGAGGAGCCGGGGCACCTCTCGGCCTGCTGGCTGCCGCACAACACCGCCGACCGTGACGCCATCCGCCGCCGCGTGGCGCACGTTGAGCTGGCCAGGTCGGCCGGGCCGGCCGGAGCGTGAGGGAACCCATGACAAGCGGCTCCATGAGTGACACGAACCCGGTGCTCGATGCGGCGCCCGTCGACGGTGATGACGTGCTGCTGCGGGTGGAGAACCTGGTCAAGTATTTCCCGGTCGGGTCCGCTCGGCCGTTCCAGAAGAAGGAGTACGTGCACGCCGTCGATGGCGTGAGCCTGACGGTCCGGCGCGGGCAGACCTTCGGCGTGGTCGGCGAGACCGGGAGCGGAAAGTCGACCCTGGCCAGGTGCATCGCCAGGCTATATGACATCACCTCCGGCCAGGTCGTCTTCGATGGCCGGGACATCTCCCGGATCTCCCAGCGGCGCATGCGGCCGCTGCGCCGGGAAATTCAGATGATCTTCCAGGACCCCATCGGCTCGCTGAACCCGCGCCGCCGGGTCGGATCCATCATCGGGGACCCCTACGCGATTCACGGCCTGGCCTCGGGTGCGGAGCGCAAGCGCCTGGTGCAGGAGCTGATGGAGCGGGTCGGGCTCAACCCGGAGCACTTCAACAGGTTCCCCGCGGAGTTCTCCGGCGGTCAGCGGCAGCGCATCGGGGTGGCCCGGGCGCTCGCCTTCCGGCCCAAGCTGATCATCTGCGATGAGCCGGTCTCGGCGCTAGACGTTTCCATCCAGGCACAGGTCATCAACCTGCTCGCCGATCTGCAAGCCGAGTTCGGGCTCACCTACATCTTCATCGCGCACGATCTATCCGTGGTGCGCCACGTCAGCAACTCCATCTCGGTCATGTACCTGGGCAAGATAACGGAAATCGCGCCCGCGGACGAGCTTTTCACGCGACCGCGTCACCCCTATACGGGTGCGCTGTTGTCCGCGGTGCCGGTCCCCGACCCGGATCTGTCCGACCGGCGGGAGCAGATCATCCTCGTCGGGGACGTGCCCTCGCCCATCGTGCCGCCGTCTGGCTGCCGGTTCCACCCACGGTGCCCCAAAGCCGTGCCGGTCTGCGTGGCGGAAGATCCGCCGCTCGAGCCGCGCCTCGGCGACGGCCCGGAGCACCCGGCCGCCTGCCACCGGCCGATGGAGGCAGGAGAGAACCTGGCCGAGTTCCAGCCCGCCATCGACGAAGCGGAGCGAATCATCGAAGCTGAAGGCAGCATCCTGCCGGACGGGGCCTTGTCCGGAGAGACTGGTGTGGCCGGCGCGCTGCCCGCGCGGCGGGAAGGAAGCAAGCCATGAGCATGGTGCCCGAGATCACGGGCAGGGAAGCGGGGGACGCGGCTCTCCTCCTGACTGGTGAGGCGCCGGCCGGGAAGAAGATCGAGGGACGCAGCCCGTGGCGCCTGGCCTATGAGCGGCTGCGCAGCGACCGCGCCGCCAAGATCGCCTTCGGCACGATTGTCGTGATCGTGCTCCTCGCGATCTTCGCCCCGGTATTCGCGGCGCTAGTAGGGCACGGGCCCAACCAGCAGTTCATTGACATCGGGGAGAACGCCAACGGCGGCCCGGTGGGGCCGAGCGGCACTTTCTTGTTCGGCACGGACAACAACGGGCGCGACCTGTTCGTCAGGGTCCTCTACGGCGCCAGGATCTCCCTTACCGTCGGCGTGCTCGCCACCGCGATCAGCGTCGCCCTGGGCGTGGTGTTCGGCCTGGCCGCGGGCTACCTCGGCGGGTTCGTAGACACCGTCATCGCGCGGGTCATCGATGTGATGCTGTCGATCCCGGCTCTGGTGATCGCGATCTCCATCGCCTACATTTCCGGCGCGAGCCTCGGGCTGGTCATCGTCTTGGTGGGCGTGCTCAGCTTCACCTTTCTCGCCCGCATCGTCCGGGGCCAGGTGATCTCGATCAAGGGGAAGGAGTACATCGAGGCGGCCAGAGCACTTGGTGCGCGGCCGTGGCGGATCATGTTCATCGACCTGCTGCCGAACGTGATGGCGCAGGTCATCGTGTACGCCTCGCTCCTGATCCCGGCTGCGATCGTGTTTGAAGCGTCGCTGTCGTTCCTCGGTGTGGGCGTGCCGCCCCCGACGGCCGACTGGGGGGAGATGATCAGCACGTCAGCAGGCTATTACCAGTATGGGTACTGGTGGTTCCTGTTCTTCCCCTCGGTGGCGCTGCTGATTACCACGCTCGCCTTCAACATCTTCGGTGACAGTGTCCGCGACGCGTTCGATCCGCGCGGCGGCGGACTCTTCGTCTAGGGAGCCTTCGTGACCTGGTTTCTGATACGCAGGACCGCGCAGGCCATCCTGGTGCTCGTGGTCTCATCCATTGTCGTTTTCCTCCTTTTCTTCGTCGGCCCCGGGCCAGGCCAGGTGGCCAGGACGTTCGCGGGCCGGCTGGCCACGGCGGCCCGCGTCGCGCAGATCAAGCATGAGTTGCATCTTGACCAGCCGCTGTACCTGCAATACGCCCACTGGGCGGGGAACCTGCTGCATGGCAACTTCGGCTACGACTACTACAAGGGCCAGTCGGTTCGCTCGGTGATCGCCCAGGCCGCTCCGGCAACCATTTCGCTGGTTCTCGGCGCCGCAGTAATCTGGATTAGCTACGGCGTATTCAGCGGGATCGTCTCGGCGGTGAAGTCCCGGTCCTTGATGGACCGGACCTTTACGGCGGCAGCGCTATTCTTCTACTCGATGCCGACCTTCGTCCTCGGCTTCTCCCTGCTATGGATATTCGCCTATAAGCTCAGCCCGGTTACCACGTTCTTCCCGTTCCACGGGTACGTGTCCATCACCACGAACCCGGGCCAGTGGTTCGAGTACCTCATCCTTCCCTGGCTCACCCTCGCCCTGGTGACCTCGGCCACCTATACGCGGCTGACCCGCGGGTCCATGCTGGACACATTGGGTGAGGACTACATCAGGACCGCCCGGTCCAAGGGCATGAGTGAAAACCGCGTGATCACGAAGCATGCGCTGCGTGCCTCGCTCACGCCGGTGGTTACCCTGGCGGGCCTCGACATCGGCGTTACGCTCGGCGGAGCCGTCATCACCGAGACGCTCTTCGGCATACCCGGACTTGGCTGGACTGTCGTCCAGGCGATCAACCAGCAGGACCTGCCCGTCATCATGGGCATCGTGATCCTGGCCACGGTCTTCGTCGTCGTCGCGAACCTGATCGTGGATATTCTCTACGCCGTGCTCGATCCTCGCGTCCGCTTGTACTGACTCCAGAAGGCCCGGCCTGGCGAGTATCTGCGTCATTCTCTTGCCCTGACGGCGGATGATGCCGATACTCCATTCATGGGAGGGTCGACGGCGGACACGCCCACAACGCCCGAATTCCTCCGCGCCTCCGACGCGGAGCGCGATCACGCGGTCAGCGAGCTCAGGGACGAGTTCGCCGAGGGTCGTCTGTCGCACGAGACCTTCATGTACCGCATGCAGAGCGCCCTCGACGCGCGGAACCGCGGCCAGCTGGCGGGCCTGTTCACCGACCTGCCGCCGCGCCGTCCCGGGCTGCTGGCCCGGATCCGGGCCGCGCTGCGGGGCGAGGATCCCGCCGGGCGCGACGGCCGGCCGGACGGGGACCTGGGTATCCCGGGGACCCAGCGGATCGCCGGACCCCCGTACGGGCCTGGGCCCCAGGGGATTCCCTGGGGACCGCGCGGCCAGGTGAGCCCCGCGGCGCCACCACCCGTTGCCGCCACTGACCCGGCGCCGCTGTTCTTCCCGCCGGGCAGCGGGGTCCGGTTCACCATCGGGCGGACCCGCGACTGCGATCTGTGCCTGACCGACTTGTCGGTGTCCCGGATGCACGCCCTGCTGGTCCGGCGCGAGGACGGCTGGGTGCTTAGCGACCTGGGATCGCACAACGGCACCAGGCTTAACGGCTGGCTGATCCGCGAGCCCGTCGGGGTGCACGCGGGCGACCGGGTGGAGTTCGGCTCGATGGCGTTCATCATCCAGGGCGATCCCCCGCCGGCGGAGCCGCCCGCCGCCGGCGAGGAGCCGGGGCTTACCTGCACGGGGCCTTAGGGGTAAAGGACGCAGCACCGACTAGAGTCGGGAAGCGTGACGACGGTTCTACTGGTCCGGCACGGGCTCACCGCGACGACCGGTCACGTGCTGACCGGATGGACGCCGGGCATACCGCTCGACGACCGCGGCCAGGCTCAGGCGGGCGCCCTGGCGGCCAGGCTGGCCCCGCTCCCGCTCGACGCCATCGTCAGTAGCCCGCTGGAACGCTGCCAGCAGACCGCGGCGGCGATCGCGGCGACCAGGGATGGCCAGCAGGTCCTCACCGACGACCGGGTGGGTGAGTGCCACTACGGCGACTGGACCGGCAAGCCGCTGAAGAAGCTGGCGCAAGAACCGCTCTGGCGCGTGGTGCAGGCCCATCCGAGCGCGGTGACGTTCCCCGGCCCGGACGGTGAGTCCATGCCGGACATGCAGCACCGGGCGGTGGCCGCGGTCAGGCAGTGGAATGCCAGGCTCGGTAAGGACGCTACCTATCTCATCTGCTCGCACGGAGATGTCATCAAGGCCATCGTCGCAGATAGCCTGGGATTGCATCTCGACCAGTGCCAGCGGATCCAAGCCGATCCCTGCTCGCTGACCGTGATCAGGTATACGCCGCTGCGACCCTTCCTGGTCCGGATGAACGACAGAGGAGGTGGGGTGGATGACCTCAAGCCACGTGCGGAGGGCCACGCCCACGGTCGCGGCGCGGCCCAAAGTGAGGCGGCCCAAAGTGAGGCGGCCCAGAGTGACGGAGCGGTCGGCGGCGGCTCGGGCGGAGCGGATCCCGGCGGGCCGACGGACGGGCGGGCGGACATGGTGAACGGTGCCAGCAGCATCCCGGCAGGCGCAGCTGCGACAAGTGGCCAGCAGTCGGCGGACACGCGAGGATAGGACTATGCCGGTCTATTTTTATGACCCGCCGGACAGGTTCGTGGCCGGCGCGGTGGGTCAGCCAGGAGAACGGATCTTCTACCTGCAGGCGACTTCCAACGGTCGCGTGACCAGCGTCGTTCTGGAGAAATTCCAGGTGAGCCTGCTAGCCGAACGTATTGACGAGCTTCTGGATGAGGTGCTCAGGCGCACCGGCGGATCGCCGGAAGTGCCCGCCGCCGCCCCCGCTGGGCTGCAGGACGACGCGCCGCTCGATCTCCCCCTGCTCGAGGACTTCCGGGTGGGCGCTATCGCCCTGGCCTGGGATGGCGATGGCGGCATGGTCGTCATCGAGGCGCAGGAGGAATCGGACGAGCCGGTGGAGCCGCTGGCCGAGGATCTGCCCGCCGACGGGCCGGGGGTGCTGCGGGTCCGGATCACGCCGGGCGCCGCCCGTGCCTTCGCCCAGCGTGCGGCCAAGATCGTGTCGGCGGGCCGGCCGCCGTGCCCGCTGTGCGGCCTGCCGCTGGACACCGACGGGCATGTCTGTCCCCGGCAGAACGGTCACCGCGTCGGCCATGCTTGAGCATAAGCGATCAGCGCCGGACGATGACGACGGCGAGCAGGCGACGCTCGATCTGCTCGCCAGCGGGCAGCTAGAGATCGAGGGACGGCTGGTGGACGCGTCCAACGCGACGCTGTACTGCACGATCCCGACCAACGGCCGGGTCCCGAAGAACCCGAGGACGGCCCCGGCCGCGAAGGCCGCGGGCAGCTCACCCGGCCAGGTCGCCTGCGTCTACAAGCCGATCGCGGGGGAGCGCCCGCTGTGGGACTTCCCGATGGGCACGCTGGCCGGCCGGGAGGTCGCGGCCTACGTGGTGTCGCGCGCGGCCGGCTGGGACGTGGTCCCGCCCACGGTCATGCGGGACGGGCCGTTCGGCCCCGGCATGTGCCAGCTGTGGATCGACCACGATACCGACGTGGACCTGATCGGCCTGTCGCGCCGCAGCGACCATGCGGGCCTGCGCGACATGGCCGTGTTCGACGCGGTGGTGAACAACGCCGACCGGAAGATCGGTCACCTGCTGCCGGTCGCGGACGGGCACCTGTACGGCTGCGACCACGGCGTGTGCTTCGCCGAGGACTATAAGCTGCGCACCGTGTTGTGGCAGTGGCGGGGCAAGACCTTGCCCAGGCGCTCGCTGGAGGCGCTGCGCCACCTGAACGGCCAGCTCAGCGAGGGCGGCCTGGATGCCGAACTGACTCCGCTGCTGACCGCGAGCGAGATCACCGCGACCAAGATCAGGGTGGAGACACTGCTCAAGCACCGGGTCCACCCGTACCCGCCCGCCGACTGGCCCGCCGTCCCCTGGCCCCCGGTTTAGCCCGAAGTTGCCGCTCGTTGGGTAGATAATTCGGCCGCTGGCCTGGGGTTTTACGGTTTTGGCGGGTGGGTGTCCTGGCTACCTCAGGGTGAGCGGGATCGGGGCGCCGATGAGGTCGAAGGCCTCCCGCTGGGCGCTGGTCGGTTCGGCCAGCAGCGGCACGGTGGCGCGGGTTCCGGCGAACCGGACCTGGTTGCGGGTCAGGGTGGCCAGGTGCTCGAGCAGGCCGCGGAAGCTGCGGTAGGGGCGGCCGGCCGGGTCGTGCTGGCCGGAGGCCTTGGCCTGGGCGCGGGCCGAGCGCCGGGCGGGGGTGACGGGGTTGCCGGGGGCGGGCGGGTTCTCGTCGGTGAAGGTCAGCGGCGCCCACGCTTGGCGCAGGTGCCAGGTGAGGTAGCAGGCGAGCATGCAGATCAGCACGTGGGCCCGGACGCGTTCTTCGAGGCGGTGGAAGACGGGCCGCAGGTCCAGGTCGTCGGCCTTGAGGTGGCGGAAGTCCCGTTCGACGTATTTGAGGTTCTTGTAGGCGGTGACCACGGCGGGGCTGTCGAGCTCGCCGGCGGGGACGGGGGTGCGCAGGACGTAGATCCCGTCGAGGGCGGCTTCCTCCTGGATCTGGACCCGTTTCCGGGTGACGGCCAGGGTGGTGTCGGTGATGGTGACGGCGAAGTGCTTGCCGGTCTTGTACTTGGTGATCACCTTGCCGACCTCGACCCCGATTTCTCCGGCGCCCTGCAGGCGGCCGGCCTGGACGCGGGTGATGACGGGGGCGAGTAGTTTCTCGGTGGCGGCCAGCAGTTCTTCGCGGGTGCGGGCGCGGTCGGCGGCCAGGTACGGGTTGCGGCAGGCGACCAGCCGCTCGCCGGGGAAGTCCGGGGAAGTGATCTCCGCGAGGTCTTGCTGGTCGAACAGGCTGAGCTGGAGGGGACCGTCGTCGGCCATCAGCTTTTTGATGGCCGGGGCGCGCAGCGCGGTGATCCACCCGTAGGCGTCCGGCCGCTGCGTCCCGTCCTCCGTCTGGTTCAGGGCCTGGATCCGGGCGGAGGTGATCATGCCCCGGTCCCCGACCATGACCATCTTGGCCAGCCCGAACTTGTCCCGCACCACGTCCACGATGGCGGTGAACGCGGCGGGGTCGCCGGTGTTGCCGCCGAACACCCGGACTGCGACCGGCCGGCCGGACGGGTCGGTGAGCAGCCCGTACTCGATCTGCAGCTTGCCTTTCTTGCCGTCCCTGGAGTAGCCGCGGGCGGCCAGCGGGCAGCACCGGCCCTCCAGCCACGAGCTGGACAGATCGAACAGCGCCATCCGGGACGGGTTGGCCTCCGGGGCCAGGTGGCGGGCGGCGAGCTTGGCCTCGATCGCGTCCTGCTGGTGCTCCAGCCAGTCCATCGCCGCGTAGATGCGGCCGGTGGACACCGTGGCGGCGCCGAGGTCGGCGCCCAGGGTGGTGTCGGCCCACCAGGTCAGGGTGGACAGCTTGGAGGCCGGGGCCACGACCCGGGAGATGATCAGGGCCAGCGCCAGGTCGCGTTCGGGGCAGGCCGGGCCGAGCAGCGCGGGCAGGCCGAGCTTGACGGCCATGGCGTGGACAGCGGCGACGTGCCCGTGCGGCAGCGACCGGGTGATCGTCACTGCCTCTGCGGCGGGCACCAGGGCGGTGCCCTTCAGCGCCGCCTCGATCGAGTCGATCACGGCCTCCGGCAGCCCGGACAGGTTGGCCAGCGTCTCGTGCTTGACCTTGGTGCCGTCGCGGTAGGTGCGCCGCAGATACCGGGACTCGTATTCGCGGCGCTGGCCCTGTTTGTCGGTATAGCCGCTGCGGATCCTGGCCACGTGCATCGCCGCCGCCTGCCCCGTCATGACTCTGATGATATCGGTAAATGTCGCGGACTGCAGCTGGAAGACCAAGATTTTCCTGGCTACGCCCTGCAGTCCGCAGGCTACCGTGTATGCAGGTCAAGACAGGAATCTCTACGCAGAGTTACGGCAACTTCGGGCTAGCCGGGGTATCGGCTACTTCCGCTACCTGTGCTACCTCGCAGGTCAGAGACAGGTCTGAGGTAGCAGGTAGCACATCTTCTGGCTACCTGCTACCGGGCCACCATCGTTGACTTGGGCAGTAGCGGAGGTAGCAGGGGTAGCACTATCCCCCTGTGCAGGTGGCAGGTAGCGGGTCCACGGGTCGTGGAGATGCTCCCGGCGGTAGCCGCGCTTGGTCACTCCGTCGATCTTCACGTCTGCGGCCGAGACGCCGTAGGGCTCTGGACTCGGCCAACGGCTTGGCCGCCTGGTTCGCCTACGTGCCGACGCTGCAGCAGGCTGCCGGCCACGTGGTCGACGCGGCGAACCTGCCGTGGTGGGCGTTCGCCATCGGGGTCGTGCTCGCGATTGCGACGTCGGTGCTCGCCTCCCGCCGCCCGGCCAAGACGATCGCCCGGGTGCCGGTGGTGGCCGCGCTGTCCGGCCGCCCCGCGCCGCCGAAGCCAGTGCACCGCTCCGCCCTGCCCGGTGTCATCGTGTTCGCGGCCGGCGTCGCGTGCCTGGCGTTCACCGGCGGCCTGGCCGGGGTGGCGGGCCAAGGGCACGCCGGCCAAGGGCGCGCGCTGCTCCTGCTGGCCGGGCTGGTCGCCCTGATCGCCGGGATCGTCCTGCTCGCCCCGCTGGCCATCAGCGTGCTGGCGGCCGGGGCCGGCCCGCGGCTGCCGGTCGCGGTCCGGATCGCGCTGCGCGACCTGGTCCGCTACCGGGCCCGGTCCGGCGCCGCGCTGGCGGCGACCACGTTCGCCGTGTTCCTGGCCATGGCGATCTGCCTCGTGGCCAGCACAAAGTTCGACAATCCGCTTAGCTGGACCGGCCCCAACCTGTCCGGCAGCCAGCTGATCGTCTACCCGCAGCAGAGCCTGGGCGGCGGCACGATTACGCAGCTCAGCAACGCTCAGGCAGCCCGCCTGGCCGGGCAGGTGGACAACCTCGCCGCCAGCCTGCACACCCGGTCCGTGCCACTGGAATCCGCCGGCGCCACGCTGTACCAGGTCGGCACGCCGGAACACAGTCCGTTCAATTTCACCGGCACCGTGTACGTGGCCACCCCGGCAGCTGCTCGCCACGTACGGGACCAAGGCCAGCCAGATCGCTCCCGGCACCGACATCCTCACCATGCGGCCAGGGCTGGCGGGCCTGCCGCACAT
>WNGQ01017174.1_pt1 | contig 13581 bp, 21 predicted proteins | sample 5407661 | NCBI WGS metagenome assembly WNGQ01 (sample SAMN13153382, study PRJNA577476) | soil metagenome | isolation source: 60 cm soil or saprolite under Garry oak tree replicate 2 | place: USA:California | collected 2016-06-15
GAAAAACGCCGCCGATGCCAATATCGGAATTGCGGTCGGAGAGAAATACACTCTGTTCTGCTTAGACGTAGATATGCACGAGGCTGATGGAGAGGCGTCTTTAGAAGCCTTGCAAGAGGCACATGGCCCACTTCCAGAAACAGTGGAGGTGCTCTCAGGCAATGGCAGAGGTGGAAAACACTTCTATTTCCGATGGCCAGCAGGTGTGGATATTCATAGCCAGCAGGTTATCGGTTCGCCCGGCTTAGAAATCAAGGCGGATGGAGGGATGTGCGCGCCTCCATCGAAGCATGTCTCAGGCCTTCAGTATCAATGGGTCAGTGATGATCCTAACACTGAAATAGCCGAAGCCCCTGAATGGCTCCTGCACTTGATTGCATCAGCAGGCACGATTGTTCGCCCAAAAATTATTATCGGCAAGCAGCTCCGTGACACGACAAGCCAGGCCCTTGACGCGATTGAAGATGCCCAGCGCAACACATCAACCATTTTTGTACAATCAGGCCAGTTGGTACGCATCAGTAAAGATAGAGAACGCCGCCCAGTGCTCACATCGATGGCCGTAGCTGAGATGAAACACACTATGACCAATGCGGCAAATTATTACAAAACCCGGAAGATTCCAAATACCGATTCTGTGGAATTACTCCCCGTTTCGCCGCCCAACGAAGTAGCAGAGCAACTTTTGAGCTTACCCCCTATCGAATGGCCGTTCCCGGTGCTTGATGCAATTGTAGAGATTCCGGTGATCCGGCCTGATGGCAGCATTCTTGACCGTGCTGGTTATGATGCAAAAACGCATCTCTACTACATGCCAGCAGGACTCTCCGTGCCAGCGATCTCGATGCATCCAAGCAAAGAAGAGGTGAAAGCAGCAGCGGCCTATATTGATGAGTTTATAGGTGAGTTTCCCTATGTGAGCCAGGCGGATCACGCGAATGCGTATGGCCTGCTTTTAACGCCATTCATTCGGCACCTCGTGAGACATGTTCCTGCTGCTGTGATTACTGCCACGAAGCCAGGGACCGGCAAAGGATTGATGGCAGATGTTATTGCAACAATAACGACAGGGCATACGGCGTCCAATCTCTCAGAAATCAAAGAAGAAGAGGAATGGGACAAACGGGTTACAGCGCTCCTGCTCGCCGGTACTACCCTTATCAGCATTGATAATGTCGAGGGTGTGCTACATTCGTCCACCCTTGCGAAAACGCTTACATCGGATACGCATCAAGGCCGGTTGCTAGGCGTTTCAAAAATGGTGAGTGTGAAGCAGGTGGTGATATGCCCCGGCGTTGCTATTTCATTCATCTAGCCACACAGGTCTCTAATCCCTGGGCGAGGGAAGGATTTACCCATCCTGAGCTTATCAAAGATGCTGGAAGCAACCGGGGAAAGCTCATCGCCGCCATGCTCACTCTGGTTCGTGGGTGGATTGCGGAAGGCAAACCAACGCCCAGTAAAAAACTCACTCGCCTGGGCACGTTCTCCGAGTGGGTGGATCTCGCCGGCGGAATACTGGCATATGCAGGCATTGATGGGTTTCTTGACAACCTACAAGATATGTACGACCAGGCTGATGTTGATGGGAAAGCCTGGACGCTCTTCTTAGAGACCTGGCTCGCCAAACTGGGAAAAGAACCCCATTCCACAAGCCAATTGATTGCAGCCTGGCAGCAAGATAGCGAATTCGCAGAGACGCTGCCGGACCCCATTGCATCATGGTTTGCTGATGACGCCAAAAAATATTCACGCAAGATAGGAAGGACGCTGGCAAAGAAAAATGGTACACCATTCGGCCCAAATAACCTCAGAATTGTACAGGGCGAAAATACAGATAAGAAAGTGGCAACCTTCAAAGTTACGGGGTATACGGGGTATACGGGGTACGATTCCTTTCAATGCAGGGGCGAAACATCGGAATCTTCTTATGAGAAACGGGGGGGCGAACGGCCAAAAGAAACCACGGAAACCCCGGAAACCCCGTATTCTCAAAATGGGCATCATGCTGACGAATCTCCAGCGAACGCTGACTATAACGCTGAAGAACGGAAGAAAAGTTTTGACGACCTGTTTGCTGAACCGGAAGAACAAGAAAGCGAGATACACAATGGATGAGCTAACGGCTCAGGTCCTGCTCGAACACATAGAAGAGAGTGGCCGCCATGCCACAAAGAAGATGCTGGCAAATGGCGAGTATGTTGTTGTGGCTCCGGATGGCTGCTACCTTTGGGACAAAACAGATGCGAAAAGGTGGCTCAAAGGCAGCTTGCAAAAGGCGTTGGCAAGGAAGCTGAAAAAGGAAGAACAGAAAGCGGTGGCCAGCGTATGAAAAAACTACCACAGTACACGCGCAAGAATAGTTCTTATAGTTGGTCAGAAGCGTGGACACAAGTACAAAGGTTGATGGTTGATGCCATAAACCGTGGTGACTGGGATGCTGAACCATGCCCACATTGTGAAGGGACGCTCATTCATTCGATTACCATCAACGAATTGAAGTACGCGCCATACCTGCATACATGTGCTGATTGCATTACATGGTTCGACTCTGAAGCTACACGCGAGTGGGTGCTTGGTCCTACCTTGTTTCAACAGATCGGGGTCCCAGTATGAACAACAAGCCAACGATAGAACAGCAAGCGAAAGCGTTGTGGGCGAAAGCCTCACCAGAAACGCGAGCACAGATGAGCAACCTGCTGACAAACATCCTTGCCCACCGATCGCGTGCAGAGAGAGAACAGTTGCTTCATGCCATCATTCATGATCTCACTGCTGAGGCTCGAAAATTAGGCTTCCTGGCAGGCATTGAAGCGAGTGCTGGCTTTGCTCCTATCGTGTTGGGCAAGGACAATCACGAATCACACCTGGCTTGAGCAGATGTCTCTATGTCTGCTCAACCTGTAGTATACTTGACGTAAAGGAGGTATGCATCTATGGCACTAGCAAAACACCACGGCGACTGGGCTGCTGTGAAATCTGATTATAATCAGGGTGTTCTTAGCTTGCGCAGCATCTCATTAAAACACAACGTTCCTCGATCATCGATTGCCGATCGGGCGAAAGCGGAAGGCTGGGAACGTCCGTCCAATACCATTATTCGGACGGGTATGGACGGACGAACAAAACCGATACTGCCTGAAGGCGATGAGCTTTCCCCTGCATCCCTTGCGCAGTATTGTTTGCATGGTTTAGCGCAGCTGGTTGAGGGTGGGTTGTCGCTTCTGGATTATAAAATACTGTCTGATTGTTTGGCATCGCTGCACAAGATACTCATCACGTCTAGCCCTGTGCAAGAGCAACGCCTCTCGTACCTGTCGCCAGAACTTATTTCTGTCATGACGGGCCAGGAGCAAGATATCGTGCAAAAAATCCTGGCAGCGGCAGAAACCAGGCTGAAAGCTTCTGCCCAGGCCGATGAAAAAATCACTCTCATGAGGAAACAGCTATGAAACATCTCTTCAAACGACGCAAACGCAAACAGCCAGCTGCGCCGCCAGCACTGTATTTCTTGCCGCGCGATCTTGAGCAGGTGAAAGAGCAGGCATCTACGATGGGCGGTATGGTTGTGATCCAGCAGCACTATCCTGACAACGTGATAACCGAACGCTCCAATATCGAGCTGGCAGCTCACCTCGTTGCGAATCGACAAATGGAATGGTGTCAGTCGCAGGGCAAACAACTAAGCAATGATGCTTCGGGCTATATCCAGGCTTTTGTTCAGTCCTTTGCCGATGCGTATCAATCAATGGTGATAGCCCTTGAGCGCGATCCAGAGAAACACGCGAAGTACATGCAGGTATTTGGCGAGATGTCCATGGGCAACGCCTGCATGGCAGTTTTGAGTCATCCCGGTATGGAGAAAGAACAGGTGGTTATATGAGCTCACTCGGAGCTATGACGGTCGAGTTCCGGGCGAATCTGACCGACCTGCTACAAGGCACTCAACGAGCCCAGCAGGAAATCAAGCAAGTAGGCAGTGTTGCATCCGAAACCGGCTCGAAGATGAATAGCGGTTTAGGAGGTGCTATCAGTGCAGTAAGCGGCGGGATAACTGCCTTCACCTCCATTATCGATACGGCTGTTGGCATCCTTGCCGGGATGGGGAATGTTGCTATGGGCGTTGGCCAGGCTATCATCTCCGTCAATGCTCCCATGGAACAGGCTGGTGTCACCATGGAAACCCTGATGGGTTCCACCCAGGCAGCCCAGGGCATGATGAAACAACTGTGGGATTTTGCAGCCAGCACCCCATTCGAGTTTGCCGGGGTGGAACAAGCGGGCGCGCAACTTAAAGCAGTAGGGTTCAATGCTCAGGATATTATTCCCGATTTGACGGCTATAGGTGATGCGCTCTCTGCACTGGGTCAGGCTTCCGATGCCGATTTAAAAAGTGTTGCGGTCGTCTTTGGGCAAATTCATAATACCGGTCACTTAATGGCTCAGGACATGATGCAACTGACGGATAGGGGCATTCCGGCCTGGCGCATCCTCTCTGCACAAATGCATGTCTCAGTGGCTGAACTGCAACAAATGACTTCTAAAGGTTTGATACCGGCCGACCAGGCTATCAATATGCTCACAAAGGGGATGGAAGCGATGTTCGGCGGTGGCATGCAAAAACAATCCAGAACCTTTCTTGGATTGTGGTCGACCTTGCACGATAACATAGAAGCTGCCATGCGTAGCATCACCGGGCCAGCATTTCAAGCTGCTAAAAAAGGGCTGGAAGACCTCGGCAACATCGTTTCGTCCAAGTCTTTTCAAGAGTTTGCCGATGTGGCTGGGAAGACGCTTGCTCCAGCATTTGAACTCATCAGCAGAGACATCGATCAAGCAGCCAAGGGCCTACAGGCATGGTTTGATCAGAAAAGCAATCTGGCAAGTTTCCAGGGGACCATGCATGATCTGGGGAATACGATCTATGATGTATGGCGGGCCATGAAGAAAATTGGGGATTATATTCCTGAAGCGATCGCCAACTACAACATGATGTCCAATGCGCTGGATTTGTCCCGGTTATCCGGGGATAATTTGCGCGGAAGTTTTGCCTCACTCGGGGATATAGTTGGGTTTACCATAGCATCCCTTGGCGCCTCCCTTGGTATTTTTGTGGCAGTCGTGAATGACATCATATGGATGATCAAAAAAGCGGCTGAAGGGATCAATCAACTGATCATCGCCGCGGATCTGATCCTTGGAGTGAACTGGTCGCCCATTAACATGGCTGCCTTCAACCAGGTCGATGTTGCGAGTGTCTCTGAGAATACCCGTTCGTCGTCTGGCAATTTCGGGGGCTCTGATTTTAGCGGATCAGGGTCAGATTCGGGCACAGGTGGCACTGGTGGTACAGGAGGAACCGGGGGTACTGGCGGCTCTCACAAACATCCCCCTAAAAAGCCCCCTGTTGGTAGTACAGGGCCTGGGGGCAATGTTGCACCGCCCGGCTCTTCAGGATATGGTTCAGGCATAGGGACAGGGGGGAGCGGTTCTGCAAACAACATCCTGATTGTGATAGAGATAGACGGGCAAGTGTTTGCCAGCCAGGTTGTACAGCAAGTGTATGACCAGGTGAGATTACGGCTGGGGCCAGGAGGGTTTGCAAAAGTATGAGCCCTATTCAGTATCGCTGATTATTCATAGTGTGAGGTGAAGCATGGCAACGATTGCTGAGTTACTCCCATTTTTACAGCAGGGCTATACGCTCCAATCTGTACGCGGTGAATCACTTCGCCCTTTGGGTGGCCACATGGTTGCATGGCATAAATCCACCGGGTATGGGTTCCAAACAGAGCCAGAGAAATACTCATTGGGTCAAATGTCTGCCATGTCTGATATGTGGAGCTGGGGCGTTGTATTCACCACTGACGGAAAGTCCATCTTTATTGAGACGGAGCTGGCCACCATTGAGCAACTGATAGCCAGGGAAACAGGTCGCTCTGTTGACTGATGCCGAGCTGGTGAAGTGGGCGAGTCTGTTTGCGAAGATGGCCAGCCTTCACGCTGAAATAGCAAGCCTTCATGCTGAATTTCAGGGCATTGCGGAGGTCTTGCATGTGTCTTCACCGACCGCTTTACGGGAAGCGTTCAAGGCCGAACTAAAACGCCGCACGATCGCGAAAAGCTCTGGATAGTGGTACAATGTGAGCGAGACTATTTTCTCGTTTCTTTGAGGCGGTTGCCATGCTCGCTGCTTGTCTACAGCTTGGTGACGCGGCCTGTGGTAGGACACAACTAAATAGTGAGGATACTGGGGCGCAGTCACCGGACACCCCCAGGGGAACGAAGGCGCGCTACACGAGCACCCTTCTGGATGTTTGTTTGAAACCGAATACCCCGCTTTTCAGGCGGGCACAGCAAACATGTCCAGGAGAGAGCGCGGCGATCAGCACAATTTACACACCTCCTGGATAGCGATAGATAGGAGGATTTTTTATGAGACTGGCGAAGATTCAAAGACAAACGGAATATAAAGACTGGGGACCAAAGGGCAGCATCAAAGCGGACGGGGTGCAGGGGACGATCTCCGGGTACCTCGGTCATTTTCACAACGTGGACAGCCAGCTGGACGTGATACTGCCGGGTGCGTTCACGCAGAAAGGATGCGAAAGCGAGACGGGCGGCCCAGCAGCTCGACTGGCTTTTCCCTCTGTTATGGAATCACGATTTTTCGATACTCCCCGTCGGAGGAATAGCCGATGCCTGGGAAGATGCAAAAGGATTGATGATCCGGGCAAGCCTGAACCTCGGCACTCAGATGGGCAAGGAAATGTATGAGAGCTGCCGTGCAGGGTTTACGCCCAAAATGAGCATCGGCTACAAAACGCTGCAAAGTGAATTTGTGAAAGGCGCGGATGGCAAGATGGTCCGGCAGCTCAAAGAAATACAGTTAATGGAGGGCTCAATTGTCAACTTTCCGGCCAATGATCTCGCCCAAATCACCAGTGTCAAAAGTCAAAGCAGGAGGAATTTTTTCATGCCACACAGAACGCTTTCAAAAGATTTCGACGCCCGGTACCTTACCGAACAGTTGGATGACTGGGCCTATTCAGATTGGAACGATGTCGCATCCGCCCTGCATCAAAGCATCCTGGATTTGTTTGCACCTGGTGGGGACCCGGAGGCCGACCTTGAGACGGATGTGGTACCGGGCCTGGTTACCGCGCTGCGTGCATATATTCAGAATGGGGTTGCCCTGGGCTATACACCATCGCAAGACAGCCAGGACAGCTACGCCATGATGTCTTCTGCTCTTTCGCAGGAGGCCAAATCCGGCTATCTCTCGGTGTCCGGGCACAGCAAGATCAAAGAAGCCAGTACGATGATTATGAAGCATGTGAAGGTCATTCAGAGCGAACTGGCAAACGTCCAGGCAGCGAACGCACGGCAACGCGCTGCTGACCTGGCCGGCTGGCCTGTATACGGGCAATCGTCATCTTCGTCCTGGTTTCCGACCAAAGACGAAGAAGACCTGGCGGCGATCAAGCTCAGTTCGATGGTGACCAGCCTGGAGGTCAGCAACGATTTGAGAGAGATCCGGGAGATGAATGCCGACCTGCGTGATGCATCTTCCGTCTCTGCCGGCGTCGATTCTGCCTTACAGGCTCTCATCAACAGTCAACGCCCTCGGCGCTGATTGTCCATTCCCCTGCACGGTAATAACTCTACTTTTTGCCATGCAGGGGTGTTCTCTCATCCTCTTCTCCGCTCCTCCGGCTATCCATGCAGGTATGCCTTATTTTCGTGACTGTAGGGCCGTAGAGTGGCCTGTCTTCTTCTTCACCACCTGGGATACCTTTTTCTCGTCTAGGGGGCACTGGGCATGGTAGCGCTACGCCGTCATTCTGTTGTGAGATGTCCAATCATAAGGCCAAGTCTTTGAAGGGGCAAAGAACCCACCCACGTTAACGGCGTGGGAGTATTGGAGAAGATATGAAACAGTCATTGAGATATAAACAAGCAAGCGCTATTCTCTCGAGAGATGCTCGTGCCTCGGGGTTCCATTGCTATCTGCCCACTTTCTAACTTTGAAACCGCAAGTTGCTGGTGAGACAATCAGGCAATAAAAAAGGCCTACCCTTGCAGGGGTAGACCTGGGGCGACGCCTCGGGTACAGGTTATGCTTCTACTGGCACGATGCCCCATTTCCAAATGCTGAGCGCCCCACTAAGCAGCTCCTGCTGAGCAGGTGTCAGTCCTTCCAGCCCTTCAATGGTGACATCGCCATTTTCCTGCTCGGTGATGCTGACGGTGAACCCTTCTTCGCTGACCTGGACTGAGCGGGTTTCTGCTGGGACGATGGAATACTCTGCATTGACGAATGGTGTGGATATGCGAACCATGAAATGTTCCCCCTTCAAATTTGGTGATTCTAATCGTATAACGGATAAATGGACAAAGGTACATCCCCACGACAAATGGGGCACAGGTTTTTCGGTGCATTGTGCTGGCGCTTGAGCGCAAACTCTAAGCGGCGCCCGCCTGGCCAGGTACGAGCTACCACCCAGGATATCCCGGCTTCACGTACCACCTGCATCAGCCGGGCGCCCGTCCCATTGTGATGTTGGTCTAGACGCCGGCTCAGATCATCAGATGAGCCCAGGTAGTGTTTTGCGTGCTTGTAGGGCTCTGCAAAGTGGATGAGATAGACGCCCGACCGGGATGTGGTAGAATGCATCATGAATGTGGCCTACACTTTCTGCACCAGGGGCCCGCGTCACTTTTCCAGGGAAGCGCGGGCCTTCGTGCGTGCTACGGGACTAACGAAGAAGTTGGAAGCCTTGCCGATACAGAGGAGCGGTTGACCGCTTCTCCGCATCACTCAGAACCGCTACAATGCGCTTCTGCTCAGAGGCTGGACGGTTCGCTTTGGCAGCCGCTTCCAGTTCGGCTTCGATGTAAGCGGCTATCTCGGCATCGATGCGGGCCAGCTCCTGCTCGGATGTTTTGCGCGCCTGGCGTACTGCGGAGAGCATCACCGGGGTATCTGCGTGGAACGCTGGGCGGCGATCGTCGTAGTAGCGATCAACTGCGATTTTGTGGTAGCAATCCTGGTCACTCTTGCCAGCCTTGCAGGTGCAAAGCTCGCTGTAGAGCTGCTCGTTCACTGTGACAACGTGCTTGGTAGGCTCAGACTGGCTGCCAACAAGGCAGTAGCCGTCTCGCTCTTCAATGGTGCTCATCGCCCACGCGATCTTGTCCTGGTACACTTGCTCTTGCCTGGTCAATTCGATGCTCCTTACGATTTCTTCGGTGGAGGCCCTTCGCCTCACCGATGTAAGGATATCACGAGAACAAACATTTGTCAACAGTATATCGTATAAATATTAGCTTGTTGGCGTAAATTCGTTATGCTAGATACGTGTTGACGAACGTTTGTTTTTACAGTATCATTAAGGTAAGAACGTTACTGTTCTTGAGCGAACGGAGGTGAATATTGTCGAAGTTAATTATCAGGCAGACAGCGACAAAGAAAGGGTTAAATCAAAGCCAGCTCCAAATGAAGGCAGGGGTAACCGCCCAGCTGCTCTATCGTTATTGGCACAACTTTACAAAAAGCGTTGAGCTTGAACAACTCGAACGCATTGCAAAGGCGCTGGGTGCTGAGCCAGGGGATTTAATCGTATCTGATGCGAAGTATCAAGCGCTGATAGGGCAGGAAAAGGAAGCCGGTGAAGCTGCGTAGTCCGGGCAATGGTGGCCAGCCTGAGAAACTTACACACCATCGCCCACACTACTTCTGTTCAGATGCCATTTTTAGCTGAGTCGTTGTGCAAGAGATGGCCTTGATTGATTGAGACGTATCATATGACCTTTTCCCCTTGCAAGGGGGTCTCTTGCACAACGATGCAGGTCAAAATCTGAAAGTAACTTTCAGATTCGTTCTACAAGCCAGTACCCGTAGCTCAGTGGATAGAGCGACAGATTGCGGATTGGAGGTCGGACAGATCATGATGATAGACGGCAAGACAAAAGAGGTAATGCGATGTGAAAACACATTACCCCAAAGGCGTACCCGAGAGGGCTCGAACCTCCGACCTACAGATCCGCAATCTTGCCACGTCCCCTATCCTCATGAAAAGCCCCTTCATCGCCCTTCTATTCCCCTGCACGGCAACATCTCTTTTTGGAGTATGCCTATGGATGTGACGTTCGCTGCGGAAGAATATTTCGCCAGTATCAAACGCCTTGAAACAGGCACACGTCAAGGCTATGAGCAACGTCTGGGCGTCTTTGCTGATTGGTGTGCTGGGCAGGGGATATGTTTAGAACAGGTCAGCCGGCGCATAGTGGATAGTTTTGTTGAACATCTGTATGCAACACATACCGGCGCCAAGGGCACCCCGCTTTCAAGCCATACTACGACTGGATATGTGCGTGTGATTCGGGCATGGCTGTATTGGTGCCTGGATGATGAACAGTTTAGCGAGTATGTGAAGCTGACCGTGATCAGGCGCATCCGCTTGCCCAAACTCACGCAGAAAATTATTCAGGTCTACACCCAGGAGCATATAGACGCACTGATCCGGGCAGCTCGTCGGGAATATAACGACTACCTGCAAGAGCGCGATATCACCATCATCAAGCTGCTACTCTGTACCGGGATCCGGGCGGCTGAACTCTGCACGCTCAAGATCGCTGATTGCCATCTGAAGCCGAACACGCTCAGAAACCCATCTGACAACTATATCCGAGTCATGGGCAAGGGCAAAAAAGAACGTGAAATACCCCTGGATGAAGCAACACGGCGCGAGCTGGCCAGATTTATCAGGCAGCACCGTGCAGGGGTAAAGCCGGGTGCTGTGGTGTTCGTAGGACGAACTGAATCGGCAAGAATGACGGTTGATGGGCTGGAAAGTATGCTGAGACGACTGGCAGACTGGGCAGGGATAGAGGATGATCAGGTTCGAGTATCGCCCCACACTTTCAGGCATACCTATGCAGCCAGGTTCATTTTGAATGGTGGCAGCATCTACCACCTGTCAAGATTATTAGGTCATAGCAGTGTTCAAACCAGCGAAAAATATTTGGCCAGCATCAGCGGCTTGCAGATCCGGAAATCGCTGGAGCAACAATCGTAAGGCAGCCGCTGCAGGTGTGTGTTAGACACCTGCAGCTATCAACACAACATCTGGCGTTGTGCTGACACAGCTAGTATAAGCCCTGCCAGCGCAACAAGTGAATGGAGCATGCTTTCATGGCAGAGCCTCACCTGGAAATCTTGTCCAGAAATCGGGTTTCGCGTAGCACCATCATTGTAGCGATCATTCCGACCACTATCTTCAGCCTGGTGCTCGTATACGCCTTGTGGTCATTCTTGTGGTGGATTGCCATAGGCATGCTGGCGCTCGCTGCGCTAGGCGCTCTGTATCTCATTGCGGTGGCAGCCATTGATGTTCGCCGGCGCTGGATTCACTCCCGCTATATCCACCTGGGTGAGCATGGCGTGGTGGACGCGCCCCTCGGGCGTATGTACCCGCTCGCCCTGCCTGAGACGGTGATCACCGAGGCATCCCAAACGGAGGAGGAGCCCGTCGCTCGGGTGAGGCAGGCTCTTGACGTGTTAGAGGTCCACTCGCATGGAGTCGGCATCAAATCGATTGCTGCCTCCTATAAGGACTCGGGTGATACCTATTGGACAGAGTGGCGCGTCCGACAGGTCATCGAGGCTGCGAAAGATCGTGAGGGGAGCGTGAGGAAGCCGTGAGAACACCGTGAGAATGAGCGTGAGTGAGGCTCTGCAAGCCCACTCTCACAACGAATTTTTTTGTACTCTTCACTCTCGAGATAGGGGGGTCTATGCAACAACCTGTGAAACATCCCAGATTGCAAGCGTTTGTCTCGCTAGGCTGGTATGCCGGTCTCATCTCGTTTTTGTTTCGTTTCCTGGCCATGACTTCTGAGCCGTTACTCGCCCTGGGTGTCATTCTCAGCGCGGCTGATTTCTTACAGCAGGGTCATTTAATGGCGCATAATGGCGCCTTGCAAGGGGCCTGGTCATGGGCGCAAGCCATCAGCATTGAAGCATCCACCGGCCCAACGCTCGCCTTTTCACTCGACGCCTTTAGAGCGGGCGATAAGCTAAAAGGGCGCCTGTATGCCACGCTCGCCGCGCTGCTCTTCACTGTCGGCGGGGCCATGCTCTATCTTCAACTCATTAGCAATGCAACGGGCATGAGTGAGGCAGCGGTCTCACCGTGGGTGCTCTATCCCTTGCTTGCCCTGCGCGTGCTTGTGGCGAGCGGTATTGTTGCGCTCTTGTGTAGCAAGCATTTGCGCTTTAGCGGTCTAGTCGCTGCTATTCCTGCGGAAGTCACAGCAGCTCCACCGCCCACAATCTTGCCCAACCTCGACGAGGTGATTGAAAAGCTGGACGCCCGGTATCAGCAACGCATGGAGGCGCTCTATGAGCGAACTGTTGAAACGTTTCGGGTGACCATACAAGAGCAAGTTACCAATCCGCAGATCCCAGCGATTACCCTCGTCAATGCCCCTGCAGGTGCTGAGCTATCAGAACAGGCGCAAAGTCTCACCAATGGCCGCTTTGCAAGTAAAGAACAAGAGATACTACGTGCGCTGCAGCAAAGTCCACACTTGACAGACGATGAGCTAGCCACGATCTGTGGCTGCTCAACACGCACTGCTGCCAAATGGGCAGCCAAATACAAGGAGCAAGCATCATGAGACATCGACAAGAATCCAGTAAGATCGTCCCTGAGAGTGAGCGTGAACAGCTTGAATCCGAACTCGAAGCGCAAGGCTATCGGGTTTCGGGCGAAGCAACCAGGCCTGGCGGGCAAACCGAAGTGTTTTACGAGCGCGATCCGCAGCACTACTACTGCGGCATCTGCGGGTGGGTCGACATCTCTCGATTCCCCAACTGCCACTAAAGGAGGTGAAATGAACGAGCAAGACAAAACGGAACTGCTGGAGCTGCTCAATGTGGCGCTCTATGATGCGGATGCGTTGATGGGGCAATCACATGACCATGACGAGGCAGCGGCGTATAGAGAGCACAAGGCGAAGCTGCGCACGTGGAGATGGGGCAATCACATGACCATGACGAGGCAGCGGCGTATAGAGAGCACAAGGCGAAGCTGCGCACGTGGATTCACCGATTGAGCCAGGAAGAGCCACAAGAGCCGATTTTACACGATTGCCCCCACTGTGGCGGCGCACACTACAGTGGCCAGGTCTGCCCGCTCAATCCAATGCTTGCAGAGTTGGACCGCCTGGAGCTGCTCAGTGATGAAGCGGCTGAAGCGATGGAATCGACCCAAAGTGAAAAGGAAGCGCTAGCTCAGTGGCAGAAATTGAAAGCGGCCCAGCTCGCCCAGCAGGACCTGCACAAGCAGCTTGAAAGTATGGGATATCGGGTGCTGATCGACGCTGAACATCCGCCCTTTCGCCATAGCGCCAGTAGGAATAGGTGAGAGGTTGATGCAACCGCCCAGGCGGAAATACTGTACTTTTGTACAGTATGTGAAACTGACTAAAAAGAGTGCATTTCAATGAAATGCGATGTACTTCTTATTAATATAGTGTACTTTTTTGCGGTCGGTTTTGAAGAAATAGGGTATT
>WNGQ01005515.1_pt1 | contig 13580 bp, 11 predicted proteins | sample 5407661 | NCBI WGS metagenome assembly WNGQ01 (sample SAMN13153382, study PRJNA577476) | soil metagenome | isolation source: 60 cm soil or saprolite under Garry oak tree replicate 2 | place: USA:California | collected 2016-06-15
ATCATGCTCACCGGGCACATAAAAGACGTCTTTAGTTCGGCAGCTCTTAAGGATTTGGTCGAACGTGTCGAACTCTTCCGGTTTCGACAATTGTGTGATATCTCCGGTGTGAATGAGGAAAGACGGTGGAGTAGGCATCGCGTTGATACGATCGAGAGCAATTTTGAATGTCTCGGTAACATCCTTGTTCGCCGCTTTGTTAAACCCGATGTGGCTATCGCTGATCTGCAGAAAACTGAGATCAGTAGCCGCAGGTAAAGACGATCCAGTCTTTGCAACTTCGGCGAGCGTCTTTGAGACAAGAACACCGCCGCTTATGGTCCAAAGCACTCCCGTGCCGGCCCATGCCATGCATTTTAGGAAACCGCGGCGATCAATCCCATCATGTTCGTGATCGTGAGAAATGTAGTTAGACATGTTGAATCCTAGGTTAGATTTTCGTGTTAAGTTCGTTCTATCTCTCTTTACTGATTTGGTGCAGTTTTATTCCCACCGTGTTCTGCGTTGTGCCCTGTTTGATTGTTTCACTCGGTGTTTTTCGCCAGATGCCTTCGCAAAGACGCCGCGCTCAGGCGTCTGCCCGAAGCGCGGCGTGCCGAACGGCGAAGCTCCCCCTGCGAATCGTCGCTTATCTCCCGCCTCCCCCGTGTCTGGCGTGATCCGCTGCCTCTATCAACTGGCTTAGGAGAGCAAAGAACGCCGGCGGTTGACCGATGAACAGTCCGTCGGCGATAAAGCCGTTGATCGCGCGCGCGGCGGCGCCATCGGTCTCGGTGGGGCGGATGATCGAGCAGATCGGGAACGTACGATTGAGGAAGATTGTCGGCTCGGGCATGATCAGGTTGGTCTGGGTCAGTTCGCCGTCGGCGTTGAGGTCGGGGAAGACCAGACCGTTCGTGGGATCGGTCAGGGGAGGCGCATTGCCGGCTTTGTCCTGCCACGTCTGGAAGTGCATAATCTCGGTGCCGCCGATGCTGAGCAGAATTCGCAGCACCTCGTTGTGGGTGACCCGCTGGGCGAGCGAGGCGTATACGCTGGTGCCAGCCTGCTCGATCCACGCGAAGTGGAAGCCGGCCGTGTTGGCGATCGCTTGCAGGTGGTCCGGAGGAGTGAGGTCGCCATCGTTTCGCGGAATCGCCGGAAATTGCCCAGCAGCTAGGCCTGGGACGGCTTGCGGGAGGGTGTCGCCGAAGTCGGGGTTCAGCGAGTCGCTGCGGTAGCGCGTCCAGAAACTGGTGTCGACCGTCAGCTGCATCAGGTTCGTGAGCCGTCCGATTTGCTGGGCGCCCGTTGCCTGACTGCTCGGCAGAGTGCGAAATTGATCCAGATTGACGGGTTCGGCCCCTTTCGAGGCCAGATAGGGTCCTCATCGAGGACCTGAATGGCGGCGGTATAGGCCGGGTTCCCAGTTCCTCCGGGGACTTCGGGGTCTTGGATTCCGCCGAGTTCGTTGTATTGCTGCCACAAATCGGCTTCGATGAGTTCCGCTGCCGCCAGCAACCGAAGAATAGCCTCGTCTCCCGCTGTAAGACCGCCACTCGCTCGTGCGGTGGGGACATTGGCCAACAGTCCCGCGCCGATGGTTCCCGCTCCCACGGCGAGCGATTTGCCTAGAAAGGAACGGCGACTGATGGAACTTTTTGAAGGTTTAACTCTCTCTTTCATTTCATGTTCTCCTTTGTTTGGAATTTTCTTTATTGTTTTGGCCCCACCATGTCGGCAATCATTAGAAGGTGATGGTTGCATAACGATATGGGTTTTATTTTGTTTTTGGTTTTGTTTAGGTGCTTGGCAGATTGCCTCACACCTGTCTTTACCAATCCGGTGCATTTTTATTCCAAAAATCTTTGAGTAAGACGTGAGGTTCTGGTGTTACCCAACCGGACTACCAGTAAGATTTCTGCGCCATTGTTTGGCGCCAGAGCGAGGTTGACGCTCCTCCATTGGGTAGCCGCGATGGAATTTCCAGTAGCCTTCGCTCTTATCGAGGGCCACCCAATATCTCACCCCTGGTTACTGTCCCGTTGCATTGAGCACCATCGTGCCGAAGCCGTCCGCAACGCCCACTAGCCAGAGGTTCCCTTGGGGAATCACGGTGCCGCCTGCGATCACGTCATCAATCAGTGTGTGCCTGGGATTCGGATCGGGAGAGGGTACAATTGACCACGCGGTACCATTCCAGTGCAATACAAGGTTTCTAATCTTCGAGGGCCCAAAGTCGTCGGTATCTCCGAATGCCCAAACATCGTTTGCGGACACGGCGATGACTCCGCGAAGCTGGTTGGAGATGGTTTGGGTGTCGGGGCCGCCCACGTTGGGGCTCGGCACCACCGTCCAACTTGTGCCGTCCCAGTGCTCGGTGAGGGTCTTCTGCGGCCGGTCTCCATTCAGTGCTTCCACGAAAAATCCAACCGCCCAGGCGTCATTCGGAGCGATAGCGGTAACTCCGAAAAGGACTATCTGTCCATTGCCGGTGTTGGGGCTGGGCACCACGCTCCATGCCGTACCGTCAAAGTGTTCGATAAGTGTTCCTCCAAGGGATAGGGTTCCGACGGCCCAGACATCGTTGGGCGCGTCCGCGGAGATACCAAATAAAAAACCGTTCAAGGTCAATTCGTCGATCGTAGCTGTCCAGGAAGTTCCGTCGAAGTGCTCAAATAGGGGAAAGAGAAATTGCATGCCGTTGATGGTAGTAAGAATTGCGCCCGCCGCCCACATGTCGGTAGCGGAGATTGCAGTGAGCCCCTCCAGGGTGGGTTGATCCGTAGGCTGGAATGAGGGCCCGGGAGAAACGCTCCACCTGGTGCCATCGAAATGCTCGATGATCTGGTTAGGGTTCTGCTCACCGATATTGATATTTCCGACGCTCCAAACGTTATTGGGGGCAAGATCTGCCACTCCCGTGATTCCGCTGGTCAAGTCACCGGCAATTTGGGGCAGAGCGAACGCGGTCCACGTCAGCCCGTCGAAATGAACCCCAGACTGACCGACGGCCCATATATCGCTTCCTGAGGACGCCGAAACCGCAGCCAAATCGGCATGAAACGGGAACGGCCGGATGTTGGGCGTTCGCACGACCGTAAAGATCGACGAACCTGGCGCTTCGGCGATCTGTGAATATGACAGTTGCTGCAGGGAACTCGCAGCTGACAGTGCTAAGAGGAATAAACCGCCTTTAATTAGTTTTGTTATTGCTCTGGGTCCTTTTGGGACAGTTGTGGAGAGATTCTCTTTTTTCATGTATTTCTGCACTCCGATCTTGGGATTGTTTTTCGTAACCCTTGCCAAATGTGAAATATTTCCCTGAGAGGACTTATGGCTCGATGATTCGGCGCTGTCGCGCCCATTAGTAGCCGTAGGTTTGATTTCAGATTTCATAGAAATGTAGATTTTTATTAACTTTTGTTTTGTTTAGGTGTCAGGCAAATTGCCTAACGCCTTTGGATACCGATCCGGGGCATTTTTATTCCAAAAATCTTCGCGACTAAGATGTGAGGTTCTGGGTTACCCAGCCGGACTTGCCAGGCGTCCACGATGCGCGTTAAGGAAAGTAATGGCCTGATCTTTAATCGTAGGCCAAGCGTCGAAGGAATGGCCTTGCCCCGGCAACAACTGCGAGTCAAAGCGCGCTCCGAGACCCGCCAACTTCGCCACTGTTAGGAGGTATTGAGGCGCGGGAATACTATCTTGCTGGAACGCCATAAGGAAGATCGGCGCTGAATGACTCGCGAGCACGTTGATCGGACTCGCTGCCGACAGATTGTTCGGGGCGTAATTGGTCACGTCGTGGCTGAAATTGCTATTCTGCAAACTAACAGGATCATCGAACTGCATCGCGGGCGACATCAACACGGCTGCATTGACCAGATTTTTTCCTGCCAGCCATGCCGAGTGCGATGCGCCGGCGCTACCCCCTATGGCGAACACTTCCCCGTTGCAGCGGAAATCGGCCCTGGCTGCCGCAGCTGCCAGTTGGATATCGTTAGGCTGATCCGGAAAACGGCCATCGGAAGTTTGTCCTAAGAGCTGCCCGGGCGGCGCGAGGCGATATTCAATGGACGCGGCGAAATATCCGGCGTTCACCACGTCTTGCGCGCAAGCGTTAAACGGAAGATGCGTATCGCCGGCCTTGAAACCGCCACCGTGAATCAACAACACGAACGGCCACGGCCCGCTTCCGCTTGGTTGCAACGTTTCCCAGTGCAACGGTGTGCCGTCGGCGGCAATGCCGTAAGTTTCTGTCTGCTGAGCATTCGCTGCTATGCCGTTAAGGGGTAAGCCCGCGGTCTGTCCGTTGGCACCGAATTTCTCGCGGAGCAGAATGCTACCGTCGATAGACTCTGCCACCTGCTCGCCCAAATCCTTACCAGCGACGTGGTCAGTGCGGAAGTGTTGCCCTGCGTAAATACGGCTCAGTCCCGCTTCCTCCGCCGCGGCAGAGAAACTAGTGAAGTGTCGTGTTACTCCTGGCAGCGACTCGGAGCTAACATCGAACGTGAATAGGTCGCCGAAGTAAAAGCTAAACACGGTCGCACCTGCTTTACTGATTGCGCTGTGTGCTCCGGGGTAGGAAGGATCCGGAGCCGTGTTGGTGGGTAGTGGAAGCCACGTTGGATCAGCCTCAGTCTGCGGATTTCCATCAGTGTCGGCCAGCTGAACCGCAGTGACCGGACGCCAAAAGTTGTACGTGTACTTGGCTTCGAAGAAGGCGATCGCAGTGTCGGCCAGGCTTATATCCAGCAGCGCAAATAGCCGCGCGCTGCCCTCGAGATTGAGATGGCGTTGTAGCGCGGCAGTCTGTGCGATCTCGTTCCAGAAGTCCTGGATGTTGCCCTTCCAGAACTGGCCGATCTCGGTTTGTTCCGCAGTGCGGGTTGTGCTGTCAATGAACCCGAGACTTTTGACTTCATTGAAGACCTCAGTATAAAGGGCGCTTATGAGTGCCGGAGGAGGACCGGGACGGAACTCGTCGGCCCGCTCCAACGCAAAGGGCGTGACCTGGGGCCACTGGGTAAAATCCGCTGGCGCGAAATTAGGCGGTGTTAACTGGTAGTCTCCGGGCTGGGTTCCCGGGACGTACGGCGGTGGAGTTACATTCGCTCCATCGGCGTTGCGCGCAGCGAGCAGTTGGCTGGCAACTGCCTGCCCCACGGCTATTCCCTGAGCTTTTCGCTCATTATCGGGAAGCAGCGCTAAGTCCTGCTCCAGTTCCATATCCAACGACGCCTGAAACGCAGGGTATAGGAACACGAGGACATCATGAGCTGCCTCATCGGCCGCAGCTATTTCGGACGCGCTCCTCGAAACGTCGGGAAGGCGCACAAGGTACGGAGTGAACTTTGGGTCGATATTATTGACGGCATCGTAAATGGCGGCGTGCAAAATTGCGAAACTGCGAGTTGAGTGAATGGTAGCTGGCTGAGCGCCGGGCGTCCGAACGATTGCCAAAAGAGTTCTATTCCACTCGATGACGGCGTTGACGGGCTGGGCCGAATTCTGTTGTTCGTCCGTCGCTGCATTCGCAAGCGAAGCGAACTGCAAGCAAGAGCAAATTAACACAAAAATGGTGACAATTCTGAACATATGTTTACCTCACGTTGTTGATTAGTTTATTGTTTCCAAGAACGCCAGTACTCCGGCGTGCACATCTCTAGACTGAGAACCGCGTCAGATATTCCTTATTGTTATCAAAAAACTAACAAATCGGTGGCAAGTGAAGATGATGACGCCACTCCTACTAACACACGCGACGTGCGGCAGCTTGGAATTAACCAGCAAGACACTTGAGCCGCGCAACAACCCCATGTGTGTGCGGGTTGATTACCGGATTCTGCGCGTGTTTCGCCAGCAAAGCGGCTTTTAGATCAAACGGATTCGTGCGATCCTTTGTGAAACGTCGCGAACATTTTCGGAGTGTCAGTTGCGCCCTATCCGACTCGATGATTCTCTGTCTCCCAAAGCCAAGTCTATTCGGCCAAAACCGGCGCGCGTTTTAACTCACCGATCTACGTCGACAACTGTGCGCCGACCTGGCTTGATCACCACGGGAACCCGAACATATCCGTTGTCTGCCGATCGAGCTTCTACGACGTAGAATCCAGCCGCCAAGCTCACCAGTTCGGGAAGTTCGTCGCTTCGCGCCATGTGATTCTCCACACTTTTGAACAGCTTCCCGTCAGCGGTGTATATTTGATAGGCGCTATGGACGTTATATACGTTATATACGCTATCCCCATCGTTAAATGCATCAGTTGCCGAATACACAAATAGGTAGCCTTGGGCTGAACCTTGACGATGATGCGGCGCGCCGATATGCGTAGCACCGACGAAGAATGCATCACTAGTTCCAGCTTGGGAAGTCGCCAAGCTTCCGGTGAACGAGGCAAGCGATACGAGCAGAAGAACTGTTTTCAATAAAGATGAGTGTAGTCGTGTTCTCATATGTCGGTGGGTTGGTGTTAGTCGGTCGCAGGAAACGACGAGGACATCCTTGATTGATGGGCGGGGGCTTGGGATAGAGCTGTTCGCAAGCCAGATGTATCTACTCCCTGCTCCTTTGCATATTCGATCAACGCAGGATCGTTTAATGCTTGGTCGAAGCCATTTACGCTTTTGCTCAGGAATTGCCATAGAATTGATAGTGCCGAGGTGGCGCAGTTAGTCGGCGGTGTAGCAGCCTGCGCGAGGTCATGCTGCCGATTGGAGATTACCTGAGTTCCAATATTCCCGGCGGTAACTTGCTGCTTCGTTCCACCGTCGTTCCCATGAGTAGTATTTAGAACTGCGAAACTGACGAACATTAGTAAGGCCAGCGTGCGCATGTTTACGTATGGCAAAAATGGCAAAAGCGGAGCTAACCACCATTGAGGCCGCTTGTGATCCTGAACACCACTCGCTGGTATCCTGCGGCCTAATCTGTTGTCTGTTTTCATTTGTGCTTGATGATGTCCTTTCAATTATTCATACTGTTTTCTTGAGCAGATATTCCCGCTGCAAAACGTCTTCCTAGAAAGCGGGACCATCCAACCAACATGTCATACGTCGTTGGATAGCGGCGGGGGGCAGGCTTATTACGGCACACCCAGCAGTAACGTGCTAGCCACTACAAAGGAGATCTAAGGCCGCGGCGTGCGATACTGCAGGAACGACTGCAAACCTTATCGAGCTTGGATCTTTCTCTGATCATCTGCCGGACCCCATGCTTCGTTGCGCCGTGCTCAGCCTTTGCGCCAGCACGGCCTTCCGCCAATCCGCAATCCTTGTTTGCGCTATCCACCAGGCATTGGTGCGGGTCCGATTTTCATCGCAAGCTGTGGCGGCAAACTCAGCGCCAGCTTTTCAAAAAAAGCCTGCCGATCCGGGTATAACGTCGCAATTTTTTCTCTAAATCAATTTCTTCTGCGAAAAGATTTGCATGGAAAGTTCCTGTTATCTCGCTTGCGCAACATCGCGCAGTTTCTGCGCTTACTTGTTCGCCTACAGCAACGGGCATTTTCGAGTCTAAATCATAAACAATAAAGGTTTTCATTTTTCCTTTCTATTACACTTATCCATACCGTTTTGGTACGAGCTATATTCCGGCCGCGTTAAAAATGGAGCTTGTAAAAAGTCGAACATTATACTTTCCAGTCCGGTGGTGCTCCTTAGAAAGCACCGCAATTTATTCTGCGGCGGCGAAATTACTGACTGCCGTCAGTGAGCCGCAAGTTGCTTTCCGAAACTTCGCTGGAAATTCTGCAAGTCGCCAACACTGACGTCGGATACCGCCCAGTAAGTGAAGTCGCCGTCAATCCAGTGGACCAGGTGATAGCCCTCGCGTTCCACAATCTTTTGCTCTTTACCATCCACGGGTGTCGTCGGCCAGATAAACAGGTTAATAAAATGCTTACGCCTTTGATAAACCAGAGCTGCTGCCGAGTGGTTATCGAGGTAATCAAGGCGTCCGCCAATCAAGGGAAAACCATCACCGGTAAGATCCACTACGGGAGCTGCAAAATCGAGCTTTATATCGAGCCACGGTTTAACAGTGTGCTGATCAGACGAAGCCACATCGGTCAGATGATCGGCCATGAGTGAACGAACGTGACTAGCTATAAGTTGTGTCGCGAGGAACTGCTCAGGGCCCGGTTGCCTTAGTCTAGGCAAGAAACTGGAAGCAACAATAGCCGCAACCGCGATAGCTGCGGCCAGGGCCAACCAGTTCCATGGCATCTCAAAGAAAATACCCCGCCGAACTGCCTCGGGACGTCTGACCGGCAGCGGATCCTCTGCTGCAGCGCCGCGGCTGCCCGTCACGCCGATGGCCTCTCGCAATGAAACCTGGATCCGCTCACGCAGTTCTGGTGGCGCTTTGTAATAAGGTGCGGCCCGGCTAATCGCGTGAGCCATCGCGGTTTCCACTTCATACGCTTGCTCACACTTCGGGCAGTCCCGCAAGTGCTGTTCGACTTTCTGGCTGGTTATAGGATCCAGTTCGCCATCCAGATAAGCATCCATCAAATTTTTGATCTCTTCGCAGTTCACCTTATTTCTCCTGACTCATTTGACTGGCTAAATATTCCCGCAGTTTCGCCCGGGCGCGAGCCAGGCGCGACATAACCGTGCCGACTGGGATTTTCAGCATCTCACCAATTTCCTGGTAAGATAACTCTTCCTGATGGCGCAGCGTCAGAATCTCCCGAAACTCCGCGGGTAACTCATTCATGGCGTTCTTCATTAATTCGGCGTCTTCAGCATGCTCCAGAATTGCTGCCGGGCTGACGGATTCGCGGCCGCTGGCATGAATCTCCTCGTCGAAAGTTATCGTAAGATCGGCTGCCCGATTCTTTTTGAGCAGAGTGTAGGAGGTATTCCTAACAATAGTGAGCAGCCATGCCCGTCCATTGGAGCCATGGAACCCACTGAATGATTTGAACGCACGCAGATACGCTTCCTGGACCACATCCTGCGCATCCTGCTCGTTGCGCATCAGCCATCTGGCCAAATTGTGCGCGGCATCGAGATGGGGCAACATCATCGCTTCAAAAGACACTAACTCGTGTTCCTGAGCGGCCCCCTGTCCTTCGTGCCTCTGAAATACGGCAAATTTCACAACCTTGGCTCTCGACCCTAGATCTTCAGCGCCAAAAACATACTCGGCTTCCAGTGTTGTCGCCATTGTGTTTTGATCGGTGCCTCAGCTACAAACTGCATGTAGAACCAGCGCGTTTGCATGAGATCGCCATCGCAGCAAAGGTCATTTCCACTCGCTTCAAATCGTGGAAAGTCCGTTGCCACTGAGACCGAATCGCGCGTGAGTGCCTCCGTATGTTGCCTTTGTGGAGCACGCACCGATCACTTTGAAGCCTGTCGGTCATTCGGTCGATCAACTCTTCACTGTTCCCGCGGCGGTAAAAGATCATGAACGGTAGTATTCATCTACGTACAACCGCGCAGGCGTATTTTTATTCCACGATTTTCGAAAAAGGGCTGGCGCAGCAATGATTTTTGGGTCTGGCACTACTCGCCAATAATCCTTTACCGGCGTGCCTGGGCGCGGCGACAAATCGACGCCACTGAATTGTTCGTCAAAGAAGGATGTTGATCTTCCGGAGCGCAGCGGACGGAAGCAATCGGCGTATGGAATCGGCTGCTTGAACAAATCGCTTTTCCGCTATTTTCGACGTGCATCGGCACATCATCTGAACTGAGCGCCATCTGGAAGTTCAAGCTTTCCCCACTCGAAACGTATCACGCTCCTCCGCTCTGGCGGATCAATTCCAGCACGGCGTTCGTTGCATTTAGCAATGGTGGGGCCGCCGCCATCATTATCACCCAAAACACTACCGCTTCGCAGGCGAAATGCTGAGGCGCTTCCCTTGTCAAATAATCCTGGCTGATCCGGTGGAACAACGGCTCGCGACTACGAGGGCTATCTAGCTTTGAAGTTTCTGTGATCATCGGTGCGCCTGCATGCTTCGTTGCGCCCTGTTCAGCCTCTGCGTCGGCACGGCCTTCCGCATAATCCGCAAGCCTCGTTCGTGCTCCGCACAAGGCATTGGCGCAGGTCCAATCTTGATCGCGGGTTGTGGCGGTAAACTTAACGCAAGCTTTTCAAAAAAGGCCCGCCGAGCGGGGTATAACATCCGATTAATACTTGTATGCATTTGTGTTTTCGGTTCCCGTTCGGAGGCGCAAACCTGTGTCACTTACCGCTCAAGGCGTTTCACCGCCGCCGAGGTTGAAATGATTGGTAGGTTGCCTCACACCCTTTCTTACCGATTCGGCCCTATTTTATTCCGAGAACCTTAAGCGATAACCGGCCCGTAAACGCCGGTGTCGTGTTACCACTGTTACCAGTAGGATTTGTGCCTCCCCATTGACTGGCGCCATAGTGACGTATGAGGAGAAGCTCCGTTGGGCCGCTGCGATGGGATTTCCAGTTGCGCTATTGGAAGCACTTTCGCTTCATTCCCGTCATCATTCCATTTACGCAGCCAGATCACCACATCAGCTCCTTCGTTCGCGACCGCTTCAGCAATGGCGTGCTCGACCGAATGTTTCCCACCGATTACAACGACCTTCTTTTCTTTCAGGTCGAGAGTCATTGGTCAGACCTCCGCTGCCAGGGGCGATCCATCATCACGATGGAAAAAACTTTTGGTTAGATCGTATTTTCTCCCAGTGTCCTGGACCTTGATTAGAAAACGCGCGATACCATCGTCCGTCCGGTGAACAACAAGATCGCAACCGTGAGGATGCAGCTTCTCTTGCGCGATGCGCGTGACCTCACCATCGAGCACTTCTTGTGTCACGAACCCGCTCGAGCGTAATCGATCTAATTCCTTTAACGCGATAGCCGCCGCTTTGCGGATTTTCGCGACACGAGCGTTGTAGTTTGCTTCAAACTCATTCGTTTCACCGGCGTTCATACATCATTCTTATTTCACGATGATTTTCCTGTCATCCAGGGATGGGTTCTTAGCTCAACCCCATCGTTGTGAGCAGTCTTTGGCCGATCCTGCCATCTTGTGGCAAGGCGTGAGCCTGCTCATAATTGCGGATTGCCCTCCGCGTCTCGCTTCCCCTCATACCATCAATCGCTCCATGATAGTAGCCTCCTCGAGCGAGACGGAGTTGGACTTCGCCAATCACAGAGCCGGCATATCCAGCGCTGCCTTGGTAAACAGGTTCATCGTAAGAGTCGTATCCGTAACCGTAAGGATAATAGCCGTAGGGATAGTACCCGTAGTAAGAGTAGGGATAATAAAAGAACGGATCCCCAAAATCGCCAAAGAAGAAGGTCCGATCGTCGAAGTCTCGGCGGCGGAACCGATCACCGCCAAAACCATGGTGGCGAAAACCATTACCGTTAAAGCTACCGCGAAAGCCACCGCCGCGAAAACCACCACTGTTAAAGGCACTGCGAAAGCCTCCACCTCGAAAACCACCACCGGCAAAGCCTCCACCTCGAAAACCGCCACCACCGAAGCCGCCGCCGTGAAAGCCTCCTCCACCGAAGCCGCCGCCACCATGACCACCGCCGCCGCCGCCATGCGCCATCACGCTTGACCCTGTAAAAGCGCTAACAGTAAGAGCAACCGTCGCTGCTATAAGTCTTTTGTAGCTCATAAGAATCCTTCCATTTGTCTAATACAACCGGCGCGGCCGCTTCTTTATTCCGCTCCCCTCTAACGAAACAGCCTAGCAGACTGAACTTGCATCCCGAAAAGTCCGGAGGCGTACGGTGGGACGCTAACTTTTTGGGAATATAAGTCTGCCAGTTCGGTATAGATGGAGCGAACAACTCAACATCCTTACAAAACAAACATATCGGAGATTTCTTTATGCCTATTACGATCGCCAGTATCATGAATCTTATGGGGCCGGACATGATGGTAATCTTCCTCATCGTGTTGCTCCTGTTCGGAGCTAAGAAGCTGCCTGAACTCGCCCGAGGGATGGGTCGAGCGGTAAAAGAGTTCAGCGCGGCGCGAGATGAGATCGAGAAGGGGTTAAGTCAGTCCGGTCCCAGCAGCGTAGCGCCGGCCAAATTACTGGACACAAAAAGCGAGCTACCTTCTGCGCAGTTATAGCTTCTCATCAGCGGCTTCGTCATCGAAAAAACCCGATGATCGCTCACTTAACACGCAAGATGCGCAGGAAACGAATAGTTATTCTCGGCGGCGGCTTCGGCGGAGTTTATGCTGCGATGCAGCTAGAGAAATTGCTCGTGGCCGATCGCGTAGCGGAGATCTCCCTGGTTAGCCACGATAACTTTTTCCTGTTCACACCGATGCTTCACGAGATCGCCGCAAGCGATCTCGAGATCACGAACATCGTAAATCCCCTGCGGAAATTACTCCGCAAGGTTAACGTCGTGGTGGGCAAGGTGCACCATATCGAGCTAGCCGCTAAACGAGTTGCGATCTCGCGCGATTCCTCTGATTACCTGCAACAGATTGGCTACGATCATTTGGTTATAGCGCTGGGATCGGTCACCAACTTTCATGACCTGGCTGGAGTTGCGGAGTTGGCTGTGCCAATGAAATCGCTTTCTGATGCGATTCGATTACGCGCTCAGGTCCTGCGCCATTTGGAGGAAGCAAACTCCGGATGTGATCACGCCAAGCGACGGTCGTTACTTACTTTTGTGGTGGCAGGCGGCGGTTTCGCAGGTGTTGAAACGGTTGCAGCGTTAAACGACTTCGTGCGAGAAGCACTGTTATTCTATCCCAGCCTGCGTGAAGAAATGTTGCGAGTTATACTCGTGCATTCCGGTTCTGTGATCTTGCCGGAACTTGGTGAAGATTTAGGACGATATACCCACAGGGTGCTCACAGAACGCGGCGTAGAAATCCGGGTGAAGGCCCGAGTTAAGACCGTGACACAAGAGAGCCTATCTTTGGTTGATGGTGTCTCAATTCCAACCCGCAACTTGGTCTGGACCGCGGGCACCGCGCCGAGTCCCATCATCGCTACGCTCCCGTGCGTAAAGGCAGGAGGCCGATTACTCGTGGACCAATTCTTGCGAGTCCCCGATTGGCCCGATGTTTGGGCAGTCGGCGACTGTGCCTTCGTGCCGGACATCAGAAATCCGGGGAGGTCTCATCCGCCAACCGCGCAACATGCCATACGCGAGGGCCACGTTGTGGCACAAAATATCGCGGCTACTCTCGTGGATCGTCCTCTCAAATCATTTTCATTCAGGACCATCGGGCTGTTGGCATCAATTGGTCGTCGGATAGGCGTCGCGCGTATTTTCGGTTTCAATTTCTCGGGCTTCTTCGCGTGGTGGCTGTGGCGGACGGTTTACCTGAGCAAGTTGCCCGGGCTGGACAAAAAGATTCGTGTCGCATTTGACTGGACACTGGATCTCCTTTTTCCAAAGGACGTTTGCGCAGTGTATGACCTCGACAACAGCCGAGATTTCGAGAAGGACAACATCCAACTCGGCCCGCCAGAAGCATCTGAGGGATGCGTGCTAGTAGAGCGCGTGTAATCTGCTCACATGCACTTGTAAGAAGCGCATCTGCCGGTCTCTGATACCGAAGCGGCGCAACGATTCTACGTTGAGATCGTCGGATTGCAGTTCGCGCATC
>WNGQ01006977.1_pt1 | contig 13578 bp, 7 predicted proteins | sample 5407661 | NCBI WGS metagenome assembly WNGQ01 (sample SAMN13153382, study PRJNA577476) | soil metagenome | isolation source: 60 cm soil or saprolite under Garry oak tree replicate 2 | place: USA:California | collected 2016-06-15
ATGGCCGTATTGACTGGATGATCAGGATAGAGAGTAGCCCCTGTGGTAATGATTACGAAAGCAGCAATAACCATTGCGAAAACAGTACCACTATAAATATCAAGCTTCTCGTAGATATAGTCACTCGCGCGAATGCCTTTATCGGCGACAGAAGATTGGACAAAAAACTGCAAGTAAGGGCTGATGGTCGTACCCACAAGAGCTACAGCCGTCAACAAATAGCCGCTACTCGTGTTCAGACTGGGAAGTATTAGCTCATGTCCAACCTCACGCCAATCAGGATGAGCAGCAAAAGCAGCTGGGATATAAGCAAGAAATCCCAGTGACATGATCAGAAAGACCTTCTCGACGCGCCTGTAGGAACCCTTAATCACAAGCCACCACAAAATCAAGCCTGACAGGGGAACAATGATATAAATAAGAGGAGTTTTAGGATTGTTAGCCAGCACCTGGACGGCAGCGGCGATACCAAGAAATTCAGAAACGGTCACACCTGTATTTGCGATCAGTAGGGCAAGCATCGCAAGAGCCGTCCAACGGACACCAAATTGCTCGCGTATAAGATCTGCCAGGCCTTTGCCAGTTACAGTCCCCATACGTGCGCACATTTCTTGAACGATCGCAAGGCAAAAGCCAGAAATAGCAAGCGCCCACAGAAGACTATATTGATAGCTAGCGCCTGCCTGCGAAAATGTAGCTATACCTCCAGCATCATTGCCCGCATTCGCTGCAATCAATCCCGGCCCTAATACGGCAAATAGCTTGAATAATGAAGAAGATCGGCTCAGACGAAAACGCGACCGCGCCTGCTTTTTTTTGCGTTCAGCGCGGTCTTTACTCTGGGGATCTTGTGCTTTCTCGCGCGGAGTATCCATGAGGAGCACACCCAGGAAAGAAGAGATGCGTAACTATTCTAACCTGCTTTTCCTTTCATCCGTCCTTGCAGCAGATAATAACACGCTCGCCTATATGGCGCAAGAGCATCTTCCCGTTCAGCAAACTATTTCCCTTTCTTTAATCATAAATATAGGCCTCCGCCCTTAAACATCCAGGTGCGAACTATTGACCTTTCTTTATTCCCTCGAAATGCAATCGTAACAAATTGAGTGCAGCCAAAACTGCAAAACGCTTATTGTCCTCGCGACTGCCACGCCAACCAGGCCCCATACCAGTCACTACACCCTCTGGCCCTTCAATGGCTATATGAACTGTACCCGCTGGCTTATCCTCTTGCTTTTCGGGACCGGCAACACCTGTAATGCCTAATCCGTAATCTGCTCCCAATCGTTCCCGCACTACATGCGCCATAGCTCGAGCTGTTTCTTCACTAATAACTCCATACTGCTCTATAATCTCACGTGGCACACCCATCTGCAATTTGAGATCTGGACTGTACGATACGATAGCCCCTTTGAAATGCTTAGCGCTGTTGCGGTAATCAGTAATTGTACTCGATAGTAACCCTCCCGTAATGGATTCCATTACCGCCAACCACCGATTACGTGATGAGAGATACATACCTATTACGCTTTGCAACGTATCTCTGTCCACTCCGAAAATATAATGTCCAAGAATCAGCCGTATCTGCGTTTCCATTTCTGCCACCTGCAGCTCCGCTTGCTCCCTGGTCTCAGCCTTGGCAGTAATACGTACATCTATCGCATCAGACTTCGCATACGTTGCTACTGTAGGATTGTTGCTATGAATAACCGACCCCAATCGCTCTTCAACAGCGGACTCTCCCAACCCCCAAACACGCAAGATACGAGTGAAAATCAGACCACCTGTGAAAGGAGCGAGCCTTGGGATCACCTCATTCTCCCACATATGGTACATTTCTCGTGGTACACCAGGCATCGCCACGATAATGTGTCCATCCTTTTCAACCCACCAACCAGGAGCAGTTCCACGCGGATTACGTAACACCTGCGCCGAAGGAATCAACGTTGCCTGTTTAATATTGCGTTCCGGCATCACACTATTGCGCGCAGCAAACATATCACGTAATTCTGCCTCTAGCGTAGGATCCACCTGCATAGTTTCGCCTAACATCATGCTAATTGATTCACGTGCAAGATCATCCTCAGTAGGACCTAAACCACCAGTGATCACAACCAGGTCAGAACGCTCCCACGCTCGTCTCAAAGTCTCAACAATCCGTCCCTGGTTATCCCCCACTTGCGATACAAAATAGAGATCAATTCCAAGAGACGCCAGGCTCTGAGCAAGATAAGTCGCATTGGTATCCGTAATATGACCCAACAACAATTCGGTACCACATGAGATTATTTCAGCACGCATACATCCTCCAGATTACAGCTAACAACACCTAATTCGTTTCAGTAGCCATATCATATCACTAACAACAGTGCAGAGGACAAAGTCCCATAAGCGCGGATGTAAGGGGTGCAAGGGACGTAGTCCTTTGCTGGGGCATATGCAGTATCTCTGCAACCTGCCTACCGTTGGTAGGCAGGAGTGCAGAGGACGTAGTCCTTTGTCGGGGCGTGGGGTGTCCCCACTTACTCCTTTCCTCTCCTGCCGCCGCAGGCGGCAAATCAAAAAGCATGGAAAAGTGAGCGATCACCCACATAAGAAAAAAATGTCAAAAGAGAGAGCTCTTCTCCCACCACACAAAACAACAATCAATATATTGTGTTCAAAACCATAACAATATCAATATGTTGTGCCAAAACCCTTGAAAATCACGTTTTTTACAAGTATACTATATTGCGGTGACCAAAACAACCAAATCTACTGTGCTTATGATAAGGCCAATGCAAGGAAGGAATTCATCGTCAATGTTGGAACAAGAGAAACCAGACACAACGACTCAGCAGCCCACCGACTCACAAAAAATGACCCATTTAGAAGGCATTCGTCAGAAAGTCTTCATGGATAGATATTCCCTCAAAGACCCCAGTGGCCAACCCCTGGAGCACCAACTTCCAGTTTGTGCCAGGCGGGCGTATCCTCGCGGGAGCAGGATCGGGACACCAGGTAACATTTTATAACTGCTATGTTATATCAAGCCCTGAAGATAGCCGCCAGGGCATCCTGGACAATTTGAAGATGATGACCGAAATTATGGCACGCGGTGGCGGCGTTGGCATTAATCTCTCTACCTTGCGACCACGAGGTTCTTACATCAAAACCGTTAACGGCACAGCATCCGGGCCATGTTCCTGGGCACAACTCTACTCTGTTGCCACAGGCGACGTAATCCAGCAGGGCGGTTCAAGAAGGGGAGCTTTAATGATCATGCTTGACGATGATCATCCCGACATAGAGGAGTTCATTACGGTCAAGCGCACCGCAGGCAAGATCGAACACGCCAACCTCTCCGTCTGCATCTCCGATAAATTCATGCAAGCCGTCAAGGACGATGCCGACTGGGATCTTATCTGGCAGGGCGAGGTCAAAAAAACTATTCGCGCTCGCTCCCTCTGGGATCTTATCTGCACGTCAGCATGGGATGCTGCAGAACCCGGTATGGTGTTCATGGATCGCTATAACAAACTATCGAATACCTGGTACTACGAGGATATCCGGTGCGTGAATCCATGCGTTACGGGCGATACTCTTGTTTCTACTGAGCATGGATATACGTACGCACGTGACTTGCAGATAGGCATGAAAGTTCGCACGCCAGATGGGCTAAAGCCAATTGAAAAGATATATAACAATGGTCTTCAGCGCATCTATCGTGTGGATTTCTCCGACGGTGGCTACCTAGAAGGTACCGCCGATCACAAGTTGAAGGTCGTGCGCAACAAAAAGTATCAGTGGGTACCAATCGCGGAGTTGACTCAGAGTGATAAGGTTCTGGTTATACCCAATGAAACATTTGGGGCACGCCAGAGCCTTCCTAATGAAGCGTTGGAGTATATCACCAAACGAGAGCTCAACGCTGCCAACTTTTACGATCGCAAGCTTGGCCTAATCGTTGGTGCTGTACTAGGCGACGGCGTACTGAGTGTAGTCCAGTCTCGAAACAGCCATTCTAATCAATGCAAGGTAGCCTTTGGCGCTCATGAAGATGGCTGGTATGATTCGTTCACAAACTTGATGACGGATATGAACATTCACACGCATCGCACGCTCGTTGAAAAAGAGTTTGTCGGTGAAGGCGGTGTTGCCGTCAAACATGCATCCGTACGGCTAGAATGCTATAAATTGGCATCTTTGCTCGTTCGCATTGGTATGATACCCAATATTAAGGCATCACAAAAGACCATTCCTGCTGCTTTCATGTGCATGGAAAAAGATTTCCTGGCTGGAATCCTTGATGGCCTCTTTTCGACGGACGGCAGCGTACTCATGAAGCAGGACAACCCTATGCTGCGCTTGCATACGTCATCATATGAATTGGCGCAGCAGGTACGTTTGATTCTGCTCCAGTTTGGTATTCACGGACGCATCTACCGCGCAACCCGCGATGAGGATCTGATGTACGATGGTCGCTCGATGTATGGCACGGGTGAAAAGTACGATATCGTCGTCATGAACGAGGGCATTCCACGCTTCTATACAGAGATTGGCCTGAGTCACCCAGAGAAGGCAGCGCGCCTGAAAGATATCGCCGAAAACTGGCATTATATCGGCGGATCATGGACTGCATCAGTCGTCTCGGCTGAGGATACCGAGCGAGAGGAAGAGGTTTATGATGTCTACGAACCGGAGACGCTCACCTGGATCACCAATGGTTACTGCTCGTTTGATTGTGGTGAACAAGGCCTGCCTCCTTGGGGCGTCTGCAACCTCGGAGCTTTGAATCTGTCTGCCTTTGTAGAAGATGGCAAGATGGACTGGGAGCAACTCGCCGTGAAGAGCAAAGTAGCCATGCGCTTCCTGGACAATGTGGTCGATGCCAACGAGTACTTCATTGAAGAGAACCGTGAGGCTCAGCTAAGTACGCGTCGTACTGGCCTGGGCACGATGGGCCTGGCCGATGCGCTCATCAAAATGCAGGTGCCCTATGGCAGCGAAGAATCGGTGCCCGTGATCGAGCGCATCTACGCCACCATTCGCGATGCCGCCTATGAAGCTTCCGCAGATATTGCTGCCGAGAAAGGCTCATTCCCCAAATTCGATCGCAATAAATATTTGCAGGGACAGTTCATCAAACGTTTGCCCAAAGCAATCCAGGAGAAGATTAGTAAGCAAGGCATTCGCAATGCCGTCTTGCTGACACAAGCCCCAACAGGCACAACCAGCTTGTTATCGGGCGTCAGTTCTGGTATTGAACCTGTGTATGACTTCGCAATGGTACGGCGTGATCGTACAGGCGAGCACATCCTGTATCATCCACTGCTCCAGGCTTGGCGCGATGAGCATCCTAATGAACCTACGCCCAAATACTTTATGGCTGCGAACGATCTGACCCCAGAAGAGCATGTGCGCGTACAGGCAACCATTCAATACTATACCGACTCCAGTATCAGCAAAACGGTGAATGCGCCAAACAGCCACACTGTCGAAGATGTGCAGACACTATATCGCCTGGCCTACGAACTTGGTTGTAAAGGCATCACGTACATGCGTGATGGCTCGCGCGTGGGTGTCCTATCACACATCGAGGAGAAAAAGCCAGAGCAGCCGGCACAGCAAGCCACAGCAATGGAGATGGTCACATCAATTCAGCAAGGCATCAAGCCGCGACCCGCAGTAGTGCAAGGATATACACGTCAAATTGCTGCTCCAGAAGGCAAGATCAACGTCACTATCAACAGTGACGAGCACGGACCATTGGAAGTGTTCGTCAACGTTGGAAAGGCCGGCAGCGATATCGCGGCGCTGGCGGAAGCTCTTGGCCGCTTGATTTCTCTGAATTTGCGCATCCTCAGCCCACTCTCACAGACAGATCGCGTCAAAGAGATAGCAGACCAGCTACGCAGTATCGGTGGCAGTCGTTCGGTTGGCTTCGGTATGCAGCAGGTGCGCTCATTACCCGACGCTGTAGCACGTGCGCTCGAAATGCACCTGGAATCGTTAGAGAAACAAGGCACAGAGCAGCAAACCGCAAACCCATCCCTAAGTGCAAATGGGAAGGTTGAGGCGATTGGCTCCGATAATCCTACAAATGCTCTTCTCTCGACAACGAATCCCTTAAGTCTGAGCCATCTAAGCATCACTGGCAATCTTTGTCCTCAATGTGGCTGTAACACGATGGTCTACGAGGAAGGATGCAGGAAGTGTTACAACTGCGGGCATAGCGAGTGCTAATTGGGGTTTAGCTAGCACGGCCTGTAGAGGCATTTAACGCATCTTTATAGGGCGATTGGGAAAGGACACATACGCATATATGTCCTTTCCTAATATTTTCATTTCCCGGCTAGCTGGGCAACCACAGGGACACCTCATGCAGTAGGCCTGTCGTCCTACCTTCTGTCCGCGATCGCTGATGCGATAAACGCCGCGTCTTCTCCTACACCCAATAACAGTGCAGACTTCGTCTTGTAGAGCCAGTGCAAACCCAGGAAATACAGCCCAGGGAATGCCGTGACACCGCGCTGGTGAACAGGATAGCCCACCTCGTCAAAGACCGGTATCTGCACCCAGCCGAAGTCGAGTTTGTAGCCACTAGCCCAGATAATCGTGCTGATGCCAGCCGATTGCAGGTCCAACGTCAGAATAGGTTTCGTAGACGTTGCACCATTGGACGGGGCTTCACCAGTTGTCCTGTTCGCTTCCACCTTCATGTCGGTCTTCTTGATGTACTCGTCAATCCCTTGCATGATTTGTACCGCGAACGCGTCTGCCTTGGCGAGGTTTTCCTCCAGGTCTGGAGCCAGGATGATCTGCTTGCCCTGGACAGCTTGCGCATGCCCGAGGAGAATCATCCCTTGCCTGGCAAATTGACGTAGGTTAATGTCGTGCCCCCCATGATTGCCTGACACATGGGGATTACAGGCGAATATGACATTGGGTGAGGGAAGCTGATCAAGTGTTCTGTCGAAAAACCCTGTTCTCGTGAGCCACCAGGTGGTGTCCTTGCCTCGGTAGCGGCGAGGGACTCTTCCACAGCTCGAGGTGGACAGGTAGACCTGCCGCCCACTCTCGTGCAAATCCTCGGCGATCTGGCAGCCTGACTGGCCTGTGCCCACCACCAGAACGGCACCTGAAGGAAGCATCTGCGGGTTACGGTACTCACTCGTATGCATCTGGCAGATGTCCACTGGCAAAGCAGTACTGGCTGTAGGAAGCTTCGGCTTTGGATACGCGCCTGTTGCGAGCACCACATTGCGAGCTTCGAACGTCAAATTGTTTGCCTCCACAAGGTAGCCGTCGCCTCCTGGTTGCTGTCGTACAGCAGTGACTCGGACACCGCATTGGAGCGGGGCGTGAAAGGACGCAGCAAACTGCTCGAGGTACGCCACGATGTCTTCTCGTGAGAGGAAGCCATCTGGATCGTCGCCCTGATATGGAAAACCAGGAAGCTGGGTCATCCAGTTCGGCGTGTTTAAGGTGAACGAATCCCACCGCCCGCTCCGCCAGGTCTCACCCACCCGACCCTGTTCAAGCACGAGGTGTGTTCGGCCCTGCCGGGTTAAGTAGTAGCTGAGGGCAAGTCCTGCCTGTCCGCCTCCGATGATCACGGTTTCGACATGCTCGGTCATCTGTCTCTCCTTGTTCTCTTCTGCTGCTATGGAAACACTGCCTTTCTCAGGTGAATGAGAAAAATCAGGTCATTTTCCAGACAATCGAGCGACCACCGGAGCAAACTTCTCCATTTGCGCGCCGCCATACACCGGAATGTAGGAGAATCCATACCGTTCCCGCTGTTCAAGGAGATGCTCCACCGCCTGCTGAGCACTCATCACGATACGTGGAATAGGAGGACCATCTCCCTCAAAGTCCCTATCGGTTCGACCATCGTTGATAGTAAGAACATAGGCCAACTGACTGAGTTCAAGGCGGACGAAGCGCGCTCCTGCGGCTTCTTGCACCCACGCGAGCTTTTGTTCCAAGCTTTCGTTATCCGCATCGATTCCTTGTGTGGGTAACCTGAATATGATAGAAATGCTATCGGCCTCTCGCGCAGCAAGGGAAAGCATGCGTTTGCCTGTGCATCCTATAGCAATAGGCGGGTGTGGTTTCTGGATCGGCCTGGGCAACCCTTTCATTCTCGTGATCGTATAGTGCTTCCCGTAGAAATTCACACTCTCCTCGGTCAAGAGCTTTTTGATCACGGACAGAGCCTCTTCGAAGCGGTCAACCCTTACATCTCCTTTCTCAAATGGGAGACCCAACTGCCCATAGTCGAATGGCCCGGCCCCTGCTCCCAGCCCCAGTTCAAAGCGTCCGCCAGACAGGAAATCCAGGGTGGCTACCTCTTTGGCGAGAAGCGCAGGATGCCGGTAATCATTACAGAACACGTAACTGCCAACACGGAGTGACGTGGTTGCCTCTGCAGCCACCGCGAGTGCTGTGAGAGGGGCAAGGCCCGTAATCGTGCGATCCGGCATTAATAAGGTGGTATAACCAAGTTCCTCGGCCCTTCGCGCCAGCGTGACGAATGCTGTACGTGATAAGGCATTGGCGATTACCACGCCGAAACGAAATGGTCGGTACATTCAACGTGCTCCCCTCCTGATATCCGATCAAACAACGTATTACAATGCTTGTGAAAAGGACATCCTGTCCTGCCCCAATGACGCCCGAACCGGTATGGCATAACTTGCGTACAGGATCGAGGTATCCTTGCTCTGTTGAAATTGCACGCGTTTGTTTTTGGCCCTGAAAGGGAAACAGGCGCCGTGTGTTTTCCGATCCTCCAAAACGGCGCCGGTTTTTGAAACACTGTTCCCTTTCTCAAGCAGACCGCACGTCTAGCAACCAGAAAGCACTTGGCAGCATCTCAACCCATCAGTTATGCCGTCTGCGCCACGATCAGGCTCGCGGGTCCAGCAAGCGGGATGCGCTTCAAAGGCTGCCAGTGGCTCTCGTGCAGCCATCCACGCCCCTCCTCCTCGCTATAGGCAGCTCCCTCGCCGCTGTGTACAAGAAACTCGCCTGCCATCAACGCAGCAAACGTGGGTTGGGTGTGCGTCGGGTCCGTCCAGAAGTCGACCAGCAGTAAGCGGGTCCCATCTGAGACACCGGAGCGTATCCGTCGCAGCAAGACGAGGTTATGCTCTGGCGAAAAGTTATGGAGTATATTGGCGAGCAGGACGACATCATGCCCAGCGGGAATGGGATCGTGGAAGAAATCTCCTGTCACAATCTCTACAGACTCCTCAAGGGGTGTGTGGACCACCCGCTTGCGGGCGAGCGCAGCCACCGCGGGTATTTCGAACAAGGTCGTTTTCAGCCCTGGGTGATGGCGCAGGATAGCGAGCAGAAACGACCCGGTCCCGCCACCCAGATCCAGCACGCGGTGATGGTGACGAAAATTGTAGCTCGTTGCCAGCTCCTCCGCCGCTGCTGCGGTCGACGCCTCGATGCCCTCAGACATAATCTTGCCCAATGCTTCGTTCAGGGGCTCAATCACCGCCTGCTCGGTGCGCACGACCTCTTCCAGGTGCGCCCAGGCCGGATAACTGAGGCGGTTCCAGAAGCGCAGCAGAGGACGCAGATCAGCTGGCGTCCGGCCACTGAGGAAGGTCGCGGCGACCGGGCCATTCTGATAGCGCTCTGCCTGTCGCTCGACAAAGCCCAGGGCGACCATCGCGTCAGCGAGGATGCGGATAGTGCTCCGGGAGACACCGGTTCGGTGAGACAAGTCGTCCAGGGTGGCCTGTCCTTCGGCCAGGCACTCAAACAGACCCACCTCGTTGGCCACAAAGAGGTGCTTGGACGCCATAAAGCCGCTGGCGACCTGCATGATGGAATCGGGAGTGACAGTAGTCATGGAATACCTCCTAGTTGGTATCGATATACGCTTTTCAGGAGCTGCTCCACTGCTTTCGAGTTGCGTCGCCTTTAGACAGTCTAGCGTGCTCCTGGCTGCTTGCCTGTTTATTTGATACTTAAATGGGCAGATTGTTAAAAATTTTGATAATTATTTGGGCGAGCAAGCAGCCGGTACGGAACGAGAAGCCTGGCTGAATGAGATAACTCATGCCAATGTCTTGCGAAAAATTCGCACGCTATTGCTCGTTTTACCCACCCAAATAATTGTAAAGATTCGCTCATAGAATCCCAAAATTTACTGATGGTGGACATCACTTATTGATTCTCACTGGTAAGTATACCCATTCATCGCTGCCTCCACCAGGAAAAAGACCCACATGTTCCCTACAGCTTTCTCATCTAGGAGGATGTGCTATACTCTCCAAAACACATCTTTCTCAACATACTACACAGAGGGCTTGAAGAGAAGTGAGTAGCGAACAGACATCATTTGGTACCTTGCTCAGACGCTACCGGACGGCGGCAGGCTTCACGCAAGAGGCGCTTGCAGCTCGCGCCCAGATCAGCGCTCGCACCATTGCCGATCTTGAGCGGGGCATCAACCGCACGCCGCGTCACGACACGTTCGAGCTGCTGATGTCCTCTCTAGAGCTGACTGCGCAGCAGCGTGCCTTGTTCCTGGGGATGGTACGGCCAGAGATGACGGCGACTGCTCCTGGAACCCTTTCCCTGTCTCGACTTCCACTCCCTCCCGCATCGTTAATCGGACGCGAGCAGGAGATGACGCGCGCCTTGACCTTGTTGAGAAGCGATGGGGTACGGCTGCTCACGCTCACCGGACCTGCGGGTATCGGTAAAACCCGGCTGGGGCTGCAAATCGCACATGAGCTGGGCGAGCATTTCGCCGATGGAGTCGTGTTTGTTGCACTGGATGCTCTTCGCGATGCATCGCTACTGATGAGCGTGCTAGCTCAGGCGCTTGGACTCCGTGAATCCACAGAGGGCGAGATCTCCGAGCAGGTGATCACGTTCCTACAGGGGAAACACTTTCTCCTGATCCTTGACAATTTCGAGCAGATTCTGGAAGCGGCCTCCTCTGTGGCAGATCTGCTCTCCAACTGCTCTCGCCTCTCGGTTCTGGTGACGAGCCGCGTGCCCCTGCGCCTGCGCGCTGAACAGATCCTTCCGCTGGCTCCGCTTCCTCTTGCAGAGGCAGTGACACTCTTTCAAGAGCGAGCGCTGGCAGTACGACCCGGGGGAGTGTACGCGCCACAGCAGGTAGCAGCAATTTGTGAGCGCATGGATCGCCTCCCCCTTGCGATTGAGTTGGCGGCCATGCACGTGAAGACCCTCTCTTTACCTGATTTGTATGAGCGTCTCACCCATCGCCTGGCGATCCTGCGTGACGGGGCAAGAGACCTGCCAGCCCGCCAGCAAACCATGGAAGAAGCCATTACCTGGAGCTACGACTTGCTCACCGAGACACAGCAGCAGTGTTTTCGCGCGCTCGGGGTTTTTGTGGGGGGCTGGACGTTGGAGGCGGCGGAAGCAGTCTGCCGGGCCGAGCAAGAGAAGACTCCTGAAGAGGTGATCCTCACGCTCGCCGCCCTGGTGGATGCCAGCATGGTCCAGGTAGAAATAGCAGGAGAGGGCCCGGCGCGCTTCGGAATGTTCGAGCTGATTCGAGAATATGCCCTGCAGCGACTGCGCCCAGCGGGGGAAGAGGAAGCATGCCACCGGCGACACGCCGCCTATTTTGCCCGCTTATCGGAAGGCACCTGGTCCGAGGTGCCAAGGCAGAGAGCACAAGAAGCGTTCCTGCTCCTGGATGTTCCCAATGTCCGTGCGGCAATACAGTGGGCAGAAGAGCAGCAGGAAGTCGCATTGGGGCTGCAGCTGGCGCGCTTTTCCTGGGGAGGCTGGTTTAGTCAGGGCCAGATAAACGAGGCCGAGGGATTGCTAGAGCGTATGCTGGCACTGAGCTGGCAAAGCGGAAAGCAGGGAGTACCATTCGGATCTCGCGCTGTAGCTCTGTACGCATTCGGACAAAGTTTGCTGAGACGAGGGAAGACGGAGCGAGCGGAGGCGGTCGCACGCGAGGCCCTGGAACGTGCTCAGAGAAGTGGGGACCATTGCGGCATCTGCAGCGCCCTGGCCATCTTGGGTCAGATCGCACAGAGGAGCGGAAACCTCGACGAGGCCGCAACCTTCTTGGTGGAAAGCGACGAGCATGCCAGGCTCGGAGAGTATCCAGACCTGCGAGGCTTTACCTTGCGCAATCTCGCGGAACTGGCGCGGATGCAAGGAGACCTTGCCCGTGCCACCACGCTCTACGAAGAAGCCCTGGCGGTCGCGCGAGCCACGGGAATGACATTTGGTGTCGCCCTGATTATGACCATGCTCGGCCTCCTGGCTCGCCAGCAGCAGAACTACGCCCTGGCAAAAGCGCGCTACCGGGAAGGCCTGACGCTCTTGCGGGCATTTGACAGCCCCACCTACACGGCCTGGTGCCTGGAGGGCTATGCCGCAGCTCTCTGTGCAGAAGAGGACTACCTGCAGGTGACGCGCCTCTGTGCGGCGGCAGTGACTCTACGCGACCAGGTACAGACCCCGCTACCACCAGCCGAGCGCGAAGCGTTTGAACAGGTTGTAGCAGTTGCAAAAGCAGCCCTTGGCGAGCCAGCCTTTGAAGAAGAGTGGACCAGGGGTGCCAAGCTCACAAACAATCAGGCCATTGACTACGCCTTGTCAGATGTGTGCGCCTAAGAGAATGGTCATCGCGAGAGAGGAAAGGGGCCCATGATTAGGTTACAAAAAACGCATGGTTCACTTGCACCCGTTGACACGCTCGCGATGTTTAAGGTCTGGCAGGTAGGTATTCTAAAGAACACATTGAAAGGACACACTCATAACCCCATATAAAGAGGGTTAAATGCGGTATAGCTGAAACGGCCTGTGGAGCCATTCCAGGCCGATGGAGACTACAATAGAGAAAGTACATATGTGCTTTCCCTATTCTCGTTCTGTTATTAAGCTGCACCTTGCCCTGCTCACAAGGTGTATCTGAGCTGATACAATCATGCTTAGATAATGTTATATTCTTTATGCTGTTGGTGATTGAGGAGCCGGTCGATTCTTAACGGGTCGATATTAATAGATCGTGCCTTCCCCAACGTAATTTCTTCAGCAATCAGCTGCCCAACCATCGGGGCCTGTTGTACCCCATGTCCTGAAAAACCCGCCACGTTGATCCAGTTATCCGCTGCCGGCAAACGACCAAGAATCGGATTGTGATCAGGAGTTACTTCATAATATCCCCACCAACAAGCCCGATGATCTAGTCCTACTTCAGCTAGCCAGGGAAAGCGTGTCGAGCCTACTCTTATAGTTGGCTCAAACCAATCCCAATCTACTCCTTCCGTAAATCCAGGTGGCTCGCCCGGGTTTGAACGGCCAAAAAGTATGCGATTACCTTCGCTCCGCAGGTAGAAACCGCTCGCCAGGTCGATAGTGAGAGGATAGGTATGCTGCCAGGCAGTCGGAACAGTAGCATACACCATGCGTCTTACAGGTTGGACAGGTACTGTCAGACCGGCTCGTCTTGCTACCTCACCAGCCCAGGCACCGGCAGCATTTACGAGGTACTCGGCCTCAAAGATACCCTTAGAAGTTTCCACCTGCCAGGAACTTCCTACCCGGTGGGCCTTCGTCAGAGGGGTTTCC
>WNGQ01013826.1_pt1 | contig 13577 bp, 11 predicted proteins | sample 5407661 | NCBI WGS metagenome assembly WNGQ01 (sample SAMN13153382, study PRJNA577476) | soil metagenome | isolation source: 60 cm soil or saprolite under Garry oak tree replicate 2 | place: USA:California | collected 2016-06-15
CCGACGCGATAGTAGAACGCGGCGAATCCCTTTTGGCGACGTTCTTCAATGGGCAACTCTTTTTTCGGCCGCAGCAGGTAGTAACTCAGCAGCGGGATGAACGTCATCGAGACCAGACGCGACGCAACCAGCGAGCAGGTGAGTACAATCGGCAAACTATAGATGAACTGGCCTGTCGCTCCGGCCAACAGCAGGAACGGCAGATACGCGACGATATTTGTGACGGTTGCATACATGATCGCGGTCGCCAGCTTTGTTGGCCCCAGCCACGCCGCGATAATTGGCGGATGACCTTCGGCGAGGGCGCGCTTGATCGAATCACCTGCCACAACGGGATCGTCCACCAGCAAACCGAGCGCAATAATCAACGTGGCGATCGAGACTTGTTGCAGGTCAATCCCGAGCGCGTACACCATCCCGAAAGTCATCGCCAGCGTGATCGGAATTGAAAGCGCCATCAGCAAAGCGGAGCGCCAGTCCCAAAAACCGATGAGCGCCACGATGATGACAAGAATGATCGCCTCGTAAAGGCTATTCATGAAAAGATCGATGCTCTCTTCGACCTGCAGCGGCTGGTCGGAGGTGCGCGCGTATATCAGGTCTTGCGGGAGTTGCTGTTTGAGGCCACCCAGCGCGGCATCAACCTCTTTTCCAAACGCGCCGATCTGCTGGCCGGAACGCATCTGCACCGCGAGCGTGACGGCGCGGCTGCGATGCCAGTTGCCTTGCTGGTCACGCCAGTTGAAATAGTTGAGGTAGCGCGCAGGATTCTGATAGCCGCGCACGACATCCACCAGGTCACGCAAGTACAAAGACGTTCCGGATTTGGACGGAACCAGGACGTCGCCAATCTCTTTCTCGCTCTTAAACTCTCCTGAGGGATTGATCGTTATATTCTTGCCCTCGACATTAATCTGGCCGCCGCCGGTAGTGATATTGCGCGCGCTCAGCAGGTTCCCAAGGTTCGAGGGATGGATGCCGTAAGAAGCGAGGCGCTCCTGGGAATAGAGCAGGTAAATCTGTTCGTCTAGCACGCCTTTGCGATCAACTTTGGAGACGGTCGAAGCTGTTTTCAGAGTTCGATCGATCAAGTCAGTGAAATCATCCATTTCGCGATATGTGTACTTATCGCCCGCTACCGCCGCGAGTTTCTGCTCGGTTTCGCCCGGGTCGCGAATCACCACCGGCGCCCAGGCGTCGGGATGAATTTCTGAAGCTTGCAAGCGTTCGCCGAGAAACTCCTGCACCAGAGCCAGCAGTTGCTGGTCGTTCAAATCGGATAGACCATCAACGCCTGCAGCGCTCGCGCCCTGAACGGCGCGCAGATCGCGCGCCGCATTCTTCTCCTTGAGATACGCGATCAGGAGATTAAGAGGAGCTTGCAATAGCCGCGGCGAAGCGGCTTGCGCCAGGCTGACGACAATCGTGAACCGCCCGTTTCTGTTTGCCTGCGAGACTTTAGCGCGCTCTTCTTCAATAGCTTTCCGTATATCCGCGGCGCGTGGCGCAATCTCTGTTGCACCGGCTTTCGGGCTGGCCACGGTTAGCATCAACGCGGCAGTATCGCCAAAGTCTCGGATGAAATTGATCGGGCCGGCTCCCTGCGGGAGATTCGTGACAGCATCGAGCCGAAGACCGATGTCAGCTAGTTCTTTGCTGGTGTCTTTGAGGTTTTCGTCCAGTTCGAGATAGACCACGGCGAGGTTGGTGCGCGAGATGGATTCGATCTTCGTGACTCTTGCATTGCCGGCGATCGTCTGTTCGACAGTCTTGGTGACGAGTTGCTCAACCTTTTCCGCGCTGGCGCCGGGCCAGGGAACCAGCGCGACCGCCGTGCGCACCTGCACCTCAGGATCTTTGCGCTGCGGCATACTCAAGTAGCCATAGACGCCCCAAAGGCAAGTGCCAATCAACAACACCCAGGAGATCTGCCGCGTCTGCACGAAGAAGCGCGCAGTGTTATGAGTCTTCTCGATGATTTCGGCATCAGTCTTTCCGTGGGACATAAGTTATTGCCGATTGCCGATTGCCAATTGCCGATTTCAAACCTGTTGAGTCGGCCTCACTTGAATTTCGTAAATTCATGTGCAGCCATCGCAAACTGCCAATTGGCAATCGGCAATTGGCAATCGGAAATGCTAAGGAATCACCTGCACTGCTTCACCATCGGCGACCAATGGTGCGCCGGTGGTGATGACGCGCTCGCCAACCTTCACACCGCTGGTAATTGCGACTGAGTTACCGATAGTTTCGCCGAGCGCAACGTTGCGTTGTCGCGCCACCTGCTTCCCGCCCTGCTCTTCCACGACAAAGACGGCGTAAGAGTTTGCTGGGTCTTTTGCTCGCACGATCGCCGTCAGCGGCACGGCTGCGACTTGAGTTGTAGGACCGGTGTCCCCTACTTGAAGGGAAGCAATCATCCCGGACTTCAAACGATTTTGCGGATTCGGGATTGTGACTTCGACTGCGAAGACTCGGCTGCTCGGATCAGCCGACGGCGAAATGGCCGTGATGTGACCGCGAAATTCTTCGCCGGGAAAGGCTTCCGTAACTACTGCGAGAGAGTCACCGAGTTTGAGTTTGCCGACGGCTAGATCGGCAACTCCGAAGACCGCCTTCACCGCGGTGAGATCGCCTACCGTGAATCCTACAGTTCCCGGCGAGACGAGTGTGCCCACTTCAATTTTGCGCTGCAATAAAACGCCACTGAACGGAGCGCGCAGAGTCGTATCTTCGAGGGGAATAATTGCTTCGGTCGTCGTCGCTTCTGCCGCTTTGATGCGGGCGCGCGCGACTTCTATTTCCGCTCTGGCAGTTTCAACTCTCGATTGTGCCGCCGCGGATTGTGATTTCGCCGCGTCGAGTTTCGCTTCCGCGGCCTCGAACTGCGCGTGCGCTGCGTCTTAATCTGTTTTTGTCAGACTCTGACTGGCAAAAAGCGTCTGCGCGCGTTCCCAATCAAGTCGAGCCTTATTGTAGCCGGCCTGCGCTTCGGCCACTTGCATCTTGCTCGCTTCGAGCGCTGACTTCGCTTCATTGAATCGCGCCTGACTGCTTTCGAGTGATGAACGCGTCTGCGCCGCTTGCGCTTTGGCCTGGTCCACTTTGGCGGCGTAATCGGTGGGGCGCACGCGTGCCAGGACCGCGCCTTTTGAAACCACGTCGCCTTGCTGCAGGTAACGCCACTGGCCATCTGATCCCTTGACCTGCGGCACGCTTACGATGTAGCCGCCGACCTTGAATGCCAAATCAACCTGCGTGCGCGGCGCGATCGACGCTGAGTAGCGCTGGCTATTTTGTGTCGAGATCATTTCAACCGGTTTCGCTTTGACTAATTTAAGTGGGGCTTCTTTTGGCTTAGCGCCACAACCCAGTGAAGCGCTGATGAAGAAGAGGATCCCGAGAATCATCAAGTGATTTCTTAGATAGTGTGTTGAGTCCCGTAGGGACGTAATGTTTATAGTGGCGATCGACCTCTTATGTCTCAGCCCCGCTAGGGGCGACATGTCGCTCCTAACGGAGCTAATAATTCCTGGAAGGTTCATCGTCGCTATAAACATAGGGCTCCTACGGAGCCAAGTGTTCCGCGCAGTATCGTGAGTTTGATCTCGACACGTAGGCTCAATCATTCGGCTATTTTCAACCGCCACTTTTTACAATCGTCCTTCATCCACAGCCACTCATCGCGACTGATGTAGCTGGGTTTCATTTGTCTTCACCCGTGGCTTTCTCGAACTCTGCTTTCGCGGTCCAGAAACCAAGCAGCGCTTTTTGGTACTGGAAGTTCGCATCGGCCAGCGAGGTCTGCACCTGCAGCACATCTTTCAAGAGTGATGCCTGTACGCGATATCGGTTCGACATAACTGTCACGTTCGCCACTGCAGCCTCTTGCGCGAGCCGCGCGACACGCAATAACTGAGAAGCCTCCCGCAACTTGCGATACCTGGTGTTGACATCAATAGCGATACGGTTTTCGGTCTCGCGCAAATTGTTTGTGGCCTGTTCGACGGTCCTGCTCTTCGCAGCCAACTCGTGTTTCTTGCGGCCCCAATCGAACACCTCCCATTCGACCAGGATGCCTGCGTGCACGATGTTCTTCGGGAGAAAGTCAGAAAAGCTGAACGGTGAAAGATAGTTGAGGTTCAGGCTGACGTCGGGCAGATACTCCGCTTTCTTGGCGCGCCGGTCGAATTCCGCCTGCTTGATCCTGGCTCGCGCCTCCGCCAGTTCAGGACGTTGTGCAAGGGCGCGCTCGTGAGCGGCGACGAGATCGGCGTCGCGCATCACGAAGTCGGTGACCTCCAACGCTGAACTAACGCCAAAATCTGTTTGCGCCGCACGCCCGAGGAGGTCGTTGAATTGTTCCTTCTGCGTGGCGAGTTGGTTTTGCAGGACCAGCAACTCGTATTCGGATCTTGCCAGTTTGGTGTGCACTTCCAGCAGCTCTGGTTTGAGGACAACCTGTTGAGCAAAGTATTCGCCAGTGATGCGGTCGAGTTCGCGATAAAGTTTGATCGTCTCGTTGGCGCTTTCAAACGCGCTCTGCGTTTGCAGGATTCCGTAATAGGCCTGCTTTACATTCTTGACTACATCCTGCTGTTTGGCTCGCAACTGCGCCTCTGAAATTTCCTCGTTCGCCTCGAGCGCCTTGAGGCCGAAGTTGATGCGCCAGAGTTGCGAAAGCGGTTGGCTTACCGAGCCGAACACAAGGGCCGTCGGCTTCGTCGATGAGCTGATGATGGTGTTCTCACTGGGGACCGGGCCCGTGGCTGGAAAGGTGCCTAGCGCGCCTCGATCGACGGTGAGCCTGAATCCGGTCAGCGGTTTTGAGAGTAGTGAATACGTTTTGATGGTTGGAAGCCGATGCGTGCGGAACGCTGCAGCATTATCTTTGGCCTTCTGCGCCTCGAGGCTGGCGTTCTGCACTTCGCGATTGCTTTCCAGGGCCAGGTTTATTGCTTTCTCCAGCGTCAATACTTCGCTGGGAGCAGATGTCGGCGGTGTCTGCCCATCGATTCTATTGGCACCCCCGCACAAAGTAATCATAAGAACGAGTAAAGTGATCGGTGCGCGGCATAACTGAACTATCCAGGTCGCTTTGAGACACGGCAATGAAGCAACCTCGCAGGAATTACTGGTAGAACGAATGGTCGGCAGCCAGATTCTACTATGATGGCTGAGAATGGACTATAAGTTTTTCAAGCGCGCGTTTCAAGATCGGCGCGCGGTTTCACCAGGAAACACGCGCCGCGTGCACTCGAAAGACAAAACGCCCGCACGAAACAAAGTGTTCGCGCGGGCGTTGCGGACTATAGTCGGTTAGTCCTGAACTTTCATTCCAGGACACCTTTTATCTCAAGAGGGCGCTCCTTAGTGGTTGTTTGAGAGTTTGCCGATCAGCGTAAAGAGCGGCAGGTACATCGCGATGACGATCGAGCCGATGGTCACACCAAGAAATGCAATCAAGACGGGCTCGATAAGCGTCAGCAGGTTGGCGATCGCGCTATCAACTTCCTGTTCGTAGAAGTCGGCGATCTTGCCCAGCATCGCGTCGAGCGCGCCCGTCTGTTCACCAATACCGATCATCTGGGCGACCATGTGCGGGAAAACGTCAGTTGCTTTCAGCGGATCGACGAAGCTTTCACCGCGTTCAACCCCGGTCCGAACCTTACCGATCGCTTCTTCAATGACTAGGTTGCCGGAAGTCTTGGCTGTGATGTCCAGCGACTGCAAGATGGGAACACCAGAAGAAAGCAAGGTCGATAGTGTTCGCGAGAATCTGGCCACGGCGATCTTTCGGAAAATCGAGCCCAGAATGGGGACCTTCAAAAGCAAGGCATCGATAACTCGATGGCCGCCGGGAGTCTTGTAGTAGAAGCGCAGTCCCACCGCGATGCTGATGATTGCCGCCAAAATTCCCAGGCCTCCCCAGCCGGCCAAAAAGTTGCTGAACGCGACTACGATTCGGGTGGGCAACGGCAGCAACTCGCCCGGTCCAAGCAAGCCGAGGAAGATGTTCTTAAACTGCGGAATTACGACAATCATGATCACCGCGACCGCTACGACTGCCAGCGCCACAACAGCCGCCGGATAGATCAAGGCCGAGATTACGTCTCGTTTGAGCTTTACGATCTTTTCGATGAAGGTTGAGAGGCGCTGGAGAATCAGATCCAGAATACCGCCAGTCTCACCGGCTTCGACCATGTTTGCGTAGAGCTGATCAAAGACGCGCGGATGCCGGGCCATCGCTGCCGCCAGAGTCGAGCCCTCTTCGACGTCTTGCCTGACCTGCATCAGAATCTGTTGAAAGTACTTATTGTTTTGCTGTTGCGCGAGAATTTCGAGGCATTGAACCAAGGGCAGACCAGCATCGATCATTACTGAGAACTGCCGCGTGAAGATTGAAAGATCCTTGGCCTTGACCTTTTTTCGGCCACCGATCTTCGGGATCCCGATCTCGCGTCCCTTCTCCTTAACAGATGTAAGCGTGACCTGCTCGCGCCGCAGGATCTGTCGCAAAGCTTCGCGATTGTCCGCGACGCGTTCGCCGACGACGACTTCATTTAGTCTGTTGCGGCCTTTGAAAACGTAGGTAGGCATGGGTCAAAAACTCCAGTTCAAATCCGACTTATTTCATTGCGGGCCGGACACCGATTGGGCGTGGCTGAGCGTAGGGGCTGGGATGTTTGCCGGCTCCGTTGCCGGTGTTCAGTCCGGAGCCGCGGTCTATCAACTCTCTCAACTCGTCTACGTTCGACGAGCGCTGTAAAGCACAGTCCAGCGTGATTTGCCGTTTGTGGTAGAGAGTGGCCAGCGCCTGATTGAAGGTCTGCATACCGTACTTGTCCTGACCTGTTTGCATCATCGAGTAGATCTGATGGATCTTGTCTTCGCGGATCAGGTTTCGAATAGCGGGATTGGGAACAAGTATCTCGAGGCCCATTACTCGCCCGCTGCCTTCAGCGCGCGGCAGCAACGCCTGACAGAGAATGCCCTCAAGCACGAGCGAGAGCTGGGCACGTATCTGCGCCTGTTGATCGGAAGGAAAGACGTCGATGATGCGGTTGATGGTCGAGGCGGCGGAGTTTGTATGCAGGGTGGCGAGAGTCAAGTGACCCGTTTCCGCTATGCGCAGTGCGGACTCGATTGTCTCGAGGTCGCGCATTTCGCCGATCAGCACAACGTCTGGATCCTGGCGCAACGCCGTGCGCAGAGCATCGGCAAAACCACGGGTGTCGGCGTTTACCTCACGCTGATTGACGAGGCAGTTCTTGTGATTGTGCAGAAACTCGATTGGATCTTCGATAGTCAGGATATGTTCGTGTCGATCCCGATTGATCTTGTCAATCATGGCGGCGAGCGTAGTCGATTTGCCGGAGCCTGTCGGCCCGGTAACTAGGATCAAGCCGCGCGGCTTATTGCACATTTCCTTAATGATCGACGGAAGTCCGAGTTGACTCCGAACGAAAAGTCGAGTTCGAGATTCTCTTCAAAGCGGTGTTTCTGAGCATCCGTCAGCACTGAATAGGCAAGCTGTTTGGTGTCAGCAGACGTGAGCGTCTTGTAGCCTTCGAGCGGATGTAGATGACCGTCCACGCGAACTTGCGGAGGCGTGCCGGTAGTAAGGTGAAGGTCAGATCCCCCCACGTCCGAAAGCTTTCGCAGCAGCTCGGAAAGGGAGACCTGGGGAAGGCCTTCATTCAGTGGCATTGGTTAAGTTCTCCTTATCAGAAATTCGCGTTCGGCATTAGTGACATGCCTTTGCACTTAATCAAATCTTCCTGCTTCAATGGAGCGAAGTGATAAATCTCTCGGCCTCTGCGGCTACGCGTTCCGCGGATTGTAGGCTTGCCTCCGTCGTCAGACTGTAGATACGGCCATTGACCTCTGTGAAATAGTAGTTCCAGGCCTTTTCCGGCGACCGTCCGTCGGCCGGAGTTTGCGCAGTCACCACAAAGACGTGATGTCCGCCAACTTCGCGCTCATAATCATTGGTGACCCAGCCACCTGCCGTGATCATCTTGTCGATAACGATTCGTCGCAGCTCTCCAAAGGAAACACCCCCAAGCACTTGACGCTGCTCTTTAAGCGTAAGAAAAGCTGGAGCAGGCCGGCTCAGCGCTACTACTGAAAGACCTGCCTTGCTCGGAAGTTGGGCAACAGCGACCGAAGAGCCCGAGGCTCCGGACGCCGCTAAAACAGTCCGCTGCGATGCCACCACGAGTGGAGCATTACGGTGGGCGAGAGCAGCACGCCGCATCAACGCGCGATGCCGTCGCCACCATCGACGTGAGTGGTGACGATGGTGGCGGTGGCGGTGTCTGACAACGCTCTGCCGGATACCATGAGCCGCCGACTCGGCAAAAGGCAATATGGTGACAATCGAAATGGCCATCAGCAGGGATAGTGCAACTCTGCGCAACATGGTGTTACTCCTTCTGGTTTAAGCCACCGTTTCGCGGACAACTTCCTCGATCGTGGTAATGCCGCCTCGAATCTTGTGCAATCCCGACTCGCGCAGCGTAATCATGCCGTCTTCAATGGCTTTCTTCCTCAACTCAAGAGCTGAAGCGCCAATCAGAATCAGTTCGCGGATCTCGTCTGTGACTTCCATGACTTCATAGAGTCCAACTCGTCCCTTGTAACCTGTATTGTTACAAGTGACACAGCCATGACCCTTGTATGTCTTGAGCTTCTTTGCCTCTTCCGGCGAGAAACCAATCTCAACGAGGGCTTCCTCTGGATTTGGCTGCTCTCGCTTGCAATCTTTGCACACGCGGCGAATCAGGCGTTGCGCCTGAATCAGGTTCACGCTGGTGGCCACGAGGAATGGCTCGATACCCATGTTCATCAGACGCGAGATGGTCGAGGGCGCATCGTTGGTGTGAAGAGTGGAGAGGACAAGGTGGCCGGTGAGCGCGGCCTTGATGGCAATCTCCGCGGTTTCAAAGTCGCGGATCTCACCGACGAGGATGATATTCGGATCCTGACGCAGGAAAGCACGCAAAGCAGCGGCAAAGTTCAAGCCGATCTGCTCTTTCATCTGCACCTGGTTGATCCCCATCAGATTGAACTCGACGGGATCTTCCGCGGTCATGATATTGGTTTCGATTGTGTTCAAAGATTGAAGCGCGGAGTAGAGGGTGTTGGTCTTGCCGCTTCCGGTTGGGCCGGTAACCAGTACCATGCCATAGGGCTTCGAGATATTTTGTTGAAACTTGACCAGCGATTCGGGTTCGAAACCCAGTTTGGTCATGTCCAGCATCAGGTTCTCTTTGTCCAGCAGACGCAGCACGACTTTTTCGCCAAACAAAGTGGGGAGGGTTGAGACGCGGAAATCGAGTTCGCGCGATCGAGAATCTACCTTGACCTTGATCTTGATTCGGCCATCCTGGGGCAGTCGCTTCTCGGAGATGTCCAGCTTAGACATGATCTTGACGCGCGAGATCAAGGCGTCACGAAGTTTCAAGGGAGGATGCATGACGTCGTACAGTACTCCGTCAATACGAAATCTGATGCGCAGCTCTTTTTCATATGGCTCGACGTGAATATCGGAAGCGCCGCGGCGAAGTGCGTCAACGAGAAGCACATTAACGAGCCGAACGACAGGCGCGTCCTCGCTCATGCGTGAAAGCGTCGTGAGGTCAATCTCCTCGTTGTCGTCCAGGACCTCGACGGCTTCAGCGCCGTCATGGGCGAAGTCAATACTGTCGAGAGAAACCAGATCGGCGCTGGTGATGCCGCCGCCATTCGAGGCTTTAACGCCGACACCTTCAAGGACCGCGTCGTCAATAGAAACTGCTAACTCTATCTCCCTCGTTGTGCCGTAGTACCTTGAGATTGCGTGTTGAATACTCGCCTCGGCAACAACAACTGGCTCAACGTTCAGGCCCGTCATGAACTTTATGTCGTCCATGGCGAAGACATTGGTCGGGTCGACCATCGCCAGCGTCAGTGTCGCGCCGACTCTCGAGAGCGGCAATACAGAGTATTTCTGCGCCACTTCCTGCGGAATGAGGCGCAGCACGGACTCGTCGATTTGGAAAAGCTCGAGGTTGACTGAAGGAATGCCGTACTGCCGGGATAGGACTGCGGTAATCATGTCGTCCGACACCAGGCCGAGCTTGACAAGGTTATATCCGAGCCGGCCCCCGTGCTCGCGTTGATAGTCGAGCGCTTCACGCAGGTTTTGCGGGCTTATTAAGTTCTCGCGGACGAGGATTTCGCCTAATTTGGCGGACATATTTGGTTAGAGTTCAGACTGGTTAAGGGAGGGCGGGTTCAGGAATCGATCCTACCGCAACAGTTTCCACCAACCAGAGCCAGGTCAACTCGGTCGGTGCTAAACACCGTTGCACAGGCATAGTACAGGTTGAAACGTTGCACTGTCAAGACCCATCTTTGCGCCAAAAACAGGGAGGATTTATCGAGAACGGCTTAGGCTCTGGCGGGAGGGTAAAAGTACTTCGCAGCTGCCGATACGTTCGGAGAAAACTTGACGTCCACCCGCCACAAACCAGCGCGGCCTCAACGTCAGAGAAAAAGCGACCTCCGGCTTAAGGCCGTCGACGCCGGGCCGGCGCAGTCTTCTCAGGGACGACGTTCTCGTTGTTCTTCAGATTTTCGAGTACGGCTTTTATGTCTGCCTTAAATGGGTGCGTATCTGGCGCTTTGTCGACAAAGTGCTGCAAGTAATTTGCAGCCTCCTGATACTTCGCCTTGTCGCCGGTCCCGTAGAGTGCGAGACCTGCGCCCAGATTCGCATCTGGATCGTCGGGCTTCTGAGCCAGGACTTTTTGGAACTCCCCAAATGCCTTGTCACCCTGGCCCGCGTCCAGAAGCATTTGAGCAGCGTCCATCTGAGCTTTGGCTTTCTTGGCTGGATCGGGTTCCGCGCTAATATATTCCTGATAGGCCGTAAGGCCGGCGTCTGCCTGAGACGGGTCAACTTTACCTACAAACAGTCTCATCGATTCGGCGCGCGTGGTCAGTGCGGCCAGTTTCCTGTTGTTCTGCGCGGCCTGAGCCGCCGCATCGGCAGGCGCTTCTTCTTTCTGCAGCAATTGAACGGCTTTCGTGGCGTTCTCGGCGGATTGACGAAAATCTTGCTTTGCAAGATCAAATGCCGGTGCTTTTGAGGCGCTGTCTCCTGGTGCCTTGACCGCTGCGTTATAACGGTCAACGCCACGCATACGGAAAGCCATGGCTGCCTGTGTATAAAGTGCGGCCTGTTCCGGATCAGCGGCCAAGCCTTCTTGATACTGCTTGATCGCTTCGTCGTAGTTCTTTGCGAAAAGCGCCGCGTTGCCTGCATTAAAGGTACGCGAGATAATCTCGTTTATTTCGTTGTTACGCTTGTTCTTGGCGTCAATCTCGGCGTTCTTCCGGTCCACCTCCTCGCGCTTAGCCTTATCGGCAGCGCTCTCGCTTCCCCCACTCGTTGACGCGCCTCCTGCACCCGCCATTTTCTTGATTTCGTCGAGCGTTAGGCGCTTACCGTCACCTGGAGAAAGCACTAATTCGTAATCGTTTTCCTGCTTAACGTTGACGTTTGGCAGGAACGCAGGCTGCGCGTTCGCAAGACTGGCGGCGATTATGTAAGTGCCAACGAAGGGAAGCCCGGCAAAGACAAACTCACCCTTCTTGTTTGTTTTTGTATTGAACTTGCCAGCCAGATCGGTGCGGTAGACGTCGATTACGGCATCAACTGCCGGAACCATGCTACCGTCTGCCTGCTTCAGTTTTACATGGCCGCGCAGTGGCGCAGTCTGGGCGCAGGCGGCAACAGCCGATAAAACCAACAGAGCGATCACGGCAACGTTGACGGGAAAGTATTTGCGAAGCATCTGGTATTCCTCCAACAGAAATTGTCGGTGCTATATGATTACAGGAGAGTAACTCATAAGATGCCCCGACTTTGCCACCAGTTGTAATTATAAGCCCTTAACTGTGCTCCTAAACTTAATAAGCAAACAAACTACTGTCAAGCACGTACGGTATGGGATCGGCAACGGATGCCTCGCGAAACGCGCGCAGCCGAAGCGCGCATGAGTCACAGCTACCGCACGCGCGCTCCGATTCCTGATAACAGGACCAGGTAAGCTCGAAGGGTGCAACGAGTGCCTTTCCACGCAAGACTATCTCTGACTTTCGCATTGCAATCACAGGCGTCTTAATCTCGATCCTTGTTTCCGGTTTGGTACCGATCTCGATCGCTCGTTGAAAAGCATCATAAAACTCTGAGCGGCAATCTGGATAACCGGACGAGTCTTCTGCCACTGCGCCTATATAGACGTAGCGCGCGCCGACGACCTCCGCCCAGCTTGTGGCAATCGAAAGCAAGTGTGCATTGCGGAAGGGCACGTAACTTGTCGGTATTCCCGCGGCCGCCAGGTTAGCGGCAGTGACCGGAATGTTTTGATCAGTCAACGACGAACCGCCGATCCGCGCGAGATGCTCGATAGAAACGGCGAGCCGCCTGGTTACCTCATAATAATCAGCGATGTCTTCGAAGGCTTTTCGTTCGCGTTGTTCAGTGCGTTGGCCATATGACACGTGTAGAAAAGCGACTTCCTCGTTTTCTTCGCGAGCGATCGCCGCGGTTACGCAAGAATCCATTCCACCGGAAACAAGGCAGACAGCTAAAGACGAAGGTTGAACGATCAAGGATGAAGGCCCGGCTCCATGGTCAGCTACTATTTCGTTACTACCGCCCATATTACTTCTCTGGTTTGTGGCTGATGAGTCGGCGACGATTCTTATTCATCCTTCATCCTTAGTTCAGACGCCGCGGGCTTCCGGTCCCCAGACGTACTTGTGTAACTGAAGTTGCATTCTCAAGTTGAGCCCGCTGGTCGCTACCCATTCTGCGAGATCCTGGAGATCGATCTCACCCCAGGCCGGCGAGATCAGCACGGCGAGCGCGCGTCGCTCCAACTCGAAGCGTTTGATCACGTCCGTTCCAAAGTCCCAATCAGCTCGGCTCGCAATGACGAACTTAACTTCATCTCGATCGGCTCGCAGTCGTTCCAGGTTCGGCCAGTGATTTCGATCTTCTTCACCTGATCCCGGGCACTTCACATCCAGGATGACACGAGCGCGTTCGTCTATCCCTTCCGTTGAAAAATACCCACCCGTTTCAATCAACACTTCAAAGTCCTCATCACAAAGCCGCTGGATCAAAGTGAGCGCTTCTTTTTGCGCGAGGGGTTCGCCGCCGGTGACTTCTACGAGACGACAGCCGAATGCGCGCACTTGTTTCAGCACGTCTTCAATGGAAATGTGTTCGCCGCCGGTAAAAGTGTATTCGCTATCGCACCAGACGCATCTCATCGGGCAGCCCGTCAGGCGCACGAAGCCACAGGGCCGCCCGGCATGAGTGGATTCGCCCTGAATTGAACGAAAAATCTCTGTGACCCGAAGCATGAACAATAATCAACTGAAAAATTAGAGTCTATCTTACGCACTTCGGGTGACAAAGTCAGTCGGCAAAGGCGCTCCGGCGGCAACGGCGGGCCAATGAATACATCAAAGGGACGAGCAAGAGCGAACCAAACAAGCAGCTGGGCGTGATAGCA
>WNGQ01005328.1_pt1 | contig 13575 bp, 13 predicted proteins | sample 5407661 | NCBI WGS metagenome assembly WNGQ01 (sample SAMN13153382, study PRJNA577476) | soil metagenome | isolation source: 60 cm soil or saprolite under Garry oak tree replicate 2 | place: USA:California | collected 2016-06-15
TCCGGGCGATATTCACAAAAGGCACTCGCGAATAGTCAAGGGCGTCCGCACGAGACGAAGCCTCCACGGCGCAACGCCCATGAACGTCGGTCTAATAGGCGTTGTTCGTATCCAGCAACGCTGAAATCGTTGCGACAATAATTCTGGCGTCCAGAATCAGCGACCAGTGGCGGACATAATAGGTGTCGCATGCCACACGCTTGCGATAGGTCGTTCCGCTACGGCCGCTGACCTGCCAAAGCCCTGTTATTCCAGGACGACATGCCAGGTAGTTTCTAACGCTCGTGGAGTACCTTGCCAGCTCTTCTTCGGTTGCCGGGCGCGGTCCGACGATGCTCATCTCGCCTCTGAGCACGTTGAAGAGTTGGGGTAGTTCATCGAGACTTGTTTTGCGGAGTATTGAACCAATCACTGTGACTCTGGGGTCGAATCGGAGTTTCCGGGTTGCTTCCCACTCCGCGTTGGCCTCTGGATGTGATGCCAAATACTCGCGAAGAACCTCTTCTCCGTTGATCACCATGGTTCGGAACTTAAAACACCGGAAGTATTTGCCCTGAAATCCAATACGCCGATGGCCGAAGAACGCAGGTCCAGGCGACGAGAGCAGGCACGCCGCAAAGCATAACAGCAGCAAGGGACAAAGAAGAACGATACCAAAACCAGCCAGAGCGATGTCGATCAGCCTTTTTCCACTTAAGCCCACTGGTTTGACCCGGCTCAAGCCCGATAATTGAAAATTTGCCGCCTCCTTCATTTTTTCTCCTAACATCAGTAATGAAATTCGCGTTGTGAAAGCGGGTCGCCGATCATTGAGGCCCCGCACTTGCACCCAGAAAAACCGCACTGTCCCCCGCTGACAGACTCCAACACTTCATCATTCAAAGCCTGAAACTCGTTCAACCCGGCCATGTCATTCCGCTGTGTGGCTCTCGGTGAAGGCCGTTTCCCAACTGGTGGCGACAGGAGTGCACCGGTCCGATCTGAAGGTATGTGACGCGCATCGCCTTTGCCAACCCAAGAACCGCTCCCATCAACAAGCGGCGCGCGCGAGAGTGATCTAAGTCACTTTTTGGATTGCAGCCAAGATGTAGAAGTTCAACTACCCTTGGAGGCGCTCCATGAAACGGCTTTGCTCTTTTGCGGCACTCGTTTTGCTTGGTACCTCCGCGCATGCCGGTACTATCTTTTCATTTGAAGTCCAAGGACGCGTGGTCCACATCAACGCGCCAAGCGGATGTACTTCTCTGGCGTGCATTTCGGTGTCGAGTCCCGAATTTCACGGCACCAATTACCGCCGCGGATCCAGGAATAAACAGGCGTCAAAAACCGTTTCCGCCGGGAAAGATAAGACGCGTGCGCTTGCGGGAACGCGAAATTCATTGAGCTTGGCAAAAACACCGAACGCAGAAGATACCGTCGCTCCTCTCCGTACGCCCATCTCGACGGCTAATTCGGAAGCCGTCGTTGTTTCAACGGAGCCGACGAAAGCGCCATCGATCGATATGCCAGCACCACCCGCCACAGCGGTCGGGACGCAACCTTCCGCAACCGAACCGAATGCGGCGTCCGGTCCAACCTCGCTCACAAAACCGATGCCGGTTGATGCAACGTCAGATGGGTCCGCTTCGTCGGTAAATGTGGTGGCAACTTCTTCGCGTTCGCCCTCACCATCGACCGTCGAGTCGGCTACTCCAATAACCGGCAGTGCTTATAAACCTGTTCAGACAGCGTTATCGTCGACGCCTGCCGTCGATTACTATGGCAAAGCCAAGGAAAACCAGACGTCGGCGCCTGCAGAAGATCCCATCGCTTCTTCCCGCACGCCGATATCGACGGCTAATTCGAGACCCGTCGTTTTTTCACCGGCGCCGACGAAAGCGCCATCGATCGACATGCCTGCACCCCCCGCCACAGTGGTCGGGACGCGACCTTCCGGCACCGATTCGAATGCGGCGTCCGGTCCAACCTCGCTCACAAAACCGATGCCGATTGATGCAACGTCAGACGGGTCCGCTTCGCTGGCAAATGTCGTGGCAACATCTTCGCGTTCGCCCTCACCATCAACCGTCGAGTCGGCTACTCCAACAACCGGCAGTGTTTATAAGCCTGCTCGGACGGCTTTATCGTCGACGCCTGCTGTCGATTACTATCGCAAAGCCAAGGAAAACCAAACGTCGGCGCCTGCTGTCGAATACTATCGCAAAGCCAAAGAAAACCAGACTCGCGAAACTTTAGATGGGGCGCGGGCCGCGCCATTGCTGGGCAATTGGCAGACTGAGGGACAGAAGCGAGCAATTCATATCGAGCAATGTGGGCTGCTTGCATGCGGATATGTCGCGGATTCATCGAACAAGGAGAAGGTACTAATTGATCTAAGGCCTACCTCTTCATCCGAATGGATTGGCCTGATCGTAAGCGCTGAAAACGGCAATACGTATCCGTCCGTGGTTACACTGGAAGACGCAAAAACTCTTCGCGTGCGAGCTTGTGGGCTGGGCATGACTTTCTGTGAGGGGCAAATCTGGACCCGCGAGGACCCTGTCCTCGCAGCGGTCCACTGACTCCGTCGCGAACGTTGCATGCCGCGTCGTACCGGCGATAGCATGGGATCAGCCTCAGGCCGCCGCTCGAACCCGAGACAGTCATCGCCGAGATGCTTCCGCAACCGCGCGATCCGCCGTTGACGGAATACGCTGGCGCTATCGCCACTCAAGCCGGGCTAGAACAGATCAGTCCTCAGGCCGTTCGCCAGAAAATCCACGAACCGTCGTACGCGTTCTAACGGTGCCCTCGTGGGGGGCCAGACAAGTTGGATCGGCATCCCCTCGGTTTCAAACTCCGACAGGACGATCGCGACTGCGCCCTGCTCGGTGAGGTCCCTGATCTGCCACAGCGGCAGGCGAGCCAGGCCCACGCCTTCGCTTGCCGCCGCGCGAATGGCAGCGGCGCTATTCGAGCGAAAGCGACCGCGAACCGGGATCGACTCCCGCTTGCCGCCGATCTGGAACGGCCATTTGTCGAACAGGTCTGCGCCAGCCCGCAAGATGCAGTGATGGTGTTCAAGATCACTGGGATGCTTCGGACGACCATGCTCGGAGAAATAGGACGGAGCTCCAAAGGTTACCACGCGCAGCGCATGTAGTCGGCGCGCCACCACAGACTCGTCAACGGACCGCCCGATTCGCACGGCAACATCGAGGCCTTCCGCAAGGAGGTCGACCTGTTCGTCGGACGTTCTCAACTCGATCTCGACATTCGGATAGAGCTTCAGAAAATGGCCAATGATCGGAGCGACGTGGGCCGATGCAAACAGCACCGGCGCCCCAATTTTCAACAGGCCCGACACCTCGCCGCGAATATTGACGGCTTCATTTCGCGCTTCAATGATCGCAGCGACCGCCGGTCTGATACGCTCGTAGAATACGCGCCCGGCTTCTGTGGGTTCTGATCGGCGTGTGGTCCGTTTCACGAGTTCCACGCCAACCGCGCGTTCGAGCGCAAGCAGCGATCGGTTCAGCGATTGCAACGGGCGCCGAAGATGCCGCGAGGCGGCCGCTTGGCTGCCTTCTCGATGATCGCCAGGAAGGCTTCGAGATCGTCCAGACGTTCCACTTCGACATACCGCCTTTCGAGATGCTGTATCACAGAATCCAGCGATTGCCTGGCCACTGCCCGCGGCCCACCTGCTCGCGACATAGCGGCCAAGTGCGGCCAGATCCTGCGGCTGCACGAGTGGCCAGACACCTGCGAGGTCCAACCAAGGAGAGCAAAATGGGCGCTCCATCACCCGAACTCAATAATCTTCGGCAGGACTTCCGTCGAGAAACGAAGCGATTGGAATTGCCTGCTGTAGAGGTCATCGCACGCTCCCTCGTGGTCAGACTCGCGGGGCGAGCAAAACTCGTTTCTCGTGGACCTGCCACCTGCACTGCTGTAGCTGTCATCCTCTTGAGCCTGCTCGCTGCCTCTGTAGCCCCTGCGACCGCGTACGATTTATCCATCTATCAGCCTATTGTTCTGGCGAGCGATCCTGCGTCACAGCAGTTCGGGCGGGGAAAGCCGACGGACCCCGCCAATCCGCCGGAGCGCGGCGCACCCGAAGTGACTGCGTCGGGATTCGATCCTGCCACCCTGCCACCGATCGAGTCGATCGACGCGCAAACCGATATCACTGTCTTCCTTCGGAGCGGCGTGCCGGAAGGGTTGCGGCTTGCGGCGCTTCGGCGCGCCTGGACAGTGGATCCCGCGATTCGGGACTTCAAGGGGCTGCAGGAGAACGACTGGAATTTCAACGACCCTAACGGCATCCCGGGCTTTGGCGAACTCGGCCCCGAGGTCGATGTCAAAAGAATGGTGGCGAAAATTCTTGGTGAGGCTCCGCGCCTGGCGCTCGCCCACCGAGGCGGCTAGGCGAACTAAACAGCTCTTCGTCTCCCATAAATACCTCAACGTCGCATCTTCGACGTCGCCCATGAATGACATTGCTGCTCGTCTCGAATTCAAGTGAGGGCGCCATGAGCCACAGCGGACTTGCCACACAAACACCGTTCCGACGCAGGCAAGAACGAAAGAGGCTGGCGTGGCGCGCTCCGGTGTGGAGTGGTGCGCCACGGCCGATCAAGATGGGCACTGCTCGTTCCCCGTGCCGCTATGATGCCGGAGCCCGCGCGCGCTCCAATCGGCAAATCTGCGACGGCCCGCGATCTTGCGTTGCGCCTTATGACTGTTTTCCCGACTTCCCAGGTGGTCGGCTGCGCCCCGGCGCCATTCGTTCTCTCTTCGTCGCGATCCGACGCGCTGCCGCCAGCGCTGATCGTGCCCAGGCGACGAACTCATCGGGCTCGTCGAACAACCGCTCCGGCGCGCGCCAAAAGGCGAGGTCTATGGTGCCGCCCTTCTTCTCGTAGTTGAGGGGCGGAAACGATTCCGCTTCCTTGAAGGCCGTCCGGTTGTCGTCATCGACCCGGAAGTAAAGCGTGTTGTCCCTCACCATTCCAAGCATAAACCCGTCGCAGAACACGCCGGTCTTGCCGAACATACGCCGCATCGTTATGCGCCCGAGTGGAGCGAGTTGCTCGCGCAGGAACTCGGCAAAGCTGTCGCTGGCAACCATCCACAATCCTCAACGGCCGGCCGCTCGGACACGATCGCTTTCTCGCCGGCATCGAGCGGCTCACCGGGCGACCCCTCAAGCCAGGAAAGCGTGGGCCGAAGCCGTCCGCACCGGAAAGCTGATAAAGAACGCTATCGCTGATAGCGTGAACGAATTCCAGCACTGTCACCGTAATTGCAAAAACGGCAGGTTTTGGGTGTCCAGTTTGTCGAGATGGCGCGCCGGAGAGAATGAAAGTGAGAATTGCTATATAATTGTAATGCCAATCAATTTGCCGTAGACACGGCCGCTGCTGCCCGAGGGGGCTGCTCCCAAGTGATGTAAGGTCTGGCCTGGTCCGTTCCTTCGTCCAAGCAGATCGCTGACTGAAATTTCCAGCTTGGCTTGGGTTCGGGGCATTAGAGAAAATTCTAACATAATCTGTGGAAGAGAGAGTATGGCGCGCAACATTTTGATCCTTGGAGCCTCGTATGGCTCTTTGCTGGCGACAAAGCTGCTGATGGCCGGCCACAACGTGACCATGGTTTGCCGGAAGAACACTGCAGAACTCATCAATCGCGACGGGACCGAAGTTCGCATCAAGCTGCGTGACGAGGCGATGCACCGGGCGATCTTCTCGCGCAGCCTGCCTGGGACCTTGGACGCGACCACGCCCGCAGATGTCGACATGTCCCGTTATGATCTGGTGGGTCTTGCCATGCAGGAACCGCAATACACCAACCATACGATCCGGGTTCTGATGATCAAAATCGCCGAGGCGAAGCTGCCTTGTCTTTCGATCATGAACATGCCGCCCCTGCCCTATCTCAAACGGATCCCGCCGCTGGCGGACGTGGAGCTCGAGGAGGCCTACACCAATGCCCAGATATGGGAACGGTTCAAGCCGGGCTTGGTGTCGCTCTGCTCGCCTGATCCGCAAGCCTTCCGTCCACCGGAAGAGGCGGCGAACGTCCTTCATGTCGGGCTGGCAACAAACTTCAAGGCAGCAACATTTGCCGATGAGACACATAACCGGCTGCTTCGGGAACTCGAAGCGGATATCGACGCGGTAAAGCTGGATGGCCGGGACGTTCCGGTGAAGCTCAAAGTGTTCGATTCGCTGTTCGTTCCGCTGGCTAAATGGTCGATGTTGTTGACCGGGAATTATCGCTGCATCACGCTGCACGAGCCGCAGTCGATCCGCGACGCCGTCCACAGTGATCTGAAGCTCTCGCAGTCGATCTATGACCATGTCGATGCCATCGCTCGGCGTCTGGGAGCCGACCCGACGGATCAGGTGCCGTTCGAGAAATACGCCAAAGCAGCGGAAAGCCTTCTCAAACCCTCATCGGCGGCCCGGGCGGTGGCCAGTGGAGCGCCTTTCATCGAGCGGGTCGACCTGCTGGTGAAGCTAATCTCACATCAACTTGGCATGCCCAATGGCGAGATCGACCGCACGGTCGAGATCGTGGATCAGAAACTGAATGAGAGGATCGTGGCGGGCGGATCCGGTTCGCCGTGATGCGCTCCGATCGTAGTTCAAGAATGGCGCGCCATTCAGAATAAAACTACGATTGAAATCGCGATGTGATTTTGACTAGTGCCCGGGGGAATGTCGGTTCATTTTCTCCAAAAGCTCGCGCATTGCATCGAACTGCTTGCCGAAGCCTTTCCAATCTCCGGACTTCAATCGCTCCACTGCTTGGTTATAGCGATCAAGCGCCTCCCTTGCCTGACTTGTCGCTGGGCTTGTGACGGGCATCTCCTCTGCCGTGCCTGAAACTGCCGGCGCAGCGCCGGGCTCAAGGAACAGCGCTGACAAGGCCTCGGCGAGCGTCTCCTTCATCACCACGTGTTCACCGTACGCTGCGATCACACGCTTCAGCTCCGGCAGATGTCCGTGCTCGGCTCGCAAATAGAGCGGCGATACATAAAGGATCGAGTTCTCGATCGGGATCACAAGCAAGTTGGCGCCGCGAATTACCCGCGAGCCCATCTGGTTCCACAGCGTAATCTGTTGAGAGATCTCGGTGCTCTGATTGATCCGCGCTTCGATCTGGAACGGCCCGTAGACAAGCTTCTCCTTGGGAAACTCGTAGACGATCAGCTTGCCGTAGTCGGGCCCGTCGCAGCGCGCGGCGAGCCACGCGATCATGTTGTCGCGGCGGCTCGGTGCCATCGGGACCATAAGGAAGAATTCAGCCTGCGCCTCCCCGGGCAGCCGCATGATGATGTAGTACGGCGCCATCATTGCGGTGCCGCCACCACCCGGTTGGCGCGGGAATTGCCAGAGATCTTCGCGATTATAGAAAACGTCGGCCGCGTCCATGTGGTAGGTTTGATACAGCTGCGCCTGAATCAGGAACAGGTCCTCCGGATAGCGAATGTGCTTCTGCAAGTCCGATGGCATGGCCGCGAAGGGCTTGAACAGGTCCGGAAAGATACGCTGGTAGGTCGTGGCAATCGCGTCGCCAGGATCGATCAGGTAGAAGTCGACGGTCCCGTTATAAGCATCGACGACGACCTTCACTGAATTGCGAATGTAGTTGAGATCGATATTTTGCGCTGGCTGCCCATAGGGGAAATAGGAACTCGTCGTGTAGGCGTCCTGCATCCAGAACATTCGCCCGCCGCTGATAACCAGATAGGGATCGTGATCGAGCCTGAGGAATGGAGCGATCGTTCGCACTCGTTCCAGGATGTTACGCCGGATCATAATCCGGCTGTCGGAAGTGATGTAGTTTGAGAGAAGCAGGTTCGGGTCGTTGAAGTAGTAAGCGAACAGCATTCTCGCCGCCATCGCTCCGATCGGAACGCCTCCGGTACCGTCATAGGCCGCATAGACGTTGTCTTTCCCCTTCGGATAATCGAACTCCGGCGTGCTCCCCTTGACGATGACGTAGCTGTCGCTCTCTTCGCTGTAGTAGATGCGCGGCTCGCCGATTTTTGGACCTCCATCTGCAACAGGAGGAATGTCCCGCAAATAGAAGAACGGCAGTCCTTCAATGCTCTTGCGGGTGACCGGGCTCATCACCGCTCCGTTGCCGTGAGTAAACAGCACGTGGCGGTTGACCCATGTATGCGCATTCGGCGGCAGCAGGGAGGGCCGTAGTTCGCGGGCGGAGATCATCACGCTTTGGTAGGAACCATCGAGCCAGTAGCGATCAACGTCAAGATCATGGAATTTGTAGTAGGTGCGAATCTCTTGCAGCTGCGCGTAGGTGTCCGACAACGGCAGCCAGTCCCACAGCCTGATATTTTCGATTGTCGCCTGGTTGGCCTTCAGCGTGTCGAGAGAAAGCTTCTGTTCGGCGGCAAACGGCTTCGCTGCGATCTGATCGAGATTGTATGCCTGCCGGGTGAGCGCGATGTTGCGCTCGATGTAGGGCTTCTCCAGCTGCAACTCGCTTGGTTTGACGTAAAATTGCCGGAACAGCACAGGGGCTGCACCGGACAGCACGAAAGAGCCGATGGCGACGAGTATGAACGCGGCGGCAGGAAGCCGGTAAGTGCGCACCCAGAGGTTTGCCCACGCGGCGAACGCAGCGATGATCGAAAACCCGATCAATAGCCACAGGCCAGGTAGCCCCACATATACATCGGTGTAACTGGCGCCGACGACCACACCGTTGTCGCCATAGAGCAGCAGATAGCGGTCGAGACCATAGGACCAAGCCTTCACCGCGAAGAGAAGACCAAGCACTGCCGAGCCGTGAGCAATCACTGTCGTCGACATTGATCGGTGCTGCACGTCGTATTCGATGTCGCCGTGCACCCAGTAGACCGTTCCGGCGAAGAGCGCGCTCAAGACAAGCGTGAGCATCATCCAGTTCTTGATGAGGATATAGGCTGGCAGTGAGAAGAGATAGAAGCCGATGTCCTTGCCGTAGAGCGGATCGTCTGCGCCATATGGCACCTGATAGAGAAACCGCAGGAAGATGCCCCAATCGCCGACCTCTGTCGCGGCGACAAGCAGCGCGAGCAAGCCCGCACCGCCTGCGATAACCCGGGGCCAGGGCAGTCGATCGCGCACGAGCGCCAATAGATTGGGCGGCGGCACATAGCCCGAAAGATTCCACGTGAAAGTCGAGACAGGTTGTGTCAGCTGCCGTCTTGCAAGACGCACCGCGAGCCATCCGTTCAGCCAAAGGACGATGGCAGTGCTCGTCCAGACCGCAAAAAAGACGACTGCTTTAGCGCCGATCGTTGTCCAAAAAACCTGCAGATAACCGATCGAGGAAAACCACAGCCAGTCAACCAGGAAGTCGCTCGCGAGCCCGAGCAGGATCAGGCAAATCCCAATGAAGAGGGCCGCAATGACCAACCCGACCACGGCGTTTTGCCTTGGTACCTTCCGTTCGGGTCCGGTAATCCCGATCGTCATCGTTCGATCATAGCGGAAATGCGGTACGCCTGCTGCCTGATTCGTGGTCGGGATTGCGCGTCAAGACGGGGGACGCGGGTGCTCGAAAGTCCGTGGCCGGGACCGCGAATGAGCACAAAGTGGCAGATTCCAGCTGATGCAGTCCGCGCGATCAATCAGTTATCGAGCAGGATGGAACTCCCGGATGGAGTCGCATCGCACAATGCCGTGGGAATCGCGCGCCCGAGAGGATGAAACTGGGCACTACTATGTCATTGTGGGTACGATATAATTACGCTCCCGTGTTGCGCCATTTTCTAACCTCCAATTGTTGATCCCGCTGCTCTGCTTTAAGGCAAATAACAGACAGCCTCGGGCCGCGTCGCATCGAAACATCAGCTCAAGGTTTCCCAATATCGATCACCACGGGTCAGATTTGGCCCCCAAGCCAATTTCTGCCGCGCAGTTGCCGCGGCGGCCGCATTCTACCATTATTCCATGAGATGGCGCCGGGAGCGAAGTTTGCGGCTCTCCGTCAGCTCAGGAGATGCACGCGCGGACATTGAGTGCCGGTCCGAAGCAGCACGCGCCGTTCGCGTGGGGGCATCCCTTGGACGGTCGGCATGGAGGCGATGGGCTACAAGTCCCAAAGGTACGCGGTGGACGGCGTTTTTGTGTCGTCCGCGGGGCGGCGCTGGCGCGGAATGTCCGCCGAGCTGCGGTGTCACTGCGCCGGGGAAATACCACCGTATGTCCCTGCCTTCACCGAGATTGCCGTGCTTGTCCGAGGAGCGTCGGTCGTGACAAGACAGGCAGGAGGCATGAAGCAGCGCATTGTCGGTTTTCCGGGTACGATCGGATTGTGTCCCGTGGGTCTGCGCGAAGAGTTCACCCATGTCTCAAAATATATCGATGAGATGCTGCACATCTACCTCCCGCCCAGCCCGTTTGCGGCCCTTACCAAGCACACGCCCCAGGATTTTAGCGCGGCGTCTGTGAGATACGATGCGGGATTCAGAGATCCGCTCATTGAATATGTCGCTGCGGAAGTGCTTGGCGAATTGCAGTTCGAAACGTCTTGCGGCGACCTTCTGGTTGAGACGCTGGCTGACACACTTGCGGTGCGGTTGCTCAACAATTATTCGAGTCTAAGTGTCAATCCCTTCCGGGTTTCGCACCGGTCAAAAGGGCTCGACTCGCGGCGCCTCCAACGCGCGATCGAGTATATCAAAGCAAATCTGACGAAGGACATCACAGTCGAGGAACTCGCGCCGCGGCCGAGAGGTTGGGCGTTGCAGCATCGACCCTAGCCGCATGGTCCCGAAGGGTTTCCCGGCAATCTCGCCAAGGTAGCTCGCCGAAAACTGATTATGGTGGACTCAGCCATCTTTCTTGAGGCCCTGAACTCGCCTCCCGGCAACCGCCTTGAAGCTCTTAAGGGCGATTTGGCGGGGAAGCACTCGATCCGCATCAATGATCAATGGCGGGTCGTGTTCAGGTGGACCGATGCGGGTCCGGAAGACGTGGAGACAATCGACTATCACTAGCCCCGGCCGAATGTGGCCGCTGAACAGGAGTTCGCACATGGCAAAGAAACTTCCGCCGGTTCATCCCGGCGAAATCCTGCGGGAGGAATTTCTCCTTCCACTCAAGCTGACGCCTTACGCGGTCGCGGCCGCGCTGAACGTGCCGCGCACCCGGATCGAACGCATCGCGCGCGAGGAAAAGCCCGTGACGGCCGACACCGCGCTGCGGCTCGGTAAGTTCTTCAAGACCGGCGCTGCGTTCTGGATGAACATTCAGGCACGCTTCGATCTCGAAACAACTGAAGACGCGCTCGCTCCGCAGATCAAGAAGATCGCGCCTTACGAGGCGGCATGAGAGCGATGCAAATCGCGCGTACCGAAGCCGAGGCTATTCCGATGCGCCGAGCGATCGCAGGCACTCAGCCATCTTTGCCTGCGCCTTTCCACCGCCATGAAGTGCCCAACCGAGGGGCGTGCTCCCCCAAATAGTGTCCGGGATATCCAGCCGCGCGCCGCACTCGACCAGGAGCCGCGCCACCGTCTCGTGACCGCCCAAGACGGCTTGATGCAAGGGCGTCGTGTGCGGATGGTTGCTTTCCGGGTTGTAGCGGTTGGGATCCTCGCCGGCATCAAGCAACAAATGGACAATCTCCGCATGTCCCTGCTGCGCGGCCAAAGAGAGCGCGCGATGGCGCGCTACATCGTCGGCGGATGGGAGCAGACGGATGGCATCGTCCACCAGGCCCAGCCCGGCAGCGCTGGGCAGATCGATGCGCGCCCCGCGCTTAGCCAAGGCCTTGGCAGTGTCGATCATCCCGAAGGTCAAGGCGGTAAACAGCGGCCCTCCCCATTTCCTTGTGCCGCGCCCTTCGATGGCGGCGCCGAAATCCAGCAGCAACTCAACGAGCGGCACCTGGAGTCCTGCCTTGGCCGGGTGGCTGCTCGATACAAGCATGCTCATGGTGGTGCACTCGCCGCCATACATGTCGGCGAGGGCGTCGGGCTCGGCGTCGGCCTGGAGAAGCGCGCGGGCAACCTCGACGGCATTGGGCGGCGTCTTCTGGCGATATGCTTCGACGCCGTTGGCAGCGACGTAATGCAGGAGCGTGGCCCGGTGGACTGGCGGATCGAAACAGCAGACGCGATTGGAGCGGGCGCTGACAAGACGGGGAGCGCGGCGGAGCGCATCTTGCAGCGCGGCAAGGTCGCCATTGACCACGGCCTGCACTGCGGATTCGAATTCGGAAACCGCGCCTTCCTGCGAGATCGCCTCGACCCAAGCCTCGAGTGAGGACCAGTCAAGGAAGTCGTAGTAGCGGGCGATCGTAAGGCGGGCATCGTCGAGTGTGAGAGCTGCATCCCCGATTTCAGAGTCGGGAATGGCCTTCGGGAGCCACTTGATCTTCTCGTCGAGGAAGCGGGGGTGCTTGCGGTGGAAGAGATCGATGGCCGCGGGATCGGCGGCACGGTGGCTGCCGAGCAACTCTCCCGCCTGCTGCTCGAAGGCGGAAAGGGGCGATCGGAACGGGAGAGCCTTCAAGTCCATGTCGGGAACGCTCTCATTGCCGGCCGGCAAAACAACTTGTGGGCCAGATGACCCCCAATTAGCGTGGATCACCTCACCTATCTATGATGCGGCGAGGATTTCATCGTACAAAATCGTAAGTGGCGCGCCATTCAGAATAAAACTGCGAACTCTTATATGATTGAGATTGCTACCTAATTCATGACCGCACCAAAGCATTAAGTGCAGATTGAGTAAGGCGAAGGGGCCGGGAGCACGCCGCGCCCTTCTATCCAATCGGGCACGTCATGAAGACGCCGGAGCTCACGGACCGAGCAGCGCGCGAGCATCCTGGGCGACAACACGGCCAAGCTGCGCGAGATCAACCTCAGCTGACGTTGCGCCAGCGTGACGACGCTGGCGCCCAGTAGCTCCGGCGTCGCCGTCACACGGTGCTGCATCGGCGAGAGCGCGGACCTTTGCGGCTGCCAGCTAGGCGGCCTGCGACCCCGTGGCCGTCCACCGAGCGGAACAGTTCGGCATCGAAGGCGTTTTTTTCGCACTGGAGAACGCCATTAGGCGGGACGCATGTGCTGATGCGCAACGACCGACCTGCGGTTACGCTTAAGTGTCCCGCGTGCAGCCGGGGGACGCCGCATCGGTTTCTTTACGTCAAGAACGGTTGCGAAATCTTTCAATGTCGTGACTGCGGACTGGGACGCACCGAGGCATCGAGCTTCGATCCCCTCGTTTATTACGACGATGGCTACTTTTCCGGCCGTCAGTCCGACGGCTACGCCGACTATCGCGGCGCCGAGCCCGTGCTACGGCGCGAGTTCGCCCGCACCGTCGAGTTCATCAGGCGCCGCAAGCCAAAGGGCCACCTGCTCGAGATCGGTTGCGCCTACGGCTTCTTTCTCGATGAAGCCCGCCGCGCCGGATTTGAGGTGAGCGGCATCGAGCCAGCGGACACGGCTGCTGCCCATGCTGGCGATCTCGGCTTGAACGTCGTCTGCGGCCTGCTGAGCGAAGCGACTCTCAATTCACTTGGCACCCTGGATGTCATCGTCCTCCTCGACGTCATCGAGCA
>WNGQ01013596.1_pt1 | contig 13559 bp, 12 predicted proteins | sample 5407661 | NCBI WGS metagenome assembly WNGQ01 (sample SAMN13153382, study PRJNA577476) | soil metagenome | isolation source: 60 cm soil or saprolite under Garry oak tree replicate 2 | place: USA:California | collected 2016-06-15
ATCCCGAGCTGTACTCGTTGTACGACTACGAGGGATACGTCACGGAGGTCCACGACTGGTACTCGGTGCAGGTGGGCCCGCTGACAGGAGACTCGAACGTCTACACGGCGGGCGGGGGCGAAGCGCTGTATTACCAGGTCTTCCCGAACCTGATGCTCAATGTCGTGCCGGGGCGGCTGCAGTCCAATCTGGTGGTCCCGGTGGCCCCCGATCGCTGCAAGGTAGTGTTTCGGTACTACTACGACGACGTTTCCTCGGCCGCGGCGCGCCAGCGGATCGAAGCGGACATCGCGTTCTCGGACAAGGTGCAGCACGAGGACGCGGAGATTTGCGAACGGGTGCAGCAGGGGCTGGGCTCCCGGGCGTATGACAGAGGCCGCTTCTCCGTGCGATTCGAAGAAGGCGTCTATCATTTTCAGAAGCTCTTGAAACAGGCCTATCGGACCTGGCTGAAGCGTTGATGACGGAGCTCAAGCGTCAGCTCGGGCTCCTGGACTCGACGATGATCAACGTCGGGACGATCATCGCGTCCGCGATCTTCATCGTGCCGAGCGTGATCGCCCTCAATCTGGGCGCGTCGCTTCCCACGATTCTCGTCTGGGTGGTGGGCGGCGCGGTGTCTTTGCTGGGCGCTCTCTCGGCAGCCGAGTTGGGTGCCGCCATGCCGAACGCCGGCGGCATCTACGTGTACCTGAGCAGGGCCTACGGGCCGCTGTGGGGGTACCTGTACGGCTGGTCGAGCGGCGTCGTGATCAACCCCGCCTCGATCGCCGCGATCGCCCTGGGATTCGCGACCTACGTCGGTTTCTTCGTTCCGCTCGGGGACGGCGGCACCAGGGCCGTCGCGGTCGCGTCGATCGTGGGACTCACCGTGCTCAACTCGCTGGGCGTCAGGCTCGGAGCAGTCACGCAGAACGTGCTCACCCTGACCAAGATCGGGCTCGTGATCGTGCTGATCGTCGTCGGATTCGTGCTGCCCGGCGGCAGCGTCGCGAACCTGGCGCCGCTCTGGTCCGATGCGCCGCTCGGCAAACAGATCGCGTCGTTCGGCGTCGCGCTCGTGGCGGTCCTGTGGGCCTACGACGGCTGGATCGAGGTCACCTACGTCGGGAGCGAGGTGAAGGACCCGGAGCGCAACATGCCGCGCTCCATCATCCTGTCGACCTTCATCGCGATCGCGCTTTATTGTCTGGTGACGGCGTCGTTCGCCTACGTGCTCTCGCCTGCGAAGATGGGTGCGTCGTCCCTCGTGGCGTCCGATGCCGCGAAGGTCACGCTCGGCGCCGCGGGCGCGGGGCTCGTGGCGGTGGCCATCATGACGGCCACGCTCGGCTCGAACAACGGGATCGTGTTGACGGCGGCGCGCGTGCCGTACGCGATGGCGCGCGACGGCCTGCTGCCCCGCTGGCTGGCGACTGTGCACCCGCGCTTCCTGACGCCGATCCCCTCGCTGGCCGTACAAGCGGTCGTCGCGATCGCCTTGACCCTGATTTCAACCGACCCGTCGTGGAAGAACACGTACAATCATCTCTTCACATACGTGGTCCTGGCGGAGTTCGTGTTCTACGGCATGTCGTGCGGGGCGGTCATTGTGTTGCGGCGCAAGGAGCCCGGCATGGTGCGCCCATACAGGGCGTGGGGCTATCCCGTCACACCCGTCGTCTTCATTCTCTTCGCGCTGTGGCTGCTGTACAACACTGCCCGGGAGCAGCCGGGGGACGTGGCGATGAGCACGCTCCTCATACTCGCCGGGTTGCCCCTCTACTGGTGGCAGCGCCGGCTTGCCACGCGGGTCGCGGCGGCGGCTCCCTAACGCGCCTACTCGTCGTCCGTGGCGGGCTTCTGCAGACGCTGCAACGCGGTTTCCACGTCCTTCCGGGTGTCCGGGTACTTGAGCGTGCCAACGATCGCCTGCAACCGCGGGACACCGAGCTGACGCGGCAGCGTGAACTGGAACGCCTCCACCACCCAGCGCCGGACCGCCGGGCGGTTGTCGTTCAAGTGGGCGGCGAGCAGGTCGAGCGCGTGGGCGCTGCCGCGCGCCGCGAGCGCCGCCAACACGTGCGCGGCGAGGCGGTCCGTGGCGAGCCGCTCCTCGACGCGGGGGATGGCCGCGGTGTCTCGCGTCTGGGCGATGATGCGGTACGCCGCTTCCTGGATCACGTCCTGGTACGAGGGTGTGGCGAGCCCCCAGGCGACGGCGCTGTCGCGCGCGGTCGAGTCGGCGCGGGCGAGCGCGGTGAGCGCTGCGGCCCGCACCTCATAGCTCGGGTCGGTTTGGAAGGTGGCGCGCGCCAGCTCCGCGGCCCGCGCACCACCGAGCTGCCCCAGCGCCGCTACGCCTGCGCGCCGTACCTGCGCCGAGGTATCACGCAGCGCGGCTGCGAGCGGCGCCGCGGCGCTCGCCGCGGGTAACTCGCTCAGCGCCTCGACCGCTCCCGCGCGCGTGCGGAAGTAGTCGGCGCCGGTTGCGGCCTCGGCGAGCGCCGCCACCGCCGCGGCGTCCGCCGGGCGCTGCCCGAGCTGGTCGATCGCCCACTGGCGGTTCCAGAGATCCGGATCCCGCTTGAGCTGAGTCGCGAGCCACGGCGTCGGCTGGTCGAACGTGAGCTCCTTGAGAATCGTGTTGCCGTCGTCGAACACCACCATCGTCGGCGCGCTGGCGAGCCCCGGGACCTCGATCGTCTGCTCGCGCGCGGCCAGCTCGACCCGCCGCACCACGTCCCCGCTCACGGTCCCCACGCGAATCGTCACCGGCATGCGGAACACCTTTGGGGTCTCGAACGCGAGGCCGGTGCTGTCCGTCTTCGCGGAGTCGGTTTGCGTCTGCTTGACCGTGAGGGTCAGCTTGCGTGCCGCCGTGTCGTACGCCGCCGTCACCACGAAGCGGGGGTGCCCCGCGTCGTACACCCACTGGCTCCAGAACCAGTCGAGATTCTCGCCCGTTGCGTCGAGCACCGCCTGACGTAGATCGTCGGAGGCCGCGTTTCCCAGGGCGTGCCGGTCGAGGTACAGGTGGAGCGAAGCCCAGAACCGCTCGGGGCCCAGGTAGCGCAGCAGCATGCGCAGCACGAGCGCGCCCTTGGGATACACGTTGTTCGAGCCGAGCGCCGCGAGCGGCATGCGACGCCGCTGGTCGATCTGCAGATACTGGTGGTACTCGTCGAGGTAGTAGTCGTCCTCGGGGCGGGCGCCGAGCTTCACCCGCCAGTACTGCCCCGGGAGAAACTCGGCGAAGCCCTCGTTGAGCCACATGTTGGCCCAGTTCTCGAGGGTCACGTAGTCGCCGAACCATTGGTGCGCCAGCTCGTGCGGGATCAGGATCCACTGGTACCACGGACGGTCGAGGTAGGCGCGCTCGTCGGGGAGCCAGTCGATGAGCGTCGTGGCGCTCACGTTCTCCATCCCGCCGAAGAAGTCCGCCACCGTGGTTTGGGCGTACTTGGTCCAGGGGTAGCGAACGCCGGTGAGCTGGGAGTACACCTCGATCATGTCGGGGGTCACGCCGAACAGGCGCCGGGCGCGATTCGAATCGGCGCGGTACACGTAGTACTCCACCGGCATGCCGCGCCACGTGTCGGCGAGCTTGACGAGCGGTGCGACGATGAGGGACACGAGATAGGTCGCGCTGCGCGGGTCCTGGCGCCACGTGACGGTATGGGTGCCGTCGGGATTGCGCCGGTCGGTCACCAGCCGCCCGTTCGAGACCACGCTGTACTGCCGCGCCACGGTGGCGGCGAGCTCCCAGGTCATCTTGTCGTTCGGGAAGTCGTAGGTCGGGAACCAGAAGTGGTTGTTGTGGTCCTCGCCCTGGCTCCAGATCTGTTGCGGCCGGTGCTCCCGGCCCTCGGGCTCGATGAACGTCAGCCCCCGGCCGTTGTCGATGCGCGCGTGGTAGTCGATCGAAAAGCGCAGCGTGTCGTGGAAGGCGAGGGGGCGCGTGGGGTACACCACGAGCGTGTCGCCGTGGGCGCTACTCCGGAGGCTCGTGCCTCGGGCGTCGACGACGCGCGACACGACGAGCCGTTTGCCCGCATCGAGGATCACGGAGTCCAACCCGGGGCGGAGCGCCACCAGCGTGGTCGTCACGCGGCCGTCGAGCGCGGTCGAGTCCCAATCGAAGTTCCGGACCTCGATCCGTTGATGCACCAGGTCGTAATCGTGGGACCGCGTGTAGGCGTCGTTCGCCATCCGCTCCGCGTTCGACTGCGCGGCGATGGGAGCGGCGAGGGCGAGCAGGGCGGCACAGCTGAGGGGGAGGCGCATGCCCTAATGTAGTCTGGACGGCGGAGCCTTTCCGATGCAGAATTCGGCGGCCGCCAACACGCCCTTCACAGGAGATTCGAGGATGAGATCCACGCTCGGAACCATGTTGCTTGCCGTTTGCGCCCTCCCCACCGTGATCGCCGCCCAGAACCCGGTCAGCAATGGCATCCGGGCCCTGGCGCAGCGCCAGACGAAGAACATCGTAGACGCCGCGGAGGAGATGCCGGCCGACAAGTACGGCTACAAACCCACGCCCGCCCAGATGACCTACGGGGACGTGGTTGCCCACCTGATCAAGGAGGGGAACAACTATCTGTGCAGCGCGGCGTCTGGGATCAAGCAGCCCGACGCGGACAAGTTCACGGGGGCGGATCCCAAGGACAAGCTCGTGGCGGGCCTCAAGGCCTCGTTCAAGTTCTGCGAGACCGTGCTGGGGCAGATCCAGGACGCGCAGCTCGGCGACAGCATCGACTTCTTCGGCGGTCGTAAGGTGACGAAGGCGATGGCGGGGCTGATCACCGTGGCTGACTGGGCAGACCACTACAGCCAGATGGCGATCTACCTGCGCTTGAACGGACTGCTGCCGCCGACCGCCAAGAAGGGGATGGACTAGCGGTCCCGCAGGATCTCGCGTGCGGCGTTGTAACCGCACGCGCCCATGACGCCGCCGCCCGGGTGCGTCGCCGAGCCGCAGAGGTACAGCCCCTTGATGGGGGTGCGGTAGTCGGCGTACCCGGGCAACGGCCGCAGGAAGAACAGCTGTGACAGGGTCATCGCGCCCTGGAAGATGTTCCCTCCCGTCAGCCCGAAGCGGCGCTCCAGATCGAGCGGGGAGAGGACCTGCCGGTCGATCACGGCGCGCTTGAAGTTCGGCGCGTACTCGGTGAGGATGTCGAAGCAGCGATCCGCAAACTGGTCTTTCACCGCATCCCAGGTCGTATCGCGCAGCTGATACGGCGCGTACTGTACGAAAAACGACATCACGTGCTTGCCGGACGGCGTGACAGTCGTGTCCACCACGGACGGGATCGTGCACTCGAGGATCGGATCCGCCGACGGACGGCCGTACTTGGCGTCGTCGTACGCCCGCTCCATGTAGTCGAGCGTGGGCGCGAGGTGAATGGTGCCGCGCAAGTGCCCATTGGGCGGCAGCCCGCTGCCCCGCACGGCGCTGAAGTCCGGGAGCTCCGACAGCGCGACGTTGATCTTGAAGGACGCGCTCGAGTAGTCGATGTTCTTCACGCCGGCGAGAAACTCGGCCGGCAGCTCCCGCTCCTCCACGAGCTGCAGGAACGTGACGTGGGCATCGACGTTCGAGACCACCTTGCGCGCGTGGAACTCGGTGCCGTCCTCGAGCGCCACGCCCTTCGCCCGGCCGCGGCGCGTCACGATCTTCGTCACAGGGCTGTTGACGCGGATCTCCGCGCCGTGCGCGCGTGCGGCGGACGCGAGGGCCTGCGTGATCCCGCCCATCCCGCCGCGCACGTAGCCCCACATGCCGCGCACGCCATTGCACTCCCCCATGACGTGATGGAACAGCACGTAGGCCGTGCCCGGAACGGTGGGCGACGCCATAGCGCCGATGATCGCATCGGTCGCGAGCGCGATCTTCAGCTGCTCCGACTCGAACCAGCGGTCGAGGATGGGCAGCGCCGCGCCCGTCAGGATCTCGAGCGCTCCCGGGCCGTCCTTGCCGAGCTTCAGGAACCGCCACCCGAGCCCGGCGAGCTGCGCCAAGTTCCCGGGCCGGAACGACCAGGGGTTGGGAGGGGTCTGGAGCAGCGTGGGCTCGATGAAATCCGCCACGCGCTCGAGCATCGCCTCGTAGCGGGGCAGCGCCTCGGCATCGCGGGCGGAGAACTTCGCGACCTGCTGCCGGGTCAGCTCCTTGTCGGGTCCCATGAGCAGGAAGCGACCGTCGGGGAACGGCGTGAACGACGAGGGGCTGCGCGGCAGCAGCTCGAACCCGTGGCGGGCCAGCTCCAGGTCGCGGATGATCTCCGGCCGGAGCAGGCTGTTCACGTACGCGGCGGTGGACACCTTGAATCCCGGCCACAGCTCTTCCGTCACGCACGCGCCCCCCACCACGTGGCGGCGCTCGAGCACCAGCACCCGCTTCCCGGCGCGGGCGAGATAGGCGGCGGTGACGAGGCCGTTGTGGCCGGCCCCGACGATGATGATGTCGTACGACCCGGACATGACGATCCCTTCGCCGGACCTCGTGCGCTGCAGTATGTTACGGGCTGGGAAGCGACGCGAGCACCCCGATGACGCAGTCCCCGATCCTGTTCGTGCGGCGCTTAGCGATCGCCTGGTGTGTCGCCCATCCGCTCGCGACCGCCGGCTGCGCCCGCCACAAAACCGATGGTTCTCTGGCCGCACCCGCTCCGGCCCCGGAGCCGCGACTCCCGGTCGCGCTGCGCGTCACCAACAGTAACTGGTCGGACGTGAGAATCTACGTCGTCCGCGGCGCGATGTGGCTGCGCCTCGGCACGGTGACGACCAATAGTACCGTGGACTTCACCATCCCGGTTGACTATCTGGGCGGGGCGGGGACGGTGACGCTCGTGGCGGACCCGGTGGCCGGGAGACCGTGGGCCACGCCCCTCCCTGCGATTTCGGCGGGCGACGAATTCGAGCTCGTCGTGGAGAACTTCCTGCAGTACTCCCACCTCATGGTGCGCTAGGGCCGACGCTGCACCCGCTCGAGGAGTGAGCCGAGCTCCGGCGGCACCTGCAGGCCGAAAATCTCCTTGGTCGGCGCGGTGACCACGATGGCCCGCGGTCCCGGCGCTCCTTGACTGCCGGTCGGGCCGGCACTTCCGGCCTGTCCCGCTGCCCCGTCCGCCGCGTCGGGGCAGCGACGATTGTTCGCATCCAGGGCTCCCTGGCCCCCCTTACCGCCCTTGCCGCCCGCACCGCCGGGGCCGCCCGTCCCGCCGGGTCCCCCTGGACTCCGGCCCGTCACAATGCCGGCGAGGAATGGGTTGTCGAGCGGCACGATCACGCTGACGCGGCCGCCGTGTCCTCCGGATCCCCCCGGTCCACCGCTGCCGCCGTTTCCTCCCGGGGCGCCGGGCTGCGCCGGGCAACCCGCTGCGCCGGAAGAGCCATCGGTTCCCTTGCTGCCGGTGACGCCCGTACCACCCCGACCACCGCGTGATTCGATCACGAGCCAGTCGGCGGGCGGCACGGCGGTCGCATCCTGCAGCACGTAGAACGGCTGCGCGAGCCCGACCTGGATGCCGGCCACGAACAGCTTGTCGGCGAGCCGCACCGTCGCGTCCGGGCCGGGCTCACCCGCCTCACCCGGACCCCCAGCGTCACCGGAGAACGCGAACGTGTGCGGCATACAGCGGTAGTCGGGGGGAACCACGACAGTGTTCGTGATCCTGGAATTCGCGCGCAGCGTGGCCGTGAGGCGATACCCGGTCGTCACGGTGACGAGGGGGTCGCGCTCCGCCACCCAATCGCCATCCTCCTGCGACACGGCGTCGGGGCTCTCGCGGTCGAGGAATATCACGTGCAGCCTGGGGGGATGCTTCTTGTCGTACGTGCGCGAGAACGGCACCCGAGAGCCGTCCGCCAGCACCGCTTCGTAGGTCGTCGGGATGGTGGAGCCGGGGCAGGCCCGCGCGTACGCGGTCACGATCCGAATGTCGCGGATTTGCCCCACGAGACCAGGGTCTGGAGCGAAGCCCTCGGGCGGAGCATGCGAGCAGGCAGCGAGCAATAGCGTAGCACAGAACGTCGTCAAGCAAAGACGTAGCACGGAGGCGTCGCGCAGAACCGTGTGCGACGTCTTCGCGTGACGCCGTCGTGCAACGTTCCCGCTTGACGTTGTCTGGCTTCTCATGGATTCTCCTCCCGCACAAATCTGCCGCTCTCGACCTCGAATACCCTGATGCGGACCACGACGCCTGCGCGCCGCTCATCCACCATTCTCGCGTGCACGATCTTTCGGTCTGCGGTGGGCCGATAGAGAATCCAGCTGCCCGCGGGCGCGTCAGCCTCGATCCCCTCGCAGGAGCGGGACTTCGGCCGGGGCTGATGGCCGGGCGGGACGCCGGGTATCCAGATTCGGCACTGGCCGGGCTTCGGGAGGTGCCCGGGCGGGACGCCCAGCGTCGCCGCCGTGCTCGGGCCGCCTTCGGAGCGGGCTTCGGGGACGACCAGCACAGTCCGTGTGGTTCGGGTGCACCCTGCCGCGACGGCGAGGCCGAGCGCGGTAATGGCAACGGGCAGCGATCGCATGCCGATCCTCGGTGTCGCAGGCGGTCACAACATGTGAAACCGAGTCCCAATAGGCAAACTTGCCGGGCGGTTGGGAGCTTCCTATTGTTGTGACCGTATGTCGGGTTTCTCGCGCCGCATATTCCTCCACGCGTCTGGTCTCGCGTTCCTCGCCCTCGCCGTGCGTCGCCTCGCCGCGCTCGGTGCGCCGCGGCCCCGCGACGACGTACCGTGGAAGGTGCAGCAGGTCCTGAAGCAGCTATTCGGCGACCGGCCGGTGCAGGACGGTCACGTCCAGTTGGACGTCCCCACGGTGGCGGCCGACGGGCGCGTCGTGCCGGTGATGATCGAGTCCGACCTGCCGATGGCCGCGGAGCGCTATGTGAAGGCGGTCCATCTGCTGGTGGACAACAACCCCGACATCCACCTCGCCGAGTTCCGCCTCACGCCCCAGATCGGGCAGGCGTTCGTGAGCACGCGGATCAAGATGCGGATGACGTCGCCCGTCCGGGCGATCGTCGAAACGTCGGACGGCGCGCTGTGGGGCGCCGCGGCCGACGTGCGCGTCACCGTCAACGGGTGCGGCTGAGATGGCAATGGAGGTCGGCGCCGCCAGGGTCCTCGTCCCGACGGGCATTCGCCGGGGCGACGTGATCGACGTACGGGCGCTGGTCGAGCACCCGATGGCCACGGGGCTGTTCCGCGACGCCCGAGGCAACCCGATCCCCGCCTATTTCATCAATGATGTCAGCGTGACGTACGGTGACCGCGAGGCCGCGCACTTCGTCTGGAGCTCCGGCATCAGCCGGGACCCGTTTGTCGAGTTTTCCTTGCGAGCGGATCGCGAAGCCCCGTTGAGGTTCACGTGGAAGGACAATAAGGGCGGCGTCTTCACACAGACGGCAGACATCAAATTCGTCACGTAACGTCGTCACGTAGAAACGTCACGAAGCGACGTAACGTGAAGACGTTGAGAACGGTTCTTCGGGACGTCTTTCTGCAACGTCTGTTCGTGACGCTTGTCGTGACGTCCGCCTGTGCCCATCGCGTCTCCAGGAGCCCTCTTCCGGACCGTCTTCCCGTCAGGGCACTCGCTTCGGGTGTGTATGTAGTGATCGGTGACACAGGGCGCGGCTCCGAAGGACGCCCCAACGCCGGCTTCATCGTGACCGGCGACGGCGTGGTGGTGATCGATGCACTCGCAAGTCCGGCGCAAGGGGAGCAGTTGGCCCGCGTCATCCGCTCCGTCACGCGCGAGCCGATCCGGTGGTTGGTTCTGACGCACCATCATCCTGATCATCACTTCGGCGCGGTGGTGCTGCGCCGGGCCGGGGCCAGGGTGATCGCGCATCCCGATGTGTCGACCGGCGTGGACGAGCAGACTCGCGAGGCCGCCGAATCGGCGTGGACGCTCGTGGTGGGGAAGGGGCAGATGGCGGGCTTCGCCTACGCCGACGTGCCCGATCGGGCGGTCGTGACGACCGATACGCTGCGGCTCGGTGCGAAGACGATCGTGATCTCGCATGCCTGGCGGGGTGCGGCACACACCGCGGGCGACCTGATCGTGTGGCTGTCGGCCGAGCGAGTCCTGTTCGCTGGCGACCTGCTCATCGAGGACGGCGTGACGATGGTCGTGGACGGGAGCGGGAAGGGGCTCCTCGCGGCGCTCGACACGCTCGCGGCGCTCGCGCCGCGGATCGCCGTGCCCGGCCATGGAGCGATTCCGGCCGACCCTCAGGTGTTGATCGGCCGGACGCGGGACTACATGCTGCGGCTCCGCGTCGCGATGCGTGAAGCCATCGAGCGGCACCGCTCGCTCAACCGTGCGCTCGACTCGCTGCCGCCCGCCGACGAGGGACGCCCCGTCTCCCTGCACTCGCGCGAGCGCCGCAACGCCAACCGAGTATACCTCGAGGTGGAGAAGGAAGTGATGGGACTCGAGCCATGACGCTATTCCTAATGTGTGCCGCGCTGGTGCAGGCGCCGCGCCTGACCTCCAGCGGCGGGCTCGCCGCGCTCTACGCCCAACGCGATTCCGATGTCACGGTAATCGATGTGCGGGACGACTACACGCGCTATCTCGAGTCGCACATCCCCAGGGCGGTGTATCTGCACGTCGAAGAGCTGCGGGCCGCCGACCGCGGCGTGCCGAACAAGCTGCTCGGCCTCGTGTCGTACACGGCGCTGTTCTCGCGCCTCGGCCTCAGGCCGGACCGGCCAGTCGTGATTTACAGCGCGGGCGAGACGCGCGATATCGACGCGACCTATCTCGCGTGGATCCTCGAGGGACTGGGTCATCCGTCGGTGTACGTGCTGGACGGCGGGTTCGGGAAGTGGAGCCTCGAGAACCGCACGGTCACGCGGCGCTACCCCGCCGTCGACCCGACGGCGTTCGCGCCCGCGGCGTTCACGCCGGACCGGGCGACGCTCGAGGACGTGAGGGCCGCCTTGACCGCGCGCGATGTCGTCATCGTGGATGCGCGTAATCCGGATCAATATGCCGGCCGCGCGGGCGCGCAGCTCCGGCGCGGGCACATCCCCGGGGCGCTCAACCATTTCTGGCAAGGGGACCTGGTCAAGGTGGACTTCGCCACGGTGTGGAGGCGGAGCGACGAGCTGCGCGCGAGCTATGCGGCGCAGGGGATCACTACCGAGAAGACGATCATCGCCTACTGTAACGGCGGCCTCGAGTCGAGCCACGTGTATTTCGCGCTGCGCACCCTGCTCGGCTACGCGCGGGTGCGCGTGTACGACGGATCGTTTACGGAGTGGTCGGAGCGGGTGGAGCTGCCGGTAAAGACAGGGGAAGACCCGTAAAGAGCCGGGGAAGGGGACAAACCGAGGGCTCCCGTGGATAAAGCCGGTTACGGGCTCATCGAAACCATGCGGGTGCGCGAGGAGCGCATCCCGTTCCTCGACCTTCATCTGGCTCGTCTTGGACACTCGCTCGGTGAGCTCGGGCTCCCCAAGCCGTCCCAGGATGTTCCGGCCCTCGTGCGGCCGTTCGCGGCCACCGGCGACGCCGCGCTGCGGGTGGAGGTGCGGGATGGCCGGGCGAGCGTGACGGTGCGCGATTTACCGTCGCTCGCGCCGCCGGTGGTGATCACCGCGTCCGAGCCGCACCAGCCGTATCCCCACAAGACCACCGAGCGGGACTGCTTCACGGATGCGGGCAAGGAGGCCGAGGTGGCGGAGGCCGACGACGCGCTGCTCCTCACCCCGGAGGGGTGGGTCGCGGAGGGGACCGTCTGGACTGTGTTCTGGTGGGATGGAGATGCGCTGCGCACGCCCGCGCTCGACCTCAGGATCCTGCCCGGGATCGGGCGGGCGCGGGTGCTCGACCTCTTGAAGCGGGTGGAGCAGGGTAGGTATCCGGCGAAGGCGCCGGCAGGAAAGAGCTTGTTTCTCACCAACGCGGTGCGAGGCATCGTGCCGATCGCGTCGCTCGACGGAGTGCCGGTGCCGGCCGATCCGCGCACCGCCGAGCTGGCTCAGCGCTTCTGGCCGACAGTGTGATTCGTTAGATTCTGTGCGTCTACGCGTCTGTGCGTCTAGCAGTATGGTGGCTGTAGCTCAATCGGTTAGAGCGCTGGACTGTGGCTCCAGAGGTTGCGGGTTCAATTCCCGTCAGCCACCCCTTTCGTTTGCGGATTGGCGAATACAGATCTCGAAGTCGCTCGGATCGGGGTTGCGTCACCGCTACGCCCATCTGTCGCAACAACCATAGCGACGCCGCTGCACCGACGCAGCTCCAGCCGTGGGTACGGAGCCACGCTCTCCCTCGGTTCCGCTCAATGAAGGACGAGTGCCCCGCAGGTCCGAGATATGCGCAGGCGCGCGCGCGGTCCCCCCATGTGGAGCACGGGTCATGCGCGCGCGTAGGACGCTTCTCCAGTATGTGGTAGCGATTGTGATCGGGTGGGCGCTGGGCTGCGACAACCCGGCCTCGCCAAAGCCTTCGGCCGACCTGCTTCCCCCCCTGACGGGGAGCATTAAGGTCTCGGCGACGACGACCGGTTCGGACCTCGATCCGAACGGGTACACCGCTGCCCTGGACCTGCTGCAAAGCCAGTCCGTGCCGACCAACGGCAGCACGACGTTCAGCGGAGTGCTCCTCGGTGTCCACGCTGTCCAGCTGAGCGGTCTCGCGTCGAACTGCAGCGTCACGAGCTCCAACCCGCAAACGGTGACCCTGACCGGCTCGAGCGTCACCGCCAGCTTCTCGGTGAGCTGTACCGCGACGACCGGCAGCCTGACCGTCACGACCAGCACGACGGGGTCGAACCTCGATCCCGACGGCTACACGGTCACGGTGGACGGAAATCAGAAGGCCATCGGCATCAACAACAGCGTGACGTTCAGCGGGCTGTCGCCCGGCAACCACTCGGTGCAGCTGAACGGGCTGGCGCAGAACTGCACCGTGAGCTCGAACCCGCGCACGCTGAGCATCACCGCGGGCAACACGACCACGACGACCTTCTCCGTGAGCTGTGCCCCTACGACCGGCAGCCTGACCGTCTCGACCAGCACGACGGGGTCGAACCTCGATCCCGACGGCTATACGGTCGTGGTGGACGGGAGTCAGAGCCAAGCCATCGGCATCAACACCAGCGTGACCTTCAGCGGGCTGTCGCCTGGCAACCACTCCGTGCAGCTCAACGGGCTGGCGCAGAACTGCACCGTGAGCTCGAACCCGCGCACGGTGAGCATCACCGCGGGCACCACGACCACGACGACCTTCTCCGTGAGCTGTACCGCTACGACCGGCAATCTCACGATCGCGACGTCCACGACGGGCCAGAACCAGCCCACGAGCTACACGCTCCGCATCACGGCACCGGACGGCACGGCGACGACCCAAACGTTCGGCGCGACCGATAGCCGGACCTTCACCGGGATCGCCGCCGGCAACTACACGCTCCAGATCCTCGACCTGCCGGCCAACTGCTCGCTGGTGAGCGGGACCAACCCGCGCACCGTGACGGTCACGGCCGGGACCACTGCCAGCACGACCTTCTCGGTGAGCTGCACGGCCACGACGACGACCGGCAATCTCACGA
>WNGQ01017142.1_pt1 | contig 13553 bp, 15 predicted proteins | sample 5407661 | NCBI WGS metagenome assembly WNGQ01 (sample SAMN13153382, study PRJNA577476) | soil metagenome | isolation source: 60 cm soil or saprolite under Garry oak tree replicate 2 | place: USA:California | collected 2016-06-15
CACCGCCGGCAAGTTCGACGTGACGGACATCTTCGATACGAACAAATATACGCTCGATCCGCGCAACGGCTTCATGAACTGGTCGCTGATCAACACCGGGTCATTCGATTACGCCGCCGACGCCTGGGGCTATACCTATGGCGCGGCCATGGAATGGTACCACGGCCGCTGGACGCTGCGTGCCGGCGTGTTCGATCTCTCGATCGTTCCGAACAGCACGGAATTGGACCCCCGGTTCGCTCAGTTCCAGTCGGTTGTCGAAATCGAGAGGCGCCACGATCTCCTGGGACAACCCGGCAAGATCGCGCTCACCGGATTTCTCAGCCGCGGCCGGATGGGCCGTTTCGCCGACGCGGTGCAATTGGCCCTGTTGACCGCAGCGCCTGCAGATATCGCCGCGGTCCGCCGCTATACCAGCCGAAGCGGGATCAGCCTCAACGTCGAGCAGCAGCTTTCGTCGGACCTCGGCGTTTTCGCCCGCGCAGGTTTAGCCAGCGGCGATGTCGAGCCATTTGATTACACCGACATCGACAGGACGATCGCCGCGGGGCTCACGCTCTCCGGCAAGCGGTGGGGCAGGCCCGACGACACTTTCGGCCTCGCCGGCGTGGTCAACGCCATCTCGAACCAACATCAGGGCTATCTCAACGCGGGCGGGCTGGGCATCCTGGTTGGAGATGGAAAGCTTCCGAACCCCGGCCCGGAAGCGATCATCGAAATGTATTACACGCTGCCCGTTTCATTTTGGCGGGTCACGTTCGATTACCAGTTCATCGCCAATCCGGCCTACAATCGCGACCGTGGCCCCGTCTCCGTGCTCGGAACGCGCCTGCACGCGCAGTTTTGACCGATGCGCCCCACAAAGCACGGCCGCTAAGCCGCGCGCCGCCGCCGCCGGCCGGCATGGGGGTGAGGAGTCTGGTGGGTCGTGCCATCGGCGTGGGCATGGGGCTTGTTCAAGAGGTCGGTCGGCACCAGCACGATCCGGCCGTGGCGCACGCCGCGCTCGGCGATCACGTGCTCGGCGAAGTGCTGCACCTTGTCGGCCTTGCCGCGCAGGATGGTCACCTCCATGCAACTGTCGTGGTCGAGGTGGGCATGCATCGAGGCGAGCGACAATTCGTGATGGTCATGGAACGTGTCGGCGAGCCGCTTGGAGAGCTGCCGCGCCGCATGGTCGTAGACGTAGACGAGGGCGGCGACGCAGTCGCGCTGCTTGTCGAGCGATTGGGCGGCCTCACGAATGCCGGCGCGGGCGAGGTCGCGGATCGCCTCCGAGCGGTTCTGATAGCCGCGGTCGGTGATGATGCGGTCGAGCTCGGTCATCAGCTCGTCGTCGATGGTGATGGTCACGCGCTGCATGGAGTGTCGCCCATTGGTCGTCATTGCCGGGGCAGGCCAAGGGCAAGCCCGTGCCTGAGGGGCGAGATTTCGCCTTAAGGGAGTTTTAATCCCTTATCGATGGCTGGCCAATGGGCGCGCGGGCCGGCCACTCGATCGTGATCGCTCGCAAACGCAGACCCGCCCGGACGGAGACCGTCCGGGCGGGCCGCTTTGACCGACGCGGGGGTGGATGGGGGCGCACGCGCCGATCGCAACTTTCATTGCTCCAAGCCGAACCTGCTGCAGGTCATATTTTCTTGCTTCACGATCCCGATGCGGCCGTTGTGGCCTGCCATCCCATTAGTCGCGGCAGGACGCTCCGAGGTTCAAGCCGCATGCCGAAGCCTGGAAGGCGAGCAAAGGGGGTAACGCCGGGCGTTCGCCGAACCTACTGGTTCCTTGCGTCGCCGGCGCGGATGACCAGTCAGAGCAGGCGGGGTGCGTCCGTAGGCTTGACCCTGGGTTTGTGGTCGGCGAGCCGGGGAAGCTTCTTCACCCGGTCGCCGACCTCCTTTCGTGCCAACCGCAGCTCGTAAAGCGTCTGAAGGTTGAGCCAGAATTCGGGGCTGGTGCCAAACCAGTGGCCTAGGCGCAGCGCGGTATCGGCCGTGACGCTGCGCTGTCCATTGATGATTCCGGTTACCCGATTGACCGGCACGTCGATCTGCCGCGCCAGCTCGGCGGCAGAGATGCCGAGTTCCCTCAGTTCTTCGGCAAGATGCTCGCCGGGATGAATAGGGGTCCGTGCCATAGGTGTCTCCTAGTGATAATCTGTTATCTCGACATTGATCGGCCCAGGCGACCCTTGGGGCCACTCGAAGCAAATCCGCCACTGGTCGTTGATGCGGATGCTGTACTGGCCCCGCCGGTCGCCAGCGAGCGCTTCCAGCCGGTTGCCACGCAATGCGGCCAGGTCTTTGAGGCTGGTCGCCGCCTCAAGACGGTCAAGCCGAACCTCGGCCTGTCGTGCGAAACCCGAGAACTCCTTGACGTAGTCGCCGTTGGCAAAGCGTTCGGTCTTGCGGTCCCGGTAGCTCACGATCATGATGATTCGATACTGGGAATTATGCCTTATGTAAAGCGTAATTCGATGCTTGCAATCTTGTGAACGCGAAAGAGTTGACTCGGCCGGGCCGCGGCAGTCGCTTGCGCGGTCGGCTGGGACGGCTAGAGTCGATGTCATCCCAATGAGTTCCATGCTTGCCCATCAGTCGATGCCGCAGCTGCGCGTTCGCGCGGCCGAACGCGCCGACATCGACGCGCTGATGGAGCTCGAGCATCGCGTCTTCGCGACTGACCGGCTGTCGCGCCGGAGTCTCGCGCGTTTCCTCAAGTCGCGGACCGCGAGGGTGCTGGTGGCGGAGGAGGAGAGCGGCCGGCTTGCGGGGACCGCGATCGTGCTATTCCGGGCGCGCTCGGCGGTGGCGCGGCTCTATTCGATCGCGGTCGCACCGCATATCGGCGGGCGCGGGGTCGGGCCCATGCTGCTCGCGGCGGCCGAGAGGGAGGCGATGGCGCGCGACTGCACCTCCATTCGCTTGGAAGTGCACGAGACCAACCACGCGGCGATCTCCCGCTATCGCAAAAGCGGCTACCGGGAATTCGGACGGCATGCCGGCTATTACGAGGCATCGACGCGCTCAAGGCTCCCCCGCCCTATTTCCACCAGACCACCGACTTCACCTGCGGCCCGGCCTGCATCATGATGGCGCTGGCCTGGGCCGATCCGTCGTTTCGGCCGCCGCCCGCCTTCGAGTTCCAGCTTTGGCGCGAATCGACGACAATCTTCATGGCCTCCGGCCCGGGCGGTTGCGAGCCCTATGGAATGGCCGTGACGCTCAAGCGCCATGGCCTCGCGCCGGAAATCCATGTGAGCCGCCCCGGCCCCTATTTCCTCGACACCGCCAAGTCCGCCGACCGGCGGCGTGTCATGGAAGTGACACAAGCCGACTTCCGCCGTCAGGCGAAGGCGCTCGATATCCCCAGCCACATGACTCCGGCGAGCGAATCGGTTTTCATGCGTGCCTTCGATGCGGGAAACGTGGCCATCGTCCTCGTTTCGGGTTATCACATGGTTCGGAGAGGGCTGCCGCACTGGGTGTTTGCCTTCGGCCGGAACGCGCGGCATGTCCTCATGCACGACCCTGCAGCGATCAGAGATGATCAAGGGATGGCGGCTGCCCCCGAGACCTACGCGGTTCCCTGGACTGCCTTCGAGCGCATGACCCGGATCGGTCGCGAGGGGCTCAGCGCGGCAATCGTCATCCGGAAAGGACCTTCACGATGACCGGCTGGGTCATTCTGGTCGACCAGCCCAGAGATCTCCCGAACGCCGAGACCCCGCACAAGGTGATCACGACGAGCGAGTATCTCGCGCGTCCGCGCCTGTTCGATGCCGCGCGGCCGAAGCTCGTGAATTTGGCGCGGTCCTACGCCTACCAGTCGAAGGGCTATTACGCCTCGCTGTTGGCGGAGGCGCGCGGGCACCGGGTGGTGCCGAGCGTCGAGACCATGCTGGAGCTGCGCGAGGCCAAGCTCTACGAGCACGCTCTGCCGGAGCTCGAGGACGAGCTCAACCGCTGCGCCCGGCGGGCCGACTTCCAGCCCGAGAGCGAGCTCAAGCTCCTGGTCTGCTTCGGCATCGCCCGCGACCAGCGTTTCGAATCGTTCGGCCGGCTGCTGTTCGACTGGTTCCGCTGCCCCGCGCTCGAAGTCATCGTCGAGCCCGGCACCTGGCTCTCGATCGAGCGCATCCGTCCGCGCAACATCAACCGGCTGGCGAACGGCGAGGGTGATTTCCTCCGCGAGTCGCTCCACCAGCACACCAAGCGCGAGTGGCGCGACCCCAAGGCGCGCACGCAGGCAAAATACGATCTCGCGGTGCTCTATGATCCGAACGAGAAGATGCCGCCGTCCTCGCCGGCGACGATCAAGCATTTCGTGCGCATCGCCGAGAAACTTTCGGTCGATATCGAGCCGATCACGCGCCGCCAGCTCGCGGAGCTCGCCGAATACGACGGGCTGTTCATCCGTGAAAACACCTCGATCGACAACCACACCTACCGCTTCGCGCGCCGCGCCTGGCAGGAGGGGATGCCGGTCATCGACGACCCGATCTCGATGATCCGCTGCACCAACAAGGTGTTCCTGATGGAGCTCCTCGGCCAGAACCAGGTGGCGACGCCGCCGACGGTCATGCTCGCGGATTCGAACGACCTGCCGAAGGCGATGGACGAGCTCGGCCTGCCGCTGGTGGTGAAAATCCCCGACGGCTCGTTCTCGCGCGGCGTGCACAAGGTGCACTCGCCCGAGGAGTTCAAGCGGGTTACGGACGAGCTGTTCGAGGAGACCGATCTTCTGCTGGCGCAGAAATTCCTGCCGACCGAGTTCGATTGGCGGGTCGGCATCCTCTCGGGCGAGCCCCTGTTCGTCTGCCAGTATCGGATGGCGCGCGGGCACTGGCAGATCGTCAAGCACCGCGCCGACGGCTCCTCGCGCGAAGGCGGCTTCAAGACCTTCGAGGTCGACCAGGCGCCGCCCGAGCTGATCGACATCGCGGCGCGGGCCGCCCGCCCGATCGGCGAAGGTTTCTACGGCGTCGACATCAAGCAGACCGACCACGGTTTCATCGTCATGGAGGTCAACGACAACCCCAACCTCGAGCACGGCATCGAGGACCAGGTCGGCAAGGACGAAATCTGGATGCGGCTGTTGCGGTGGTTCATCGAAAGGTTCGAGCAGTAGGTTTTCATTTCGCGCAATTGATCAGGAGAACGGCGCATGCTGTCGCGGGAGAAGATTATCGCTCTCACAAGGGAGACCGCTCGCCGTGTCCTCTCCAAAGAGACCGGCGTCGCTCCCAAAAAGAAAAAGCACGTCAAGCGACTTGCAAAGCTGAAGAAGCTGCGAGAGCAAGAGCGGGCGCGACATCGCGTGACTGGCTAGACGGCGGCGGACCTTAGGGCAACCCCGTCCTGCGTTGGTCGGCCTGATTTTGCTCTTGTCCTGACAATGCCCGGTTTCATACGGCAAAGGCGACCACCATGGCAGAGACAACAGAGGCCCGGTCGGAACGCGTCGACTTGCGAATGACTCCAGCGGCCAAGTGGACGCTGCAACGTGCCGCTGTCGTTGCCAACAAGACGTTAACCGAGTTCCTGCTCGAGAGTGGCCTCAATGCGGCTTTCGAGACGCTTGCGGACCGCCGAGTGTTTCAACTCGACGACAAGCGTTGGGGTGTATTCATGGCGGCGCTTGCAGCGCCACCCAAGAATAATCCCAAGCTGCGTAAGCTGCTCGCTCGCACGCCCGCGTGGGAAAAGTGACCAGCGGCACAACCGCCTTGCTGCTCGGGTGGCTCGCGGTCGATCGCGCCTGGCAAGGCAAGGGGCTGGGAACAGATCTGCTGTCCGATGCCGTTCTACGCGCAATTGGAGCTCCGTAATCCATCGGCAATCGAAGAAGCGCAAAGGATGTCGGGCTAGCTGAATCAGACGGCCAGACAGCCTGTGCAATCCACCGCCGCTCGCCTATTGTCTCGTGTGAAAAATGCTCATGAGGACAAGATGAGGCTCGAATTCGCTTGCGCCGCGGTTGCTCTGGCGCTTGCCGCTTCGCTCGCGGCGGCGGGCGCCGAGGCGCAAAATCTCGACAAGGTCGCCTTCGGCACCAACTGGCTGGCGGAGGCCGAGCACGGCGGCTTCTACCAGGCGGCGGCCGACGGGACCTACGGCAAATACGGCCTCGATGTCACGATCGTGCAGGGCGGGCCGAACGTCAACAACCGCCTGCTCCTGCCGGTCGGCAGGATCGACTTCTTCATGAGCGCCAACACGCTGCAGAGCTTCGACGCGGTCGAGCAGAACATCCCGACCGTCGCAGTGGCTGCGGCCTTCCAGAAGGAACCGCAGGTCCTGATCGCGCATCCCGGCGCGGGCGTCGAAAGATTCGAGGACCTCAAGCGGCTGACCTTGTTCGTCTCCAAGGAGGGCGTCGCCACCTATTTCCAGTGGCTCAAGGCCGACTATGGCTTCGACGAGGCCAAGGTGAAGCCCTACACCTTCAATCCGCAGCCCTTCCTCGCCGACAAGCGCAGCGCGATGCAGGGCTATGTCACCTCCGAGCCCTATGCGATCGAGAAGCAGGGCGGCTTCAAGCCCAAGGTTTTCCTCCTCGCCGACCAGGGTTTCAACGCCTATTCGAGGCTGATCGAGACCCGCCGCGACCTCGTCGAGAGGAAGCCCGAGCTCGTGCAGCGCTTCGTCGATGCCTCCGCGATCGGCTGGTACAACTACCTCTATGGCGACAACAAGCCGGCGAACGCGCTGATCAGGCGGCACAATCCGGAAATGACCGAGGAATTGCTTGCCTATTCGGTGGCGGCGATGAAGCAGCACGGCATCGTCGATTCCGGCGACGCGGCGACGCTCGGCATCGGCGCCATGACCGATGCGCGCATGCAGAGCTTTTTCGACAAGATGGTGCGCGCGGGCGTGGTCAAGCCGTCGATCGATCTCCGCAAGGCCTATACCTTGCAGTTCGTGAACCGGAAGGTGGGGCTCGACCTGCGGCCGAAGAATTGACGGCGCTCGCCCATGGTCCGTTCCCCTGTGCCCGGCGGCTCCGTCGTTTCGTTGCGCGGCGTGCGCAAGGCGTTTTCGGGCGGCGTGGTCGCGCTCGACGGGCTCGACCTCGATGTATGGCCGGGCGAGTTCGTCTCGCTCCTCGGCCCCTCGGGATGCGGCAAATCGACCGCGCTGCGCCTCATCGCCGGCCTGAGCGAGCCCACGAGTGGCGCGGTCGAATGGCCCTCGGCGGCCGGAGCCGAAGGAAACGAGCGGCAAATAGGCTTCGTCTTCCAGGAGCCGACGCTGATGCCCTGGGCAACGGTTGCCGGCAATGTGGCGCTTCCGCTGCAACTGCGGCGGCTCGACCGGGGCGCGGCAGCGCCGCGGGTCGTCGCCGCACTCACGGGGGTCGGGCTTGCCAGCTTCGCGCGGGCCTATCCGCGCCAGCTCTCCGGCGGCATGAAGATGCGTGCGTCGATCGCGCGCGCGCTCGTCACCGAGCCGAAGCTGTTGCTGATGGACGAGCCGTTCGCCGCGCTCGATGAGATCACCCGCTTCAAGCTCAACGACGACCTGTTGGCGCTCTGGCAGGCGCTGGGCAAGACCGTGGTCTTCGTCACCCATTCGGTGTTCGAGTCGGTTTATCTCTCCAACCGGATCGTGGTGATGACGCCGCGGCCGGGCCGGATCTTCACCGAGCTTGTGGTCGACGCGCCCTATCCCCGCGACCAGCGCTTCCGCACCTCTGCCGAATACGCCGGCTTCTGCCGCCGCGCCTCGGAAGCGCTGGCCGACGCCACGGCCGCAGGACCCGAGCGATGAGCGTCGAACCGCCGATTGCCCCGCCGCGCGAGCGCAGCCGGGTCGAAGACGTGCTCCGCGTCCTCCTGCCGATCGTGGTGCTCGCGCTCGGCGTCATGGTCTGGGATCTGGTGGTGCGCCTCAATGCCATTCCGCCCTACAAGCTGCCGGGGCCAGGGCTGGTATTTCGCACCCTCGTGTCCGACTGGGCGACGCTCTCGGACTCGCTCCTGGTCACGCTGACGACGACGCTCGAAGCTTTCCTGCTCGCCGGTGTCGGCGGCGTCGGTCTCGCGGTCCTGTTCAATCGGTCGCGCCTGATCGAATATTCGCTCTATCCCTATGCGGTGATCCTGCAGGTCACCCCGGTGGTTGCGATCGCGCCGCTGCTCCTGATCTACCTGCCGCAACCCGCGGCGGTGCTCGCCTGCGCCTGGCTCGTCGCCTTCTTCCCCGTGCTCGCCAACACCACGCTGGGCTTGAATTCGGTCGACCGAAACCTCGCCGACCTGTTCCGCCTCTACGGCGCCTCGCGCCGGCAGGTGCTGTGGCGGCTCAAGCTGCCGGCCGCGCTGCCCCATATCCTCGGCGGCCTGAAGATCGCGGGCGGGCTGTCGCTCATCGGCGCGGTGGTCGCCGAGATCGCGGCCGGCGCCGCCGGCGCCGGCTCTGGCCTCGCCTACCGCATCTTGGAGTCAGGCTACCGCCTCAATATCCCGCGCATGTTCGCCGCGCTGCTGCTGCTGTCGGTCGCCGGCATCGTCATCTTTTTCGTGCAGTCGCTGTTCGCGTATTTGCTGCTGCGGCGCTGGCATGAAAGCGCGCTGGCGCGCGAACGCTGACAGCAGTTGCTCTCGCTTTGCCGCAGGGGCTAAGTTGCGCCCCGTCCAGGCGGATTTTAAGGAATTCGAGGGACCTCATGGCGAAGATCGAGGACCGCGCGTCGAAATCGAAGGCGGCGGCAGGCATCAACGACGATATCGGGGAGGAGCGGCGGCTTTCCCTCTACCGCACCCAGGTCGTGATCCGCACGGCCGAGCAGCGCGCCTTCGACCTCTTCCTGCAGAACCTCGTGAAGGGCACCAGCCACCTTTCGCTCGGACAGGAGGCGGTGGCGGCCGGCTTTGCCGGTGCGATGAAGCCGGGCGATCTCTCCTTCTGCACCTATCGCGGCCATGCCCATACGCTCGCGCGCGGCGTGCCGGTGGAGCGGGTCCTGGGCGAGCTGATGCAGCGCGACAACGGGCTCATGCGCGGCAAGGGCGGCTCGATGCATCTCACCTCGGTCGAGCACGGCGTGATGGGCTCCTACGCCATCATCGGCGCGCATCTTCCGATCGCCTGCGGCGCCGCCTGGCGCGCGCAATACAAGGGCCAGAAGGATGTCTCGGTGTGCTTCTTCGGCGACGGCACCACCAATATCGGCGCCTTCCACGAGGCGCTGAATTTTGCGGTGGTGTGGAAGCTGCCGGTGATCTTCGTCTGCGAGAACAACCTCTACATGGAATACACGCCGATCGGCGAGGTCACCGCGGTCGAGCATCCGGCGGCCGACCGCGCCGTCGCCTATGGGCTCGAACGCATCCTCATCGACGGCAACGACGCCGACATCGTCTATCGCACCGCCGCGGAGGCCTATGAGAAGGCGCGCGCCGGCAAGGGGAGCGCGATCCGGTCGCGGCCTATCGCGCGCGCCTGCGGCAATTCGGCGTCGCCGAGGAGGCGATCGTCGGCATCGAGAGCGACGTGCAGCGGATCGTCGACGAGGCGACCGAGCGGTGCAAGGCCGCGCCGATGCCGCCGCTCGATATCCTCACCACCGATGTCTATGCGGACGGAGGCTTCGCATGGCGGAACTGACCTATCGCGATGCAGTCGCGCGCGGCATCGCCCAGGAGATGGCGCGCGACCCCGACGTCGTGTTCTTCGGCGAGGACGTGGCCAAGGCCGGCGGCGTGTTCAAGGCGACCGTCGGGCTGTTCGAGCAGTTCGGGGAGAAGCGTGTTCGCGACACGCCGATCTCCGAGCAGGCGATCTTGGGCGCCGCCATGGGCGCGGCGATGACCGGCTTGAAGCCGATCGCCGAGATCATGTTCTCCGATTTCCTCGCGGTCTGCTTCGACTATATCGCCAACGAGTTTGTCAAGAGCCGCTACATGTCGAACGGCCAGCTCAAGTGCCCGCTGGTGGTGCGCACCGGCAATGGTGCGGGATCGCGCTTCGGCGCCCAGCATTCCCAGAGCGTCGAGAACTGGTGCATGATGATCCCGGGCCTCAAGGTGGTGGCGCCCTCGAATCCGCGCGACGTGATCGGCTTGATGGCGGCTGCGGTGCGCGATCCCGACCCGGTGATCTTCTTCGAGCACAAGTCGCTCTATCCGACCAAAGGCGAGGTTCCCGACGGCGAAATCGTCGACCGGCTCGGCACCGCCTCGATCCTGCGCCCTGGCAAGCAAGCCACCATTCTGGCGCTCGCGCTGATGGTCCCGCGCGCGCTGGCGGCGGCGGAGCGGCTGCAGGCGGAACACGGGATCGACTGCGAGGTTGTCGATGTGAGGTCGCTGGTGCCGCTCGACACCCAGACGATTCTCGGCTCCGTTGCCCGCACCCACCGGCTGTTCACGGTCGAGGAAAACCCGCGGCTGTGCGGCTGGGGCGCCGAGATCGTCTCGATCGTCGCCGACGAGGCGTTCTACGACCTCGATGGGCCGCCGGTGCGGATCACGACCCCGCACATTCCGCTCCCGGCCGCCGATATTCTGGAAGACATCGCGCTGCCCACGATCGACCGCATTGTCGACCGGGTACGGCGGGCGATGCAGGCGTGACCGATATCAGGACAGTGTGACATGTACGACAATCTTCTCGCCAATGTTCCGACCGATCTCTGGATCGGGGGCAAATGGCGCAAGGCCTCCGACGGCGGCCGCTTCGACGTTCTCGACCCCGCAACCGAGAACAAGATTGCCTCGGTCGCGAGCGCGACCGTCGAGGATGCCAAGGCCGCGGTCGATGCCGCGAGCGACGCCTTCGCCGGCTGGGCCGGCAGGAAGCCGCGCGAGCGCGCGGAAATCCTGCGCAAGTCCTACGAGCTGATCATGCGCGACGCCGAGCGGCTCGCCAAGCTGATCACGATCGAGAACGGCAAGGCGCTGTCGGATTCTCGCGGTGAAGTGGCCTATTCCGCCGAATTCTTCCGCTGGTACGCGGAGGAGGCGGTGCGCATCATCGGCCAGCTGTCGCGGGCGCCGGCCTCGGGCGCGCGCATCCTCGTGCACCACAAGCCCGCGGGCGTGGCGGTGCTGGTGACGCCGTGGAATTTTCCCGCCGCGATGGCGACCCGCAAGATCGGGCCCGCGCTCGCGGCCGGCTGCCCGGTCGTGCTCAAGCCCGCCTCCGATACGCCGCTGACCATGCTCGCGCTGATGCCGATCATGGAGGAGGCGGGCGTGCCGGCCGGGGTGATCAACGTCATCCCCTCGCGCCAGTCCGGCAAGGTCGTGGGCGAGATGCTGCGCGACCCGCGGGTGCGCGTGATCTCGTTCACCGGCTCGACCGAGGTCGGCCGCACGCTGCTGCGCGCCGCCGCCGACAACGTGGTGAAGCCCGCGCTGGAGCTCGGCGGCAACGCGCCCTTCATCGTGCTCGAGGACGCCGATATCGACGCCGCGATCGAAGGCGCCATGATCGCCAAGATGCGCAACATGGGCGAGGCCTGCACTTCGGCGAACCGTTTCTACGTGCACGAGAAGGTGCATGACGCGTTCGCAAAAAAGCTCACCGCCAGGATGGCGGCGCTGAAGGTCGGCAACGGGCTCGATGAGGGCGTCGCGGTCGGACCGCTGGTCAATGCCGCCGCCAAGCAGAAGGTCATCGAGCTGGTCGACGATGCGGTCGGCAAGGGCGCGAGGATTTTGACTGGCGGCAAGGCGCCGGAGGGACCGGGCCATTTCTATCCGCCGACCGTGCTCGACGACGTGCCCGACGGCGCCAAGATGCTGGGCGAGGAGATTTTCGGACCGGTCGCCGCGATCCAGACCTTCAAATCCGACGACGAGGTGATCAGGCGCGCGAACGACACCGAATATGGCCTCGTCGCCTATCTCTACACCGCCGACCTCGGCCGCGGCATGCGCGTGTCCGAGCAGCTCGACTTCGGCATGGTCGGCCTCAACCGCGGCCTCGTCTCCGATTCTGCGGCGCCCTTCGGCGGCATGAAGCAGTCCGGAATCGGCCGCGAGGGCGCCCACGAGGGGCTGATGGAGTTCCTCGAGACCCAGTACATTTCCGTGAGCTGGTGATCCATGGACGTGCTGATGCCGCAGCTCGGCGAGACCGTGGCTGAGGGCAAGATCACGAAGTGGTTCAAGTCGGCCGGCGATGCCGTGCAGCCGGGCGACAACCTGTTCGAGATCGAGACCGACAAAGTATCGATGGAGGTGCCTTCGACCACGGCCGGGGTGCTGGCGGAAATCCGCGTCGGCACGGGCGAAGTGGCGCCCGTGGGCGCCATCGTCGCGGTGATCTCGGGCGAGGCCGGCGCCGCCGCGCTCTCGCCGACCGAGCGCACGAGCGCGCCACCGAAGTCGCCGGCCTCGCCGCCGCGGGTCGCGAGCGCAGGCGCAGCCAGCGTTCCGACGGTTGCCGCCGCCGCCCCCGCGCCAAGCGGCCCGGTGAAGCTCGATCCGTTCTTCGAGGTTCGCACCCCTGAGCGCAATTACGGCCCCGCCCGGCTTGCCGGCGGCACCGTGACGACGCCGCTCGCCCGCCGGCTCGCCGCCGACGCCGGCATCGACCTTGCGCGCGTCGCGGGCTCGGGTCCGCATGGTCGTATCGTCGCCCGCGATGTCGCCGAGGCGACCGCTGGCGGTGCCGCGCGGCCTGCGGCCGCAGCAGCCGGAGCCGGTCCGACCGCCGAACAGGTGAAGGCGCTCTACCGGGACACCCCGTTCGAGGAGGTCCCCCTCGATGGGATGCGCAAGACGATCGCGGCGCGGCTCGTGCAGGCGAAGCAGACCATTCCGCATTTCTACCTGACCGCCGATGTCGAGATCGGGAGGCTGCTCGCGCTGCGCGAGGAGGCGAACGCCGCGGCCCCCAAGGACAGGGATGGCAACCCGGCGTTCAAGCTCTCGGTCAATGATCTCCTCATCAAGGCGTGGGCGGCGGCGCTGCAGCGGGTCGCGGCCGCGAATGCGGTCTGGGCAGAGGACCGCATCCTGCGCTTCAAGCATTCGGACATCGGGGTGGCGGTCGCGATCGAGGGCGGGCTGCTCACGCCGATCATCCGCCAGGCCGAAACGAAGTCACTCAGCGCGATCTCCAACGAGATGAAAGAAATGGCCGCGCGAGCGCGCGCGAAGAAACTCAAGCCGCACGAATACCAAGGCGGCGCGTCGGCGATCTCCAACCTCGGCATGTACGGCATCCGCGAGTTCGCAGCCATCATCAACCCGCCGCAGGCGACCATCCTCGCGGTCGGCGCCGCGCGGCGGCAGGCGGTCGAGACCGCGGATGGCGGCGTCGCCTTCGCGAGCATGATGTCGGTGACGCTTTCCTGCGACCACCGCGTGGTCGACGGCGTAGTCGGCGCCGAGCTGATCGCCGCGTTCCGGGGACTTGCGGAGCAGCCGGTGACGATGCTGGTGTAAGGAGCAGAATTTGTAGGGTGGGCAAAGGGTGTGCCAGGAAGCTGGCGCGATCAGCTGGTGGAAGTCCAGCCCAGGTAGGGCGTAGCGAGCCGCCTGGAAGCGAGTGTTGCGCGAGCCCGGCGGCGACGCCGGCCGCGAAGCGTACACAGCG
>WNGQ01004668.1_pt1 | contig 13551 bp, 12 predicted proteins | sample 5407661 | NCBI WGS metagenome assembly WNGQ01 (sample SAMN13153382, study PRJNA577476) | soil metagenome | isolation source: 60 cm soil or saprolite under Garry oak tree replicate 2 | place: USA:California | collected 2016-06-15
TCTATTTCAACACGCGCACGAGGACGTTCGAGATGACTGATTACTTGCGCAAATTGAACAAGACAAAGTCCAGCGGGTTGGCGTGCGCGGAGCCGACCGATCCTATCCCGAGCGAAGCCGATTTGAAGACGCGGCTCGATGCTTTAGATCGACAATTGAACAAGCGATACGCCGAGGTCATCGCGAAGACGGATAAGGATCGGGTTTCGATTGTGCGCGAGGCCCAGCGCGATTGGATCAAATATAGGGATGAAGGAGCGAGATTGTACGTCTCACTTTTCCCGGAAGCGGAAAAGGAGCGCCGTCGTCTTCAATTTCTAGGGGATGTGACTGCGGCGCGGATCGAGGTGCCGCCGGAACAATGGGAGCTTTGATGGCCGCGCAAAAAGAATTATGAAATTATTTAATTTAATCGTTTTATCGCTGGGCCTAACTGGATTTCTTGGTCTGTGTGCAATCTCGGCCGCAGAGGAAGAGACGGATGTAAGTCTGTATCAGAGTCCGAAAGGCAGTTATCGGATCGAATGGAAGGAAGACGGGGATTCGCGGTTCGTCGTGTCTATCAAGAATCCGGCTGAACGAGCTCCTTTGCCAGGCTCTATCGGCGAGTACGATCCTTCTGAATGTCTGGAAGAATTCCATTCCTCTCCGGATGAGAACTGGCTCTTTTATACCGAGAGCTGGCGACACCACGGATTGCTTTCACGGGAGCTCTATCACCACGAAACAGGGGTCAAGTTTGCACTGTTGAAAGGAAAGGGGTCGTTTACGAAGACGCTTCAAAGCTACGCAATCAAGAACGGCGGATTTAAGAAGAGCGATTTTGTGGCCGGCACGGAGAGAGACTATGACCATTTGGGAACAGAATTCCGAGCTTGGAGTTTCGATTCGAGTCGTTTGCTCGTCGGACTGTACGCGGAAGGGAGCGAGCGCGGTCCCGTTTACGTTTACTTTAATACCCGGACGAAAACGCTCGAGCAGACATCCTATCTCCGCGGGTTAAACAAGACCGTCTCAAAACTTGTTTACGACTATGCTACAGACGTTGTTTGCGCCGAACCGATCGATCCATTGCCGTCAGAGCCGGAACTCAAGGCGCGTTTCGATGCGCTGGATGAGAAGCTCACTAAAGCCTGCGCAGCGCGTGCAGGTCGGCTGAACAACGACGACGCGAGTGATCTGCGCAAGGCACAGGAAAAATGGGTCAAGATGCGCGACGATGGGCTGAAGACCTATCTAGCCTTCGCACGAAAGGGAGAAGAGGAACGCCGCCGCCTTCAATTTCTTGGCGATGTCACCGCCGCGAGAATCGATGAGATTAGCCAGTCCTCGATTGCGGCGCTCACTCGTTAATCGTGGCTTCTTTGATCGACAGTAAGATTTCCGCGGCCGCTTCGGAGCGGGGTTTGGCGCCGAGATTGCCCTTGTCGTGGACGCGGACGCTGACGCCGGTCGGCGTCCTTTTTGAGAAACAAACTCGGTCGTCTGATTTCAATATTCTTTTGGCTTTTTCCCCGTCACACGTTGCACCGACGCTTTGTGTTTAGCGTCAAATGCGATCGTGACAGTTTGAGTGCATCCTCGCAATTCTCCGTCCATGGTTTCCCATCCTTGGTCGTCAACAAGGACTAGCGCTCCAGACTTGAGCCACTCTTTAGGCACAGCGTTGTATTCGATAAATTTAAGAACGCCTTTGGCCTTGAGTTCCTTTTTCTGGGCCGCGGTGGCGCAACCACCCAGTTCCGGCAAAGGTGATCCGGTAAATCCAGTATCATTCCGGAAATACACCCTCGTCTCGCCGCCGCGAAAAATGGCTTCGTAGAAAGCGACACGTTGCGAATCAGGTGCCCAGAGAAGTTTGCAATCTTTCGCATGCGGATGACCACTCTCGGCCAAGTCCAGCACAACTTTACCTGAACTGACCTCGATCAGTTGGATTTTTACACGGCCTTCTTCTTTCTGATCCTCCGTCAACAACATCGCAAACTTTCCATCCGGCGATGCATCTCTGATCTGATCATCCGCTCGGGACCAAGATGGAGGATTCGTCGCGAGCGCCACAACCGCGATCGTTGAAAATATTTTCATGCCACTCTGCGCGTCGCTCTTTAATCGAAGATAAGATGTCGGCAATTGCTTTGGCGCCGAGGTTTCCCGTGCCATGGACGCGGACACTGACGGCATCGGTCCGGCGGCTGCCGGATCGCGCTTTCCGATAACGAACATGGTGCATCTTCATTCACTCGCCCTCACGGTTGCGAGCGCTTTGTTTCGTCCGATTTCGCCTCCTCGTAAACAGGCAGCCAATACTCGCGCACGTTATCGAGATGGTCGATTCGGCTGATGGCGGAACAAAACCGTCTTCTGGCGCTTCTTCATTGTCGTTGTCCATTGCCTTCCAACGTTTGTGCGCGCCTTCGTTGCATGCGCGGAGCCGATCGGTCAGTTCAAATTTTCTCGTTTTCGTGTTGAAGTATGCGACCCAAACCGAAACGCCCGGCTTTTTGTACAGGTCGCGATCGGGCGTCTCGACGCTTCCGGTGAGACCGCCGTGCAAGTCGATCAGCAACCGGCCCGAGTCCGCGCTCCAATCCAAAAAAGAAATCTGCGCTGGGCCGAGGTCCTTCATGTCGATCTTGGCTAGTGGCACGCCTTCGGCTTTGCTGAAAAATTTCCACGCTTCGTTGTCGAAGCGGTCCTCTGATTCGGCGTCGGGCGGCCACTTTGCATTCGGAAAAACATCTTCGAACTTCAGCCCTTCTTTGCGGTGAAAGAGGTAAGTCGCATTCATGTGGCTGCCACGATGTTGGGCGACCAACATCCAGTTTTCATCCGGCGAAGTTGCTACGCCGCTCACTACGCCGGTACCTTCCTCCATATAAAAGCCCGGTAGCCGCTCGCGTTCGGCCGGATCTTTTGCTGACACGATCCATACTTCCAGGTTGGTCCGCCGTTCGCCTTCTTCATTTTTCGCGGCCACATCGAGTTGTTGGAGAAAAAACGTTCCGTTAGGCGATTCAATCTTTTGGCCGTTCGCCTCCGGCGGTTTCTCCGCCTTCTCGATCGTCGCCTTGTGTTGCGCGTCAAAAGCCAGCGTGAAGTTCTGCTCGCATCCGATCATCTCGCCTTTAATCGTCCGCCACTCACCACTGAATGCGACGAGCAAACTTCCGGATTCGAGCCAGGACTCTGGCGTGAGTTTGTACCAGACTGTGTGGAGATATTTCGGGTCTTCGCCTTTGAGCTCGTCGCAGGGCGGAATCTCGGGCAGCGTCCCTTCTTCAAACGTATCGCCTTTTCGAAAATAAACACTCGTCGTGTGCTCGTCGCGACTTTCGTTGAAGTAGGCGACGCGCTGTGAGTCGTTAGACCAAACGAGCCTCGCGTCCTTTGCGTAATCTTCGATTCGGAATGTGTCCACGCGCGCAACCCACGCGAGCCTCTCGCGGTCCCCGGAAGTTGCGACTACTTCCAAGTCGACCACTTTCTTCTTGGTCTTCGCGTCGATGATCGCGGTGTCCCATCCTTCCTCGCCGTGCGTCAGTCGCAGCGCGAATTTCCCATCCGGCGATTTGTCTTTGATGATCTCCTCCGCTTGAAGCGAGGCAACAAAGGAACTGGCGATTAGGAAGCACCCGAGCAACCGCATTGCTCTCATGTCGAGCGAGTCTAACAGGTCTGATAACGAAGGGGGAGGCTAATTCATGCGCGGCGTTCTTTGATCGACAACAAGATTTCGGCAATCGCTTCGGAGCGCGGTTTCGCGCCGAGGTTGCCTTTGCCGTGAACGCGGACGCTGACAGCATCTGCGTCCAGGTCGCGCTTTCCAATAACGAACATGGTGTGCACTTTCATTTGCTCGGCGCGCTGGATTTTGCCGTTGATGTTGTCGCTGCTCTTGTCGATTTCGGCGCGGACTTGATGCGCGCGCAGCTCATTTAAGATCGACATCGAATAATCGAGCACTTTCGCGTCATCACCAATCGGCAAGATGCGCACCTGCTCCGGCGCGAGCCAGAGCGGGAAGTTGCCGGCGTAATGCTCGATCAGGAACCCGATGAAACGTTCGTGCGTGCCAAGCGGCGCGCGATGAATGCAAAGCGGCGTCTTGTCAGTGTTATCGCGATCTTTGTAAACGAGGTTGAACCGGCGCGGCTGCGCGAAATCGACCTGGTTGGTCGCGATTGAAAATTCGCGGCCGATCGCGCTCCAGGCTTGGACGTCAATTTTCGGGCCGTAAAACGCGGCTTCGTTCGGCACTTCGACATAATTGATGCCGGAATTTTTGAGCACGTTTCTCGTCATTATTTCGGTTTGTTTCCAAAGTTCCGGTTCATCGACAAATTTTTGGCCAAGCTTCGACGGATCGTGCGTGGAGAAACGCATCAGATATTTCTCGATCCCGAACAGCTTGAAATATTTCAGATACATCTCGTTGACGGCGTTGAATTCTTCTTCGAACTGCTCGGGCGTGCAGTAAATGTGCGCGTCGTTCATCTGCATCGAGCGCACCCGCATCAATCCGAACAACTCGCCGCTCTTCTCATACCGATAGTCCGTTCCGTATTCGGCTAAGCGCAGTGGCAGATCGCGGTAACTGTGCGGCACCGCCGCAAACAACTTGTGATGATGCGGACAGTTCATCGCTTTGAGGTAGTAGCGGTCGCCGAGCTTTTGTCCGAGTTCCTCTATGCGCTTTATCCGAGTTGCAGCTAACTGTTCATCCTCTTCGCGAGCTTGGATCAAAAGATCAAATTCCGTTGCTAGATCCTCGATCTCGTCTTCCGATAACGCCTCGACGTCTTTGATCTTGGCAACACGATCGAGTAACAACTCTGTATTCAGTTGGAGCGCTGCCGCTTGAGCAGCGACAAGCTTGTCGCGAAACCTCTTTCGCTTACCCGAAATCAGTTCCATAGGCGGGAACATCGATTCGAGGTAGTAGGGGACGTGACCGCTCTTTTTGTACAAACTTTCCCGTGCGATGTGCGGAGTGCGGACGCGTTGATAACCCGCGGCAAACTCAGTTTCTTTGGCGAGCTTTTCCAGCTCGTCGGCGATCACTGCGCCGCGCGGCAGAAACATTGGAAGTCCTGGACCGACGTCGTCATCGAACACAAACAGCTCGAGTTCCTTGCCGAGCTTGCGATGATCGCGCTTCTTCGCTTCCTCTAGCATCGCGAAATAATCGTTCAGTTCCTTTTTGGTTTTGAATGCGGTGCCGTAAATACGCTGAAGCTGCGGATTTTTTTCGTCGCCTTTGTAGTAAGCGCTCGCCACGTTCGTGAGCTTGAACGCGCCGATGTTTCCCGTGCGCATGACGTGCGGGCCTGCGCAGAGATCAATGAAGTCGCCGCTGCGATAGAGCGAGATTTTCTCATCACGCGGAATGTTTTCGATGATGTCGATCTTGTATTTGCTTGGCTCTGGACGTTCGCTCACCGCTGCGAGCCGTCCCTTTTTGCCGAGCTCCAACGCTTCGTCGCGCGAAACTTCCATGCGCTCGAATGGATGGTTCGCCTTGATCTCCTTTTTCATCTCCGCCTCGATCTTTTCGAAATCCTCGGGTGAGATGCGGTGTGGAAGATCGACATCGTAATAAAACCCGTTCTCAACCGGAGGCCCGGCCGCGAACTGCGCTTCCGGCCAGAGTTTCAAGATCGCCGTCGCAAGTACGTGCGACGCCGAATGACGAAGGCGTTCGATGTCCGTCATCGCGGCGCGCTGCTCTAGACTTTTGCGTTCGTCAGACATTGTATTGAGAGGTTCCTCGGTCCGAGCCGGACAGGCGGTTTCGCTCGGAATGACAAGCAATGTGCACTATTTTGTCGGATGCGACGAGTTTGGCAATGGCTGGTCCTTGCGGCGGTCGCAGCAAGCGGTTGCGGCCAAAAGGCGACGCAAGCTTCGGATTTCGCGGCCGAGCGCCAGCAGATGGTCCAGCAGCAGATGGTGGCGCGCGGCATTCACGAGGAGCGCGTGCTTGCAGCGATGGCGAAGGTGCCGCGCGAGGAGTTTGTGCCGCCCGATGAGCGCGCTGCTGCTTACACCGACCATCCATTGCCGATTGGTTATGATCAGACGATCTCGCAACCGTATATTGTTGCTTTTATGACGGAACAGTTGCACCCGAAACCGAGCGATCGCGTTTTGGAAATTGGTACCGGCTCCGGTTATCAGGCGGCGATTTTGGCAGAGCTGGTGGCTGAAGTTTACACGATTGAACTCGCTGAGCCGCTGGCGAGAAACGCGGAGGCGACTCTCGCGCGTCTTGGTTACAAAAACGTTCATGTGAAAGTAGGCGATGGTTACAAGGGCTGGCCGGAAAACGCACCATTCGACGCCATCATCGTGACCTGCGCGCCCGACCGCGTTCCTCGACCGCTCATCGATCAACTCAAAGACGGCGGACGCATGATCATTCCCGTCGGTGATCGATTCGCTCAGGAGCTGTATCTTCTCGAAAAGAAAAACGGTCAGCTGAAAGAAAGCGCCGTGTTACCGGTGCGTTTCGTGCCGATGGAGGGGGAGGCGACTAAGCAAAAGTAGGTGGATCGAGCAGTCCCTTGCTCGATGTTAAAAGTGGCGGCGAAGCCGCAATTATTTAGCATCGCCCGACGGAGCGGTCGATCCACCGACGAGCCGTTGGCTCATTATTTAATCGCGGCGAGTTTTTTCAGATCGATGCGCTTGACCCATTCCTGCAATTCCTTGGGATCCTGATTCTGCAACTCGATCTGAAGAAAATAGCGCTTGGCGATCATCAGCCAAAGCGTGGCGTGTTTACCCTCATTTTCGAATGCTTCGAAACCGGGATTACCATCGATGGTGACAGACTTGCTGTAACCTTCGCTGGTTTCGCTGTTGTTATTCCACGCGGCGGTCGTGGCGGTGACATAATCGGGATTCGCCACCGAATCGAGAATGCTGACCGCCGCGGTGGGAACCTTTTCGCCTTCGCCCTTGCGGTAATCGCGATGCACATTTGTAATTCTGAATCCACCGACGTCTTCCGTGGAACCCTCCGGTTTATCCGCGAGCCACCCTTGCGGCGCCTCCGGTAAAACGGGAAGCAATTTCTGATAATCGACGGCGTCAGGGACAAGAATCGGCTCGTTCTGGGCGTACACGCCACCGATGAATAGACCAAACAGCAGCGCAAACATGATTGTGGCGCAAACTTCCAGTCCGCCACAGGACGGACTCGCTGCGGCGAGCCTTTGAGGCGAGCGGGCATCTCGCCTGCTCGTGGAAACCCGCAGCCAGGATGGCCGCGTGCCCCACAGACAAGATGTCTGTGCGCCGCCAAGACGTAACGTTTTCATTCGGCCCGCATAATCGATTGACTTTACCTGGGCCGTTTGTCAAGACGCGGTTGCATGACGCGGACGACCAAGCTTGCAGCGACGATGTCGATCTTTGCTGTAGCCGCACGGCTCATTCTGGTTAATCAGCCGTATACCGACCACTGGAGCTGGCGACAAAGCGATGTCGCGACAATTGCCCGCAACTTTAGCGCGAACGGTTTTCCTTTTGCCTATCCGCAGATCGATTGGGCGGGCGACGCGCCCGGGTACGTCGGTACTGAATTTCCTGTTTTGCCGTTTCTCGCGGCCATCTGCTACAAATTTGCCGGCATCCACGAGTGGATCGGGCGCAGCCAAGCCGTGATTTTCTTCGCTGTTTCGCTGCCGTTTTTCTTTTTGCTCGTCCGCGAAATCTTCGGCAGCACAGCAGCGATTTGGGCTACGTTTTTCTACAGTTTCGCGCCGCTGAATGTCTTTGCCGGCCGTTCGTTCATGCCGGACGTGCCGTCGCTGAGTCTGGCGCTGATTGGTCTATATTTCTTCCTGCGTTGGCTCGACAATGAAAGGCCGATCTTTGTTGTAGGGGCAGCTATTGCCATTTCATTGGCGCTGCTTATCAAATTGCCGACCGCCGTCATCGGTGCGCCGCTTTTGTTCCTAGTGTGGCAAAAATGGGGCTGGAATTTTCTGAAACGACCCGGCCTTTGGTTTTTCGCCGCAATTACGGTCTTGCCTTCGCTCGCGTGGTACTGGCACGCGCATCAGATTGCCGAGAGATTTTATCCGCATCACTTCTTTGGCGAGGGCGGGATCCGGATCGAGAATTTTGGATGGTACTGGAACATCGTGCGACTGACCGCAACATTGAGTCTCACCCCGGTCCTCTCGATAATGGCGATCATCGGTTTGTTCGTCGCGCCACGCCAGAAATATGCATCGCTGTTTCATTGGTGGCTCGCGGCGATGGTTCTGTTCATCATCCTAGTCGGCTATGGCAACCGCCATCCATGGTACCAGCTTCCTCTCGTGCCAATCGCTGCTGCTTTCGCGGGTGCCGCTTGCGCTTCTTTTAGATCGAAAATCTCTTCGCGTATTGTCGTGATGACATTGTCGATCTTGCTTGCGAGCTCGTTCGCAATTATTGCCTACCTTTATCTGCGACCGCTTTACGAATCGTCAGCTGCTCAACTTCGCGATGCCGGTCTGGAACTGCGAAAAACAACAGCACCAGATTCGTTGATTATCGCGGCCGATACCGGCGATCCGACAATATTTTACTATGCAGAGCGCAAGGGCTGGCACTTTCTCGAGGAAGATGGGATTTACAACGGCAATCCGGGCGATAGCCACCAGGCGATTGCCGATCTTGAGCGGCTGCGCCATCGCGGGGCAACGCATCTGGTGTTCACGGCCAATACATTTTGGTGGCTGGAGTCTTATCCCGAGTTCACACGCCATTTAGCTGAAGTCGCAACGCTGCCGAACGCCACTCCCCGGTTCAGAATCTACAAATTAACTGGCCCGGCAGAATGAAAGAACTTCCGAAGCCTCGCCGTCAGCTTGGATTGTTCGATGCCATCATGATCGTAATGGGCGGCATCGTGGGCGCGGGAATCTTCGCGAATCCTTCCGAGGTGGCTCACCGTGTTCACACGCCGTTTTTGATCCTCGGAGTATGGGTGCTAGGCGGGTTCATCGCGATGTGCGGCGCGTTTATCTGGGCCGAGCTCGCCACTCGTCTGCCGGCAACGGGCGGCCAATATCTTTACTTGCGCGAGGCTTACCATCCTTCGGTTGCGTTTATGTACGGCTGGGGATTGCTGCTGGTCACGCAGACCGGCGGCATGGCCGCAGTGGCGATTATTTTTTCGTCTTATTTCCGCGCGCTGGCGGGAGTGGCTTGGAACGACAGCGTGATCGCAGCCACGGTGCTACTCATACTGACTGGGATTAACTGTCTGGGAGCACGCGCCGGCAGCAACGTGCAAAGCGCTCTTATGTTGCTGAAGATTGGGGCGATTGCGGTACTCGTGACGCTTGGATTCGCGCTCGGCGGCGGATCTCTCAAATCGGGGCCGTTGCTTGCACAGCCGGTTTCATTTGGCCTCCTCAAGAGCGTCGGTGCCGCCATGGTTCCCATCGCATTTACCTATGGCGGATGGCAAACCGCCACTTTTGTTGCGGGTGAAATGCGCAATGCGCAGCGCGATTTATCGCGCGGGCTCCTGCTGGGCGTGGCCGCTGTGGTCGGGCTCTACCTTGCAGTCAACCTCGCATGTCTGCGTGTGCTCGGTCCAGCAGGCCTCGACGCAACAACGACTCCGGCTTCTGATGTGATGCGGATCGCACTGGGCGAGCGTGGGGCGCAATGGATTGCCGTCGGGATCGCAATCTCGACGCTCGGATTCCTCAGCCAAAGCATGCTGACGGGTCCGCGTGTCTATTACGCGATGGCCCGCGACAGGCTTTTCTTTGAAAGCGTCGGTAAACTGTCGCGACGCTCGAGAGCGCCGGTCGTCGCGATCGTTCTTCAGGGTCTGGCGGCAATCGTTATCGCCTGTTCTGGGACATATGGCGAGATTTTGAATTTTGCAATAACCGTTGATTTCATGTTTTTTGGAATGACGGCAGCATCGCTCTTCATTTTGCGCCGGCGTCAGGTCGGGTCAGAGAGCGGCATTTACCGCGCGCCCGGGCACCCCTTCACCACGATCCTGTTTGTCTTGTCCTGTGCTGGAATAGTCGGAAGCGCTATTATTGCGGCACCCGCCAATAGCGCGACGGCGCTGTGTATCATGCTCGCAGCGCTCCCGGTTTACTATTATTGGAGCAGATTCAGACGAGCCCACTCATGAGACACAACCATTCCGACTACATGCATTGGTCCAAGACGCAGAGCCGCGCGCGGTTCAATCTGGCTACAAGTGGCGTGGCTTGGTTTCCTCTTCGCGAACTACCAATCGATTTGGACAAACTCGAAATTAACGGGGACAACAGTTATGGCTACGCGCCTTTGCAAGAAGCCATCGCCGTACACCACGGCGTTGATCCCGGGTGTGTAGTGGAATCCGCGGGCACGTCCATGGCAAATCATCTGGCCATGGCCGCGATCATCGAACCGGGCGATGAGGTTTTAATCGAGCATCCGGCATACGGCCCAATTCTCGATGTTGCTCAGTATCTTCAAGCGAACGTGAAACGCTTTCCGCGCATCGAGGAAAATGGCTGGGCAGTCGATCCGGGGGCGATTCGCCGTTGCATTACGCCGAAGACGCGGCTCATCGTGATCACGAATCTGCACAATCCAACGAGTGTGCTGACGCCGGATTCGGTTCTACGCGAAATTGGCGACATCGCGCGCAGCGTTGGAGCGCTCGTGCTGGTGGACGAGGTTTATCTGGACGCGGTGTACGCGGGCACGCCGCGAACATCGTTTCACATTGGGCCTGAATTCGTGGTGACCAGCAGTCTGACAAAAGTTTACGGCGTTAGTGGCCTGCGCTGTGGATGGATCCTGGCGCGTCCTGACCTCGCCTGGAAGATGCGGCGTCTGAACGATCTCTACAGCGCGACGGCAGTTTATCCCGGCGAGCTTCTCAGCGTCGTTGCATTCCAGCAGCTGAACCAACTTCGCGAAACAGGCCGCCGCATCGTGGAAGCAGATCGCAAATTGTTGCGCGATTTTTTAGCGCAGCAGCCCGCTCTTTCCACGGTGCAAACCGATTGGGGCACAACCTCCTTTGTGCGATTGGCCCACAGTCGCGGGAGCAACGCCGATGTTTTTCTTGAGCGGTTGCGATCCCAGTTCGAAACGTCCGCAGTTCCGGGCCGCTTTTTCGAAATGCCGGACCACTTTCGCATCGGCATGGGCGTAAATACAGAAATGTTCGCCGAAGGGCTGAGCCGCGTCGGCCGCGCACTTGTAGGCGCGGAGGACAACTAAGCCGTAATTGTGCGGCTAGTTGCTTACATATATGTGTGATCGACAATCAGCAGGGATATGAACATTCAAAGTAATTTCGAGATTCGTCCGGCGCGCGTAGAAGATGTGCCGATCATTCTGGGATTGATTCGCGAGTTGGCAAGTTACGAACGCGCGCCAGACGAAGTCACCGCGACGGAAGAACAACTTGTCGATATTCTATTCGGAGAACGACCAGCTGCGGAAGTTCTTATCGCGTTTGAAGGAAAATCGCCGGTCGGCTTCGCTGTTTTCTTTCACAATTTTTCGACATGGCTCGGGCGTCCGGGGCTTTATCTCGAAGATTTGTTCGTGAAGCCAGACAAGCGTGGAAAGGGCTATGGCCGCGCGTTGCTTGTCGATCTTGCCAAGGTTGCCCGCGATCGCGGTTGCGGGCGGATGGAATGGGCGGTGCTCGATTGGAACGAACCCGCGATTAAGTTTTACCGCTCGCTTGGTGCAAAACCGATGGAGGAATGGACCGTGTTTCGATTGATGCGTGATGGGATCGCGAAGCTTGCGCAGTCCGAATCCACTTCGGCGAAGGAATCATGACGACGAACGGAACAAGGATCGAAGATTACGCGTTCTTGAGTGATACGCAGACTGGCGCGCTGGTGAGTCGTGACGGGTGCGTTGATTGGCTTTGCTTTCCGCGGTTTGATTCGCCGGCGTGCTTTGCGTCGCTGCTCGGCGATACGAAAAACGGACACTGGCGATTCTTTCCCGAGGAAACGGTTGAAGAGACACGTCGTCAGTATCGAGACGAGACGCTCATTCTGGAGACGGAAATTGAAACTCAGAGCGGCTCCGTGCGCCTAATCGATTTCATGCCGCCGCGCGGTGAGAATCCCGATATCATTCGAATCGTCGAAGGGCTCCGCGGCAAAGTGTCGATGCACATGGAGCTGATCATCCGTTTCGACTACGGGCAAATCGTGCCGTGGGTGCGCAGACGTAAGCGTTATGACGGACTTGAAGCAATTGCGGGGCCCGATGGGTTGATTTTGCGGACGCCGATTGAAACATGCGGCAAAGATTTAACTACCATGGCGGACTTTACCGTGGAAAAGGGGGATCGTGTCCCATTTGTGTTGACGTGGTTCTTGTCGCACAAGGATCCGCCGAGAGAAGTCAATGCTGAGCACGCACTGCGCGACACGGAAAAATATTGGCGAGACTGGTCGAGCCAGTTTCAAAGCAAGGGCGAGTGGCGCGATGCGGTCATGCGTTCGCTCATTACCCTTAAAGGATTAACCTACGCGCCGACTGGCGGCCTGGTGGCAGCGCTTACGACTTCCTTACCGGAGGAAATAGGAGGCGTACGCAACTGGGATTATCGCTTCTGCTGGCTGCGGGATGCGGCTCTAATTTTGCTCGCGTTGCTGCGATCGGGTTATCGCGAAGAAGCCAAATCCTGGCGCCAATGGCTTCTACGCGCCATCGCCGGCAGCCCAGCGCAAATGCAGGCAATCTATGGCGTGCGGGGCGAACGCCGGCTCGATGAGTACGAAATCCCATGGCTGTCCGGCTACGAAGACTCGAAGCCGGTCCGAATTGGCAACGCGGCTTCTAATCAATTCCAGCTCGACGTTTATGGGGAGATCTTGGCCGCTATTTGGCAGGCCGATCGCGCTGGACTCAAACTGGAAGAACCGGATTGGGCCCTGATGGTCCAATTGATGAAATTTCTGGAATCAAATTGGCAGAAACCGGACGAAGGAATGTGGGAGGTGCGTGGCGGCCGCAAACATTTTACGCATTCGAAAATGATGGCCTGGGTGGCGTTCAATTGCGGGATCAAACTTGTTGAGGAATGTAACTGCGCGGCATACGAAAACTTGGAGCGCTGGCAAAAAATTCGGGATCAGATTCACGCAGAAGTTTGCGAGCGCGGGTACAACACCCGTAAGAAAGCGTTTACGCAGTACTTCGGGTCGGATGCGATCGATGCGAGTCTCCTTTTGATGCCGCTCGTTGGATTTCTTCCAATTACTGACGAACGGGTGCGCGGCACGATTGAGGCGATTGAACGCGAGCTTATGCAGGACGGTCTTGTGTTGCGCTATCGCCCGCAGGAAGAAAAGGTTGATGGATTGCCGGGTCGCGAAGGCGTTTTTCTTCCGTGCTCCTTTTGGTTCGCCGATTGTTTGCATCTTCTCGGGCGCAAGAAAGAAGCGCGTGAATTATTCGAGCGTCTGCTCAATCTGCGCAATGATCTCGGACTTCTTTCAGAAGAATACGATCCTCGCGAAAAGCGTCAGCTCGGAAATTTCCCACAGG
>WNGQ01010430.1_pt1 | contig 13551 bp, 15 predicted proteins | sample 5407661 | NCBI WGS metagenome assembly WNGQ01 (sample SAMN13153382, study PRJNA577476) | soil metagenome | isolation source: 60 cm soil or saprolite under Garry oak tree replicate 2 | place: USA:California | collected 2016-06-15
CATTACGAAGCGTTTTATTCCTGCTCACTTGCAAAATTCTTTGCCGTATCCCATTGGCGAATAGACAATCAGTTTGTGACCGATGTTGGTGACCAGTGGCGAAGGGCGTATTTGTGATGTTCTCTGGAGTTTTAGCGAAAGTGCGACCGCGTGATCCCTCGAGAGGCCGGAGCCCCGTCTGCCATGACAAGCGCGACGCCTGTCTTCCAAAGTTCTCGATCATTGTTCCGGTGTTTAATGAGGCGCTGCTGATACGCCCATTTCTAGCGCATCTACGCGAGCGAGCGCCCGGAGCTGAGATTATTGTTGCGGATGGCGGAAGTTCTGATGGAACGGCTGACCTTGCCGCGGCTTTTTGTGATCAGCTCGTGCTGAGCGAGTGCAATCGGGCGGTGCAAATGAATGCGGGCGCGCGTGCTGCGAAGGGCGATGTGCTTTGGTTCCTCCATGTCGATGCCGAAACATGTCGATGCCGAAATTCCTCAAGGATGTTTGAATCAAATTACACGCATCATAGACGACCCAACTGTCGTCGGCGGTTACTTCCGGATTCGCCTGCCGCGAGGCTTCGTTTATCGCTTGACCGACACTTTTGCGCATTACGCAGGCATTCTGCTCCGAATGCGATGCGGCGATCACGGGCTGTTCTGCCGGCGAACTGCCTTCCTGGACATTGGCGGATTTCCAGAAGTGCCGTTGATGGAAGACGTAGAATTTTTTCGCCGGCTGCACCGTCACGGCACTATACGGTACATCGATAGGCGGCTCCGGGTGAACCCTCGCCGTTACGAGGCGATTGGACGTCTGCGCCTAACCTTGGCCTACGGGTTAATCGCGTCGCTTTATATTCTCGGTTTCCCGTTACCGAGACTCGCGGCGGTTTACAAACTCTTGTGTTGCCAGCGCGCAGAGCGTGCATAAAACAATTCAAGAATCGGGATCACATGAAACTATCGCAATTTGTTTTCGCTTCTATCGTCGGCATCTTGTCGATCGTCGCTAACGCTCAGTCATCAACGCCGAAAATGAAAGCCATTATCGTAGACGAGTATGGCGGGCCTGACGTTTTGAAACTGGAAGAGGTGCCGCGGCCTGAGCCAAAAGATGATCAGATCCTTGTTCGCGTGATCGCGGCCGGAGTGAACCCAGTGGACGCGGCGGCTCGTTCGGAGAAGTACGCCAAGTTTTTCGGAATAGTGCTCCCGTTCGTTCCCGGATACGACATTGCCGGAATCGTCGAGAAAACAGGTGCGAATATTAAAAAGTTTAAAACCGGCGATTCAGTTTACGCATACATCGGTCTGGGAGAAGGCGGTGGCTATGCGGAGTACGCAGTTGTGACAGAAGTCGAGGCGGCGCCCAAACCGAAGTCGCTTAATTATATTGAGGCTGCCGCCGTGCCGGTCGTGGCGTTGACGGCATGGCAGGCGTTGATTGACACCGCGAAGCTTAGTGCGGGTCAGACCGTTCTCATTCATGGCGGTTCCGGTGGTGTGGGAACTTTCGCCATTCAAATCGCAAAAGCCCGCGGGGCGAAAGTGATCGCGACGGCATCGACCGCAAACCAGGATCTGCTCAAAAAACTCGGCGCAGATGTGGCGATCGATTACACAAAAACAAGGTTCGAAGACGTCGCGAAGGATGTCGATGTTGTGCTAGATTCAGTCGGTAAGGATACCCTGGCGCGCTCCTACGGCGTGGTGAAAGAAGGGGGCTTTATCGTTACGCTCGTCGCCCAAATCGATCAGGCGGAGCTGGATAAACACAAGATTCGGGGCGCGTCGCTCAGTGTGGAGCCGAATCCGGATGAGCTCGCCAAAATTGGCAGGTTGATCGACGAGAAGAAAATCAAGGTAATCGTCTCTCAAACGTTCCCGCTGTCCGAAGCGATGAAAGCCCAGGAACAAGTCGCGACTGGCCACACGCGTGGCAAAATTGTTCTCAAAGTTGCTGACGAACCCAAGTAGCGGCCAGCGGTTCATCCGTGGTATAACGCAGAGATGAACTGGGACGCAGTTAGCGCAATCTCGCAATTGGTCGGCTCGGTTGCTGTGGTTTTGTCGGTCCTATATCTCGCCATGCAAGTGCATCGGAGCACGCGCGTGGCGAAGCTCGCCACGCAAGACGCCGCGGCCACGGCCCTGCGCGATGTAACCAAACCTTTCATGGAAAACGCCGAGGTGGAACGGATCTGGCGGGTAGGCCTGGAAGATATTGGCTCGCTCTCCGTCGAAGAGCGAGCGCGCTTTTTCCATGCGACCTACCAATTCTTGAAAGCGTTCGAGACAATTCATTTCCATTATGTTTATGGATTAATGGACAAACAGCTCTGGGATGGCTGGCATGGGCTTCTTCGACATTACGTGGCCGCGCCGGGCATTGCCCATTATTGGAAACTTCGGCCTGAGGTTTTCTCCGAGCGGTTTCGGAATTTCGTTAACTCACTCGAACCTCCGGCCGAGCAGCGCACGGTGGGAACTCTTTTCGGCGAGCAGCGGAACTCATAGCCCGCTCCGCGTCGGTTGCCCGGGAGGATTATGATGACGAGTTCCACTACTCGATGAAATTTGCGTGACATTTAACGAGACGCTTCGGCAGATTGACGCAGTGGATCTTTCGACGATCGCGAATATTGCTACCGCACTAACAGTGCTGACTGCCGTCGTTTTTGGGTTGATCGAAATGCGTCATGCGCGCAAGGAGCGAGAAGAGCGAGCAGCGTTTGTAGCTGTCCAGGCGATTCTGACACCAGCATGGATGAGATCAATGGTGCTAGTACAGACAATCCCAGATGGCGTGACTGCCTCGAAAATCGAGGCTGATCCGCGCATTCTCGAAGCCGCTCAATCGATCGGTATTATTCTCGAAGGTCTCGGTTATGCGGTCTTTGCGCGGATGGTTCCGCTAAATGTAGTAGATGAACTAATGGGCGGTACGGTGCGGGTTGCATGGCGTAAATTGCAACGCTACGTCGAGTACGAACGTGAGCGTGCAGGTTCACAGAAAACCTGGGAATGGTTTCAGTGGCTCGCCGAACAGCTCGATCGGCACAGCAGGGCCCGAACCAGTCTTACGGTCGGCGCGCACGACGCTTACCGCGACTGGCGGCCATAAATAACGGAGCGCTCAACAAAACCGTTGCCGCGTTCGGTAACGCGAGCTAATTGCACGGTCTGCCGCCGGGCAAAAGCAAATGAACATTCACGAGTATCAAGCTAAGGAATTGCTGCAAAAGTTCGATGTGGCGACGATGCATGGCAAAGTGGCGGCGACCGTCGATGAAGCGGAACAAATCGCGCGTGAGCTTGGAGCTGTCGATGTCGTAGTTAAAGCGCAAATCCACGCCGGTGGTCGCGGCAAAGGAACGTTCAAGAACGGATTCAAAGGCGGAGTTCACGTTCGCAAGACTCCCGAAGAAGTTCGTGAAGTTGCCTCGAAAATGCTGGGGCAAATTCTGGTGACTCATCAGACTGGGTCCGCTGGCCGCATGGTAAACAAAGTGCTCGTGGCGGAATCCGCCGAGATCGCCCGTGAGATTTATTTTGCAGTTCTTCTCGATCGGGCGACGGCCGCGCCTTTGATTGTTGCGAGCACGGAAGGCGGAGTTGAAATTGAAACCGTTGCGGCGAAATCCCCCGAGAAAATTATTCGGGAGGCAGTCGATCCACTCGCAGGTCTGCAACCATTCCAGACACGAAAACTCGCGAAGCAGCTCGCCTTCGAGTCGTCCCAGTTAAAAAGCGCTTCGAAATTGTTTGAAAGACTCTATCACACGTTCATTGCGTTCGATTGCTCGATGGTCGAGGTCAACCCGCTGGTCGTCACAATGAAGGGCGAAGCGCTCGCTCTCGACGCGAAATTTAACTTCGACGATAACGCGTTATACCGACACCCGGAGATCGCGGCGTTGCGCGATATAGCGGAGGAAGATCCGCGCGAGGTGGAAGCATCAAAGCGGGGACTGAGTTACATCGGGCTGGATGGCAACATCGCATGCCTGGTGAACGGCGCTGGCCTAGCCATGGCCACAATGGACATCATTAAGTTTTATGGCGGCGAGCCGGCTAATTTCCTCGACGTCGGCGGCGGCGCGACGGAAGAGCAGGTGACTGATGCCTTCAAGATCCTGATCGCGGACAAGAAAGTAAAAGCGATCCTCGTGAACATTTTCGGCGGAATCATGAAATGCGATGTCATCGCGCAAGGCATCATCAACGCAGCGAAAACGGTGAAACTCTCCGTGCCGCTCGTCGTTCGTCTCGAAGGAACGAATGTCGAGAGAGGGAAGCAATTGTTGAAAGAAAGCGGTCTCGCGCTGATCGCGGCGGATGATCTTGCGGACGCGGCACAGAAAGCGGTCGGAGCGGCTGCGACCGTAAATTCCAAATCCCAAAGCCCAAGTTCCAAGTAAAGAATCAAATCCCAACTTCAAATGAAAGACGATGCGAAACCACGTGATCTCGAAGGTCGGACGTTTCAATTCGCAGAATCCGTGCGGGCGTTCGTCAAACAGTTGCCGAGAACTGTTAGCAATACTGAGGATGTTCGACAATTGGTCCGCGCATCTGGTTCGGTCGCTGCAAATTGGATCGAGGCCGATGAAGCGCTGAGCAAAAAAGACTTTCTAATGCGTGTGAAAATCTGCCGCAAAGAAGCGAAAGAAAGCCGGCTGTTTCTACGACTGGTGGACGCGGGGTTGACCAAAAGCAGTACGGTTGCTCGTGATACGCTCGCGACCGAGGCACGCGAGTTAACCTTGATTTTCTCATCGATTATTTCGAAGAGCGAATGATCACGGTGTCGTATTTGGAATTTGGCGATTTGAATTTCCCTGGGATTTGGGAATTGGGATTTGGGATCTCTCGCGCGACGACAAGTGAAATTGACAATCGTCTTCGTCTTAACGATTAGTTCGCTCGCCGCTGGCGATGATTTACCACGTCGCGCGAAAACGCCTCGTGAAAATTATCCGAACGTCGATGTGATTTATGATTCAGTGACTGCCTCAGATGGGCATCGATTGCGGACAATTATTACCAAATCACATGATGGAAAAGGGAAACTGCCTGTAGTCTTTGTGGCCGGCTGGTTGAGCTGCGATTCGGTCGAAGCACCCAAAGGAACGAAAGACGCCAGCGGAATTGTTTTTCAAGGTTTGGCTCAACTACCGGGTTTCTGCTTGTTTCGAGTCGATAAACAAGGCGTTGGTGACAGCGAAGGCGATTGTGCGGCCAACGATTTTGAGTCGGAGCTCGCCGGCTATCGCGCAGCGTTTCGCACATTGAGGAAGTATGACTTCATCGATGCAAATCGCGTTTACATGCTCGGCATCAGTAACGGCGGGGGATTCGCGCCGCTTATTCCCGAATCAGAATCGGAGCAGGCGCAAGTGGTTGGATACGTCTCAGTCGGCGGTTGGGTGAAGACCTGGTTTGAGCACATGCTCGAAATCGAACGGCGCCGCTTCGCGCTGATGGGCAAATCACCCGGTGAGGTGACTGAGCGAATGAAACGCGCGACCACGCTTTACTACGAGTGGCTGGTCAAGGGCCGCAGCATTCCCGAGATCGTAAAAGAAAGACCAGAACTTGCAGGACTTTGGCCCGATGGAAAAGATGCCACGCATCTTTACGGGCGACCGCTGAAATTTTACGAACAATTGCACAAACTGAATCTCGCGGCGGCGTGGTCGCGTGTGAAAGTGCCGTCGATCATTTTACACGGGCAGTACGACTGGATCATGAGCCGGGAAGATCCCGAATTGATGGCGCAATACGTAGATGCAAACCGGCCCGGCGCCGCTCGCTTTATGGAAGTGCCGGAGATGGGACATACATTCCAACATTATTTGAGTTTGGCTGACGCGTTTGCTGGAAAGTCCGCGCCATTTGATCCGAAGATGCTCCGAATTGTGACCGATTGGCTGGAAGAGCAGCAAAGGGAACCCGCAAAATGAACATCAGGGAAATCGGATTCGTTGCTATCCCGGTGAGGGACATTCCGCGAGCGCGAAGATTTTACGAAGAAGTGCTCGGATTGAGCGTGTCAGATCAAATGATGGGCGGCAAATGGATTGAGTACGCGGTGGGCGACGACACGCTCGCCATCGCAAGTATTGACGAGCTGTGGACGCCTTCCGATCAGGGAACTGGCGCTGCATTTGAAGTGGAAAACTTCCGCGAAGCAATCAAGCACTTGAAAGATCAACAAGTGCGTTTCGCCGTCGAGCCGTTCGAGACACCGTGTTGTGAGATGGCAGTCGTGCAAGATCCCGACGGTAACAAGCTGATAATTCACAAACTCAAACCGGAAGACCAGAAAGGAGTCTGCAAATGATTACAAACGAGGTGGCGTTTATTGCCATCGCGGTTTCCGATGCCGAGCGCGCACGGAAATTTTATCAGGAGACGCTCGAGTTGAAGCCGAGTCATATCGCGATGGGCGGAGCGTGGGTCGAGTACGATATCGGTCCGACAACGATCGGAGTTGGTTGTCATCCAGCGTGGAAACCGTCGCGTGACGGGACAACCGTTGCTTTCGAAGTCGATGACATCGATGCGGCCATCGCCAAGCTCAAACAGCGCGGCGTCACGTTCGACATCCAGAAAACTGAGACGCCAGTTTGTTGGATGGCACAATTCCGCGACCCTGATGGGAACAAACTCGTCGTACACAAGCGAAAGAAATGACGAAGCTTCGTCATTTTTCCCATGTCGATTCTGGTCGATAAAAACACGCGACTTGTCGTGCAGGGCATAACCGGCAGCGCGGGCGCCTTCCACACCAGGCAATGCATGGAATACGGGACGAACGTTGTCGCTGGTGTTACGCCGGGGAAAGGCGGCCAAATGTTTGATGGCAAGGTGCCGGTCTTCGACACGGTCTGGGAAGCGCGACAAAAGACCAGCTGCAACGCTTCGATGGTTTTCGTGCCTGCTCCTGCGGCTGCGGATTCGATTCTGGAAGCAGTAGATGCCGGAGTTGATCTTGTGGTGTGCATCACGGAAGGGATTCCGGCGATGGATATGATGCGCGTAAAAGCGCTGATGCGTGGGAAAAAATCGCGGCTGATTGGTCCGAATTGCCCGGGAATTATTACTCCCGGCGCATGCAAGATTGGCATCATGCCGGGCTACATTCATAAGCCGGGAGGTATTGGTGTGATCTCGCGCTCCGGGACGCTCACCTACGAGGCAGTCTGGCAATTGACGTCGCGCGGCTACGGGCAATCGACGTGCATCGGCATCGGTGGCGATCCCATCCACGGCTTGTCGCATCTGGACGTAGTGAAACTTTTCAACGAAGATCCCGCGACAAACGCGATGGTCTTGATCGGCGAAATCGGTGGTTCGGCCGAAGAAGAAGCCGCCGCATGGATCAAAGCGAATTACAAAAAACCGGTGGCAGCTTTCGTTGCGGGGATGACAGCCCCGCCCGGCCGCCGGATGGGGCACGCAGGCGCAATCGTCTCTGGTGGAAAAGGGACTGCGGCGGGAAAAATTGAAGCGCTAAGGGGCGCGGGAATTGCAATCGCTGAGACGCCCGCGACTATTGCCAATACGTTGATCGCACAATTGGAAGCGCGATCATAGTTCGCTGGGGCTTTAGTGTTTCACAGGTTGTGTGAAGGACAGATGAAACGGATTCTTCTCATCGGTATCGGGCGCTGGGGTGGAAACCACTTGCGCGTGCTCAAGTCGATGCCAATCGAACTTTTTGTCGCTGATCATCACGAGCAACGGCTGCGTATGGCAGACATTCCGGAAAGTCATCGCAGCACGGATGCACGCTCACTTTTTCCGAGGATTGACGCTGCGGTAGTCGTGACGCCAGCGCCGGAGCACTTCGAAACTTGTCGCGAATTGCTCGAGATGGGAAAAGATGTGTTCGTGGAAAAACCAATCACTTTGGTTTCGAGCGAGGCAAAGAAGCTGACGGAGCTCGCGGAGAAGTCCGGATTGATTCTACAGGTTGGGCATATTTTCCGGTTCGACCCGGCGTCGCTCTGGATGCGCGATGCGATTGCCGAGGGGCGATTTGGCCAGCTCAAGATAGTGCGCGCCAGATTCAGCGGCTTTAAACGTCCCCGGCACGACACCGGCGTCACTTTTGCCGACAGCATTCATTTTATCGATCTTTTCAATTTTCTCCTCGAAGCGCCGCCACGGCGCGTTCATGCGGTTCTGCGTGATTTTTTGGGCCGCGGAATGGACGACGAATCGCTAATTGTTTTGGAATACGATCAAGGCAACGGTTCTCCGATACTCGCGACGGTAGAAGCAGGATACCATGCACCAGGCAAATTTCGCGAAGTAATCATTGGCGGAACAGATTGCTCCGCGGTGTGCGATTACAACGTGGCACAGTACAAGATCAAAACGTTCGAAAATCGGCATCTCGCTGATAGTGACGCGATAAAAGCGGAGGAAGGCGCGGTGCACCAAATGGAATTTCCGCCGGAAGAACCGCTGCGCGCCGAACTGGCGGCTTTCATTGATTCGATCGAGAAGCGGACGCCATCTCGAGTCGATGGATGGGCGGGATTCCATGCTGTCTCCGTAGTGGAAGCCGCACTGGAGTCCGCGCGAACCGGAGCATGGAGCGACATTTCTAAATAAGTCGTGTCATTGATCGGTATGAAAAAAATCCCGCTTTCGCGTGTTTTCCTAACCGAAGAAGTGCGTAAAGCTGCGCTGCGCGCGCTCAACTCCGGATCGTACATCCTGGCAAAAGAATGTGAAGCATTCGAGGCGGAGTTAGCCCATTACATCGGTACGAAACACGCGGTGCTTTGTTCGTCGTGGACTGCGGGCGGGTTTCTGCTTCATCGTGCCATGGGCTTGAAAGAAGGCGACGAGATTCTCGTGCCGTCGCATACGGCATTTCCTTCGATCGAGCCGATGATCCATTTCGGCGCGAAGCCGGTTTTCATCGACATCGATGAAACCTACTGTCTCGATGTCGATCTGCTGGAGGCGTCAATTACGCCTCGAACCGTGGGTATTCTCCCGGTGCATCTTTACGGGCATCCCGCCAATCTCGATCGAGTTTTCGAAATCGCCCGGAAGCATGACCTCGTTGCTGGCGCGTTCTCGTTTTATCCTTCGAAAAATCTCACGGTCATGGGCGACGGCGGCTGCATCACGACCAACGACAGCGTGCTCGCAGACGATCTGCGCATGTTGCGCAACCACGGACGCAAATCGAAATACATCCACGACGTCGTCGGGTACAATTACCGGTTCAACGAAATCCAAGCCGCGATTGGCCGTGTGGAACTGCGCGACATCGACAAGTTAAATGAACATCGGCGACGTGTTGCTGCTCGCTACACCGAGCGTATCGACAGCGTCGTGAAGACGCCTCCTGAGAAAGAATGGGCGCACGCTGTTTACCACATGTACGTCATCCGAACCGAACGACGCGATGAGTTGGCGAAGCACTTGCAAAGCAAAGGAATCGGCACCGGCATTCATTATCCAGTGGCGAATCATCAGCAGCCGGCGGTTACGAAACTTTATCCGCACTTGCCAAAGCTCCCGCGAACCGAAGCCGTGGTGAAAGAAATTCTCTCACTGCCGATCTATGGAGAATTGCCACTGGAGGATGTCGATTATGTTTGTGACGCCATCCTGGAATTTTTCGGTAAACAATGATGTTTTGGCGCAGTCCCAAACCTCAGCACGCAATGAAGCATCCGCGTAGCGCGATTAATCGCCTCTACCTTTTCAAGGGAGAGGGTAGGGTGAGGGTTGCTCCGTCGTTGCTCGCACGTGTTGTGGATCCCCTCACCTCAATCCCCTCCCCTTGCGAAGAGGAGAGGCGGGTCAGTTCGCGCTAAGGAAGTCGGTAATGAATGCAGTAGAGTTGAGCCTCGTTATTCCGTGTCACAACGAAGAGAAAAATTTACAGCCATTACTATCAGCAATTCATGCGGCGCTCGACCCGCTCGCGTTGGACTATGAAATTGTGATTACGGATGACTGCAGCACCGATAATTCGTGGAGCGTCTTGAAACAGCTTGCCGCGAATGATCCGCGACTCTGTATCTTTGCGGGACGCGCGCTACAACGCGAGGAAAAGGCGACAATTGGATTCGAATTGCCTCTTCGCGCATCGCCAATTGGGTGCGCAACAAACTCTCCGGCGAAAAAATCAGCGATGCCGGCTGCACGTATCGCGTGTTCAAACGCGACTGCATCGCGCACGTGAAATTCTTTACTGGCGCTCACCGTTTTCTTCCCACATTGATTAAGATGGAAGGATTCCGCGTCGTCGAAGTCCCAGTCTCGACAAATCCGCGATTCTCGGGGACCAGTCACTACGGTGTCTGGAATCGTTTATTTAAATCGTTCCGCGACCTGCTCGCGGTTCGTTGGATGAAATCGCGACAAATCCGATACGAAATCGCCGAATCGAATGATTGAATATTTGACGACACATCGCGCTAAGTTGGTTGGGCGTGCTGTAGCCGCCTCGCTGTGTCGAGGCGCTCAGTGCGTTGCTAGTGGCACAGCGGCACGGCGACACAGCGGCGTGGCTACAACGCCGAGTGCTGTCGGGTTACCTCAGCATGCGTGGACACCAGACAGCGCTAAACAGAGATTTGAAAGAATTGAGGTGAGGGAATTCACAATCATTACATTGAAGCATTAAACCCTCATCCTGCCCTCTCCCTTGTGAAGGGAGAGGCGAAACGCTAAACAAATCAACAAGCCTATGAATATGCTCACCATTATCGCTATCACCTGGATCGGAAAAGAATACCGATTCCTTGGTCTGGACTGGAGTTATCTGATGGTTATCGGCTTTATCGGGAACGCTCTTTTCTCGATGCGGTTCCTTGTGCAATGGCTGGCCTCAGAACGGCAAGGTGAAAGCGTAATTCCGGTATCGTTCTGGTATTGGAGCATTGCCGGAAGCGCTCTGATGTGCCTCTACTTCGTTTTCCGGCGCGACCCGGTCGGCATCCTGGCATATCTGCCGAACTCAATGATTTACATTCGCAATTTAATGCTTATCCGGAAACGCAAATTCGCTTTCACCGCTGCCGCACCCTCCCAAAAACCGCGCGAAGCCGGATAGCGAAGCATCACATCAAACGCAGTTCAGTACTTAATCAATGAGTACTCGACACCAGTAAAGAGATGCCTGTGGGGATTGAGAATTGATCTGCCTTAGGCGGGAGAAACACTGTCAGTAATAAGCTCTGACCCCTTTCCCTGACCCCCGTTCCTTTTCCAAATCCGAGTTGGGGCATCAGACTTCGAGTTGGTCCAGGTCGATGTTAAGCCACGGAACCTGCCGAATTACTTAAAGGCGGATATTACGGCGCAATGCTGGTCAACCCGGTCAACGCAAAGGTCCACAAGACGAGAGTCAATCATCTTACGTAGATCAGATTCGGAAATATCACTGACATTGCGATCCTTCGACCAGGCAGAAATAGTTCCGGGAGCTTCTGAAAAGTTGTATTTGTCTGCATCCCCTTCGAGCTCGCGCGAGCCTTTCAGGTATGTCGTGTGCCTAAAATTATTTTTCCGCAACACCGCAATCCACTGCGCAAGCTTGGGCTTGGTTAGAGCCCAATTATTACGGTGAGGTTTGTGCCATAACACGATTTCAAAGAGGAATCCCTCAGCGGCGCCGTCCCATGCAGCCGTGGTCTGGTAGTACATGTAGAGCTTGTTCAAATAGCCTTGGTTTCCGAAAATCCCTTTCCAAGACTTCATTCCTATTTTGAGGCAAGGCCAGTCCTTGTCGTGCAAGACGATCTCGGGCTCTAAGAAGGGACACGGTTGCCGCGCCATGAGTTTCTCCTTCACCTGCTCAAAGAGAGTACCGAGCGCTTTTCTCGCTGTCACTCCCCGCGCGTAATCCAAAATCTGTTGCGGCGTCCAATTGCTTACAATTCGTTCTGCTTCCATGTAATCCAATAGGTATTCGAGGATCGTCTTCTCAGTCGGTTCCAGTAAACTCTGTTTTCCGCTGACAGCCACGTACTTATTATACAGTTCGTCATATAGCTTGCGCCATGTATGACGAGCATCGCCACCAAAATCCTTGATTTTGAAATCGCTGGGTCTCTTGACGAGACTAAAAACATACTTTTCTCCCTTTTTGGTCTGCTCGAGCCAGTCTCGATATTTTTGTATCTGGGGGCCAGTTTCCTCAGCTTCAACTTTGACCTCAACGACAATATTGCGGGTTCCCGGTGCTTCGAGAAGCAGATCAACGATACCGTAGCCTCCCAATTGCTGCTGCGTTGAAACGTCGAGAGTTTCTACGTCAGCGAGATCGACTTTGTCATCACCATCAAACAGGAACCTGACGAATTCTCGTTTGATGTTGCTACTCAGCAATAAACAGGTCCCAAGAATTTCCGTCGCGTGGTTTTCGATTAGATCGCCCCGATAGCGTTTGAGCCTAAGGAAGGGATTTTGCTTTTGCATTGTTAAAGCAACAGATCAGAGTCGATCGTTTAGCCCAAACGCCTTGCGCCTTTTTTCTGGAAGGAGCCGTTCAAGTCCACGCTTGAGTCGCAGCAAGTCCTTTTCAGTACGTCGCAGCAAACTGGCTTCTATTCCAGGCAGACTGATCTCGATCCCTGATGGCAATTTCTCCTTGAGAGCTATCACCGTGTCTAATTCTTGATTGAGCGCATCGATCGCCGCAGCGATGAAAACTTCAGCTCTACCTACTGCTGCGCTTCGCGCCAGCGGCTGGTCGCGGGGTGCAATCGCCCAAACATCTAGTGCGCGCTGCCAATTTCGGGTGCGTGCATAGAAGCTCCCCAAGGCCTCTGTAATGCAACTGACATCGAATTCATTTTCAGCTCGTTCAATAGCATTTAGGCATTTCCGCTCCAGCTTCTTTGCCTCCGAAAGCTTGTTAAGTTGCAGGTAGATATCCATCGCGAACATCAACTCACTTGGACTTCGCAAATCTCGCGGAACGCAGAATGGCAATGCCGCTTCAAAATCCCAAATTGCAGAGTAGTAGTTCAACATCACTTCGCGTGCGCGCCGCTGTTCCTTTCTGCTTAATCGCGCAAAAGCGGCCTCCACATCGCGTCGCCAGCGACGCGGTGCATCCAAGGTACCTATTGCTCGCACCGCCTTCCAAAGCGCCTCAGCCGTCGACCGAGGGTGCCGAAGAATTTGCCGAATCAGCCTTTTGACTTCCTTCGTCGAACCAAGTTCGACAAACCCATTCAGTTCCGTGGTAAGCCAATCAATAGAGCTCTGTTGCAGCGCACGACGAGCCTCAGGCATGCGCCAATCGTAAGGAATTCATACCTTCATTCAAGCACTGTCGATGTTGCAGATCATTCGCGTATCTCACCGAGTTGCCGGCGTGCTTTCGGGGCGGCTGATTCTGCGGCAGGCAAATTTGCTGCTTTCCAATCCATGGCCATACGAATCCGGGCACGGCCGCTGGGATGATCGAAAAAGATGAATTCTTCCAGCGGCGTCGGATCGAGTTTGCGATAAGCGCCAAGCTTCAGCGCCACTTTGGCCATGCCGTCGGGCTCGCGCGAAGCGTTGATCC
>WNGQ01009381.1_pt1 | contig 13548 bp, 10 predicted proteins | sample 5407661 | NCBI WGS metagenome assembly WNGQ01 (sample SAMN13153382, study PRJNA577476) | soil metagenome | isolation source: 60 cm soil or saprolite under Garry oak tree replicate 2 | place: USA:California | collected 2016-06-15
CGTGCTGAGCGGCGAGTGCAACGATAAGGGAGGCAGAGTAGGTCAAGGCGACCTGCTGTGCGATGGCCGACCAGCCACACAGGGGCGGGCGTTGCAAATGAAAGAACAGAAAGACGCGGCCAAAGAAGCGTTCAATAGCGCTACGCTTGCCCAGTTCCTCTTTGGTCCAGGTGGGAGGCAAGCAGGAGCGGTTCTTCTGGCGAGTGCCGGTTCCAGGGCACGACGGCTGTGGCATGCAGGGTGGCGTGGATCCAGGCGATGAGACGCAGGCCCCAATACGCGGCGTCCAGGCGGATGATGCGAGGACGGATCTGATAGAGGCGCACAGCCCATTCCAACAATGGGCGAGCGAACGGGCCATCATGGACGTTGGCCGGGGAGAGCAGAAAGAAGACCGGCAAGCCCGAGCCGCGACAGAGCAAGGTATGCACGCGAAAGCCGCGTAAGAGCGGGCGTGGGTGTTGAGCAGGCGCATGGCCGATGGCGGCATCCGGGTCAGCGCGTCGCCAGGCCAGGATGGGCGCACTGTCGATAATCAGATCGCGTGCCCCGATCAGCCGACGCCGTAGGGCGGTCAGCACGCTCAACACAAAGAGCTCATGCATATCCTGATAGGACAGCCGCCACAGCGTGCGCAAGAGCGCGATCAGCAACAAGGACTCCTCGCGGTAGGTGCGTGGCGCTCCCCCTGGTCCGGCAGGCAAGGGGGGCGGACACCGACGATGCGCCAGGCGCACCGCCAGCCGACAGAGCGTGAGCAGATGCAACGTGCGGACCAACGTGAGCGCATCAATGTGCAAGGCCGCTCCGAGCCGCGCTTGCGCTCGGTGATATGCTGGTGGGGGCACTGGTGCCTGTTCGGTAACAATGGTAGGCATCATAAGCTGACCTCCCGGGCGAGGGAACTCGCCTCACCTAGCGTCAGTTTACCCTACTTTTTTGAGTTAGGAAATGCTCTCGACGAGGATAGTACAACATATGCAGCAAGGAATGCTTCAGCATAGGGTGCGGTACCAGGACAACGTACTTTCACTTTATCAATGCATGTGTTATACTATTGTCGGCGAAAAATCTGCCTGTACAATGCAAAGGTATTTTTCAAGAAGACGAACGGGGTGGATGCCATGCGTCTCGAAGGACAACGAATTAATCGGTATAACCTCTTGCAATTGCTTGGCAGTGGTGGCATGGGTGAGGTTTACCTTGCAGAAGATCCACGTGTCGGGCAACAGGTGGCTATCAAGGTGGTACGGGATGAGGCAACCCTTTCTCCAGAAGCGAGTAGGGAAACGGACACTCTTTTCCTCCGCGAAGTGAGGGCCATCGCTAAGCTGGATCATCCGAATATCCTGCCTCTGTTTGATTACGGCGAGCATCTTATAGATGCAATGAAGATCACCTATATAGTCATGCCGTTTCGCCCGGAAGGCTCTCTTGGGGTGTGGGTACGGCAACGAGGTGGGGTGGGAGGAATCACTCTGCAGCAAACAGCCCATTTATTAGATCAGGCCGCCGTTGCCCTCCAGCACGCGCATGACCACCAGATCATTCACCAGGACGTCAAACCCTCCAATTTCCTGTTGCGAATCAGAAAAGAGAATCCGAACTATCCCGATCTTCTCCTGGCTGATTTTGGCATAGCGAGATTCTACTCTGCTACCTCCAATGTGAGTGCTACTATTCGAGGCACACCAGCCTACATGGCTCCTGAGCAGTGGCGAGGTCGCCCCGTGTTTGCAACCGACCAGTATGCTCTTGCGGTGATGGTCTACCAGCTTCTCACCGGGCGAGCACCTTTTCAGGGTAGCCTGGAGCAGATGATGTATATGCATATGAATGAGCGACCTTCACTGCCCAGCACAGTCAATTCGCGTATTCCGCCAGCAATCGAAGCTGTCATCATGCGGGCGCTGTCAAAGAAACCAGAAGAACGCTTCCCTAGCGTCTCGGGGTTTGCCAGTGCTTTTCAGCAGGCGATAACACAGATGGGTCCGTTTCCCGATCCCATCACACCCCTACCACTAAATCAACCGAGCAGCGAACTTTACGGGGTTCTTGCCATCAGTGAGCAGGAAGCAAGGACTGGCAGCATGCGGATATTGACACTTCCAGGTGGACGACGTGTTAGCGTACCTATACAAGCTGGAGCGTATGAGGGCCAGGTTATCCGGTTGGAAGGTCAAGGTGAAGCAGCCGACCCTGCCCAACCCCCAGAAACGCTTGTAATAACTCTAGCCATTGATCGTACAAAAGGAACGGGTTCCCACCCTTCGATCCCACAGACCGCTTCAGCAGACGAAACCTACTTAATCGATCACCCGGCAGGTGATGCTGCACCGGTTGATAGTAATCAGGAAAAAGCTGACCTCGCCACCCTGCCTGCTACACCATCTTCTATATCTGGTGGTAGCGTCAGGGATGCAGTAACACCTTCTTCCTCCAGTTTCCCTGGTGTAAGGCGAGGCACGCAGCAACGCAAGGGTCTCTCACGGGCTAGGGCTCTACTGCTGATCATACTGCCCTTACTCATAGTTGGAGGAAGCATTGGAACCTTTTTCTATATCACGGAAACCAATCAGATAGCAACGTCTAATGCCAACGCTACCGCTACTGCTCAGGCTATGGCTACTGCCGCGGCCAACGCGACAGCAACCGCTTCATTTATTGCGGCTAACCCCAACCCCTATCCTCCGGGGAGCGGGACACTGGCCCTCTATGACCGCTTGCATGATGAGAGCAGCGGCAGCGGGTGGGAGAAAGGGACAAATATCTGTGCCTTCATCGCCGGCGTCTACCATGTAATCGCCACAAATACGCGTAATCTCGAACATTGCTTCGCCCAGGCTACTAATTTCAGTAACTTCGCCTATGAGGTACAGATGACGATTACCATGGGCGATGTTGGCGGGATGATCTTTCGCGCCGACAGTGCGAACAATGCATACTACGTATTCTATGTCGCCCAAAATGGGTACTACAGCCTCTTCGCCTGTGGGCAGACGTGTAAGCCGTTAGTAAGAAAATTCAGCTCTTCAATCATTCAGGGGCTGAACAAGACCAACCTCCTGGCGGTGGTGGCAATGGGGACCACTATCACACTCTACGCGAATCATCAACAACTCGCCAGCGTGACCGATAACACCTACAACCTTGGTCAGATAGGCCTCGTAGCCAGTCCATATGATCGCACTAGTGATCCAACAGATGTAGTGTACAGCAATGCAAAGGTATGGATACTGTAGCTACGCACCGGGATCTCCTGTTGGCCCTGGATGTGGTGCCCGTGTCCACATACCAGTTCGCCACCAGGTAAAGCAGTAGTCGTAACGAGCTTGCCTCGCAGGAGATTCAGGAGTGGGAGAACTTGAAAAGCAGCGCTGCTTCACTGGGGATCGTAAAGGTAACGTGGCCGTTGCTTAATGCCGCGTTGGTCACTAACTCATCCATGTGAAATGCGTCGAACTGCCACGTTGCGGCCCTGCTGGGGCCTATCAGTAAGGCAGAAAGATCGGCATCTACATTGTATGAGTTGATTTTATCCTGGTTTGAGACAAGCAGGTAGATATTACCCTCCTCGTCTTTGGTTGTGATAGCCATCAGGTTTGAGTTGCCAGTAGTACTGCGATAGGTGGGGCGACAGCCCTGAAGGGCACGGATGCCAAGCCGGAATGCATAGTAACTAACGGTTCGTTTCCCATTTCCCGCCACCAGGCCTTGGAGGGGCCCCTGGCTCTGGGTATCCCAGTCGTACAACGCAAATATATTGCTCCCATATACATAGTCATTACCGGGTCGCGAGACGCGAATCAGGTTGTCAATCAGGTTGATTGCGAAGGAGACCTGGTCGTATCCTCCAGTATAGGTTCCCCATTCGCTTAGCCAGAGCGGGTAGTTAGGATGGCCGGTGGTATTCATCCAGATATGCCTCTGCTCCACGGAGCTGCTAATATCCCGATCATAGCTATGGAAATCCACCGTATCGAAAAAGCTGGGAACATGCTTGAGTACCTCAGAGACCCAGTTGCCTGCGGGAGCCACTGGTGCGTAGAGGTGGTAAGTCCGACCAGGCAAGTACGTCTTGTAGACGTAATCAACGGCATCGTGGGCGTACTGGACAAGCCGGTAGTAGTCGGACAGCGTGCCCGCCCAGCCTTGGGCAGGCACGTCAGGCTCATTATGAATTTCGTAGTCATCCACGTGATAGTTGTTGCGCACGTTTAGCCAGTACGCGGTGGCGAAGACATGCTCCCACCACTCGTTCCAGTCTGCCGCCGTTTTGGGGGGGTTGAGACGTTGTGCCCACACTGGTCTATGAGTGGGGTCCTGGTTGCGCAGGGTCAAAATAGGTCGGATATGGGCCTGTTGCAATTGGCTGAAGATCGTTCGGGCGTTACCCTGCCATGCAGCCGAAACCGGAGAAACGTCCCACCAGTAGTCAGAGCCACCCGGCGGGTTGGTCATCACCCTGTCCCACCACGACCAGTTGATCGCATTGGGATTGCTCTTGATCGCTGCGATAGATGGAGAGCCGTAGACACCATCATCGTCCAGCCATTCCCAACGCGACATACCTCCATAGATGCGGTAGGTGTTGATTCCCAGGTCCCGCATGTCGGCGATGTTAAAGCGGGTATTGCCTTCTACCGCACCTATATAACAGGTGCTTACTCCCCACTGTTTGCCCAAGATACTAATGCTAACTGGCTGGACACTTCCACATGAAAATGAGATCATGGCAAGGTAAACACTGAGAAGTATATTGAAGCTCGTCCTAAGGCGTGAGATTTGCTTCCAGGTAGGCAGTGCCATGCAGTACATCTCCTTGGTGGTAAACACAATCCCTCTTCTATCAAAAAGCGTGGCTAATTCATGCAAATTTAATGAGAAGTGCACTATCGGCAGGAATAGTGAACAGTATATGGCCGTCCTTCAGGGTAGGGTGACCAACGATCGTGTCCATGTGTCCTGCATCAAACTGCCACATTGTGCCAGAACCGGTGGCGATTAAAGAGGAAAGGTCGGCGTCTACAGTAGACGAGGAGGAACTGCCCTGGTTCGTGACGAGCAGATAAATATTGCCTGCTGCGTCCCTGGTGGTGATAGCCAGCAAGGCGCTCGTACTCGTTGTGCTCTGATAAGTAGGACGACAACCTTGAAGCGCACGAATACCCATGCGCATTGCATAGTAGTCAGGCCTTCGTACGCCGGTATAACTTATCAGCCCAAGAGCTGCTTTGCCCCAATCATAGAGTGAGAAGATCTGACTGCCATACACATAATCATTACCTGGGCGCGAACCGTACATAAGATTGTTAATCAGGCTAATGCCGAATGGAACCGAATTGTATTTGTTAGTTGTGTAGGTTCCCCACTCGGTCAGCCAGATCGGGTAATCGGAGTGGCCAGCTTCGTTCATCCAGGCATGGACTTGCTCTACGGAATTGTTAATGCTTGTATCATAGGAGTGGAAGGCCATACTATTGAAGTAGCTCGGAATGTCGTAGATCACATCTTTAGGCCATGTAGCGCCTGATTTCCCTGGGGATGACGCGGGAGCATACACATAGTACGCGCGCCCCGGCAAATACTTGTGGTACACGTAACTGATAGCGTCGTAGGTGTATTGAGCGAACGTGAAGTATTGGCCCTCGCTCCCTTTCCACCCCTGCTGGCTGATGTTTGGCTCATTGGAAATCTCGAAGTCGTTGACGTCATAGTCGTTGCGTACATTCAGCCAGTAAACGGTGGCAAAAACATGCTCCCACCATTCATTCCAGTCCGCAGCGGTCGTCGGAGGATTGTTGACCCATTTCGGCTCCCCCTGATCATCTTGATTCCGTAAGGAGATGATGACCCGTATGTGAGCAGCCTTTAATGCGCTGAAAAGTGTGCGGGCATTCCCGTTCCATCGCGGAATGGCTGGACTCCACGAGTAATCGCTCCCCAGGGGAGGGTTGGTCATGACGTTATCCCACCACTTCCAATTGATCACGTTGGGGTCAGCCTTGATCTGATTGATCGTTGGAACCCCATAAGTGCCGCTATCGTCCTGAGCTTCCCAACGCGACATGCCGCCATAGAGATGATAGGTATTTATGCCCAGGTCCTGCAAATCGGCGATATTGAAACGACTGCTTCCTTCTACTGCACCGAGATAACATGTGCTCACACCCCATTGCGTACCAGCAACGCTAAGAGTGGCGGTTGCTCTTATGGCGGGCGTGGGAGTGGTGGGAGAAGGCGTCGCTTGTAAACTCACCGGCTTGCTATTTGTCAGCAACCTGCTATTTATAAGAATTGCCAGGAGTGCTAACACGATCAGTACACCGATCATTACCTTAAGCAGTCTAGAAGAACTCATTTTGTCATTCCTCCACAAACAAGGAGACGTTGGACCGTTCCACACGGGTAGTATAGCAGAGCAGTTCACAATAAACAATGGCGCGTAACTGCTCCCTGGTAGGCCAGGCCTCCGGGGCGTAGTCGCCCCGGCTATTTACTTTGTAAGCAGCAGCGCAGCGTAGATATCGCCGACTGCCAGGCTTACCGTCCAGAAAAATGCCGTGAGTATACCGGTGAGCAGCAGTAAAGGTTTTATACGCAGTCGTAGACAATGTATGATATGAATGCCTCCTTCCAGCATATCAGTGATATCTTTGATAAGAGCAGTAATAAAGGGGAGAAGGAGGACGACAGCACCCTGCAGGGCAAAGAGCAGGTAGCCCTGGGAGTCGCTCTGGCCAACGGTAGCTAGATAGAACCAACAGGCGCCAAGCGATAGGCCTATCAGGAAAAAATAAGGATAATGTGGTGCTAGTGAAAATGGCCTCTTTATTCCTTGCTGCAGCCCTTTTACCGTGATCATATATGGTTTTTGCACACCCAGGATGACCTGGATAAAGGCACCGAACACAATCAGCCAGCGGGCAATGTGCAACAGAATGCCGCGCCAGCTCAAATCCACATTTTGGGGAAAGTGCCAGGGGTGGCTCCATAGCCAGATGATAAATCCCATGACGCTTATTGGCAGGCAATGGAGGAGGAATTGCCAGTAACTTACGCGTGCTATCGGCGTGTTGGTAAAGAGTGTGATGAGCGGTAATGTGAACAGCATGAGCATAGTCATGGACCAGAATGTGTACCACGTCTGCACAAACAGGAACTGAACTGTCTGGCGTGGGGTGTAATTCTTGATACGTTTTGGGGTGAAAGTGAAAAGGACCTGGATCATCGAGAACGCCCATGCAAATTGTTGCGCTACATAGGTCTCAAAGTTCTCAGGTCCGTCGCCGACAGCAATCACTTCAGGTAGGAAGACCCCTTCGTATCCCTGTGCTGCTAAAAATACCGTATCAAGATGGTCCTCAGCGCGTGTCGGCTGAAACCCACCGATTCCGCGTATAGCTGCCATGTCATAGGTACAATGGCTCCCGATAATGAAAGGCGTGCGACAGAATCCGAAAAAGCCCATTTGTAGTGGGCCCTGGAGCACTGACTCCTGCTCGGCAGAGCCTCGAGCGGTCCACTCACCCAGGTTTCCATACACACTTGGAGCTTGGACCCACTTCACCTTTGGATCCAGAAAGAAGCCGAGCACTCTCTCAAGGTAGGAGGGGATAGGGATATGATCGATGTCTAACTGGGTAAAGTGGCTATACTGATGGCCATAGGCATCAATCCAACTATTCACATTACCCGCTTTCGTTTTGGCTTTGAAGGGGGGGTGTGACTGGTTCCAGGCATCTACCTGTTCTTGACCCCAGGTGGCAACATCGTGGCGCGAAAAATAGAAGATACCAATGGACGTGGCGAATGCTTCAATTTCTGGAGAATGCACTTTGTCCACCAAAATCCAGCTTTCATGAGGGTAGCTGATGTTTTTCATAGCCAGCATCTGCCGTTTCACGATCTCCAAACTTTCCGAGCCAGGAACGGTCAGGCTGATAACGGCTACTCTCTTGAGGATACCCGCTCGTTCAGCCAGATTTGCGTCAGTCCACCTGGGACGGCGCATCCAACCCACAAAAAAGGTGTAAAATGAAGGGAGCAAGGTCCCTTCATAGAAGAAAGCAAGAGACAGGAGAGTGAACAGCGCTGGATTACCAACATTTCCTGCCTGGAGCCACCAGTACCAGAAATAGAGGTTCACCAAAACCCACAGAAGTACTAGCACCACATACTGCTTCTGCTGTTTAGCAGTCATAGCTTGAAGTTGTTCGACGCGATAGGTGTGAATGTCTTCTGTAGGTTCTGCTTCAACGGGTGGGGATGGTAGCGATGGCAGTACTTGCGTCTTCCGTTCGGTACGTATTAGAGGGGGTGGGGTGGACGGAACAACTGGAAGCGGCGTCGTAGGCGGTGCAGCCAGCGACAGGGGAGGGGGCTCGGCGATGGATAGTTGGTCGGAAACCTGTTGGGATTCCGGCAGTGGGAGCAATTGCGCCTTCTGCTCTTCTTCTCTAGACGCTGCGGATTCAAGCATAGAGCATTCTCACTTTCTAAAATAAAGCGATGTGTTTGAGTACAATCGTGCTTGATAGCTTGCTTCTTTGCCAGTAGGAAATGGGTGGAGATATGGTTGAGGATATGGTAGTGTAGTCGAGATCTATTCACCTCCTTGTATGAATCTCACCTCAGGTTTTTTTCACCGCTTCTTGCTGGTGGATTTTATTGAAGTCAATTACCGAATCGGCCTGAGAACTGGTAACAATGACCAGAGCCGCTACCAACTTCTTATAGGATTATGCATGAGCCAGGGGCCTTCTTTCGTGTCCAATCCACGTCACCAAACCGGTCCGAGAACCAACTTATATGTCAAACCGCGTTAAGACATCACGCCGCCGCCATCGATGTTGATGGCCTGCCCGGTGATGCCCCTGCTGCTATCCTGCGCCAGGAAAACGGCAATAGATGCCACTTCTTCCGGCTCGATCAGGCGATGCTGCGGGCTGGACTTTGCCAGCGTTTCGCGCGCCTGCGCCTCGCTCATGCCGGTACGAGCCGAGATATTGGCGACGCTGCCATCGGTCATGGGCGTATCCACGTAACCGGGGCAGATAGCGTTGACCGTGATGTTATATGGCAACAGTTCTACGGCCAGGGCGCGCGTCAGACCCAGCACGCCGTGCTTGGCGGCGGTATAGGCTGCAATATACCCGCCACCAACGCGAGAGGCGATAGAGGCAATGGTAATGATACGGCCAGAGCGTTGTTCGACCAGCTTTGGCGCGAAGGCTTTGGACACGTAGTAAACGCTGGTCAAATTGACAGCTAGCATACGATGCCAGAGTTCGTCTGGATGGGTGAGGAATTTATGGCTGCCAGCATTGCCAGCGTTATTGACGAGTATATCGACTCCACCCAGACCCTCAAGCAGTGTTGATGCCATGTGCTTTACCTGCCCGGCATCCGTGACATCGCAGGAAACCGCCAGACTGCGACGACCCAGCGCCGAAATTTCACCGACAAGTGCATCGAGTTCCGAACCGGTACGAGCCGTAACCGCGACATCCGCGCCAGCATTGGCGAGCGCGAGCGCGATGCTGCGCCCGATCCCATGACCCGCGCCGGTGACGACGGCGCGCTTTCCCGAAAGAACGAGAGTTTGATCGCCTGCCATAAAGTGTGACCTCCAACAAATAGCCTTGTGCGGTTGTTTTTTTTATGCGTCCAGGGGTTCGACGATGCACAGGTCGGCGCGACCCGCGGCGATGACGGTATTCACCTCGTCACTGGTGGTCAGATAGCCCCCGACGATGGTCGGCATACCGGCTTCGTTGCGGATACGGTCGCTATAGGCGGTATCACATCCGCGCTCCTTCAACGCCCTGGCGACGATGACCGCATCCTCGGTGGTCATCCCACCTTCAATGCAATCGCTGGCGTTGAGCGCGACCGACAACGGTTTGTCGGCAGGCCAGATCGCACGCACAGCATCAAATATGTCCAGAGGGTAACGCATACGCTGCTCCAGGGTCCCTCCATATTCATCGTCGCGCCGGTTGGTGAGGGGCGAGAGAAAACTCGCCAGGAGATAGCCATGCGCCATATTGAGTTGCAATAGATCGAAGTCTGCGTCCAATGCCCACCTGGCGCTGCGCGCAAATTCCTGGCAAACTCGCTCCATGTCCTGGCGCACCATCTCTTTTGGAACCTGGCTGCTTCTCCCATAGGGGATAGCTGAAGCCGACAGTAACGGCCAGTTATACTGGCGCAATGGCCTGTCCAGCCCCTCAGCGCGAGGCCGCGTCGAAGCCCGCCTGCCGGCATGGTTTAACTCTATAGCTATTTTCTGTCGCGTCAGGCTATGTATACCCTCGACAAGTTCCGCCCATCTTTCAACTTGCAGCTTTGTATACACGCCTGCGCAGCGTGGCGTAATGCGTCCCTCTGCTGAAACGGCGACGGGTCCAACCAGCACCAGGCCAGCGCCACTGTAAGTATCTTTGAGAAGCCGGGCATACCCGGCATTCTCCAAAATACCGTGATCTGGCAGGTCTGGGTGTTCTCTGTCCGGCGGACCTGAGGGTGTACCCTCAACTGTGTGGCCAAGTACGAAACGGTTGGGTATGATGAGTGAACGCAGTTGTAGCGGGTTAAACATAGGTGCCGGAGAAAACAGGCGCTGTGGTTGTTGCTCGGATGGGAGTACGCTCTCGCCGGCCGGTTTTGTTTGCTGCGCGTGCCAGCGATCTACCGCTTCGCCAAAGCGCACGTCGCGGAAGCGCAGATCATCATAGGTAATGCGCCCGCTGCGCGTGAGCAATTGAAAGGCGAATTGTACCGGTTCGAGACCGAGATAACGTTTGAGGGTCTCAAAATAGGTCTGACTTTCGGAGGCTGCCCGCTGGAAGACCTCGACGACAGGCTTACGCTCCAGTTCGTAGGCGTTGAGCGTGCTTTCCAGGTCAGTGTGTTGTTCGAGCGCGCGAAGGCCCTGGGCGGTCCGCCGCCATGGACGTAGCCATCAGCGTAACGCGCCATACGTGCATAACCCCGGTCGCTTAACCCGCCAATCAACAGGTCAGGGCCGCGCTGCCGTGCAGTTTTCGGGCCAATCGTGCTGTCCTCCCACAGCGAACGCAGCGCGATCAGCTGTTCGGTGAGACGCTTGCCCCTGCTGCGATAGTCGATACCTGCTACTTCGTAATCTTCGTGACGCGCGCCGATGGCCAGCCCCAATACTAACCTGCCCTGCGAGAGCGCATCGACCGTCGCAGCAGCTTTCGCCAGTAGAGCATCGTTGCGCAATGGCCCGATTACAATAGTGGTCGCCAGTTTGACGCGCTGTGTAACGGCAGCGACTGCGGCCAGCGTGGTAAGCGGCTCGAAGCTATCATAGGCCAGCCGGTCGATTACGCCCAGGCTCGAAAAAGGCCCTTCATCCGCTCGCCTCGACCAATCCAAAATAAGCTGGCTATGTGCGCCAGCGATGCCCGAAGGCAATCCAACTCCAACTCGCATACGCGCAACCCCCTTGTTGCTAAATATCCATTTGAGAGGTTGCTTTCAGTATGACATAAAGCGCACGGGGTCTCAAGGGTAAAAGTCCACTGCCGGGGGCGAACGCGCGTTCACCCCCGGCAGTGGACTCCCTTTCATGGTTTGTCCTCCTTTTTCGAACGGGCTGTCTCTGCACCTTTACGAGACCCCCGCTGCCGCTGTCATCACGTGTGGTAATCTGGTCGCCCTCGTGAACCGCCTGTCTCGCGTCTCTGCCCGCGGTGTAAGCGAGGCATCATCGATGATGGCCTCTCCACTCTCCTCCAGGTAGAGGCGCTGAAACAGCTTTCTGGCTCTTACAAGCCTCTGGCGTACGGCGTCCTCACGTAAATGCAGCAGCCTGGCGATCTCGCGTGCGGATAGCCCTCCAACGACAGATAGGAGCAAACACAGGCGGAAAGCAACCGGGAGTTGTGCCAGCGTGTGCCGAATGGCATCGCGTTCAGCAACAATCTCAGCAGGGTCTGCGGCTGCACCCTCCATGCCATACCCGGCAGGTTGCACCGGAGCAGGGCGCTCGCCCACCAGTTCACCCTGGTTCTCCTCCTGTCGCTCTTCGTGCAGGGAAGAGAATGGCACAAAGCGCACGAGGTTGCGCCGCCGGCGATGCATCCGCACCGTGTTGACAGCGATCTGTAAAAGCCAGGCTTTGGCGTGAAAGTATGCGCCGCTCGCCTGCCGCGCAACCTCGATGGCTCGCAGTGCCTGTAGAAAGGTGTCCTGGGTAAGGTCCTGGCTCTTCTGGTAATCACCGGTGAGTCCATAGATCACTCGAAACACCAGCTTTCCATAGTTGTGAATGAGCGCCTCGACCGCCTGGGCCGCAGGTATAGTGTCGCTACCCATCTATCTTGTTTTGCCTCCGTTGGGCGTTCTGTATGGAGACCCGCCGCTATTAATGGAGATGCATGGCCGGGGAAATCGTGACAATACTGGGAATGCAAACTGCATACTGGCAAACGAATTTTTTGCTGTAGAGGTGTTACACTTCTCTTCTGAACATACCTGAAAAAAGCGTAATTAGCAAGTCAACAATGGGAATAAGACGAGCTGATTTTGGCCGGTCGGGAACTAATCGCCTCGGCTTGCGCAAGGGAGCCTGCTGTGGTATACTTTTCGTGGAAGCAAGTGCTAATACACCTTTTAACAAGGTAATCATCGCAACACCTAGTGGGTCAACTGGCAATTGAGGTGCCACAAGCCAGAGCCGCTCCCGAACCACCCAGGCAACGGAGTTGGAGTTGGGTACGCTTTATTCTGCCTGATCAATGAGGAGCCAGGTGCGTGTTGTCGGTTGGTACTTCCATCCATGTGCCTGCAAGACCAGACGGATCGTTTTTGGGCAGATAGCTACAAATCCTTTGGCATGCAAGGACCTTTGCAAAAGGGGAAGTGACCAGACAGTGCATTGATCGACCTCCCAAGTGGGACGACGCTGTATTTCTTGAAGGATCTGTTCGTGGTCCTGACTGCTATAAGTCGGCTTGCGGCCACGACCGGGAGCAATCGAGAGGGCTTGCACCCCACGATGATGAAAGCGTTCGACCAATGGTGAGACCCCATCCCCGCTCATGCCTACCTGCCTCCCAGCTTCTGCAAACGCGCATCCATCCGCAACAGCTAAGAGCGCCTTTGCTTTTTTTACCGTTCTCACCCGTTCACCGATGGATGTGGCTTTTTGGGAAAGCTCTTCACGCTCGTGTGGTGTAAGCTGGCGCAATGGTCTTTTTTGCGCAAACCCCATGGTGACTTGGCTCCTTGCCGTTCCTGTTTCTTTGAGTGTATCATCTCTTTCCCTTTGAGAGCAATACGCTTGAAAGACAAGAGAAAGAGGTGATAGATTCAAAGCGTGGAGGGAACCAGGCATGAGTAAAATGCAAAAAGATCCATTACGTAAATTGACGAGAGCAAGAAGAGCAAGTCTTACAAAAGCTAGCAAAATCCACGAGTGAGCGCATGGATGTCGTCAAACGAGCGAATGCGTTGTTATCTGTCAGAGCAGGAACATCCTATACCAAGGCCGCGATAGTCGCAGGAGACACAAGC
>WNGQ01004671.1_pt1 | contig 13546 bp, 12 predicted proteins | sample 5407661 | NCBI WGS metagenome assembly WNGQ01 (sample SAMN13153382, study PRJNA577476) | soil metagenome | isolation source: 60 cm soil or saprolite under Garry oak tree replicate 2 | place: USA:California | collected 2016-06-15
ATCCCGCCTGCGGCGCTCGCCTGGAGTCAGTTACCGGATATGACCACTGCGTCATCGTGTTCTGCTCGGAGGGTTACACCTCCAGCCTGGCCGCTGCGTCGCTGCAGGATCTCGGGCTCAGCCGCGCCACCGACATCGCTGGCGGATTTCGGGCTTGGGCCCGGTGCGGGCTGCCGACGCTGCCGCCCGCGTCAGGCGGGCAGATCGGCCAGCCTGGCCAGTGAGGCGCGGTGCCAGCCGGGAGTACCGAACGCAATGGACGCGCTCTTGGCCCGCTTCAGGTAGAGGTGCGCCGGATGTTCCCAGGTGAAGCCGATGCCGCCGTGCATCTGGACGCACTCTTCCGCCGCCTTGACCGCGACATCGCAGCAGCAGGCCTTGGCCAGCGCCACCGCGACCGGGGTATCCGCGTCACCGCCAGCCAGGCAAGCCGCGGCGTACCTCGCTGCCGCGCGCGCCTGGACGATCGCCACCCACAGGTCGGCGAGCCGGTGCTTGAGGCCCTGGAACGAGCCGACCGGCCGGGCGAACTGGTGCCGCTCCTTCACGTAGCTGACCGTCAGCTCGAGGCACCGCTCCGCCAAACCGAGCTGCTGCGCCGCGAGCATCGCCGCGCCGGCGGTCAAGGCCGCGGACACCGCCCGCTCCGCCGTGTCACCTGAGGCGATGCACCGGGCCGGGACATCACGCAACGACAGGTCACACAGCTGCCTGGTCATATCGAGCGACACCACGGGAGCCCGCGTGACTCCGGCCGCGGCAGCGTCTACGGCGTAGAGCGCGTAGGGGACGCCATCCGCGGGCACCAGCAGAACGTCGGCAGGCAGCGCATCGGCCACACCCGCCACGGTCCCGCTCAGCCGGGCCGCGCCGTCCGCCTGGCCGCCTTGCTGCGCGCCGGACAGGCGCACCGTGCGCGGCACTCCGATGCCCGGCCGGGCGGCGAACGGCACGGCCAGCGCGGCGGTCGGGCCCCCCGCGGCCAGCTTGGCGAGCAGCTCATCGTCGCCGGCCGCGAGCAGGGCGGCGGTCGCCACGACGGCGCTGCCCAGATAGGGAACAGGCGCGGCGAAGCGGCCGGTCTCCTCGGCCGCGACAGCCGCCTCGCGGTAGGACGCCCCGGCTCCGCCGTGGTCCTCGGGTACGAGCAACCCCGCGCAGCCGACTTCGGCGGCGAGTGCGCGCCAGAGCCCAGTGTCATACGGTTCGCTGCTCTCCGTCCTGGCCAGCACCGCACGCCAGTCGCAGCGATCTTCGAGCAGTGCCCGCAGCGACGCCCGCAGGTGCTCCTCGACGTCGCTGTACAGCAGGTCCGGCACGGGCGCCGCGGAAGGCCCATCGGGGTGGTTCACCGTGGCAGATCCTTCCAGGGCACATCCTTGTCCACCCGGGGCTCCGTCGGCAGCCCGAGTACCCGCTCGGCGACGATGTTCCGCAGGATCTCCGAGGTGCCGCCCTCGATCGAGTTACCCCGCGCTCGCAGGTACCTGTACCCGGCGCCGCGGCCGTAGAAGTTGGACGCCTCCGGCCGTGTCATGCTCCAGTCGTCGTATCGCAGCCCGTCAGCCCCCGCAAACTCGACCTCGAATCCGGATATGTCCTGGTTCAGCCGCGCGAACACCAGCTTGGCCGCCGATCCCTCGGGGCCAGGCTGCCCGGCAGCGAGTTGCTGGCGCAGCCGCTGCGAAGCGATCCTGGCCACCTCCTCGTCCGCCCACAGCCGCAGCAGGCGGTCGTGCAGCGCGGCGGTGCGCAGCTCAGGATGCTCCCGCCAGGCCCGGGCCGCGGAAGCGATCATCCCGCCCTCCCTCGGCAGCGACGTGCCGCCGATCGCAACCCGCTCGTTCATCAGCGTCGCCTGAGCCACCCGCCACCCGTCGCCGACCGCGCCGAGCCGGTCCGCATCGGGGATCCGCACGTCGCTGAGGAACACCTCGTTGAACTCGGCCTCACCGGTGAGCTGCCGTAGCGGCCGGACCTCGACCCCGGGCACGGTCATATCGCAGGCGAAGTAGGTGAGCCCGCGGTGCTTGGGCACATCCGGATCGGTGCGGGTCACGAGAATGGCCCAGCGGGCCATGTGCGCGGTCGATGTCCAGACCTTCTGCCCCGTCACCAGCCATGCGTCCCCGGCGCGGACAGCGCGGGTGCTGAGCCCGGCGAGATCGGATCCGGCGCCGGGCTCGCTGAACAGCTGACACCAGATCTCCTCGCCCGTCCAGAGCGGCCGAAGCCAGCGCAGGCGCTGCTCATCGGTGCCGAACGCGAGAATGGTGGGCGCCGCCATGCCGAGCCCGATGCCGATTCGCTCGGGATGATTGCCAGGCGCGCCAGCCGCTGCGAACTCGGCGTCCACCGCCCCCTGCAGGGTGCGCGGCAACCCGAGCCCGCCCAGCCCGGGCGGATAGTGCACCCAGGCCAGCCCGGCGTCGAACCTGGCGCGCAGGAAGGCGGTGCGCGCCGTCGTGCGCGGATCGCACCGGGCGAGGAACTCCCGTACCCGGAGCCTGACATTGTCAGCCGCGGCGCCGCCCGCCATAACACCGTCGGCGGTACCACCGCCGGCCGTGGCATCGCCTGCCGTCACCACTGTCGCTGCCGCGTTCGCCGTGACATCGCGCCCTCCCGTCCGGCCTCAGCTCACCATGCCGGGGACCGGGCGGTCAGTGCAAGAGCGCGGCACCACCGCGCCAGCCCAGCGCCACCGCACGGGCCGACACCGCCGCGCCGACCGGCACCGGCCGGCACCGGACGCGCGGCAGCCCACGAGTTCTCGTGCTCAGGCGCTCTTGGCCGACGCGACCTTCTCACCCAACGGCTCGGTGTCGCCGGCGTCGGCGTCCGCCCTTTCCGCAGCGGCCGCGGCAAGGGCGGCATCCCTGGTACCCACCACAGCCAGCCGGCCGAGGGCGACGCCCGCGACGAACACGATCACGACACCCAGGCCGGTGAAGAAGCCGATCTCCTCCACCGCTCGCATCAGCGTTCCGCCCACCGGCACGCCGACCCGCGGGAACCCGTTCAACAAGGTAGCGACAATCCTGCCGACGGCGAACCACGCCCCGCTAACCGCGGCGATCCAGGCGCCGAACAGGGCGAAGGCGCGGTTCGCGCTGGCGAACACGATCACGCCGCCGAGCACGGTCACGGCACCGGGCAAGATCTCCAGCCAGAACCTGCCCGTGGTGTAGGCCCAGGCACGGTCGGGCGTATACGCGTAGTGGAAATACGGGCCGACGAATGCGACGAGCGCGCCCCATGCTCCGAGCAGAACCAGCAGTACGCCGCTCAGGGCGCCGCGGCTCCGGGGAACCCGCAGCATCCCATTCATGATGACCACTCCTTTGGTATCGAGCTGTGACCTTCGTCAGGCATACCCACGCATTCGGGAAATACGCGCGTCGCGGTGAGCCGCTGCCGGTCGTCAGCGTTGCTGGACAGCCGCGGCCATGCGGTCGCAGATCTGTGTGAGAAGTGCCCCGGATGTCGCGAAGTTGAGCCGGGCGAAGCCCTCACCGCCACCTCCAAAGGAGGGTCCCGGGCTCAGCTTGATTTGGGCGCGATCGAGGAAGAAGGCGGCCGGGTCGCCGGGCAGCCCGAGGTCCCGGCAGTCCAGCCAGGCCAGGTACGTGGCATCGGGTGGCAGGTAGCCGACGCCGAGCGGCCTGAGCGCCTTCTCCAGGAGCCTGCGGTTGTCGTCCAGCCGTCGTCGCACGGCCGACAGCCACGGGTCGCCGTCCTGCCACGCGGCCAGGGTCGCGGTCACTCCAGGCACGCTCGCGGTGCCGAAGATGAGCGGCGGCATGGCCGCGAACGAGCGGCGCACCGCGGCCGATCCGACGTGGGCCACCGCGCACCTGATGCCCGCGAGGTTGAAGGCCTTGGTTGCGGATGTGAGCGTGACAGTGCGCCCGGCCGCGCCGGCGGAGATCGACGCGAATGGCGTATGGACGTTCGGCGGGTAGGTCAGATCCGCGTGCACCTCGTCGGCGATAACGACCAGGTCACGCGCCGCGGCGACCGTCGCGATCGCGTCAAGCTCGGACCTCGTGAACGAGCGGCCGGTCGGATTCTGTGGATTCACAAGAATCAACGCGCGCGCGTCAGTGGCCGCGACATCACGCGCGAGCCGTTCTGTATCAAATTCCCAGCCGTTCGCGGTGCGCTCGACCGGAATGGGAACCAGGCGGCGGTTCATCGCCGCGAGCGTCTCGAGGAACGGCGGATACGCGGGGACGTGCATCGCAACAGCGTCACCGGATTGCGTGCAGACATGCAGCACCGCCTGCAGCGCCTGGATGATGTCGCTGAAGTCGCGGACCTCCGCCGGGTCCGGCGACCAGCCGTAGCGCTGCGTCATGTGGCGGGCGAACGCTTCCTGCACGGGCACCGCGTCGTGCAGCCATTCGGGGTAGCCGAGGTCACCGAAGCCCGCGAGGTCGGTCAGCGCCCGCCTGACGACCGGAGGCGTAGGAAAATCCATGTCGGCGACCCATGCGGCCAGCACGCCAGGACCCGCCGACCGCCATTTGAGGCCGGTCTTGGCGTACAGCCACGGCAGGTCGACCTCGAGTTCGTCGTGGTCGTCAAGCCCCTCACGGTCGCCGGGCATGGGCACCCGCTCCTCCGGCTTCGGTTCCAGGCACTATGGGCTGCATACCAGGGCAGCCGCGATCGCACAACGGGCGTGCCGTCCTGCGTGCCGCACGACGGGCACGGCCGCTAGGCGCTAGGGCGTGTCCTAGAACGACATCCGCTCGATGGACAGGTACGTCCGTGCGGCCCAGGCCACGGGGTCCTGCGCGAAGTAGCGCTGAATCGCACGGTCGTTGAGTGCGTTGTCCACCGCCGCCATGATCATTGATTGGTCGAGGACCAGGTCACGGTGGCCAACCGCGCCTGTCACCGGGTTGACGGCGTCGAAGAAGCCGTCACTGCCGTAAACGCCGGGATACCGCGCGCGCAGCGCCTCGATGTTGGCCAAGGCCTGCTGCGGCGCCACATCCAGCGCGATGAAGGAGGCATGCGGGGTCACGACGTCCTCGGTCGCACAACCATGGCACTGTGACAAGCCCTCGTTCGGATGGCTGGCGTCCGCTCCGGTGCCGTAATAGGGGAACGCCAGGCCTTCGACCCCGAAGCCCCCGTATCCGCCGCTGTCATCAGCCGTGCTTGACGGGGACATGCCCCACACCGGGTCGTGCAGTTGCTGGGTGGCGTACTTGATCTGGACTTCGGCGGTGCGCACATCGGCGAGGCCGAAGCTCGCCCGCCCCCAGGACGTCTCGGGCACCACCTCGTCCGCCATCAGGCCCTCGAACATCCCTCCGGCGAATGTGGGGATGAAGGTCAGGCTGGAACCGGGGTAGGTGTAGTGCCCCTCCCAGACGCTGAACCGCTCGCCCGACTGCGGATCGGTATACGTCTGCCAGGAGCCTGCCATCGGCCACTGGCCCTGCCAGGAGAAGTCTGGGTCGGTGGCCTGGCAGTCGGGATACGGTGCCGGGGGCGGGAGTTCCCGCCAGCTGCGCCACCACACGTTCCCCGGCATCTGGCGCAGCCCCATGCCGATATAGGCAGAGATGCGCGGGTCGCTGTAGAACGCGCCGTTGTGGTAGTAGTGCGTCCAGTTGTCACCCTGGTCGGGCGGCAGGCCCGCGTAATACCCGCCGTACATCTGGCCGGTTGGCTGGTTGCCGGGGATAGCCGGGTTTGTGTTGCAGTGCGTCTGCGCGCGGCCGTCGTAGAAGATGCCGAAGTTCATCGGGGCGATCAGGCGGTTCACCAGCTGGCTCAGCTCGGGCAGAGCTTGCCGCACGACGATCAGGCCCGAGGCGTACCAGCCGTTGTCCACGTTGGAAACGAAGTAGCAGTTGTCGAATGTGGGCGTTGTTTCCGTGGCGCAGTCGATGTCGCCAGGGTTCCTTATGACGTCGCCGCTTGTCGTGTCGTACCACTGGTACAGGAACCCGTCGAACCGCCGCAGGTTCGCCACCTCGGCCAGCGTCGCCGAGACAAGCGCGCGTGCCTGCGGTCTGCCGATCAGGCCGAGGTCCTTCGCGGCCACCACAGCCCAGAGGTAGACCCCGATGTTCGCGGCCGAGGTGTATCTGCCATAGGCGGTCGGCGTGGCCGAGCCACCGGCGAAGGTGAGGTTGTCAAGCGGGAGATGCGTCACCGGGTCGGTGTCCGCGCTGTAGAACTTCCACGTGTCGCGCGCCACGCTCAGCAATGTCGCCCGCTGCGACCCGGACAGGCCGCGGTAACTGCCGACCGGCGCGGCCGTTGTCCCAGCTGCCGCCGACGCTGCCGCCCCCGCCCGCGCTGCCCCCGCCCGCGCCGCTGCCCCGGCCTGCGCTGTGGCCGCCTGCGCGGTGGCCGCCTGCGCGGTGGCCGCCTGCGCGGTGGCCGCCTGCGCGGTGGCAGGCAAGGCCATCGCGGCGATAGCCGCCATCGCCACGGGCCAGCGCCGTGTCCAGGGGGAGCGTAACGATCCGTCCATTCTCGTGTGCCGCATCACGACCTCCTGAGAGAGAGATAGCCGTGAATTGCTACGATACGAACCGTTCATCGGCCCGGCAACGCAGGGGTGAATGAGCCGAATGCCAGGACAGACCGGCGGTAACGATCCTCCTGCTGCCAGTCGGGCAGCGCCCGGTGCGATTCTGCACGAGTTCGACAGCACGAGACCCAGCATCGCCCGCGTCTACGACGCGCTGCTCGGCGGCAAGAACAACTTCGCCATTGACAGGGAAATGGCGCAAGAGATGATCACCAACATCCCCCGCGCACGAGACGCGGCGCTGTCGAACCGGGCTGCGCTGTCCCGCGCCGTGCGCTATCTGACGACCGTGGCCGGCGTCGACCAGTTCGTTGACCTCGGCAGCGGCTTACCGACGCAGGAGAACGTTCACCAGGTGGCGCAGCGTCACTCACCCAAGGCACGTGTCGTCTATGTGGACAACGACCGCGTTGTGCTGGCGCACGGCCGGGCCTTGCTCGCCGCCGACGACGTCACCACGGTGATAGGCGCCGACTTCCGCGAGCCTGAGAAGGTCCTGGCGGATCCCGACCTGGCCAGGCTCATCGACTTCGACAAGCCCGTCGGCGTCATGATGTGCGGGATCCTGCACCACATCCCGGACAGCGAGGACCCGCAGGGCATTGTGGCGCGGTACCGGGACATACTCCCCGCGGGCAGTTACCTCTTCATCACCCAGCTATGCGATGCCGGCACCGCGGCCAGCGCCGAGATCACCCGTATCGGCCGGGCACGATCGTTCCCCGCGGCGCTGCGCACCCTGGAGGAAATCCGGGAGTTCTTCACCGGGTGGACGCTGATCGACCCCGGTGTCGTATTCCTCCCGCTGTGGGAGCCGGGCAGCCCCGTGCCTGGTGAGGTCACCCTCGAGCCGCACGAGCAGCTACATGCTGGCGGTCTCGGCCGCAAGTAACCGCACCTCGTGCCGTGCCAGGATGGTCATGATCCGGGGGCCGCGCGCGATTTTGGTGAGACAAGCGTGGGAAGAGAGTGATCCGCCCGCCCGGCGCCCTCGCCCCGGCCGCATCTCCATGATCGTGGTGGATTTTATGTTCGATTAGTAAAAAATCCACCACGATCATGGAGAATCTCAACATATGAGCAAGATCAAACTCACATCGTGAGAAAACATCGACACGGCCTATTATTCGCCGCCCTGACGACCGCCGCCGCCTCTGAATGGGCCGCTGCTGCTGCACTGCCGGGTGCCGCGGTACTGCACGGCCCACGCGAGGTCTCCGGTCCTGCTCGCGGACGCGCTCACCAAAATTCGCGGTGTTCTAACGCGGGCGAGCGACAATGCTCGCCCGGGAGCCGGCCCCCGGAGCCCCCGCGAGGCAGCCAGCGGCCTGCTGGCGGCCGAACTGCCGTTGGACTTCCGACTCGGGACACTAGGGTCGGACTCATGGAAGAGCGCGTGCTTGGGCGGACAGGACGCAAGGTCAGCGTCATCGGGCTCGGCGCCTGGCAACTCGGCGCCGACTGGGGCGCGGTAACCGACGAGAGCGCGCACGCCACCCTGCTCTCGGCGGTGGATGCCGGCGTGACCTTCATCGACACCGCCGACGTGTACGGCGACGGGCGCAGCGAGCGCGCGATCGCGCGGCTGCTTGCCGGGCGGCCAGACGCGGGCCTGACGGTGGCGACGAAGATGGGCCGGCGGGCCCCTCTCGACCCCGGGGAGTACACCCTGGCGAACTTCCGTGCCTGGACCGACCGATCGCGCCGCAACCTGGGCGTCGACACGCTCGACCTAGTTCAGCTGCACTGCCCGCCGCCCGCCGTCTACTCCTCCAGCGCGGTGTACGACGCGCTCGACACGCTTGTCGCCGACGATGCGGTGGCCGCGTACGGTGTCAGCGTCGAAACCTGCCAGGAAGCGCTCACCGCGATCGCGCGGCCCGGCATAGCGACCGTGCAGATCATCTTCAACGCGTTCCGGCACAAGCCCCTGCAGGACGTCCTGCCGCAGGCGCAGCGCGCCGGGGTTGGCATCATCGCGCGGGTCCCGCTGGCCAGCGGCCTGCTCTCCGGCAGGTACGACGAGAAGACACAGTTCAGTGCGGACGACCACCGCAACTACAACCGGCATGGCGAGGCCTTCGACGTCGGCGAGACGTTCTCTGGCGTCGACTTCGCCACCGGGCTCGCCGCGGTCCGCCGACTTGCGCCCCTCGTCCCGGCCGGGGCGACGATGGCGCAGTTCGCCCTGCGCTGGATCATCGATCATCCCGCGGTAAGCGTCGTGATCCCCGGCGCGCGTAATCCCGCGCAGGCGCGGGCCAACGCGGCCGCTGCCGACCTGCCCCCGCTCACCGGTGAGACCCACGAAGCGATTGGCGCGATCTATGACGAGCTGATCCGGCCGCACGTGCACGACCGCTGGTGACGCCCGCCGAGTGACCAGACTAGCCGCGCGATTCGGCGGACAGCGCGCGGCAGGCGCCCGCGAAAGCCAGGCTTGAGCCCGCGCGGAGCGTGGCCGTCGCGATCCCCGCGTTCCGCGTAGACGTGGCCCATCTGATGGTCCCGTCGGGCGTGAAGACTTCGGTGAAGGAATTGTCCCTGTTCGCCACGGGCAGCGTGGCACCGCGCCAGACGCCGGCGAAGACGAAGACGAACCCGGCCGGCATCGAGCGCGGCGGGCTCGGCCGCAACGTGATTGACGTGCGCGCGCCATTGGTGCTCCACCACGTGCTCACCACCCCGTCGAGCGCGAACGAGTAGGTCTTCCCCTGCTGCGTGCACACCCTGGCGCTGCCTCGCAGGTTGGAGCATCCAGAGACGTCATCGCAACCGCCCGGGCCGTATCGGGCGATGTTCAGCCCGCCTTGCAGATGGGCGTAGAGCACGTAGTCGCCTCCGTTGGAGGCGTGCACGGTGCCGTATCCGTCCCACACCGTGGCGGGCGTGAACCGGCCTCCAATGTGGAAGACCCACGGCGGTGCCAGGACGTTCAGGACGGCGACGACGACCACGACCAGAAGCCCGAGCCTCAGGAGCGGCAGTAACCTCTTCGAGCGCGGGCGGCCGGGGCGGGACGAGCGGACCTGGCGGCTCGGCGGGGCCGGGGCCCGCGACGCGGTGGCGCTAGCGCTCTGCATCACGCAGCATCTGGTGCAGCACGCGCTCATCGTCGCGCGACAGGCCGGTAAGGAAACGCGCGAGCACGGCGGCGTGGTCACTTCCCTGCCGAAGCAGCGCGTGCATCGCCTGCGCGGTGTGCGTGGCCTCGTCCTGCGCCGGGCGGTACGCATTGCCCCGGCCGGAGGGGTGGCGGGTGACGACGCCTTTCTTGTACAACCTGTGCAAGATCGTCGTCACCGTGCTGTAGGCGAGGTCCGGGCCGAGCCCGGCGTGTACCTCGGCCGGGGCGAGCGGGCGCCCCGCCGCCCACAAGGCAGCTAAAACCTCGGCCTCAAGCTCACCGGCCGACCGTCTGCCATTGCGTGCCATCCCGTGCTCGGGTGCCATCATGTGCGCTCCTCCCACCACCCATAAGATTGCCAGAAGCCGCTGCCGCCCGGCATGAGGAGTAAGTAGCTCGTGCCTCCCGCGACAAGCTCGGGGTCAAGGTCGGCCTGATGCCGGTGCAGGCGTGGCTGCCGGCTAGGTGCCGGTGCTGCTACTGTCCGCATCGTGAGCCTGGATCCGGCGCGCACGCTCATCCTGGTGCGGCACGCCAAGTCAGCATGGCCGGACGTGCCCGACCACGAACGGCCGCTTGCGCCGCGCGGCCGCCGCCACGCCCCCCTCGTCGGAGCGTGGCTGCGTGCCGCGGGATACCGGCCCGATCTTGTGCTGTGTTCCACGGCGCGGCGCGCCCGCGAGACGTGGCAGCTGATGTCCACCGAACTTGGCCCGCCCGCGCAGGTCACGCTGGAGGACCGGGTCTATGGCGCCGATGTGGCCGACCTGCTTGAGCTGGTTCGCGAAACATCGCCCGGAGTGTGGACGCTGCTGCTGGTTGGCCACGACCCCGGCGTACAGGACCTGACCGCGACGCTCGCCAGCGACGAACCGCGTCGCTCGGGTAGCTCCGACGGCCCGGGTGACTCGGCTGGCTCGGGCGGCTCGGGCGGCTCGGGCGGGGACCCGCTGCAGCGGGTGTGGCGCAAGTTCCCCACCGGGGCGGCCGCGGTCCTCGCCGTCCCCGCGGCCTGGCCTGAGGTCGCCGTCGGCAGCGCCCATCTGACGAACTTCGTCGTCCCCCGCGACATCGAGCGCTGAGCGCCCAACGCGGCCCGGTGCGGGGCCAGCCGCGGGGGGCGCAGCGCTCACCCGCGGGGGGTGAGCCGCACACTAGAGCTTCATGGTCGCGGCCGGATCTCGGCCCGGTTGGCCGGAAATCGGCCGCGATCATGGAACTGTCGCGTGTCGCTCAGCGCGGCGATCAGCTCAGCCAGCGAGGTCAGGCTGTGCGCGCTGACGACCGCGTCGCAGTAGGGCCAGGCCGCGGCCATGCCGCCCACCTCCGGGCGGTAGCGCGGGCTCTGGGTGCGGGGATTGGCCCACACGATCCGATGCGCCAGTCTCGAGAGCCGGGCCATCTGGCTGCCGAGCAGCGCCGGATCACCCGTCTCCCACCCGTCGGAGATGATCAGCACCACGGCGCCCCGGGCCAGGCCGCGGCTGCCGTACACGTCATTGAACTCCTTGAGCGCCGCGCCGATGCGGGTGCCACCCGACCAGTCAGGCGCCGCCTGCCCGGCCCGCGCGAGTGCTATGGCCGGCTGGCGCGCGCCAAGCGCCGGTGTCAGCCGGGTGAGCCGCGTCGCGAACGTGAACACCTCGGCACGCGCCCCGCCGGTGGCGCAGTAAAGCAACTGCAGCATCGCGCGCGCGTACGCCTCCATGGAACCGGAGATGTCGCACAGCACCACCAGCCGCCGTGGCCGGGTGCGCCGCGCGTCACGCGCCAGCTTGAACGGCTCGCCACCCGTTCGCCGCGCCCGGCGCAGCGTGGTGCGCAGGTCGGTGCGGCGGCCGGCCGGGGTCCGGCGGTACCTGCGGGTCCGGCGGGGGGGCGTGGCCAGCGCGAGCTCGCTCATGAGCCGGGCCAGCAGAGCAAGCTCCTCAGGTGAGAGGTCCGCGAAGTCGCGGCTCGCGAGGCGCTCACTTGCGGTAGAAATCGTCGGCACGGGGGAAGGGCGCGGCGGCTGCTCCGGCCGTTCGTGGTCAGACGTCGAATTGACCTTAACGGCTGCCGCGGCCGTTCTGTTCTGGGCGGTGCGGGCAGCAGGCGGCGGTTCCTGGCTCGGATCGCTCTGCTGGTTTCGATTCTCGGCCGGATCGACCATGCCGCCGAACACCGCGGCGAAAACCCTGGCGTAGATCCCGGTCTGGTCCGGGTCGGACACCAGCGTGGCCAGGCCGCACCAGTAGAGCTCACGCAGGGTCGTGGGGCGCGTGACGACGACGGCGCGGGTGAACCGCTCGCAGCGGTCCGGCCCGACCGGCAGGCCCTCGGCGTGCAACGCAGCACCGAACCCGGCCGCGACGAGGGCCAGATCGGCGGTGGCGGCGCGCCCGCCAGACTCGGTCATGCTCCGTCGTGCTCGGTCGGCGCTCCGGCCACGACCGCGGCAAGCCCGGAACGCCGTACGATCTCGCCATCCTCGGCGTACTTCAGCACCGCGCTCATGGTCTGCTCGGCGCTGGCGGCGGTGAGCTCGTCGACGCCGATGACCTGCAATGCGGTGGCCCAGCTTATGGCCTCGGCGATTCCCGGCGGCTTGGTGAGGTCGAGGCTGCGCAGCCGGCGAACCGAGTCAGCGACCTGGCCGGCAAGGTGCCCGGCCGCGGCGGGGACCCGGCGGCGGATGATCTCGGCGACCCGCTGCGGGCCCGGGTAGCTGATCCAGTGATACAGGCACCGGCGCTTGAGCGCGTCGTGCAGATCGCGGGTCCGGTTGGAGGTCAGGACCGTCACCGGGGGCAGCGCGGCCTTGCGGGTGCCGAGCTCGGGTATCGTCACGGCCGACTCGGCCAGCAGCTCGAACAGGAACGCCTCGAACTCGTCATCGGCCCGGTCCACCTCGTCGATCAGCAGCACGGCCGGCCGTGGCCCCGGATGATCAAGGGCCGTCAGTAGCGGCCTGGCCAGCAGGTAGTCCTCGCTGAACAGGTCGGCGTCATGGAGGGTGCCGCCGGTCGCCTCGGCGAGCCTGATGCTGAGCAGCTGGCGGGGATAGTTCCATTCGTACAGCGCCTCGGCGGCCGCGATCCCCTCGTAGCACTGCAGCCGCACCAGCGGCGTGTCGATCACCGTCGCCAGCGCCTTGGCGGCCTCGGTCTTGCCGACTCCTGGCTCGCCTTCGAGCAGGATCGGCTGGCCCATGCGCACCGCCAGGAACAACGCGGTGGCCAGCCCGTCGTCGGCCAGGTACCCGGCGCGGCCCAGGCCGGCGGTCAGCGCGTGCACGTCGGGAATGCGCTCGGCGAGGTCGCTGGCGCGCTCGGCTGGTTGGCTCATGCGCCGAAACGCCCCGGGGCAGCGGCGAACGTGTCACGGCAGCCGGAGCTGCAGAAGTACCACGTGGTTCCGGCGTGCTCGTATTGCCGGCTGCCGGCCGCGGCCGCGACCATCATGCCGCAGACCGGATCGGCGGCCTGCGGAACCTCGGCCACCGCGGGTTGGGGCGCCGCAGCTTGGGCCGCCGCAGCTTGGGCCGCTGCCGTTTGGGCCGCTGCCGTTTGGGCCGCTGCCGTTTGGGGCGCCGCCGTCTGGGGGGCCGCCGCCTGCGCCGCGGCCGTGCCACCCGCCGGGCGGCCGGCGATGATCTCGGCGAGGATCGATATCGCGATCTCATTGGGCCCGCGCGCCGCGATGTCCAGCCCGGCCGGTGTATGCAGCCGTGCCCGCTGGACAGGCGTGAGGTCAAGGCTGGACACGACCGCGCTGCCGCGGCGGCGGCTGGCCACGAGGCCGACGTAGGGTACGCCAGCGCGCAGGGCCCCGGTCAGCACGCACTCCTCGTCGGCGCCGTGCGACGCCACCACGAC
>WNGQ01004674.1_pt1 | contig 13541 bp, 7 predicted proteins | sample 5407661 | NCBI WGS metagenome assembly WNGQ01 (sample SAMN13153382, study PRJNA577476) | soil metagenome | isolation source: 60 cm soil or saprolite under Garry oak tree replicate 2 | place: USA:California | collected 2016-06-15
CATCACCGGGATCGAGAACCAGCATTTTGGCACGTCGGTGGCCGACAGCTTCACCTATACGGTGACGGACGGCCACAGCGACACCGCGACCGGGACGGTGCACGTCACGGTGAATGTGCCAGCGGAGCCGGTGAGGGCGGTGAATCAGTCGTACTCTACGACGGAAGATTCGGTGCTTACAGTCACCAGCGTCAACGGGGTGTTGGTCGGTGATTCCCCCGGCTCGGACGATCCGTTCCACTTGTCAGAGGTGAACGGCAATTCGGCGAGCGTCGGGCAGCAGATTACCCTCGCTAGCGGCGCTCACCTGAAACTCAATGCTGATGGGAGCTTCACTTACGATCCGACCCCTTCCAGTGCTTTCGAGTCGATCCCCGAAGGGCAATCCGGGAACGACAGCTTCACCTACACGATATCAGACGGTCACGGCGACACCTCGACTGCGACGGTAAACATCGCGGTGGCCGGTGACTTGCCGCCCACGCCCATAAACCTTTCCGAAACGGCAATCAGTGACTTCAACTCCGGCTTCTTCTCTGGCGGCAACACCGGAAATCTTCAGGTCAAAGCGACGTTCCCGGCTCATACGGCGAACGAGCTGCAAACGATCGACATCAAGCTCGCTGCCGGATTTACCGCGACCGACTTGAGCGCCAGCGGCACGTCATGGACGGACACTCACACCGGCCAAACCTACCATTACAATTACACCTATAATTCGGCGACCGGAGAAATTGTGGTTACAGTTCCCGGCGGCGCGAGCGCGATCGATGACGTTGTAACGTTGAATTTCGATATCAAAGCGCCGACGACGCTCACCTCTGGCAATCTCGACTTTAAGGAAACGGTGACGACCGCGCCCGCCAACGATGCTCTCGACGGTTCAATACCGGTGGCCTCCGGAGGAGACCTGGTGACCGCGGTATTCGATACGGGTATCCCTCCGGCTCACCTGCTGAACACTACTTTCGTTACCAATACGAACAACAACCATCAGGAGATTGTTGTCAGTTTCGTCGACAAGGACAGTCCGCTCGATGCGGCTGCATTTGTCGTCGACACGAGCGCGCAGGGTCAGCAAGGAAACGTACAGCAAGATGCCGGCTTCAATATCAGCCAGACGGATCACTTCCTGGTTGCCGCAGATCAGCCTTTCCTGACCACCAAGGTCGGCATTACGAACTTCACGATCAACGGCATCACAATGCACGAGAGCAGCGGGAATATTCAGCTGATCGCTGACGATTCCCAAGGTGCCGCTCACGGCTTCAGCGCGGGTATCACGCTGAATGGGCCCACGTCCGTCACGGGCCACGATTCGATCGGTACAACGTCGAACAATGCTACGGTCAATGGCGGTGCTACTGATCCCGACTTCCTGTTCGGCGGCGGTAATACCGACACCCTGAACGGGACTACGGGCTCTGATTTCCTCGCGGCAACCAGCTCAGGAACGATCCTGAATGGCAACGGCGGGGTAGACGAGTTCGTCTACACATCGAGCAGTGGAAACCATTACAATGGCAGTACGCTCGCCGGCAGCTTTGATATTCTTCGCGTCGACGATGGCGCCATCTATAACACCCACCTTGAGGATACCCTGGCGTCGCTAGGACCGACCTCTGCTGCCAACGCCGAAACGGTCGGGGCCGGTACGCTTCATCTCTACGTAGAAGATCTGTCCGCAGCTAACCTCAGCAACATGAATGAGATCCTGTTGACCCAGGAAGCCGCGGTTGTGGGTTTCAACTCTGCCCACTATGGCACCGAGCTCGTCGGACTGAGCGTCAGCAAGATCACCAGTGCCACTGACGCCAGCACCACTGTGAACGATTTCAATAATGGCTTTGGTCATGCTCCCACGACCGAAACGTGGAATCACGCGATGTTCGTGTCGGGTGGCGCAGGCGACGATGTCCAGTTGTCGGGCTGGACGGATACGCATACAACGATGACGACCTCCAGTGGGTCGACATACGAGCACTACATACCAACCGGCAGTACGCTCGCGACTGCCACTGCTAACCTGTTCATCGACAACGTACTCCAGGTGAACCAAGGAACGCATTAAGACGTTCCCCGAGCGGCTCGCTGCAATCGTCGGCCCATACCCGATTCCAGGCAAGCGGCATTCGCCTGATCTGACCGGGTTTGGCAGATGAGCCGCCATAGCCCGGATGTCGCCGCCGGGGCTTTACAGCAGCAACGGCAGTGAACCCAGGCCCGCAGAGTGGTCGCCAGATTCGTCTAGCCCATGCCATTCAGGATTGCTGTTCGCGGCCGGAATGGCTTGATCCTCACCATCCAGCACGGGACCCTTCGCATAGGGCGCCGCGAACAGATGCACGCCATCGTGGTCGATCGCGAACAGCGGCGTGAAGCTCGTGGCGTCGGAGTCCTCGATCAACCCGGAGTTTCGGTTATCCAGGATCAGCCAGCGATCGTCGATACGCGCGGCCAACACGGCGGGATCCTGGCGAACGGCGCGATCGCGGACCAGGAGCAGCCGCAACTGATCACGCGGGAAGCCAGCCTCCCGCAGCGCCACGTATTTGGCAATCGCATAGTCCTCGCAGTCGCCCTTGGCGGTAGCGAAGGTTGCAAGCGGTGCGCTCCAGCGATCGACTTCACCGTGCTGGGACAAATCGCTGACATAGCGGATCGCCATGTTGACGGCGCGATTGGCCTCCTCCAGCCGGGCGCGACCGGCCCTCGACGTGACGGCGTTTATCAATCGGAGAAATTGCGCCGCGTAAGACGGGCAATCCTCCGCGCTGCTGCGGCATCGATCGAGAATCGTCTGTTCCTTCGCCATGTCGGCTTCGACGCCCCGCCACTTGCGCCACAGCGTTCCCTCGGGCGCGCGGAACGTGAACAGCCCGAACGGTTCCTCGCCCCGCGCCGGTGCGGCAGCCTTCGGCAGCGACCGAGCATCGGTCTCGATACCGGAAGGTTGGATCGAAGCCAGGCGAATGGCATTGGGTCCGGCGCCGCGCAGACGATCCAGTTTGGCAAGCACGGCGTTAATGGTGAAGAATGTCGCGGGCGGACGAACCGACAGGTCTGAGCCGGGAGCGAATTCCGTGGCGGTTGCGGCGACAGCCGGATCATCCGCCGCAAGCGCGTCAGCCGATGTCGCACATGCGCCGACCCAGAGCAGACATGTCAGAAGCGCAAGCGAACCCGGCTTGCGCGGCTTTTGACGCGACCCCATCACAAACGCCCCTTGTCGGGAACGCCCGTCAACGTCTTGAGCGTCGATCCACGTCCCCAGCTGCTATCGGGACGGAGACTGCGGTCTGCGCCGCTTATGCGGAGTTAAACGGTGTTAGGATTGAGGGGAAAGTCGGAAAACGCGGTCAATCGCGGACTTGCCGGACTGGTCAAAATTGACCGATTGATGGTGACGATCCGTTAAGCAAACCGCGCCGTCAATGCTCGCGTAGCGCATCGTCGTGCAACGTCCGCGCGGGCTTCAGCAGATAATCAAGAACCGACTTCTCGCCGGTGAGTACTTCGACTGTCGCGACCATGCCCGGAATGATCGGCAGTGGCTTTGCCGTAGTCCCGAGATGGTTCTTTTCGGTTCGCACCATAACCCGGTAGTACGTTTCCTGCCGTTCCGATTTTTCGGCTTTCTCGTCGACGATGGTGTCGGCGCTGATCCGCTCGACCTTGCCCTTCAGCGAACCGTAGACCGAAGAGTCGTACGCGGAAATCTTGACCACCGCGTCCTGATTGGGCCGGATAAACGCAATGTCCTGAGGACGGATCCGCCCCTCGACCAGTAACGTGTCGTCGAGCGGGACGATGTCCATCACGTTGGCGCCGGGCTGGAGCACGGCGCCAACGGTTGTGACGTTCATCTTGTTGACGATGCCGTGCACCGGAGCCTTGAGATCGGTGCGGCGCACGCGATCCTGCGCGGACTTGATGTTCTCATCGAGGACCGCGAGGTCACCCCTCGATTTCGCCAGATCCTCATCCGCCTGGGATCGAAACGAAGCGGTTATGTTGGCGATTTTTGATTGAGCTTCCGCAAGCTGCCCTCTCATTTCGGTCGCCTGTCGGTCAAGTCGCAACATCTCGATTTCGGGGACGATCCTTTGTTCATAGAGCTTGCGAGTAAGGGCCAGCTCACGGTCCAGCAATTTGAGTGTTCCCGTGAGCCGGGTGACTTGCTGGTTCAGCACGTCAATGTCCTGGGCGACCTTTTGGGCTCGCGCGTTGAACACGTTGGTCTCTGTTGCGACCGCCGCCGGCACCACTTCATCGAGCTGATCGGGAAACGTGACTTGGCCAAGGCCTCTTGCTTCGGCATCGAGGCGGGCAACGCGCGCGGCCATGGCCGCACGGCGTTCCCTTATCTCGCCGAATTCAGATGCAAATTTGGTGTCGTCGATGCGCATCAGCGATTGTCCCTGCTGAACAATCGCACCTTCCTCCACGAGGATATCGCCGACAATGCCGCCTTCGAGAGTCTGGACCACCTGGATCTGGCGCGAGGGCACCACTCGGCCATTGCCACGCTTCACCTCGTCCAGAATTGCAAAATGAGCCCACACCAGAAATGTTACAAGAAGCGCAAGGAACGTCAGCAACAGCATCCGTGAGGTGCGCGGCGTGCGCAGCGCCGCCGCCGCCCTGATGTCGTTGGCGAAAGCAAAGTCAGAGGACTGCATTTGGTTTTTGCGTCACGGTTGCAGGAGTTCGCGCAGGGCTTGGATGAGCGGAGTTTTCCGGTTTGCCCTGAATGAGTGCCAAGACCTTGTCGCGCGGCCCGTCAGCGACCAGCCGGCCATTGTCGAACAGCAGCAGGCGGTCGACCATGCCAAGAAGCGAAAGGCGATGTGTGGAGATTATGATCGTCATCCGCTCACCGCGAATAGCCTTGAGCCTTTCCAGAAACTCGGCTTCGCTACGGACATCGAAATGCGCCGTCGGCTCGTCCAGGAACAGTACGCGGGGTTTTCTGATCAGGACGCGGGCAAGTCCGATCGCCTGCTTCTGTCCACCGGACAGACTGCGGCCTCCTTCCGAAATGGGCATATCGTATCCCATCGGATGGCGCGCGATAAAGCTTTCGACGCCGGACAGGCGCGCCGCGGCGAGGATCTCCTCGTCGGTCGCCTCGGGTTTGCCGAGCGCGATATTGTCGCGCAGTTTCCCAAAGAACAGGTCTGTATCCTGCATGGCAAATCCGATGCCGGCGCGCAGGTCCGAAGGATCATACTGGCGGGAGTCGACACCGTCGATCAGGATGCGCCCCTCCTGAGCTTCGTAAAAGCCGAGCAAGAGGCGACCAACAGTGGTTTTTCCCGAACCCACGCGTCCGATAATGCCGATCCGCTCGCCGCCTTCGATGCTGAATGAAACCTTGTCTAGCGCCTTGCCAGGGGCGTTCGGATAAGCAAAGCTGACCGTCTCGAAGGCGATCCGTCCATCGTCGACTTTCCGGGCAACGTAAGCGCGCTGCGGAGATCGCTCTCGCTCGAGCGACATGATGCGGTCGATCGCCTTGAGCGCGGAGAAGGTTTGTGTGCCGCGCGTGATCACGGACGCGATGCCCGCGATTGGCGCGAGGACCCGACCAGCGAGCATGTTGGCGGCGACCAGCGCGCCGACCGTAAGCTTGCCGTCCAGGATGAGAAAAACACCGATCACCACCAGGAGCAGGCTGGTAAGTTGCTGGGCGGTATTGGCGCTCGTCAATGCGAGCGATGCCCAGAAGTGTACACCTTCACCCGTTCGCGCGGTGGCTGCGACCGATCGCTCCCACGCCGTCTGCATGCGAGCCTCAGCGCCGACCGCGCGAACCGTTTCGAGGCCAGAGAGCGATTCGACAAGAATGCCATGGCGCGCCGCGGATTCCGCCTGCAAACGCTTCATCGCCCGATCGAGTGGCCGTTGCACCATCAGACCAATGGCGATCATGATCGGCAGCATCACAAGCGGTATCCAGGCCAATGGCCCGGCGATCGTGAAGAGCACGCCAATGAAGAGAATTGCGAAGATCAAATCAGTTGCCGACACCACGCTGCCGGAGGTGAAGAAGTCACGAACGGAATCAAAGTCGCGGAGCTGATTGGCGATGATGCCGACAGAAGGCGGCCGCTGCGCCATCTTCACCGCCATCACATGTTCGAAGATATTTGCGGCGAGAACGACATCCACGGTCTTGCCAGTCACGTCGATCATACGACTTCGCACGGTCCGGAGCACGAAGTCGAACATGATCGCGAGGCCCATCCCAATCGACAGTGCGATCAGCGAGGGAATCGCGCCGTTCGGGATGACCCGATCGTACACGCTCATCGTGAACAACGGTGTGGCCAGCGCAAGCATATTGACCAGAAGGGCGGCAAGGGCAATGTGCCCGTAGCTGGACCAGTGCACCTTCACGACAGACCAGAACCAATGGGTTCGGGGAAGATCGCCTGCGGCAAGCGCGCGTGCATCAGCTTCGATTGCTGCCCTGACGAGGAACGCGTAGCCCGTATATGCTTCGGTGATCGCATTGATCGGACGGATCTGCGGCGCGTTTGGCTTGACCATGGGATCGAGGACTTTGGCGTTCTTGGTCGCCTCGTCGATTCCCATGAGGATCAGCGCGGTCCCGTTCTTCATGATCAGGACGGCGGGAAGGACCAGCGCGGGGATGTCGATGATGTCCCGCACAACCGCCTCAGTTTCGAGCCCCGCGCGCTTCGCCGCGCGATCGTACAATGCCACCGACAAGCGCCCATCAAGGATCGGAAGGCCGCCTAGCAAAGCCTCCCGGCTTACAGCACGGCCATGATACGCGGCCAAATAAATCAGCGATGCGGTGAGAGGGTCGTCCCCAAGAGTTCTGACCTGGGCTTGCTCGACTGCTTTCCGCGCCGGCTCGTCGCTGGGCGGGCGACCGGCGCCGACAGGTGACTTTGGGGTTCGAAACAACAAGGGCAAGAGCTTCCAATCGTGAACGAAGCAGGCCGACGAAAATCAGCGAAAAGCGGGCGCGATGACTCTCTCCAGAATACAGTAACTTGCGAACTACATCATTCGATTAGTTGGAGCATACTGGTTAACCGTTAATGCCAGCTCTGGGTTTGCAGGACCGCTCGGGAGCCGGCCTCACGTGCAACCGTTGCCAGGGCATGATCCTGAAAATGGATGCCGCTTTCCGAAAGATCATGCTCAATCGAAAACCGAGAGCGCGATGACGATTCAACCATTTTCATCGCGCTCTCGTGTGCTGCTTCAGAAATTCGCTTCATTCTACCGGTCGGCACTTCAAGCGAATTTCTGAACCAACCCGCACCAGGACCTTGAGAGTTCTAGTGCCCTTCGAATCCGAAAATTCGCTTGAGAACTCGCAGCAGTATGAAGCGAACTTGGGACTCGGGACACTAGGCTCGCCTAGCACGAGGCGTGCGCTTATTTCTTATCGGCGGGAAAGAGCGTCAACAGCCAGTGCGGTTTACCTTGCTCAGCCGCGGCGTAGGCCATCGGCTGCTGTCCGGAGGCAAGCTCCGCTGGCTCGTTCGTACTCCTGGGCTTGTTCTGAGCGAACCATTCCCGGGCGCCTAGCATTGTTGCTGCAAAGGTCGACTTCGGCCAACGATCCTTGAAGCCTTGCTGAGGCTCTGCTTCCGCATAGGCAGCAGGGCGGACCGAAGCGTCGGGGACGGCATCGGCAACACGGAGCGGCTCGGATCCGGACTGCGGCAGAGTCACGCGAAGCGTAGGAACCTTATACCCAATCAGGCCGAATGGAATGGAATCGAGCGGTGCCGCGTCGATAGGGGGAGGGGCCTTAAGGTATTCGAGAAGACTTCCCATTGCGGCCAGCAATTGATAGTCCGCAAAAACCAGGACGCCGCGGGCCGAAGTCAGTGACACGGCGGCATTGAAGTACTGATTTTGCGCGTTGAGCAGGTCGATAAGGGATCGCTGGCCCAGTTCGTATTCCTTATCAAAGGCCGCGATAGCTTTTCGATCGGCCTGAAGCTGCCGCGTCAGGTCAGCGATTCGGGTTGCTGTGATGGTCCGTGCCGCCCATGCCTTGTCGATCGATTCGATGGCATCCCGCTGCAACTTTGCATGCGCCATTGTGGCCTGGACGTAGCGCTCAGCCTGCTCCGATCGCTTCCAGGTATCCTGCCCGCCCCGGAAGATGTCCCAGGACATGACCACCCTGCCACTATAGTCTTCGTGCGTCGTAGCGAGGTAGGGGTAGGTATTGTCGTAGTGTGTGGCGCGACCTTCGAGTGCAACGGTCGGAGCGAATGCCCCATCGGTCACCCGAAACGCATGTTTGGCCGCATCGGCATCGGCCTGAGCAGCCAGAATTGTCGGATTGAACCGTACCGCTACCGCAAGAGCTTCATCCTTGGAGCCCGGCATGCCGCCGAGTGGTCCAGGAAACCGCAGGTTGACGGGTTCGAGACCCACGGTCTTTCTGTATTTTGCGCGGGCATCTTCCAGGCTGCGACGAAACTCGTCCAATTGCGCCTTGGCGTTTTCGACCCGCTCCCGCGCCTGTTCCAGATCGCCTTCGCCTGCTCGGCCACCCGAAAAGCGGGAGTTTACATTTGAAAAGATCTTCTCATGGGTCGCAACATTTTGCTCCGCGAGAGCAACCAGCCGAAGATAGCGCGCCACGTCGACATAGGCCTCGGCGGCGTCCAGCGCGATCAGTTCGGTTCGCTCACGAACGCGAAACGCCGCAGCGTTAACGCGTGCCGACTGCCGCCAGATGTCGTGGATCGAAGCGAACCCATCGAACAGCAACTGACGGACGACAACGGACTCTTGGCTGCCATCCCGCCAGACCCCAGTTCCACTAGCGGGAATAGGGAGCGCCGATCCCGAGACAATGGAGGCGCTTTGGTCAAATTTTTCGCGGCCCCAACTGGCATCAAGCCGAACTTGCGGAAGCAGCGTGCTTTGGGTCTGCCGCAGTTCCGACTCGGTCGCGCGCCGGTTCGCAGCGGCCTCGCCGACGCCAGGGTGGCTCTTGGCAGCTTCGCGCAGCGCGTCGTTTATCGAAAATTCCGCCGCCTGCGAGTGCCCGACAGCGAGCACGACGCCCAATATCGTCAAATATAGGGATTTCATAAAATTTCAGCCCTGTAAGGATCGAAGCCCCTCAGTGCAAACGCAGATTTTCGCAATGAGACTATTTTGCGTCAAAGAGTAGCCGGTCGTGTGGCGCTTTCCTATGATAATTTAGCCACACGCTCGTTGAATCGGCGATTTTCTCATTATATTACCGGTACTTAGGGGTGGCGCGGTCAGTGCGATGTTACCGGAAATCTGAGGCGGATAGGACGCTGGCGCAGTGCTCAGAATTGGAGTCATCTCGGACACCCACGGGCTGCTGCGCCCAGAGGTCGAGGAACCCCTCGCGGGCGTGGCGCAAATCGTCCATGCCGGGGATATCGGTTCGCCAAACGTTATCGCCGGACTCCAGCGGATTGCGCCTGTCATTGCGATCAGAGGGAACGTCGATACCGGCCACTGGGCGGAACATTATCCGGAGACCCAGATGATAATGACCGGTGGGCGCTGCATCTACGTCCTGCACGACATCAAAACACTGCAACTCGATCCGTTCTCGAGCGGGGTCGACGTCATCGTTTCCGGCCACTCGCATCGGCCCTTGATCGAGACTATCCACGGGGTGCTCTATCTCAACCCGGGGAGCGCTGGGCCACGACGTTTCAACTTGCCCGTCACTGTGGCGACTTTGGATCTGACCACAACCGGCCTTACGCCGGTTATCCATCATCTTGGTGGCGGAAGCTGATCCGGGAAGGCGCCGGCGGGCGCTATTTCAGCAACCGCAACAGCGACTGTCCCGCGTTCGTTGCAAGTTCCTTGGCGTCCAGCGTGCCGTCATTATCGGAGTTCGCGGCGAGGAAGCGACGCTCGACAAGGGCAAGATACTCGCCCTTGTCCAAGGTCCCGTCATTATCCGGATTGGCAGCGGCGAGCTCCCGGGCGCTCAGTCTGCCACCGAGCTCGCGACGTTCGAGCGTGCCGTCATGGTCGCGATCGAGCCTGTCGAACAGAGCGAGCGCGGCCTTCTTCGCCTCCTCGAGGTCGATCGTGCCGTCACTGTCGGTGTCGAACATCCGGATCGCAGTGGATCGGGGCTTCGCGAAGGCGACCGAGCGGCCGACCAAAATCGTCGCGATCATCGCATACAACATGGAGCGGCGCGATGTCATGAAACTCTCCCGTCCTTGTTCGACCGAGAAAACACGTTGAAGAACGTCATGGCCGGGCGTTCGGTTCCCGCCGAATGCTGATCAATCGTGGTCGTTTGCGATCGAAGCGGGGTCGTTTCGGACACGTGCGGCGTTGATCGCGTGGTCGTTGGCCGTTCGCACGCGGCGCACGATGAGGTATGGCGACGCGCCGATCTCGCGTTGCGGCCGCGGCGATCTTTATCCGATTGCGGCTGGCAGTTCTTACACGAAGGTCTGCGCGAACGAGCCACTTCGCCGACAATCCGATGCAACCGCTCCGGCTCATCCTATCCACTCATGCAACCGTGCAAGGCCCTGATAACTGTGCGGTTCCATCGTCATCCGTCGTTTAGAAAAAACTAATCATTGAGCCTTCAGAAACGTGGCGGACGTACGCAGGTACCGCCTGCGCGAACCTTGGAAGTACCGCTGTGGCTGGAATTCTTCGTTGTCGGGGTCTTCGTGATCTGTTGACCAAGTTTTGTCGCGCCGACCACGGCAATCTTGCCATGATATTTGCGGTCGCAGCCATCCCGATCATCGGCGCGATCGGAACGGCGGTCGACCTCGCAAAGGCCAACGACGTCAAGTCGCGGCTGCAGAATTCCCTGGATGCCGCCGTGCTGGCCGGCGTCACGCAGGCGTCGGCGCAGCAAGTCTCGACGGCGACCGCCGTGTTCAACGGCGACTACGGCAACAAGTACGGGACGACGGCCACTCCGTCGTTCACGCAGAATGCCAACGGTTCGCTGAGCGGAACCGTGAACACCACCGTCAGCATGTCGTTCCTGACGGTGTTCGGGATGGCCTCGGTTCCGGTGACGGCGGCGTCGACCGCAACGCCCGGTGCCCAGGCAACGTCCAAGGTCTGCATCCTGCTCGTCAATCAGCTGGACTATCAGGCGCTGCTGGTCAATTCCGGCGCCGTGCTCAACGCGCCGAGCTGCGAGATCCACGTCGCATCGGCGCAGAATCCGGCGGCCATGTTCAACGCGACGCTGAACGTCAAGCGCATCTGCGTCAAGGGCGCCAACATCGTCAAGAACGGTGGCGTCAATCCTCCGGTCGTCACGAACTGCGCCACCATCAGCGATCCCTTCGCCGGCAAGCTGCCGACGGTGAGCACCGGCACATGCATCTACCAGAGCCCCTTGAGTGGCAATGTGACGCTCGATCCGGGGACCTATTGCGGCGGAGTCAATTTCAACGGCTCTGGAACGCTGAAGCTGAACCCCGGACTTTACATTCTCAAGAGCGGATCGATGATCCTCAATTCGGGCTGGACCGTCAGCGGCACTGGCGTGACGTTCTACTTCGCCGACCAGAGCTCGTATATCCAGTTCAACAGCAACGTCAGTGCAAATTTGTCAGCGCCGACCACCGGCACCTATGCGAACATTCTGATGTTCGAGCCGACCGGGCTCAGCAACGCCCAGCTCGCGATCGACGGAACGAGTAGCTCGAGCTTCACCGGCCTGTTCTACCTGCCGAGCCGTGACGTCACGATCAACTCGGTGTCGAACGTTTCGTCCAACAGCGTCACGATGGTGTTTTCGACGCTGATCCTCGATCAGACCAATTGGACGATTGCGCCGGGCGCCTTGTCGATGTCGGTCGCGACCGGCGCCGCGGCAAGCGCCTATCTGTCCAAGTAGCAAACTGAGCCGGTTCGAGGCTTCGACGAAGCGCTCCGAATTCGGTGGCGAAGCGGTACTCCCTGCTACCGGAGGTGATGATGTCGCCATCGGGGCGATGCCGCTTTCTTGTGCCGGTTGACTACGAAGCAAGCCCGATCCTTAGCCACAGAACCGCGTGCGAGCGGCTCGAGGCTCGTGCCGCGCCCGATCGTGCGGTTTTCGCGGCTGTTTCCAGTTGTAAGGACCAAGCGTATCTGTACTAATCGAACAAATTTGCGAGGCGCGGGCACGCGACCAAAGGTTCGAAGGAGAGAAGAAGATGAATCAGTTCGGGAAAGCCATTGCTGCGGCGGCCTGCGCTGCCGGGCTTTTGCTTGGTACCGCACCGGCGTTCAGTCAGACGACGCTCAAGGCCGTGATGCATTCGGACCTGAAGATTCTCGACCCGATCTGGACCACCGCCTACATCGTCCGCGATCACGGTTACATGATCTACGACACGCTGCTCGCGCAGGACGAGAAGGGCGAGGTCAAGCCCCAGATGCTCGAGAAGTACGACGTCTCGGCCGACGGCAAGACCTACACCTTCACACTCCGCGACGGCCTGCTCTGGCATGACGGCAAGCCGGTGACGTCGGAGGACTGCATCGCCTCGATCAAGCGCTGGGCCGCGCGCGATTCGATGGGCCAGAAGATGATGTCGTTCGTCGATGCCATCTCCGGCGTCGACGACAAGACGTTCACCATCAAGCTCAAGGAGCCGACCGGGCTCGTCCTGCTCGGCCTGTCCAAGCCGTCCTCGAACGTCCCCTTCATGATGCCGAAGCGGGTGGCCGATACCGACCCGAACAAGCAGATCGAGGATTTCACCGGCTCCGGTCCCTTCGTGTTCGTCAAGGACGAATGGAAGCCCGGCGACAAGACGGTCTACGTCAAGTTCGACAAATACAAGCCGAGGCCGGAGCCTGCGTCGGCGCTCGCCGGCGGCAAGGTCGTGAAGGTCGACCGCGTCGAATGGCTGGCCATTTCCGACCAGCAGCAGGCGGTCAACGCGTTGCAGAAGGGCGAACTCGATTTCCTCGAGCAGCCGAGCCATGACCTGCTCGGCACGCTGAAGAAGGACCCGAACATCACGATCGTGGAATCGCCGCTGTTGAAGGCCCAGTTCGTCTTCCGGCCCAACCACCTGCAGAAGCCGTTCGACAATCCCAAGATCAGGCAGGCGCTCTGGTATGCCTTCAACCAGGAAGACTTCCTGATGGCGACCATTGGCGACCCCGCCTACATCAAGGAATGCAAGGCGCTGTTCATTTGCGGTACCACATTCGGATCGACCAAGGGCACGGAGGACGTGCTGACGTCGAACATGAAGAAGGCCCAGGAGCTCCTGAAGGACGCCGGCTATGACGGCACGCCAGTCGTGCTGATGCATTCGACCGATCTGAAGGTGCTGACCAATCTGGCGCCGGTCGCGAAATCGTTGATGGAGAAAGCGGGCTTCAAGGTCGACATGCAGTCGATGGATTGGCAGACGCTGGTGGCGCGGCGCACCAAGAAGGATCCGCCGAACGCCGGCGGCTGGAACGCCTTCCTGACCGCCTGGGTCGGCGCCGACGTGGCCAACCCGGTCTCCACCGCCTATCTCAATTCCGCCTGCGACAAGGCC
>WNGQ01004676.1_pt1 | contig 13536 bp, 14 predicted proteins | sample 5407661 | NCBI WGS metagenome assembly WNGQ01 (sample SAMN13153382, study PRJNA577476) | soil metagenome | isolation source: 60 cm soil or saprolite under Garry oak tree replicate 2 | place: USA:California | collected 2016-06-15
CGCACTGATCTGCTGCATGAATTCGGGAGCTAAGTGTTCCTTAGCCCAGTGAAAAAATCAATCCCGGTGTTGCCCATTACTTTACCGGAGGCTTATCCTCAACCCTTGACGCTCTGTTTCGACGCCTCCAGACAAGAGAAGCAAGCGCTTCAATCGGTGTCCTCATCTGACCTCTTCGCTTGCCCCGTTCGCAGAAAAATTTTGCCGCTAGGGCATAACCGGAAAACTTCGCACTGACTGCAGTCTGGCTTTCGCGCAAAACAACGCCGGCGACCATGCCAGATGAGCCAGTGACTCCAGTCCGTCCAGTGCTGGCGCGGCACGATCTTCATCAAATCGCGCTCGATCTTTTCCGCGTCTTTCTGTTTCGTTAGGCCAAGCCGCTGAGACAGTCGCGCGACATGTGTGTCCACCACGATTCCCTCATTTTTATGAAACGCGTTGCCCAGCACAACATTCGCCGTCTTGCGGCCAACACCTGGCAAGGCGCGTAATTTCTCCATTGTCTCAGGGACTTTTCCATCATGTTTCTCGGAGATTGCGCGCATCGCCGCGCGAATGCTCTTCGTTTTGTTGCGATAAAACCCCGTCGATTTGATTGCGTTTTCGAACTCTGCCTGCGGTGCGTTCGCATAGTCATTTGCCGTCCGATATTTCTTGAAGAGCGCGGGCGTGACCATGTTCACCCGCTTGTCCGTGCATTGCGCCGAAAGGATAGTCGCCACGAGTAGTTGTAGCGGATTTCGAAAATCCAGTTCGCAATGGGCTCCCGGATAAACCTTCGGCCACATTTTAACCAGTTGGGCGACGCGTTCCCGGGGTTTCATCTGGGTATTATTCTCAGGGCCTGCTATGGATTTAAGCAACGAATTATGCGGGAACCCGCTACAGAAGCAATGGATCGCCGCCCGATCGCGACTCGCAATCGAAAATGGGCCCAGGCAGCGACGGTTTGCCTAGCTTCACGAAATGTTTCGCCGAATGCAATTTCGATTGCCGGCATGTGCGCTTGCATTGTCGCGGGGATTGCTCTCGGCGCGACTTCGATTGCTGACTATCGAGTCTTGTGGCTCATCGCCGCGCTTGGTGCGCAACTGCGCCTGACTGCAAATATGCTCGACGGGATGGTTGCGCTCGCTTCCGGTCGCGCCTCAAAAACCGGCGAGCTCTACAACGAAGTTCCAGATCGCATCTCTGACGCGGCCGTTTTTATCGGAGCCGGTTTCGCTTGGGGCGGAAATGTGACGCTGGGCTATATCGCGACCATTCTGGCAATCTTTACCGCTTATGTTCGTGCGGCAGGAAAGATCGCCGGCGCGCCTAACGAGTTCTGCGGCCCGATGGCAAAACAACATCGCATGCTCGTCATCACGCTCATCTGCTTGTACTTGGCAATCACGCCGCGTTCCTGGCAGATGATCACGCTCAACGAGTCGCAGATCGGTGTGATGACTCTTGGGCTCGTAATCATCATTGCCGGCTGTGCAATCACTGTTATTCGCCGAGTCTGCCGAATCACGCGCTGAAATGAGCCAGATCGCGCGCGAACGACTCTTTGGATTTCGTCACGCTTTTGACGATCGCGTGACCGTTGTTTTGACGCTGACGGTCCTGATTCTGTTTCTGTTAGCACCGCTGCTGATTTTTATCGTCACTCGGGCAGCCAACGGCACGAGCGATAAGAGAAAGGAACTCTGGGATCGTTATCTGTCCTGGATCTGGCTAGCGCTCTTCATCCTGATTCCCATTCTGGCCGGCGCTTTTTGGACGATCCTGGCCGTGGCCACGCTAAGTTTTCTTTGTTATCGGGAGTACGCCCGCATCACCGGATTGTTTCGGGAACGAACCATCAGTCTCATCGTGGTAATCGGCATTCTTCTCGTCACGTTTTCAGCCCTGGATAATTGGTATCGACTCTTTGTTGCGTTGTTTCCGTTGACAGTCGCATTGATTGCTATCGGTGGATTGATCCCGGATCAACCCAAGGGCTATATCCAGCGCATTGGTCTGGGTGTGCTTGGCTTCGCTCTTTTCGGAAGCGCCCTCGGCCATCTTGGCTACATAGCGAACGATTGGAATTATCGGCCGATCCTTTTGCTGATCATCTGTGCCGTGGAGCTCAATGACATCTTTGCCTACATCTGTGGTCACTTATTTGGTCATCGAAAATTTGTCCCCAACACCAGCCCGAACAAGACAGTAGGAGGCGCGCTCGGAGCAATCGTGCTAACTACGCCACTCTTTGCGCTTGGCGCGCATTTTGTCTGGTTTAGCACCGCGCTCGACACGCCCGTTCGGTTGCTGGCCCTTGGAATCATTGTCAGCGTGGTCGGACAATTCGGCGACCTGATGCTTTCCTCCATCAAACGTGACCTCGGCCTCAAGGATACGGCAAAACTCATTCCCGGACATGGCGGCCTTCTTGACCGGTTCGACAGTCTGATTCTTGTCGCGCCTGCGGTGTTTCACTACGTCAATTACTTTGTCGGCTTCGCTGTTGGCCAACCGCAGCAAATCTTTAGTGGATAGAAAATCTGATGGAACCCTGGAAACTTCAGCCTGCCCGCGACACCGGCCTGACTCCGAGCGAGCGGTTCCGCAGCGTCCGGCGCGAAAGTGGACTTCTCGAAAGCCTCGCGCATCATGTTTGTTTTTCGATGCTGCGAAGTTATTTCGCGATCGCGCATCGACTCACGATCACTGGCCGCGAGAAGGTACCGGCGCACGGGCCGTTTGTGCTCGCAGCGAATCATTGCAGCCATCTCGACGCGCTGGCTCTTGGAGCAGCACTCACTCCCCGCCATCGCGAACGCGCCTTTCCCATCGCCGCAGGCGATGTTTTCTTTCAAAGCACCGTGACCAGCACCTTTTCGGCAATTATGCTCAACGCCTTGCCGATGTGGCGGAAAAATTGCGGCCCGCACGCGCTTGCTGATTTGCGCCGGAAATTACAGGAAGAGAAATCCATCTTCATCATCTTCCCCGAAGGTGGCCGCAGTCGGGACGGCTCGATGAAGCCATTCAAACACGGCCTTGGGATGCTCGTCGCAGAAACAAACGTGCCGGTGGTGCCTTGCGGTCTTGCTGGAGCTTTTGAGGCTCTGCCGCCAAGCCGAAAGCTTCCGCGACCTGCGGCGATCAAACTAGCGATCGGAGATGCGCTCGAGTTTGCATCGACACCCAACGATCGCACTGGCTGGTCGCAAATCGCGGCACGCGTTGAATCCTGTGTGCGGGCTTTGTCTTCTCAGTCTCGCACTGCGTAATCGGCACATCCACCAGTTGCGCGACGCGTTCCCATGTTGTCATCGGCTTCATGTAATCGGTCAATATTCTTCGCGCGGTCATCCTGAACGGAGTGAAGGACCTCTCATAGGTTTTTGGGCACGCTAATTAGATTAAATGTGGCTCTGTTGAAAAGCTGGTGCCGCAGCGCGGGAGCGCCATTAGGCACGACATGTTTGTAGGGCTTCGGCCAACAAATCAATCCAAGCTCCATAGGAGCGACACGGAAACCAGTCGCTTTTTCATGCCGCTCCTACGGAGCTAGGCGGATTGGAAGATGGATTTTGCTATACACGTATCGCGCCTAACAGCGCTTGCAATCCGCCGCTGCGCTGTTTCGGCTTTTCAACAGAGCAAATTAGATGGTGTGAGCTTCGATTGTGAGATCCCTCGTTACACTCGGGGATGATATGATTTGATCGCCGCCTAGTTTCGCGCCGCGTAGCGTTCGAGCTTCTGCGCAAGTTCGGGTGGAACGTGGGCAACGATCAAGGCGTCATTGCCTTCGTATTTCAATTCAAGCACGTGACCGACTCGATGAATCTCGGCGATCAAAGCCGATTCCTTCGAAGGAATGCGAAAGCGGGAGCGCAACCGCCATGAACTGAGCGCGTTTTCCAGAGCTTGCACCAGCGTGTTGACGCCTTCTCCGGTGCGCGCGGAAATCGCGACGCTCCCGGGAAAACGCTTCACGTAAGATTCGGCCAGTTCGCGATTCGGCAAATTATCGATCTTGTTAAAAACAATCAGGGTTTGCTTGCCGAAAGCGTCGAGTTCTTTGACGACCGCATCGACCGCTTCCATCTGCTCATCGACACGTGGATGGCTAAGATCAACAATGTGAATGAGCAGATCGGCTTCACTGACTTCTTCGAGCGTCGCTTTGAACGATTCGATCAGTGTGTGGGGAAGTTTTCGCAAAAATCCAACTGTATCGGTAAGTAGGACCCGCTGTTTGTTAGGCAAAACGAAACTGCGCGTGGTGGGATCGAGCGTCGCAAAAAGCTTATCCTCGGCTACGAGATCGGCGCCGGTGAGCAGATTCAGTAGCGTCGATTTGCCCGCGTTTGTGTAGCCGACAACCGCGGCGACGGGCCACTGATGCCGCTTTCGGCCTTGTCGTTGTATCGCTCGCGTTTTGCGCACCGCTTCCAGCTCGCGTTCGAGCCGAGCGATCCGCTCTTGCACGCGGCGGCGGTCGACTTCCAATTGCGTTTCACCAGGACCGCGCGTGCCGATACCGCCAGTCTGGCGTGACAAATGGTGCCACATCCGGGTGAGGCGCGGCAAAAGGTATTGCAACTGGGCGAGTTCGATTTGCAATCGGCCCTCCCGGCTACGCGCGCGTTGCGCAAAAATATCGAGGATCAATTGCGTTCGATCGAGGACTTTGCGCGCGAACAAATTCTCCAGGTTTCGACCCTGCGCTGGTGAAAGTTCATCGTCAAAAATGACCGAGGTCACCTGTTGGTCCTGACACGAGTCTTTGATGGATTCCGCTTTGCCGCGACCGATATAGTACGGAGCGGTCGGTCTCTGCAATTTTTGCGTGACGGTATCGACCACTTTCGCGCCGGCGGAATTTGCCAACTCTCGCAATTCGTCAAGCGAATCCTGCAGGTCCCACTTCGAGACGCCTTCCTTTTCGAGGCCAATCAGGAGCGCACGCTCCTGCGTTTTCTGCGGACGCGTTTCAATCATCCCTTTGCACGAACTCCCGAAAGCTTTCGACGCTCCGCTCGCAGCAGAAACCATCTTACAGCCTCGTTGTGACTAAGAAGCGACAAGTTCAGCGGTTGAAAATTAGTTTGTCGCCGAAACCAGGTCAACTGTCTTTTGGCATAACGGCGAGTCGCTTGTTGAATCGCGGCGACACACTGCAAGATCGACATCCTGCCTTCGAGCAATTGACGAATCTCGCACAAACCAATCATCTGCGACGCAGTTGATCTCAACGTTCCAGCGGCGCGCACCTCTTCAATAACGCCATTTTCGAACATTGCTTCCACTCGATTATTGATTCGGGCATAAAGCTCTTCCCGGTCGCGAAACACGAACACGCCGTACGTTGTAGCCGGGGTCGGTAACCCCGGCTGGCCGGGATCGACGATCCCAGCTACAGGTACAGCATTCCATTGTGTGCGCTGCTCAGACGCACGCTTCCCGGATGTGAGACAAATCTCCAAAGCGCGTACGAGACGCCGCCGGTTTTTAATGTCGATCTTACGCGCGGCTTCCGGGTCAAGGTTGGCAAGTTGCGAGCCTAACTCATCCATGCTCAACGCATTCAATTTCGCGCGCAGCTTCGGATCGACTTGTGGCAGAACTGCCAATCCATGTGTGAGCGCTTTGATATAAAGCCCGCTTCCACCAACAACGATCGCCGTTTTTCCGCGTGAATGGATTTCGTCGATGGCGGCCGACGCGCCGCGACAAAATTTTTCCGCATTCATCTCTTCATGGAGGGGTGTTGTGCCAATCAAGTGATGCGGGGCCTTCGCAAGCGTTCCTGCGCTTGGCTTCGCGGTTAGAAGATTGAGACCGCGATAAACTTGAAACGCGTCCGCGCTGACAATTTCAGCGCCCATTTCGCGCGCGACATTGGCCGCCAACTCGGATTTACCAGCGGCGGTCGGGCCGACAATAAACAATTCCGCTTTTATGTCGTGACTGTAACGTGGCCCTTGTTCATCTGTCATGTGGAGCGCAGTCGAGGCATCATCGCCTTAGCGATGAGAGATTCCTCGACTTCACTCGGAATGACAAACAGCGGCTGGGCCGACGATGAAGAATGCGTGCGGCGTCCAATTAGACTAATGCGGGCGGTGTAACATCTGTTCCGCAAACAAAACCGGGAGACACGCGCTCCGTTGCGCCATGTCTCCCGATTGAAGTCAGAAGCTCGGTTAGCTTCGCATTTGATGCTCGCTGGACTTTGCGCCGCTCACGACCAGTCTGCGGCCGAGGAATTCCTTGTCATGCAATTCCTGCACCGCGCGTTTCGCTTCCTCGATGGTTTGCATTTGCACGAAGGCGAAACCCTTCGAGCGCTGGTTGTGCCGGTAACTTACGACCTCGGCATTTTGCACGTGCCCCACACCGTTGAACAATTCAAAGAGATCGCTCTCGGTTGCGTCGAAGGACAAGTTGCCGACGTAAAGACGCGGCGAAGTGACTTCGATTCGTTCAGGTTTTCGTGCTGGTCGTGAAGGCTGCGCACCATTTCGCGCGCCCGTTGCTGTTTGCTTTGTGCTCTGGCCGTTTCCAAAAAATGCCACAACCCGCTGCCAGAATGTCTTTTTTTGCGTTTTCGCTTCTCCCTGCCGATGGCGCGAGCGTCCGTTGCCCCTGCGTCGCGACCCCCCGCGCGGACGACGCGAGCGCCTTCCGGATGAATAAGAGTTCATGTTGATCCTTAAGTTTGAACCAATTGTTAAATGGGCGGAGCGCATCGATCGATGCACCGTCCACGGCGCGCGAATCACTCACAGTCCACTCAAACAGTTTACAAGCACTCTGCGACGCCGCTGGAAACTCCACCTCGTTGAGCCGGAAATGGACTTGTCTCGAACCGTAAGCCGACGCGATCAACCAACGAAGCAGCGACGATGCAAAGGTCCGCATCATGGTCTCAAAAAGTCTGAATCGTCGTAGAAAACGGGGGCTCGGAAGATCGAAGAAGATTCCCGACATCTCGCCGTGATTATGGCTCGCGGTACAGGCGTTTGCAAGTGATATGCAGATTAGTCCATTCAGATTGTTCCGTTTAGCGTCGAATCCAATCGTCGCGAAAAGAATAGATGCGCGACTTCAAATACTCTCGCGGACACTCACCCTGAATTGGCCGCATGAAATATCGCAGCTCGCGTCGGTTGAGTTTGGGCTCATAGCCAAATTCCGGCATGAGATCGCGGCAATGCCATTCCACCCAGCCGATTTCGTCCTCTGAAAGTTCGCGCCGCCAGCGTGTTGCCGGTTCTGGACTAATCTGCGAAAAGTTGATCCGCGCCGCCGAGTTGCCGCTCCAGAACTGGCCCACCTTTGTCGGCGTCAGGACCGTTTCCACATCGAAGTCGATCTCCAGGTAAGCGCAAACTTTTTCCATCATTTTGGCTGGTTCGCAGACCAACTGCTCATATCGCACGACTAGCCCGGGAATCTCCCTATTGCGTACGCGCTGGGCGAGCCTGGCGGCTACACGCCAGTGGGCGATCACGTAATAAGTTGAAAACCTTCCGGTCTTCCTCGTCTTCTCGAGTGCAATTTGCGCAGCGAGAATGGCACGCGGATCACGCACCGTGACGAGAATTTTCGCGTGCGTGAAGCGGGCGAGAATCGCGGGAATGTGATTGCGATTGGCCGGCGTTTTTTCCACCCACCGCCCGATCGTATCGAGCGGACGTTCCAGCGTCGCGGCGTACGCTTTCACCATCAGGACAAGCAAATCTTCCTGCGCGTTCGCGGGATTGAATGCCGCGCGCTCAAATGTTTGCAGAAACTTTTCGCGCGGAAAAGCGCAGTAATTCCGCTTGCCCCATTTGCATGGCCCGCCAAAGAGCACGTTGGAAAGCGACTGTTTCGTCAGGTAGTCAAACTGCGCGCGGCGGCCACGCGGCGCATATTTTGTGAGGACAGTGGGAAAATACGCGGTTTCCTCCGGCAAAACGAGCAACTCGGGATGGTTATCGAGCAGTGCCACTAAAAGCGTAGTGCCGGATTTCGCCTGGCCCGCGACGAAACAGGCGCGTTGATCAAAGAGCAAATTCTCAGAACCCGTTGGCATGGCGATTGTCGATTTACGGTTGCCGACCTTTCATTCGGAGAAACCAATCGATGAAACGCGGCAGTCCGTCGCTTAATCGTGTGGTTGGATTGTACCCGAGTAATTTTCTCGCTTTGGAAACGTCGGCGCAAGTCAACGGCATGTCGCCGGGCTGCTCCGGCAGCCGATTGATCTTTGCTTTTTTCCCAAGCGCATTCTCGATCGCTACGATCAGGTCTCTGAGCTGAATGGTTTCGCTCTCGCCAAGATTAAAAATATCAAAAGACGGCCCCTGGTACGCCAGCGCGGCCATGGTTCCTTGAATCACGTCGTCGATGTAAGTGTAATCGCGCCGCGTCGTCCCGTCGCCGAATTGATCGATCGGCTGATCGGCATAAATGCGCCGCGTGAATTGATGGATCGCCAGATCCGGCCGTTGCCGCGGACCGTAAACGGTAAAATATCGCAACGCCACCACGTGCATCCGGTAAAGATGCGAGTAAGTCGAGCAAAGAAATTCGCCAGCGATTTTCGTCGCGGCATACGGGCTGAGCGTCTGGGTGAGATGTTGATCTTCAGAAAACGGAACTGTTTTCGAAATGCCGTAGACGGATGAGCTCGACGCGAAGATGAATCGTTCAACGCCGATTACGCGCGCCGCATCGAGCAGATGCAATGTGCCACTGACATTCGTGTCGTAGTAAAGTTGCGGATGCTGAATCGACGGGCGAACCCCAGCACGGGCAGCGAGGTGCGCGATCGTTTCAAATTTTTCGCGATGAAATAAACTTCGCACCGAGGCGCTGTCCCGAAGATCGACATGGTGAACGGCCACGTCTTTAGCGAAACCGGCAATGTTTGCATGCTTGATCTGCGGATCGTAAAAATCGTTGAAGTCGTCGAGGATGGCGACTTCGTGCCCAACCGCGAGTAATTTTTCGACAAGATGCGACCCGATGAAACCAGCACCACCAGTCACGAGAATTCGCATCCTGCCAGAAGTTCAACCACCAAGGACCCGAAGTGCACGAAGAAAATTTGTAAACTTTGCGCCTTGCTCTGTTTTCCCGTGCAGACCTCGTGTTCTTCGTGGTAAACCAATGAAGAAATTGGTCGCGCTGAACGTGGTCGCATTTGCGGTCGGACTCGTTGCGGCGCTCTGGTTTCGACTCTGGCCGGAATTGACGCGGCCAAAATATGTCGCTCCAGCATTTCGAGTTCCATCGCCGCTCGATCTCGCGTCGCTTCCAACTGCCGCACGTTTCGATTTTCCTCTCGGCAGCGAAAACGGCACGATTAGCTACAACGCACAACGATTCACGGAGAATCGTCATCTCGGCGATGACTTGAACGGCATCGGAGGGGAAGACAGCGATCTGGGCGATCCAATCTACGCGGTAGCCGATGGGCGGGTGCTTCTCGCGCGCGATGGCGGCCCAGGCTGGGGTAACGTTGTCATCGTCCTGCACGCCTATCTTGAGAATGGCGGACGCAAATACGTGCAGTCGTTCTATGGCCATGTCGAAACGATGCTCGTGCAGGCAGGAGACGAAGTGAGGCGCGGTCAGCAAATTGCGACCGTCGGAACAGCCGATGGCCGTTATCCTGCCCATCTCCATTTCGAAATGCGCGAATTCGTCACTCCGTTCGTTGGCCCGGGCTATCGCGAAAATACACGAGGATGGCTTGATCCAACTGCATTCATCAAAGCGCACCGCGGCGCGCCGGAAGACGACGTGGGACGGGCATTGCCAGCTGGATCGAGCGCTTTCCCGGACGATGCCAATTAATGCGGCTTCACCAGCGTAGGCTTTCGCTCAGTGCAGCTTTAAAAATTGCGCCAATGCGACAATAGATAAATCCAGTTGAGCGCGAGCGCGGCGATCACGATTAGTCGCGTGTATTTCTTTTCCGTTTGTGTGACAAACGCAACCCGCAAACGCGGCACCCCCGTCACAAGCACGACGAATCCATAAACATTGAAGATCGACAATCCGCACAAACAAGCGAAGACGAGCGGATTCCATTTCCACGCGCTCACAATATTCCCGTGGAAAAATGCAATCGCGGATCGCGTCGCGCCACAGGTGACGCAAGGCAGACCGGTTAGCTCATGAAAAGCGCAGTGCGGCCATGGCAGGCCCAGTGCGAGCCAAGCCGCCGCAGCGACCAGGGATGAAAGCGAGACGCTTAGCCAGAGCAGCTCGTGATCGATTTCACCTGGAGCAAGCCGGCGAGGGCAAAGCTGCATTCTCCGGAAATCAATGGTGCGACGCGCTCCAGACGCCCAGCGCACCGAACATCACTGCAATGACGCCACCACAACAAACAATTACTGGAAGGATTACTGCCAGCACGGCGCGTCCAGTATCCGTGTCATGCGCGCGAGCGAGGCCGATGCAGTAAAGGATGATTTTCCAAACGGCGACGATAAAACCACCACAAAAAGGTAGGATGAGAAGTGGATCGATTGATCCGCCGACAAAACAAACGACGCGAAAAGTTGTTTCAAACGATTGTCTGGCACCACCAACGATCAGTAGGCAGAGATGCAGAATTGCCGATGCGGTAAAGGTACCGATTACCGCGAAAAACGGCACTAGAATGACGCCGAAAATCGATCCAATGCCTAAACCCGCAAGCCGCGCGAGGCCGTGTCGATCGCCGAAGGTCATCAGCGACGGCATAAATAGTGTCATGAGGAAATAAATAACTACCCCAAAACTGCTGCCGACGACCGTGTAGATGAGTGGCTCGCCTAAACCGCCCTCGCGCTTCATTGCAGTGAATGCCACTCCAGGCTTACCCAAGACCATTAACAACGTTTCGACGAACGCGTTAAACAATCCCTTCTCCTGACGTTGGTCCCACGGCAATCCGCTGCGCGCGGTGGGAGTTTCGGACGTGGATGTTGCGCCGATTTTTGGAGGCGGTGCGGCCGGCACAGCAGCTTCAAGCTCAGAGAATTGCGAAAGCGGTTTCCAACTCTCCATTCCTTCGCGCCAGCCAAGATCAGTGGGCGCGAAGCGACCGGTACGTAGTCCTTCGCGGACTTCCTCCTCGGAAAATGCGCCCAAACTCGTTGCGCCCCGATTAACGTGGATCATCGCCATAATGCTTGTGTTTTAGTGAGTCGAGAAAGCAAAGTCAATGCGCGTTCGCGCAGGTTAAACGGTTACAGAAGTTACAAGAGGAATCGTTGTAAAGCTGTAGGCCCTTTTGTAACCCTTGTAACATTTTTAACTCTTGTAACAGGACCAGCCACAGGCCGGTGGCTACAAGTTAGTCGAAACGATTGGTTTTCTCCGGCGCATCCAACGCGCGCCAGAAATACCACGCCGCAATCGAACGGTATGGCCGCCATTTCTCGCCGAGTTTCATGAGCTGCTTCGGCGTTGGCAGTTTTCGTTTGCCAAAGGTTTTGGCAAAACCTTTGCGAACTCCGTAATCGTCGACCGGCCAGACATCGGGCCGACCGAGATCAAAGAGAAGAAGCATCTCGACTGTCCAACGGCCGATGCCGCGCACGGTGATGAGACGCGTGACGATCTCATCATCGCTCATCCGGATAAGTGCGCGCCCGACAGGTACCGTGCCATCGATTGTTTTCGCAGCGAGATCCTTTAACGCGGCAATCTTACTGCGGGAAAGACCTGCAGCACGAAAAGTGTCGTCTGACGTGGCGAGAATTTTTTCGGGCTCGAGCCATTTCCTTCCAGGATAAAGAGCACGAACGCGGCCGAAGATGGTGGCTGCGGCTTTGCCGCTTAGTTGCTGATAAGCGATCGATTCAGCCAGCGCGTGAAATGGACGGATGCGCACTGCTGGTTTGATATTGTAACGAAGCGATCGAGCAATTAGGGCCGCCAGCCGAGGATCGGTTGCGGCAAGATGCTGATGCGCGTGTTCGTAATTCATAGGCCCTCAATTAAAATGACGAATGTAGAATGTCGAATCCGTGCCGAAGCTCGAAAGCACTGCCGCAAGGCTCCTCATGTTTCGTGATTCGGATTTCGACATTCCTTCGTCATTCGTCATTCGTGCTTCGTCATTCTTCTCATCGCCCTTGCCGAGCGGAATCTTTTCGATCTTATGATTTGTATGGAAACTCAACTGACCTGGTATGGACAATCGGCTTTTAAGATCGTTACGCCGAGCGGTAATGTTCTTCTTATCGATCCCTGGCTGACGAATCCCGTTTACAAGAGAGGCAAGGAGGAAATCGCAGCGCTCAAGCGGGTTGAATTGATCTTGATCACACACGGACATTCCGATCATGTCGGTGATGCAGTCGAAATCGCGAAGCGCACGCGCGCCAAACTCGTAGCGACGTACGACCTGGGCGATGCGATGGTGAAGTCCCTCGGCTATCCCGCGGAGTTGGCGGAAACGGATACCATCGGTCACTTTGGCGGCGAACTAACTCTGCTTAATGGGGATGTGAAGGTGCTTTTCGTCCGCGCGCATCACGGCTCCGGCATTACTGTTGATGATGAATCGGGAGCGCGCTACGGCGGTTCACCCGGAGGTCTCGTGATCACGATTCGCGACGGCCCTACTATCTACCACACGGGTGACACAGATTTGTTTTCCGACATGGCACTGGTGTCGCGATTTAACAAGATCGACATTATGCTCGTTTGCATTGGCGATCATTTTACGATGGGACCGGCACGCGCGGCTGAAGCTGTGAAGCTGGTCGCCCCGCGAACGGTGGTTCCAATGCACTACGCCACATTTCCCGTGCTCACCGGCACGCCCGAAGCGTTCGATCGTGAACTAAAAAAACGCGACGTAAAAGCCGAGCTGCGGGTCATGAATATCGGTGAGACAATCACGCTCTCGGGATCATAAGTTTCTTTCAGCTGACGCGCTCCTGCCACCGCGCCATACGGCCGCCATCAGCAAGGAAGTCGAATAGAGGAGAACAATGCCAATTCAGGACGATGGGACAAGTTTGGCAGAGCGACTTATACCGCTTGTCCCTCAGGCTCTCACCAACGCCACAGCTACATTCGTCGATTCTTTAAAGATCAGTTCGACTTCAGAGAAAGTCCGTCGGGGGCGACGAGTGGTGATTAAGCGCCGCAACATTTACGGCGAACAGCTGGCCGATCTGGCCAATTTATATTTTCGCGTGTCAGGCATACCGATCCGTTTTTGGAGCAAGACCGAAGACTGGCAGCGCTGGGAAGTGGAGTGTTTCAAAATGCTGAATGGCGATCGGTTTCGCGTTTTTGCTTCGGGAGCAAAGACCGTTTGCGTCGAAAAGTTGCCCGGGGAAAGCCTCTGGGAGCACATGAATCGTGGTACACTGACCCGGCAGATGCTGGAAGCAGCGGCCCGCGAATATTTCCGGGCCCACCAACTCTGGAGCGATGAGTTTGCCGGTCATTGGTCTCATGGCGATGCGAGCATGGAGAACGTTATGTATAACGAGAAAACTGGCCGCGTGCGGCTGATCGACTTCGAACTCATCCACGAGAAAT
>WNGQ01008638.1_pt1 | contig 13533 bp, 14 predicted proteins | sample 5407661 | NCBI WGS metagenome assembly WNGQ01 (sample SAMN13153382, study PRJNA577476) | soil metagenome | isolation source: 60 cm soil or saprolite under Garry oak tree replicate 2 | place: USA:California | collected 2016-06-15
CATCCTGGCGGAGACGGTCCTGCTCACCGCGGAGGGGGCCCTGCGGGCGGGCGACCTGGCACGCGCGGCCAGCGGGTACGTGAGCGCGATCCCCCAGTACCGGAAGGCGCAGCAGGAAGCCGAAGAGCTGCGGCGCGAGGCCCAGCTGGCGCTGACGCGCGCCACCCCCGTCGTGAATGCGCTCGGCTCGACCCACCCAGACGCGGGGCGCGCCGGGGCGTCGCTCGGGCGCGCCGAGTCGCTCTACGCGGCCGGGGACTGGGCCGTCGCCCGGCTCGCGGCGCTCGACGCCGAACAGGTCGGCGTGGCCGCTGGCGTCGCCCCGCCGTCGCCGCAGCCGGCCGACACGCGCGTGGCGGTCGGCGTGCTGCTGCAGGATCTCGAGCGCGCCATGGCGAGCGAGCGGGTGGCCAACCTCCAGGTCCTGATGCCCGGCATGGCGGCGAAAGACGTCACGGGGTGGGAGACGTTCTTCCAGCGCTACATCCGGCTCACGGCCCGCTACAGCGTCGAGCGCCTGAGCGCGCGCGGCGACACCGCCTACGCCGCGGTGCGCACCGCGTACACGTTCGTGCCGGCCGGAGGCGGGGGGCAACGCGAAACCCGCCTGCGCCAGGCGATCCGCTTCCTCAAGACGCCGGACGGCTGGCGCATCGCGAACATTCGCAACGCCCCGTGAGCTAATCCCAGGCGCGCTCGGTCGGCGGCGGCGCCGGCGGGATCGCCAATGTGTCGGCCCGCGCCGTGGCGGGACCGACGCGGTGCAACGTCACCGGCTTCTCCAGGTCCCCGCCCGACAGCGTGAGCTTGTCTGCTTCAAGCTTCATCCCATAGACCTGCCACACGCCGTCCCCCAAGGCCAGCCACAGGCTGTCCCCCACGATGCGCCACCGGGCCACCTGCTCGCCGAACTGCGCGGAGCTGTCGGCGCGGACCATGATGTTCCGAATCTCGTCTTCGGTTTTGGCCTGCCATTTCCCCTCGAGGTGGGATCGGTGGAGGGAGGGCGCGGTCTGGGCGGCGAGCCTGGAACCGAGCCCGACGAGCAGGACGAGGACAGCGGCGCAGCGCGGCATGCCTCAGGTCCTCGCAGTACCGAGCGGCGCGTGCTCGTCGGTCATGACCGCCACCTGGGGCTCCCACTGCTTCATCATGCGCACGAAGGCACCCGCCATCTCGGGATCGAACTCGACCCCCGCGCGGTCGCGCAGATAGGCCAGCGTGCGCTCCTGCGGCCACGCCTCCCGGTACGGGCGGTTGGTGCGGAGGGCATCGTACACATCGCACACGTGGACGAGCTTGCTCGCCCGGTGACAGTCGCGGCGGAACCGCAGGGTGGGATAGCCGCCGCCGTTCAGCATGATGTGATGCTCGTACGCCACCACCGCGGGCAGCTCGAGCTGCTCCTCCGACTTGAGGATGATGCGCGCGCCTTCCGCCGGATGCTGGTTCATGAGGGCGCGCTCTTCGTCCGTGAAGCGACCCGGCTTGGTGAGCACTTCGAGCGGGATCGTGACCTTCCCGATGTCGTGCAGCAGGCCGGCGATGCCGTAGTTGCGCACGTCACGCGCTCCCAACCCGAGGTGCTCGGCGAGCGCCATGGTCAGCACCGCCACGTTCATGGAATGCGTCGTCGTGTATTGGTCGAACTCCTTCAGCTGCAGCAGCGGGATCACGAGCTGGCGTTCGCTGTGCATCGCGATCGACAGCGAGCGCACGACCGCCTCCGCCTCGGTGAGCGGCACGACGCCCTGGGACTTGACGGCGTCCTGGAACCAGCGGACCGTTTCCACTTCTTCGCCCAGCGAATAGCCGATCGTCGCCGTCGCGACCGGCGCCTCGGCCTGTCCCGCGTCGCCCTTCACGCCGACCGATCCGTAGCGGATGCTGGAGCGGCGCAGCTGATGCGCCTCGGTCGTGTCGATCGCCGAGAGCGTCAAGCGAGCCAGCACCTCGTCGAGGAACCCCTCGAACTCATCGCGGCTCACGCGCTCGGCGAACTCGAGTCGTTGGATACCAGCTTGCGCGAGGCGCCGCGACCAGTCCCAGGCCTTGAGCTCACGGACGGGCAGGTTCCCGAACACGATCTCGTCGCCCAGAAACGTGAACAGCGCGTTCGGCGCCGCGGCCTGGAGGTCTTGCAGCTCTTGGAACGCGTCGTCGATCGCCCGCTCGCGCGCCGGGTGCCCGGCGGCGTAGAGCGTCATCGCTGCGAGCGCGTGCGCGAACGCGGAGAGGAACCCGGCGGGCCCGCTCACGGCCCGTTGCCCCGCTCGCCCATGTCAGCCGCAGCCCCGATGTCGGGATCGCCCGACGCTGAGGCCCGACGCAACACCACCCGCGCCCGCGGATCCCGTTGCCACCCGCTCGCGAGCCCCGCCAACGCCGCCAGGAGCTCCGGAGACTTGGGGGGCAGCTTTTCCCGTCCCAACAGGGTTCGACCGCCCGAGGTCAGCCGCAGCAGCACCTCGAGCGCCGCCGGCGCCCGGGCGTAGCCGAGGGCCCGGACGGCGAGGGTGCGCACGTCGGGCGGGAGGCCGCGATCCAGAGCGCGTCCCACCAGGGCGGGGACCGCCGCGTCGGGGCAGCTTTGCAGTGCCACCGCCAGCCCCAGCGCCAGCCGCAGCGTGCGCGCATCCGGATCCTGCAGGCCCAGCGCGAGCGCCGCGTCACGCGCGGCGGGAAGCTTGATCTGGACCTTCACCGCTTGCCAGCGTACGCGGGCGTCCGCGTGCTTCAGGTACGCCGCTGCCGAGAAATCCGGTGGGAGCGGCGACAACTCCTCGAGCAACGACAGCAGGTTGCGCGTGACGTACCAGCGCGCATCCCCCAGCCGTTGGATCACGGCCGGAGCGATGTCCGGTCCCATCCTGGCGAGCTGGGCCAGCAGGCCGCGGCGCACGCCGCGCGCCTCGGCGGCCGCGAGCGCGTCCATGAGGGGTGCCGCGGCCGCGAGGCCCACGTGGGGCACCAGCCGTTCCAGCGTCTTGAAGTCCACCGGATCCCGCGTGGCCACTTGTCGCACGACGTCCGCGGTTGCAAGTCGTGCCCACACCTCGGGACCCGCCCCCTGCGACTCGGGGACCTCGGCCAGCGCGTCGAGCAGCTGCCCGAGCCGCCCCTCGCGCACCACGCGATCCGCGGCGGCGAGCACGTGCGGGTTGACGGCGTCGATCTCGAGCGCCATCGCAACGATGCGGTCGGGCTCGGTGGGGTGGTCGCCGTCGAGGGTCGCGGCGCGCTCCGGCGCGGCCCGCGCCATGCGCTGCAGCGCCGCTCCGTACGCGCCCGGGTTCGGGTCCGCCAGCGTCCAGCCCTGGAGCAGCTGGCGCACCTGGTCCCGCAGCGCCGCGTCCGCCTGGGGCCGCACTTCCGCGACGCCCGCCTCGGCGTGCGCCGCCAGTTTGGACAGCATGCGGACCAGCGAGTGCGAGATCGTCTGGTGCGACGAGTCCGCCGCCGCCTGGACGATGTCGAGCACGGCGTCGACCGCCATGCCGTCGGTCGAGTCGTACACGAACTGGCGCCGCTGCACGAAGTCGCCACCCATCTCGACCAGTCGCCGCAGCGTTTCCGGCTTGAGGGCGCGGATCAGCCGGGAGGTGCGGCGCCGCAGCGCCACCGCCTCCGCACTGCCCGCGGTCTTCAGCTCGTCCGCGATCTGCAACAGATAGCCGACGATCACCTGGTCGTACGCCGCGGCATCGGTCCGGGGATGGTCGTCGATGGCGCGGGCGATGACCGCCGGCTCGGTGGGCGTGGGCTGGTCGTCCCCCGCTTGAGCCGTGAGGGCGGCGCGCGCCAGGCCCACCCACAGCTGAGCGGCCCGCGCCCCGCGCTCGGACGCGGGCGCGCCGTCGTCCACCAGCTCGAGGCGCTCGTAGGTGAGGGGGTGCAGCTGGCGCGTCCACGGCCAGCGTCTTGAGGACGCTCGCCATCTCGCCGGCCTCGACGCCGCGCCGGAAGGTCACGGCGCCGAGATGGTGACGGTGCAGCCGGGCGGCGAGCTCGGCCAACACCGGGTGCTTCGGATCGGTCGCGACGCCCTCGATCACCAGCTGTTGCCGCGCGACGCCGAGCGACAGTGTGGCGCGGTCTTCGAGCAAGAGCCCGGCGCGCCGGGTCACGCCCGCGGCCGCCGGCGCCAGCGACGGATGGCCCTCCGGATACATGGCGTGCTTGTGCAGCGCGATCGAAAGCTCGATCAGGAAGTCCGCGAGGTCGCGCGACAGGGTCGCGCGCTCACCCGAGGGGGCGGGCATGAGGCCAAAGATACAAGGACCGGCAATAAACTAGACGCGCAGACGCACAGGGAAGAATAGCAAGGAGGGAGCAGAGATCCCCTGCTCCCTCCAGCCTGTTCACCCCTGTTGCGTCTGCGCGTCTGTGCGTCTAGTACAGGTCCACCCAGGCCCGTTGAATGGCCCGCGTGGGGTAGGCCGAGGCCGACAAGGCGGACTGGAGGGCGCAGGCGGAGTACAGCAATGACGTGTTCCCGCTGAGTGCCACGTTGTCGTCTACTGAGACGCTCGCCGCCATCGTGGCGCCGACGATCTTGTTCCCGGTCCCGGACATCTTGAGCCCCCCGCGCACGATCACGGCTCCATCGAACGCGAAGTTGCCCGCGACCGTCAAGTCGCCGTCGACGAGCAGGATGCCCTGACCGCGCCCGGTGGTGACCCTCAAGTCACCCAGCACGTGGATGATCGGGAAGTAGCTGTCGCACGCGCCCGCCGGGGTGGCGTGGTTCGGCTCTCCCCAGTTGGGCGGATTCACGCTGGTCTGGCACAGGGCGCCGACGACGATCGGCCCGACGCCATTGAGCAGGGTACCGCCCGGGTACACCAGGCTCGCCGTCGCCGCGAGCGACTGGTAATTCGAGCTCCCCCCGTAATTGAAGTACGTGTTCGTGTCGCTGGCCGCGGGAGTCGTGAGCGAGGGAGGATTCCCCTTGATGGTGACGCTCCCGTTGACCGTGGCCGTGGTCGTGGGGGATATCGCCGCTCCGGCGACGGCCGGACCGGTGGGGCCGCAGCCGCTCCACCCGGCGGGCGTCGTATCGTTCCCGCTCACCGTGACGTTCCCGTTCACGGTGGTATTGCCCTGAGTCGTGATCGCGCCCAGGAAGTTCATCTGCGGCATATCGAGCCGGAACAACAGGCCATAGCGACGCCGCCCCGAGGCCTGACTGCCTATGCCCCCCGACGCGCCCTCGGAGACCGCCCAGAAGAACGGCCCGGGAAGGCGCGTGATGACCACGTTCGCACTGCCGCCGCCCGGCGCCGTATAGGTCTTGGTGCGCGTGTTACCGATCGTGAGCCCAAGGTTATCCGCGAGGTTCCAGTCGAGCGGGACGCGGTTCAACCCCAGCTCGGCGGCCGTGGCGGCGCGCTCCATGCGCACGGTGTTGCCCCCGACGCGGTAGTCCTGCGTCGACACGAACAATACGCTCCCCATGAGCACACCGATGATCACGATGGCCCCAAGGGCCATGATCATCGCCACGCCTTGCTGCGATTCGAGTGTCCTACGCATAGTGCCTCGTTCCCTCTCAGTTGCCGCTGCCGGACTTCTGTCGGGTCCGGTGCGGCGGTTAATTGCGATTGCGCAAGCCCACTTCGATACGCAGCGAGTCGCGAAATACGGTGCCACCTGCCCCGCTCAGGTTCATGAGCGCCGCCGCCTGGCCCCGCACCACGAGGCTGATGCGCGCCACCTGGAGGGGGTCCGCCGTTACGGCGCCGAGGGCGTTGTAATAGGCGAACTGCATCCCGCTGGTCCCGTTCACCGCGTACGGCTGGAACGGGCCGGCGATCGGCTGAGTGGGAATGCAAACCGGTACCCGGCCGACGATGCAGTCGAAGAACCCGATATACCACTGGTTGTCGGTTTCCTTGTAGATCCTGTAGTGCACGCGGCGGAAGAACCGCATCCCCGCACCCACGGCGATGGTGGCGGGTGCCGCGCTCACGAACGTGAGCTGATAGCTCGGATTGGCCGCCGAGATGTCCCCCCCGAGCGTCAGGCCGGACGAAACCGGGCAGCCGTTGGCGAGGTTGCTGGTCACCAGAGTCACGGTCCTGATCTGGAAGCGTGTCCAGCCATCGTCGGCGAGCGCCGCCGTCGCTCCGTTGTCGTACACGAGGACGGAGTCACCCACGGCCGGCGGTCTGACCAAGCTCGTCATCTGGGAGTTCCGGGCGAGGACGCGCGGTACGGTCGAGAGCGCCCCGCCGATGCTGGTGCACACCACGGAGGTGCCGAATACCGAGCGGAACTCGATCGCCGAGTCGCTCATCGCAGAGATGTCCGCGCCGACGCTCGAGATCCCCCGCAAGTCCGACGGCAGCATCCCGGCCGCCTGGCGGATCTGCTGGCGTGTCTGGATCAGGTCGGTCGCGCTGTTGTAGAAGCGCTGCTGCCGCAGCAGCAGCTTGACGATGGCCGCTGACACCAGGCCCATGAGCACTATGCTGATGAGCAGCTCGATGAGCGTGAACCCGGCCCGGCGCCGCATGCTTTTCCCGGTCAAGAGCATGGCATGAAACTCCGGAACTTTTCGGTGCGAGGCTGATGGTTGCTCAAGAACGTGACGGAGACCGTCACGTCGTCGGCACGAGCCAGGCGGTCGAGCGTCCACGCCTCGGCGGTACCCCGCGTGGTGGCGGAGCCGGCGGCGCGGCTGGCGCACGCGGTCGAGCGGAGGCGCTCGAAGCGCGATTCCGCCACGCTCGCCGCGATGGTCCGGGACTGCGTGCTCGTGAGCGTCGTCACGATCACGCCCGCCGTCCCTGCCATGGCGAGCAGGCCGATGCTGAAGATCACCACAGCCACCATCAGCTCGGCGAGCGTGAACCCTCGCTCAGAGCGCGGGGACCTGGGAACCGACACGTAAGGAGTCATTAGCAGCTCCGTGAGGTGATTTTGCCGAGGCCCGTCACGCACACCGTATCGGTGCGGCCCCCGAGGTTGATGATGAACCTGGGTATCAGCGTCACGTAGGGGGCGAAGCCGCGCTGATCGAACTGCACGGTGTCCTTCGGCGTCGCGAACAGGTGCGCGCCGTAGCGCTGGAAGAAGTCGATTTGACTGCCGAGCTGCACCGGCGTCCCCGAGGAATCCACCAGGATCTTCAGCACGTCGCCGCTGCGCACCACCCACGCCGTCCGGCTCTGTTGCACGGCGATCCCGCGTCCGCGGAACAGGTATGCGCCGATATCGCGCGTGGCGGAGCGGCGCGCGCTCGCCAACCACTGGCCCCGGACCGCCCTGACCATCATCGTCGTCATTATGCCCAGGATGACGAACACGATCATCATTTCGATGAACGTGAAGCCGGCGACCCGACAGCGGCGCGAGAACGAAGGACTGAGCACGGACGCCTCCTCACTGCGTTTGGGAACGTGTGACGTGTTGTCCACGGGCAAGGCCCATGCCGAGCAGGCCTCCCTCAGGACCGGGGACCCGTTCACGTCTTGCACAGCGTCAATATCCAATACATGTGGCAACATGCAATAATCTCACATGGTATAGCGTCTATGTACTATAGAGTTTAGATGCTATATAACCTCTCGTTGTAACATCCGAAATTCCGGCTCGGTGTCAACTTTCGATGCACCCCGGCACGGCCCGGTGTCCTCCGTCACACAATCCCCGGCCAATCCGCTCGGCGCCGCCCCAAAACGCGTGCAGCGCTACAGCTGACGGCCGCCTTCCTCCGCCAGATGCGACGCGGACCAGTCGATGAGGAATGTCCCACCGCACTTCGAGCAACGGGCTTCGACTACCGGGTGTACCAACGACGCGCGATGAGTGCAATGGGGGCAGACGCCGTATGACTGGCCCCACCCGGCCGCGGCTCCGGCCACATCGCTGGGCCGCTCGACGATCGTCCACCGGTCGGGGCGGACGCTGGCGAATTCCAGGTACTCACGGAGGATGGTCGCGGGCTGGTGGTCGACGTCCAGGATGACCTGGCTGCCGGTCTCCCGAATCACCCGATACCACGCGCCGCGCCGCAGCCCAAGGTGGAGGTCGGTCTTCACACGCGCCCACGACAGTTCCGGCATTATGGCATCTCCGTCCACGCGTGGTATTTCACGGGCTGGGGCGGCGTGTTGGCCCCCAGCTGTTGCAGCACCGTGCTGATGGCACAGCTGGAGTACTGGATCATCGTGCTCCCGCTCATCGTGCCCTTCGCGCCGTTCTGGTTGTAGGCAAGCACGGCGCCCGTCGCCTTGATGCCGCCACCGCTCGTCGTGAGGCTCCCGCGGATGAGGATCAGCCCCTTGAACTCGGTGCCGCCCGACGCGATGAAGTCGCCGCTCACGAGCAGGATGCCCTGTCCGCGGCCGCTCGAGAACTGGAGCTTGCCCTGCCCCCAGATGATGGGCATGTAGTTCTCGCATGCCGAGACCCTGCCGGCTACCGGTGAGCGCCACGGCTCACCCCAGTTCTTCGTGGTCGTCTGATCGCACACCCCGCCCACAGTCGTGGGCGCGATTGTCGAAGCGTTGGCCCCCGCCGGATAGACGATCGTCGCGAGCTTCGTGAGACTGTCGAATGTCAGGCCGCCGCCAAGGTTGAAATAGGTGTTCGAATCGTCGGCGACGGGCGTCTGCAGCTTGGGCGGCGACCCCGTGGGCGGCACGCTCGAGCTGCTGGTGATCTGAGTGGTGTCGGGCATCGCGTAGCCGGCCACGGCGCCGCCGGGGGGCGGGCAGTTCCAACCGGCAGGGGTCGAGTCGGCCCCTGACGCGGTCGCCGAGCCGCTCAGCGTGAGCTTATTGGCGGCGGTTTGCCGCGTCGTCACGGCACCGACCACGTTGGCATTAGGGGCCGGCAGGAACAGCACCTCGCCCAAGCGCCGGCGGGCGTTGGTCCCGGCTCCCGTGCCCGCTCGCCCCTCACTCACCAGGGCGAATAGGTTCCCGGCGAGCCGGGTGGTGAGCGTGACGGCGGTGACGCCGGGCATGACCGTGTCCGTCCGCGTGCGCACGGCGCCGGTGGCCATCGCGGCCGCGGTATCCTTATCCCACACGGTGAGCGTATTGCCGAGCCCGAACTCTGCCGCCGAGAGCGCCTGCTCCTCGAACTGCCCGTTCGACTGAGCGCGGTAGTCCTGGTTCGACAAGAAGAAGGAGCCCGCGATCATCGTCCCGATCAGGACGATCGCGATCAGTGCCACACCCAGGGCCATGCCGCGCTCTCGCAGAGTGATGCTGCTCATCGTGCCCAGCCTTTCTCGGTCCATGCGACTAGTGTCGGTTCCGCAGCCCAATCGTGTAGCGGGTCGTGTCCACGGCCACGGTCCGCGCGCCCCCGCTCAGGCTGATCGGCGCTCGTGTCTGGCCCCGCACCGTCACGTCGATGCGAGCCACGCTGCGGGCCTTCGCTGTAGCCGGGTCGAGCACGGCACCGGTGGAGTCGTAATAGGAGAACAGCAACCCGCTCTGCCCCGGGGTGGCGGAATAAGGCTGGTAGGGGCCGCTCACCGGCTCGAGCGCGCCGCAGTGGCTCACCGCGACGTAGCTGCTGAGACAGTCGAAGGACCCCAAGTACCAGCGCGCGTCCGTCTCTGGGTAGAGCTCGTAGTGCACGCGCCGGAACACCCGCACCGGCGCGCCGACGGCGACCGTGGCGCTGAGGGCGGGAGAGACGGTCACCGCATAGCTCGACAGAGCGCTCTGGGCCGCGGTGAGGAATTGGCCGGCCCCGGTGGGACAACCGGCCGCCGCGATCACCGGCGCGATGGCCGTGATAGCATACACGCGCCACCGGATCGCCGTGTTGTCGAAGATCAGCAGCGAGTCACCGACTACAGGCGTCGCTTGCCACGCGGTCAGGGCATTGGGAAGCCCCACCGGCGGCAACCGGAGCGTGGTGACGGGCGCGACGGCCGGAAGCCAACACACCGCCGAGCTCCCCGTGACGGACCGGAACTCGAGCGCATGGTCGTTCCACAAGTAGATATCGCCCGTATTGACTCCGCCGCTGAGCGTGTCGCTGGGCGATAGGGCTCGCAAATCCGAGGGAAGCACCGCCAGGGCCTGGCGCAGGCGCGCGCGTGTGTCCATCAGGTCGGTCGCGGATCTATAAAAGCGCTGCTGGCGCGCCAGCACGCCGATCATGGCGCCCATCACGATGCCCACCACCACGAGGCTGACGAGCAGCTCGGCCAGCGTGAACCCGCGGCGGGCCGACCCCCCGAGCGCCGGCTTCAAGGATTCGCCGGGCACGGCAACAGCGTCACGTAGGTTCGGGTCCATGATGTCCGCTGGCCCGCGACCGTGACCTTCTCCTTCACCCTGACCGCCCTGGTGACCGGAATCACGAGCCACTGCTCGCTCACCCCGGAGATGCTCGCGCTGCCACTCGCCAGCTTGGTGCAGTCCTGCGCACTCAACTGCTCGACGCGCGAGCGGGCGATCACCGTCGCCCTCGCCATGCGGCTGCCGCTGCTCAACTGGCGGGTCATGACCGCCGCGCTTCCGGCGAGGCCGAGCACGCCGACGGCCATGACGACGATGGCGACCATCGCCTCCACCAGAGTGAAACCGCGCCTGTTCATCGGCATCCCACGGGCGCGACTTCGCCCAGCCGGGTGAGGCAGACCGAGTCCTGCAGGCTGCCGCGAACCAGCGCGAACTGCGCGCCGCTGGACGAGAGATTCGTCGCCAGCCCGCGCGGTCCGAACACGACGGAGTCCACCGTGGCGCTCAACGTCACGCTGAACTGCGAGTCGAGCGCCACCGCGCCGGCGAGAGGCACGAACGCGCCGGTGCCTCCGGTATCGACACGCACCTGGATGCTGTTCCCGCTGCGCTTGAGTTGCGCGGGACGACCCCAGCGCACGGCGGCCGCCCGGGCCGTCGCGAGCGAGGCCGCGAACTGAACCCGCGCCGCCCGGAGCCCGGCGCTGTTACGCATACCGCTCGTGCGAGGATAGGCCATCGCGCTGAGCAACCCCAGGAGCACGACGACGATCAAGATCTCGACGACCGTGAATCCGCGGGCGCCGGCGACGACCAGCGCCGGTCTCAGCGGAACGTCTCCTGTGCTCGCGTGCCGTGTGCAGCGGCTGTTCATTATCATGCTCCGGTTCGCGCCCCTGTGCGCAGCAAGCAAGTTCGGTGCTCGACACGTAAGTCATTTTTCTGCAGCTCGTTAGCAAAGATCGGCGCGCCCGGTGCACTTGTCATGTGCCGTTCCCGCGCTCGCCTGAAACAACTGCACATCGTGCGCACCGTGATCTATACGATCTTTCGGTACTATAAGATGGGGAGTTGGCATAGCGCGTAACGTGACAGTTGACCATACAACGACGCCCCGGGGGGTCACCCCGGGGCGCCGTCTTCTCGTTATTCGTGTTTTGGTTGTTCTGCTGGTTATGCGGGTTCTTTAGTACATCCCTCCCATGCCACCGCCGCCACCCGGCATCGGCGGAGCCTTCTCCTTCTCCTTCTTCTCCACCACGACGCACTCGGTCGTGAGCAGCAGCGCGGCGATGGAGGCCGCGTTCTGCAGCGCCGTGCGGGTGACCTTGGTCGGGTCGATCACGCCCGCCGCGACGAGGTCCTCGAACTGATCGGTCTGGGCGTTGTAGCCGAAGTTCTTGTCCTTCGACTCCTTCACCTTGCCGACCACGATCGACGCCTCGGCGCCGGCGTTCTGGGCGATCATCCGCATCGGATCTTCCAGCGCCCGGCGCACGATGTCGACGCCGATCTTCGCGTCTTCGTCGGACACCTTGACCTTGTCGAGCGCGCGCTGGCAGTACAGCAGCGCCACACCGCCGCCCGGCACGATACCTTCCTCGACCGCGGCGCGTGTCGCGTGCAGCGCATCTTCCACGCGCGCCTTCTTCTCCTTCATCTCGGTCTCGGTGGCCGCGCCCACGTTGATCACCGCCACGCCGCCCGCGAGCTTGGCGAGCCGCTCCTGCAGCTTCTCCTTGTCGTAGTCGGACGTGGACTTCTCGATCGCGGCCTTGATCTCCTTGATGCGACCCTGGATCGCGTCGTGCTTGCCCTTGCCGCCGACGATGGTGGTGTTGTCCTTGTCGACGACGATGCGCTTGGCCTGGCCGAGATCGTTGAGCGTCGCATTCTCGAGCTTCAGGCCCATTTCCTCCGAGATCACCTGCGGCGCGCCGCTGAGCACCGAGATGTCGACCAACATCTCCTTGCGACGGTCGCCGAAGCCCGGCGCCTTGACGGCGCACACCTTCAGCGTGCCACGGAGCTTGTTGACCACCAGCGTGGCCAGCGCCTCACCCTCCACGTCCTCGGCGATGATGAGCAACGGCCGGCCCGCCTGCGCCACCTTTTCGAGGATGGGAAGCAGATCCTTCATCGACGAGATCTTCTTGTCGTGGATGAGGATATAGGCGTCCTCGAGGACCGCCTCCATCTTCTCGGGATCGGTGATGAAGTAGGGCGAGAGGTAGCCACGGTCGAACTGCATGCCCTCGACCGTCTCGAGCGTGGTCTCGAGGCCCTTCGCCTCTTCGACCGTGATGACGCCGTCCTTGCCGACCTTCTCCATCGCCTGGGCGATCAGGTCACCGATCTCTTTGTCGTTGTTCGCCGAGATCGCGCCGACCTGAGCGATCTCCTTTCGCCCCGCCGTGGGGACCGAGATCTTCTTCAGCTCCTCGACCACCGTCTCCACCGCCCGGTCGATCCCGCGCTTCAACGACATCGGGTTCGAGCCGGCTGTGACCGACTTGAGGCCCTCGCGGAAAATCGCCTGGGCCAGCACCGTCGCCGTGGTCGTCCCGTCCCCCGCGAGATCCGACGTCTTGGTCGCCACTTCTTTCACCATCTGGGCGCCCATGTTCTCGATCGGATCTTCCAGCTCGATCTCCTTCGCGACCGTCACACCGTCCTTGGTGACGGTCGGATTACCGAACTTCTTGTCGATGACGACATTCCGACCCTTGGGGCCGAGCGTGACCTTGACGGCCTCGGCCAGCTGGTCCACGCCGCGCTTCAGCCGGGCGCGGGCCTCGGTGTTGAATTCCAATTGCTTTGCAGGCATGTCCGTTTCCTCCCTCAGCCTCAGCCAAGCTTGGCGATGACGTCGGCTTCTTTGATGAGGATGATCTCTTCACCCTCGAGCTCGACTTGTGTGCCGCTATACTTGCCGTACACCACGCGGTCCCCGACCTTCAGCTCCATCGGGACCAGTGCGTCCTTCTCGCGACGTCCGGGACCCACCGCGATGACCTCACCCTGGATCGGCTTCTCCTTGGCCGTGTCGGGGATGTAGAGACCGCCCTTCATCGTCTCCGTCTCCTCCATCGGCCGGATGGCCACTCGATCCGCGAGCGGATAGACCTTGAGCTTCGCCTTCGATGCCGTTGCGGTTGCCATGTGCCCGCCCTCCGCCTTCGATGCAGTGGTCGTAAGTACATATGGGACGATAGAGTTAGCACTCTACCACCGCGAGTGCTAAACCAACCGCGCAAAATCTCTCCTCGCGGCCGGGCCATGTCAAGTGGGTGCGATGACGCGCCGCAGCGCCGGGTTC
>WNGQ01016409.1_pt1 | contig 13533 bp, 10 predicted proteins | sample 5407661 | NCBI WGS metagenome assembly WNGQ01 (sample SAMN13153382, study PRJNA577476) | soil metagenome | isolation source: 60 cm soil or saprolite under Garry oak tree replicate 2 | place: USA:California | collected 2016-06-15
ACGTCCACGTCGCCCCCATGCGGCCGGTACCAGATCCGGACGCCCAGGAAGCGGGGATCCGGCCCATGTGGTCCCCGTGCAGCAGCACCCTCATCACCAGCGAGACCGAGGCCCTCCTCGTCGACACGCTCATCACGTACGACCAGGTCGACGCCCTCGCTGACTGGATCAAGGGCTTCGGAAAGCGCCTCGTCGGCGTCCTGCTCACCCACGGACACTCCGACCACTGGATCGGACTCAGCCGGCTGCAGGAGCACTTCCCGGGCCTCCGCGGACTTGCCACGAAAGACGTTCTGACGCGCGCAAAATACGAGGCGGCCGACCTTGGCTACTACTGGCGGGGGGCCTTCGGCGACCAGATCCCCACCGACCCGGCACTGCCGGCGCTCCTCGAGGCTGACACGATCAGCCTCGACGGCCACCCCCTTCGCGTCATCGACATCGGCCAGGGAGACACCGAAAACTCCACGATCCTGCACATGCCGCAGATCGACGCCGTCGTCGCCGGCGACGTCTGCTACAACCAGGTCCACATGATGACCGCCTGGACAGACGACGCGGCACGGCAGGCCTGGATCGCGAACCTGGACGCAATCGCCGCCCTGAACCCGAGCATCGTCGTGTCAGGGCACAAGCGCGTCGACGCGCCCGATTCTCCTGACACCATTGAGCAGAGCAAGCAGTACCTGCGTGACTTCTCCCGCGTGGCCTCCGAGCAGGACACCGTGGAAGGAATCGTCGCCGAGATGCTGAAACTGCACGGAGACCGGGACAACCCGTACACGCTCTGGCTTTCCGCCCGCCGGGTCGCTGGGAACCGCAGCTAGGAGGGTTCTGAAAATCAAGCGCGCAAGTATCCGATCTGTGCGACCGGCTGCTGCAGGTCAGCTGCGCCGTGTGCGACGCAGATCCGGGCCATCTGCGCACCTGAGCCGGGATTGCCGAGGCCCGCTCATGCATGCGATGCGCTAAATCGAGACGACATGGTGAGTGTGAGCCGGGCTCGGCAAGGATGGCGATCTGCTCCCCTCCTGGCGGCCGGGTCGGTCATTGCAAGCGCTCGCGTTCGCTTTCGGCTCGCCGGTAGCCGTGGCTTGCCGCAGGCAGTGGCGGCCAGTTATCTCCAAAGCATTCCCTATACGCTGGTTTGGGTCGCTGTTGCTGGTGGCGGCAGGTGGGGTGCTGTGGGGGCTGGGCCAGGGCACGAGGGAGGCGCTGATGGACCAGTTCGGTGCCCAGGCAGGCGGTGATGTGCTGCACCGGGGAGGCTGGGTCGAGCGACCGGTCCGGCTTTACCGCGATGAGTGGGGGATCCCGCATGTTCGCGCGCGGTCGGTGCATGACGTGTTCGTCGGTCAGGGGTACGTGCACGCTATGGACCGCCTATGGCAGATGGACGCGGCCAGGAAGCAGATGGAAGGCAGATGGGCCGAGTGGGTCGGCGTGGCGGGCCTGCCGGCCGACCGGCTGGCCCGGCGTCTGCGCGTTGGTGTGGCATCGATCCGGGATTACCGGGCACTCGGCGCGGACGCCAGGGTGATGGTCGATGCCTACGTGGCCGGGGTGAACGCTTATCTGCGCAGTCATCCGGCTCCGGCCGAGTACGGGCTGGTAGCAAGCGCGCCGGAGCCTTGGGAGGGCTGGCATTGCATAGCGGCCATGCGGCAGCGCGGCTACCTCATGGGCTCCGTGTGGTTCAAGCTCTGGCGCGCTGCAGCGCTCGGCGTCCTCAGCGCTGATGACCTCGTCAAGCTGCGCTACGACGATGGCGGGGCCGACCGGCTGTGCATTCCGCCCGGTGCCGATGCCAGCCGGTGGGTCGCTAGCCTGGCCGATCTTCGCGAGCCGATCGGTGCGCTGAGCCTGCTGGCGGCGAGTGCCGAGACCGGCGGCGGGAGCAACAACTGGGCGCTGGCGCCGAGCCGGACCGCCACCGGCAGGCCGATACTGGCTGGCGACCCGCACCGCGCTTTCGAGCTGCCGGGCATGTACGCGCAGATGCATCTGGGCTGCGATCAGTTCGATGCGATCGGCCTCACTATTCCGGGCGTGCCGGCCTTTCCGCACTTCGCGCACAACGCGCAGGTGGCCTGGTGCGTTACGCATGCGTTCGCGGATATTCACGATCTGTATGTCGAGCAGTTCGACCGCGCTGATCCGTCCTGGTACTTGCATAAGGGCGACTGGCTGCAGGCCGCGACGACCACCGAGGACGTCAAGGTCCGCGGCGCAGACTCAGACCCGGTGCAGATCGTGGAGACCATTCACGGCCCGGTCGTCGCCGGGGATCCGGCGCACGGCACCGCGCTGACGCTCAAATCGGTTCAGTTCTTTGACCTCGACCGGTCGTTTGACTGCTTTCTGCCCATGCTGCGAGCCACCTCGGTGGATTCGCTCTTCCAGGCCGTACGCGGCTGGGGGCTCATCGACCACAACCTAGTCGCCGCGGATACCGGCGGCCACATCGGCCACATGGTGCGCGCGGTGATCCCGCGCCGGCCAGCCGTCAATGGGTGGCTGCCCGTGCCGGGGTGGACAGGTGAGTACGAGTGGGACGGCGTCATTCCCGCCGAGCAGATGCCGCGCGTGGATGATCCGGCCCGCGGCTTCATCGTGACCGCTAACAACCGGGTGGTAACAGCCATCCCGGATACAGGTGACTACTTCTGCACTGACGCCCATCCGCCATACCGGGCACGGAGAATCGAGCAGCTCATCGCCGAGCTCGCGCCCGCGTCGCCGCAGGACATGGCGACGATCCACCGCGATGATGTCAGCGCACCCGCTCAGCTGTTCCAGGCAGTCCTAGCGGACGTCGCACCGCCCGGCGCAGCCGCCCGTGCCGTCCGGGACATCGTACTCGGCTGGGATGCCCGCATGTCGCCCGACTCGAGCGGGGCGGCCTGTTATTCCCGGCTGCGCTGGGCTCTGGCCAGGATCGTCGCAGGCCGGTCTGGCCTCGCCGCCGCCGGAAGCGCCGGGCTGATGCAACTGCCCGGCAGCGTCTCGGCCGTCAGCCACCTCTGGTGGGTGCTGCCGGCCCTGCTGCGATCGGGTGATCTGGCGCTGACCTGCGGCAGCACCTGGGATGAGCTGCTGGCCGAGGCGCTCGAGGAGGTCTCGGGCGAACCGCCGGACATCCCGTGGCACCAGCTCCATGCCGCCGCGCTCACCCATCCGCTGACGCCACTACTTCCCGGCGCGCCGCCGGCCCTGAGCCCAGTCGGCGCGGGGGTCGGCGGCGACAACGAGACCGTCTGGGCAAACGGATGCCGAGCCGAGTCCGGCACAGCGGCCGTCTACGGTGCCGTGGCCCGTTACGTGTTCGACGTCGGCAATTGGGACAACTGCACGTGGATCGTCGCCGGCGGCGCATCAGGAGATCCGGCGAGCCCGCACTACACCGATCAGCACCAACCCTGGTCCCGATGCGAGCTCATCCCCATGCACTACGACTGGGACACGATCACCGCCGCCAGCCCGCAGCTGACCCTCCAGCCACACGACAGCACACCGGCAAGAGCCGAACCGGCATGACTCCCGCGCTTCCGCAATGCCCGTGAACCACGGCATACATCAACCCCGCTCCGCCCGGCCAGGCCGCGCTGCGCCGACCGGCAGCAATCACGCTGAGTCACAAGAGAGGACAGGGAGAACGCCCACCGAGCCACCTGACTTAAGTGGGCGGCCCCGTAAGTTCGTCGGGGGTTCGTGTCCGATGCCTGCGAGGTGGACGGTGCAGGCGGTGTCGAGGGCTTCTTGGGGTGTGCCGGCTGGTGACCCGGTGAGCAGGACGGCGTCCTCATAACGGTCGCTGGCGGCGGAGTAGATGGCGAACCCGAAGGAGTGGGCGGAGCCGCCGTACCGGAGCCGGAACAGCGGGATCTGCTCGCCGTTTCGGAGCACGCCGGTGATGTAGGCGAAGCTGCCGTGGTATCTGGCCCGGACCTTGGCCAGCTGCGGCCAGTTCTTCCCGGCGTGATCCAGCAGCCGCAAGATAATCGAGCTGCGGGTCGATTCCGGGATGGCGGGCATGTGCCTCATCATGCCGCGCGAGGGTGGCCGGGCCGGTTAGGATCCCGTGCCCGGGAGCGGATTACCTCGCTGTGATCTGCCTCGGAGCTGCCATGCCGCTGCTTCGCGCGGTGCCGGTCATGCTGAGCGCCGGCGAGCGCACGACCCTGAAGAAGCGTGTTCGGGGGGCGAAGACGACCTGGCGGGACCGGCTGCGCGCGCAGATCGTGCTGGCTGCCGCCCGCGGGCACCCGAATGCCCGGATCGCCGCCGGGCTGGGCATCAGCGTCGATACGGTCCGCAAGTGGCGGGGCCGGTTCGCCGCCCGCGGGCTGGACGGGCTGCGGGACCGGGCCCGGCCCGGCCGGCCGCGGCAGATCAGCGCGGCGGACCGGGCCGCAGTGGTCGCGCTGGCCTGCCAGCTGCCGGCCGCGACCGGGGTGCCGCTGGGCCGGTGGACCGGCCCGGAACTGGCCGCCGAGCTGGCGGCCCGGGGGCTGGCCAGCCCCATATCGGCATCATCGGTCCTGCGGATCCTGGCTGAGCACCCGGTCAGGCCATGGCAGTACCAGTCGTGGATCTATCCCCGCGACCCGGACTTCGAGGCCAGGGCCAGGGTCATCGTGGACCTGTACCAGGGCTGCTATCAGGGCGAGCCGCTCGGTCCCGGTGACCGGATCTTGTCCTTCGACGCCAAGCCGCAGATCAATGCCCGCCGCCGCCTGCATCCCACCCTGCCCGCCGCGCCCGGCAGGCCCGTCCGCTACGAGCACGAGTACAAGCGCCAGGGCTCCCTCGCGCTGCTGGCCGGCCTGGACGTGCACACCGGGCAGGTATTCGCCTCCACGCCGCTCACCACGGGGATCAAGCCGTTCATGGACCTCGCCGGGCAGGTCATGGCCCGCCCGCAGTACAAGAACGCGCCCCGGGTCTTCGTCATCGTGGACAACGGCTCGGACCACCGCGGCCAGGCCGCCATCACCCGGCTGGCCAAAGCGCACCCGAACGCGATCATGATCCACACCCCGCTGCACGCCTCGTGGCTGAACCAGATCGAGATCTTCTTCTCGGTCATCCAGAAGAAAGTCGTCACCCCGAACGACTTCGACAGCCTTGACCAGCTCTCCGCCACCCTGCTGGGGTTCGTGGACCGGTACAACCAGACCGCCAGGCCGTTCAGCTGGAAATTCACCGCCAGCGACCTGCACGATCTCATGGACCGCATCAGCCGCCACGAGCAGCAAGACGACCCTCACGACAAACCGCTACTGCAGGCCGCATGAACAACCCCGACGAACTTACGGGGCCGCCCACTTAAGGCATGAACGCGGGCGCCCTCGGCTACTGCCGCTCATAACGTGGGTTCCGGGGTGGGACGGAAAGCCGTAGCGGCGCGCGGTCTGCCCGTCCGGACGGTGGCGGCGGGCGCTGAAGCCGGTCACTAGCTCCCGCGTCTGCCGGGGCGGAAAGGAGCTTCCCTGCGCGGCGGGGCGATGATTCCCCCGTCAGGTAGTTCCGTCGTTCTCAGCGGCGCGGTGGATCTCGATCAGCTCGTCCCGGTATGAATGATCAGCGGTCCCCATCTCGTTATTGACCAGGGCTCCGTCTTCCCACCACTGGGTCAGTCCGCGTCCCATCTCCTGGCCTGCCCTAGTGTGGACGCACAGGGCATAGTCAGGGACGCTGACCACGAGCTCGCCACGTTCTGCCTTGGCCGCCACCAGGTCGGCGTGTTCTGAGCTGGTCCGGTCTTTCCTGGCGGTAGCCAGCAGACGGACCGCGTGCACGGCCATCATGGTGTCCCCGCCCGCAGTGGCACGGAAGTTCTCGTGCAGGCAGTTCAGCAGGAGCGGTGCCAGCGGTTCCCCCATGCCGACGTCTTCCACCGCGATGAGCTTCAGCCGGCGCCACAGATGCTCAGCGACATCAGCGGAGGTCGACAGCATCTCGTAGGCGGCGAGCACGGCGTTGTCGACGTTCTATGCGGCGGCGGACCGTACAGCCGCTTGGTCATGGGCTTTCCCTTCAGGTGAACGTAACAGGCGCGTCCGGACCGGAAGGGGCCTACTGACTAAGCCCCAGTATCGCGCCTCATGGCTGAATGATGAAATCGGCCAGGCGGGAGGCAGTCTGGCTGGAGCTGGGGATCCCGCCCCGAACCAGAACTGGCTGATCTGCGCCCGTCACGACGCCCGTCCCGGAGCCGAGCCAGGCGCGGATAATCGGCAGGGAGGATGTGGTTGTGCTTCCGGCCCTGCCTGCGCGGTTTTGCGGTGGTGCGGGCGTAAGGTCGATGGCCTGGGTCCCGGCCTGACCTCCGAATCGGCTGACGCCCGTTCGGGCTGTCTTGCTAACGATTCGTCGGCCGGGTCCCAGTGTGGCACCTGCCGGCGTGCCGGTCTGATCTGCCCGTCCTGTGCAAGAGGCCGGGGTTCCCAGGTCCGGCGGCCAGCGGGTGCGTGCCACCCCTTCAACCAGAGAAAAAGGATGGCATTGACTATCGTAGAAGACACGCGCGCCATCACCGGCGGCGTGGACACCCGCGCAGGCATGCACGTCGCCGCCCGCGCTGGACCCCATCGGGGGGACTGCTCGGCGTTGAGGAGTTCCCGGCCACGACGGCCGGATACGCCCGCCTGCTCGGCTGGCTGGGCGGGTTCGTGACCGTCGCCCTGGTCGGCATCGAATCCGGGGCGGCGCCAGCGATGTTGCGGGCTGGCTGATCGGCGGCCTGGCCCGTAAGACCTGCGTCGTGTCGCAATGCTCGACCAGCGCACCCTGGTACGCGAACATAGCCCGGCCCGATACGACCCGATACGCGGCGGGAGCCGACAAGCGGCAGCGGCGCCTAGGCGCGCCCGGCGCGCTGCTGGGCTTGGGTGATGGCCCAGGCGGCGTTGATCAGGCCTATGTGACTGAACGCCTGCGGGAAGTTGCCGATCATCTCGCCGCTGCGGGGGTCGACCTCCTCGGCGAGCAGGCCGACGTCGTTGATGGCGGTCACGGCACGCTCGAAGGTCACGGTGGCTGCCTCGATGTCTCCAGCGAGCGCCTGCGCCTGCGCGAGCCAGAACGTGCACAGCAGGAACGTGCCCTCCTCACCCGCCAGGCCGTCGTGGCCCAGATACCGGTACACCAGCCCGCGCTCGTCTGTCAGCCGCCGCGCGATGGCGTCGATGGTTGCCTTCATCCGCGGGTCATCCGCCGCCAAGAACCCGGTGATGGTCAGCATCAGGCTCGACGCGTCGAGGTCCTCGCTGCCGAACGCCTGCGTGAAGGCGCCGGCCCGCTCATTCCAGCCGCGGGTAAGGATGGCCGCCCGGATCTCGTCACGGGCGGCCCCCCAGTCAGCCACGCGGTCTTCGGCGCCGAGATGGCTGGCCAAGGTGATCGCGCAGTCCACCGCCACCCAGCACATCAGCTTCGAATACAAGAAGTCCCGCGGCTCGCCGCGGATCTCCCAGATCCCCTGGTCCTTCTCCCGCCAGCGGGCAGCGGCGGTATCTGCGGCCCCGGCCAGGAACCGCCTGGTCACCGGGTCCAGCTCGCCGAGCTGGTCGACCAGCCGCTGCGCGGCGCCGAGCAGCTCACCATACTCATCGAGCTGCCGCTGGAGCCACGCGCCGTTGCCGACCCGGACCGGGCAGCTGCCCCGCCAGCCCGCCAGATGCGGCAGCTCCCGCTCGGACAAGTCCCGCTCGCCGCCAATGCCGAACATGATCTGCAGGTCCGCGTCGCGCTGCAGCCCGGAGGCGGCCGCATTGGCAAGGAAGGCGAAGAACTTGTTCGCCTCGTCTGGGCAAGCCGCCACCCACAGCGCCTCCATGGTCAGGCTGGCGTCGCGCACCCAGGTGTAGCGATAGTCCCAGTTCCGCTCGCCGCCGACAGTCTCCGGCAGAGAGGTGGTTGGCGCCGCTACGATCGCGCCCGTCGGCGCGAACGTCATGGCCTGCAGCACGCGCCCGGAATGGCGCACCAGTTCGCGCCACGGCCCCTCATAGTTCTGGTGGATCGCTGACCAGGACCGCCAGCCCTCCAGTGTGTCGTCCAGCCGGCCGGTGATCTCCTCCGCGGTCCATGGGGCGAGTGGCGGGCCGGCCATATCCCCGTGCCCGAGCGCGAACACGGCGGCCTGCCCGGCGGCCAGCCGGACCCTGGCGGTCGCGGTGGCGTCATCCACAGCGAAACTGACCGATGTGGACAAGAACAGCCGGTTGGCGCCGCCCCGGGCGGCGAGCCCGCCGGGGACGGGAACCAAGACGGGGTGGATGAGCCCGTACTCCGGCCGGGGCGCGTAGCTGACGTCCACCTGGATCTCGCCGCGAGTGCAGGCCAGCGAGCGCAGCAGCGTACCCGGGGAGTGTGCACCCAGGTGGTGGCCGCGCTCGTTGCGGCCGACCGCGAGGGCGTCGGTGAGTACCACGGTGCCGCGCGCGGTGGTGAAGGTGGTCTCCAGCACCAGCGTCTGGTCCACGTATCGGCGGCTGACCTGGAACTCGCCTGCAGGCCGGATCGCGAAATGCCCGCCGGCCGGGTCAAGGAGGCGGCAGAACACCGACGGCCCGTCGAAGCGGGGGAAGCAGAGCCAGTCCACCGAGCCGTCCCGGCTGACCAGCGCCGCGGAGCGACAGTCCGAGAGCAGCGCATACTCGCCGATCGGCAAGCTGTCCATCACGGTTTCCTCTCGTGATCGGTCAGATGCTGTACGCCTGGAGCAGATGCGGGCAGACCTCGCCCACCGAGGGGAAGGACGGCATCCGCGCTAGAGCGATCCTGCGACAAGTAAACAGGTCACCCGCCGCGGAACGCTCCGCCGACGGCAGGCCATATATCCGTAGTAGATAATCGACACAGCGGGAACTCGCGCGAGTCGTGCCTGACATCTGGAGTTCGCGAACTCGCGGTCACTCGACGCCGTCCCGATACCGTGACTACCTCGGCAAATACCAGACGGTCAACGTGCTAACAACGGTGACGCTGGCAGTTTCGCCGTAACGGCAGCGGCTGCCTTTCGTCCAGCTGCTGATGGACCGGGGTGGTCATCGCGGCGTCGGGAACGGTCGCCTCGGTCGTGGCCACGCTGGTGAGCAGGTCCGGCCGGTCGCCCCGGCCCGAGCCGGCGCCCGGTGCCGGGCATGGGCGCGGCAACCGCGACCAGCTCAACTTGAACGGAGACCGATCATCATGCCCTGGATCATCGCCCTTGCCTTCATCGCCGTCGTGGCCCTCATCGTCGTCAGCCTCGCCGTGCACTTCCTATTCTCGCCCTGGCTGCTGGTGGCCGTCCCCATCGTGGCCTGGATCAAGTTCCGCCCGCGCCGCTCCCGGCGATAGTCCGTCTGCCGCCCGGACGAATCCCGGCACCCGGCCAACTCTCTCGATTGGCCACGGCCCGGTAGCACGGCCCGGTATTTCAGTACGTGATGCCGGGGAACTGCTCGCGGGCGTGCTCCAGTTGATCGGCCCACTCGCGGGGCCAGCCGAAAGCACGGGCGGCCTGGCCGCTCATGTCGGCGGCCGCAGCACCGCTGGTGAAGTGGACGTACTCGCCCCAGTTCATCCGCCGCGTGTAGGTGCCGCTGGAGTCGCGTGGGAAGTGCCGGGCCAGCTCCCGGAAGAACCCGTTCATGACCTCTGCCCGCCCGCAGTCCCGCCATAGCGGGTAGAACCAGTCGCGGAACCAGCGGGTCCCCCGACGAGGGAAATCGTCGGTGTTGCCGGTGAACCGGCGGTAGACGCCCTTGGCCTCGCGATCCATGCCCAGCGCCGTGTAGAGGTCATAGATGTAGAACTCGGCCCACTTGCTGTCGCCCCAGATCTCATACGCCGGTGAGCCGTGGACGCCGTTGTTGGCGCTCTCCACGGAATGCCCGATCTCATGAGCGGGCAGCTCGCGAGCGAGGGCGTTGCCCTCCCGCCAGGTGTCCAGCCCGCAGTCGCTGACGTTGTGGTAGTCGTGGACCGGGCTGACGTAGTAGCCCGCGTGGCCGCCGCCGTGCCGCCCGGCGTGGTGGATGGAGTAGATGCGCGGGTCGAACCCGAACGCGTCGCCGTAGGTTGCCTTGGAGTACTGCCAGGTCACATTGATGAACCGGGGCAGCCACCGGACCTCAGCCCGGCGCACGTCGGGGTCCACGTAGATCGCGCAGTGCTCGTCGCTGTGGTAAAGCCGGAGCAACTGGCGGTGGTCGAACCAGTGCTCCTGCCAGGTGGCCGGCGGGTCAGCCAACTGACGCTCCGACTCTGCCTCCACCAGGTCCTCCCACCTCTCCGGGCACTGCCCGGCGGTTTTCGCTATGCCCTCATCAACGCGATCGTATGGCCAGTGAGCTCGCTTGTCGTACCTCGGCATCTGCAACGGTGTAGTGGGCGTAGTGGGCGTTCATGCCACGATCGCGCTGGCACCGGGATGCTCACATTGGCGGCGGTCGTGGGGAGTCGGCGACATCCCCAGATTGCCGTACGGACGGTCGCGGCGGACCGACGTGTTGCGCGCGGAGAACCGCCGATCTGCGTGGCGACTAGGTTGCCGGGTCGACCGCACGATGTCACTCCGAACAGGGTGATCTGTGTCCGGCTACGCCATGACCCAGCGGCCGGGCCGACGCCTGGATCTGCCGAGAAGAGTGCGACCGAATCATCGGCAACAAAACTGCGGAAACCCGAAACCCCAGTTCACCCTATGTCCGGCTTGCCCGATTATGTACGTATTAATAACCGCATACCGACGCGCCAGTTGGCTTGCCGGTTTACCGGCATGTCGTTATAAATATATAACCGGGACGGTGCTAGCGATCCCGACATTAGCATGTTAATCCTTAGCCCCACGGTTCCTGCTATAAGCGTTGCGGGGCCCATGGACAACAAGGATTCTCAGTGACATCGACAGATGACAACGATCCCGGCGATGCGCAACCGAACGCAATAAACAAAAATAATCAAACACCGACAGGCGGCCCCGGCTCAGAGGATAAGGTCTCGCGCAGGTCCCTTAAAAATCGTCTACTTGATTTTATAAGTTCGACGACAGGAATAATTAGCGGCGTCTCCGCCCTCCTGGTAGCTCTTGCCGTCCTTATCGGGGCCGTCACCGGGCTATGGTCAAAGCTAGCTCAGACTCTTTCATCCGGTAGTACCCCAGAGGTCACGCAGTCTTCCAGTCGCCCGCTATCCTGCCCGACCGGGCTGCCCTCATGGTACAAGCAGCCTAAAACTCTTGAGAGACCACAAGGTGTCTCGCTGGTCATTTGCCCTATAGATGTCAATGACGGACGGCCTCTGAGCACGAGGCTCAGTCTTTCGGGCCTGATATTGGGTTCGGTTCCGCCTGGTGAACACCTGGAACTCGTCTCTTACCCTGATCCCAACACGTGCGATGTGTATGGAAACCCTGGAACCGGAGGTTATTTCGGACTCCAAGAGATCGACCCCTCGGATAATAATGGGGGTTGGCAGTTCACCACGCCTAAATCATATCCGGGGTCGGAGACTATCAGAAGATTCATTTACTTCGTTCTCGGCTCCGAGTCGGCCCTTCAAAGCCTTACATCGGATAGACTGAAATGGACGCAAAAGCATCGGTCAGGTAACTACCCCGGCATGGCGACTCTACCGCCTGACTTGACAGAAATCGCTTACATAACCGTACAGGCGCCGGTTCCACATGGCCTCCACTGCCGGCGACCGTGAAAGCGTAATGCCATGGAGGTGCAACAGTACCTGACCGAACTTCGGCCTGAAGACTACGAGCTGGGCACCCCCACGGCTCCACGTGGTGCAAGGTCGCCGCGAAAACTATCTGCCGCTGGCTCAGCGCCGAGCAGCACCGCGACTACCAGCCCTGGATCGACAACGACCGGCGGCTCCGTGAACTGCTCGCCCGGCTCGAAGCCCTCGGCGCCGCCTCCTTCGAGGCCGACCCCCGCTGGGAACGCTAGCCAGCCAAGACAAATGTGGGTACGTACTGCTTAACCTGTGGGCAGCCCGCCAGCCAGGCCCCATCTTCCCAGGTCAGCCCTAAACGTGATGCGATGAAGGAGCGGGCCTCCGCTCCTGGCGGATGCTGGAAGTTGCGAAGCATCCGTCTCCACCAGGCAAGGGAGGCCCACGATGACGGAAGCATATGACGGCCGGCAGGTCGTCGGGATGGACCTGCACCGGCGCCGCAGCGTGCTGGTGCGGATGACCGGGGACGGGCGGAAGCTGGAGACTGTCCGGATCGAGAACTCCCCGGCCGCGTTGCGGTCGGTGCTGGCCCGGGCGGGGAAGAACCCGCGGGTGGTGATCGAGGCGACGTACGGCTGGTACTGGGCCGTGGACGTGCTGGCGGCCGCCGGGGCCGAGGTGCACCTGGCGCACCCGCTGGGGGTCAAGGCGTTCAGTTACCGGCGGGTCAAGAACGATGAGCGAGACTGCGCGGACCTGGCGGACCTGCTGCGGCTGGGCCGGCTGCCGGAGGCGTGGATCGCGCCGCCGCCGGTGCGGGCGCTGCGGGAGGTCACCCGGTACCGGCACGGTGCATGCGGTGCTGGCCAAGGCCGGGATCCCGGTCACCCGTTCCGATATCTTCGGCCGCGGCGGCGGGATCTGGCTGGACGGGCTGCCGCTGCCGCAGCCGTACGCCGGGAAGACCGCCTCGCTGCGCGCGCTGATCGCCGTGCTGGACGGCGAGATCGCCCGGCTCGAGGAACAGGCCGCGGCGATGCTGGCCGGTGAGCGGGGATACGCCGCGATCCGGCAGCTGCCCGGCATCGGCCCGGTGCTGGGCGCCGTAATCGCCGCGGAGATCGGCGACATCACCCGGTTCCGCCACCCGGGGCAGCTGGCCAGCTGGGCAGGCCTGACCCCGCGGCATTACGAGTCCGACACCCGGGTGATCCGCGGGCACGTGTCCAAGCAGGGATCGCGGATGCTGCGCTGGGCGCTGGTCGAGGCGATCCAGCGGCAGCCCGCCGGGACCAGGCCGCGGCAGGTCAAGGACGCGATCATCGCCCGCCGTGGCCCCGAGGTCCGCGGCATCGCCAAGACCGCCGCCGCACGGACAATGCTGACCCAGGTGTTCTACGGCATGCGCGACGGGCACATCCGCCGCGCCACCAGCCAGGCAGCGTGAGCTGCCGGCCCGGACGGGCGCGTGACCGCGAAGTCTTGTGCTCCCCGCCGCAGCCGGCGCCAGCCGGAGCGGCGGCGGGAACGGAAATGTGATTGGCCCCGCCCGTCCCTGGACGCGAACCGCCCCATGCCCCCCGGCCAGCCAGGCCGGGGCACACCCGAAGGGATGAAGGCAGCCAGCAGGCCTGCCAGCCGGACAGCCGGCGATGGGGCGCCGATAACCGCATACCCGCCCTTCCCCCGGGGGGCAGCCGAGCATCGGCTCGCGGGGACCCCGCGTCAAGGACGCCTACGGCGCCGCACGGCCGGGCCTTCGGCCCGGTCCTTGACCCAGGGCCACCCGCTCACCAGATAAGGCGCCTACCGGGACGGGGCGCCACGGGGCCAGTTCACCACGCCCTGCAAGGG
>WNGQ01006996.1_pt1 | contig 13527 bp, 9 predicted proteins | sample 5407661 | NCBI WGS metagenome assembly WNGQ01 (sample SAMN13153382, study PRJNA577476) | soil metagenome | isolation source: 60 cm soil or saprolite under Garry oak tree replicate 2 | place: USA:California | collected 2016-06-15
TCCGGGGGCTGAACGTCTGCCAGCAAACCCCATTCAAAGCGCGAGCGCAGGCGATCCTGTAGGCTGTGAATGGCCTTAGGCGGTCGATCACTGGTGACAACGATCTGTTTGTTGGCATCGTAGAGCGTGTTAAACGTATGAAAAAATTCTTCTTCCGTAGCCTCTTTTCCGGCAATGAACTGGATGTCATCCACAAGGAGAATATCGATCTGCCGGTATTTCATACGAAACTCCGCAGTTTTTTGCGTGCGGATCGCGTTGATGATCTCATTCGTGAATTTTTCTGAGGTCACGTATAAAACATTCAACCCTGCTGCCTCACCCTTATGGCCTACGGCATGCAGCAGGTGGGTCTTGCCCAGGCCAACGCCACCATAAAAGAAAAGGGGATTGTAGATCTGCCCAGGATTCTCTGCCACTGCCAGCGAGGCTGCGTGAGCGAGCTGATTGGATTTACCTACAATAAATGCATCAAAGGTATAGCGTGGGATCAACAATCCTTCGCCGTTACGCGGGAGCGATACTGCTCCCTGCTTCTTTTGCTCTTGCACCGGTTGTTGCCTTTGAGCGTAGCTCTGGAAGCTGCCTGGACTTTGTTCAATGTTATCCGCGCTGCGATGCGCAATTGGGTGGGGAGCGGCTGGTGCGAGAGAGTTCATCGCTATGGGCGAAGTCAAAGGTTCATCTACTCCGCTGATAAGAGAACTATATTTATCCTGCTTCAATTTGACCGGGCGATTTCTGGGTAGGCGATATGGTCGTTTCCCGCTGAGAGGCTGCATGCCAGGTAGATCGTCTGGTTGCTTGGCGGGCACCTCTTTTGCCACCACGAACTGCACCTCTACAGGACCTCCAGTGATTTCCGAGAGAATTGAACGGATTACATCAATGAAACGTCCTTCCAGGTGTGCTTTGGCAAATGTCGTAGGTACATGCACGACAAAAACACCGCCCTGAAAGGAATGTGCATACGTACCCTGAAACCAGGTTGTAAAGACGGCTGGCTGAACTCTTGCTTGTAATCGCTCTAATGTTGTTTGCCAGATCTGTTTCGCATTCACGCGCACTACCTCGTCGGAATTACTTGTATCAGATAGCATTTTCGTGCGTTGTATATTTTAGTAGAATAGAAGTCACCAGGACAGAAAAAGCTTGTATATTCATAAAATATTTAGATGGCAGGAGGTAATGGTAGCACTAAATCAAACCAAAGTAAACCCCACTTTTAGTACCAATTTGAGAGCTATCTCACTATTTTTCTGTCGTATTTACTGTATACTAGGCCAAAAAGCGCTCACGAGATATTTACCATCTTGCTGGATGGAACGTTACTATTGCTATATGGGCGTTTCCTGGGTTGTTAAGGAGTTTTTTATGTTTGTGCCTCAGTCTTCATCATTTGTAAAGCGTCTACGACATGTATGGCTACTGATCTCCACATGCCTGCTGTTGTTTAGTTTTTTTCTGGCGTCATGTTCAGGTTTGAATTTTGGTGGGTTAGGCAAAACGACACCGACTAGCAAACCTACGCCGTCTCAAGTAGCATTAACAAAACTACAATGGTGTAATAAGGCATTCATTGTTTTTCGCGATGAACATGCTCCCGTGACAGTGACGCCCGCTAGCGCTACTCCCACGGCTACAGTAACTGCGACAGCCTCTGCTACAACAAGCAGTACTGCGACGGCTACAGCCACCACGAGTCCCACTCCAGTATCGATTGGATCACCAACCACCATCACCGACTGGTCTCAAGTCGAGCCAAATCTTGGTTTCACCGTCTTTTTGCCGGCAATGTTGCCGACGAAGACATGCCTATTGAGCGCTTCAGGGACTGTGCACGACCCTATCTTTGGTGGCAACTTTATCATTGGGTACCTGCTGCCCGATGGTAGCCCATTAAGCCTATCAGAGGCCCCAATGCGCACAAACAGCCGTGATTTTCAGTGTACTTCATCAAAAGGTGTGTCGACACCCAGTCCTGGTACTCCTGGAGTAACTCCTAGCCCGACACAAGTCCCAATACTACTGTGCACTGGCGCTAAGGACGATACCAATGTCGTTTTTTCAATGAAGGGGAGTGAGACTTCTTTAAAAAAGCTTTTTGATGCATTGCGGCCCAACGTCGAATGGGTACCTGTTGCCTAGAGACTCGACTCTTTCTGCTTATTTCTGATATAATGGCAACAGTTTTTTCGTTAGTACGTGTACATACAGTGCGACGTACCTTAACAGGGAGGAACTTTTATGATGGCTAGTACATGCCCCTACTGTGGTGCCGAGACTCGGCCTGGTGATAATTTTTGCTTGAATTGTGGCAATCGCCTGACACCCTCTTCTCAACCGCAGGCCCAGCCTGTCGTTGGCGAAGCCACACTTCCGGCCCAGGATGGCTGGACGCCGTCAGTACAGGATCAGGGTTCTACGCCTGTCTCTTCTGGTGCAAATTGGTCTGATACCGCCGCTCCCACCATCTCAAGTAGCGGTTTTGAGCCGCCGACTGCTTTTGGGACGAATGCAACGCAAAGTGCGGGCCAGGCAACTTCGATAGCATCGGCAACCATTGAACATCCTGCCAGGTTTATCTTGCGTGCTGACAATGGTGAGGTCCTACAGGAATATGTACTCGAGAAGCCCGAAATTTCTATTGGTCGTGCTCCGAATAGCGATATATTGCTCTCAAAAGACAAACTGACCTCGCGTCGATGAGCGCAGCGCCAATGGTACCTTTGTCAATGGGCAGCAACTTGATGAGATGGCAACGCATGTGTTGCAGGACGGTGACCATGTAGGTATCGGGGAACACGAGTTGATCTTCCGGGGATTCGGTTCCTCCGCTTCTGCTGCCGCCCTGGCTGATAATAATCTTTCCGAAATGCCAACAATAGCGGTACAGTTCAATCCCGATCAAGAGCTGACCTATCGTACACAGGAGGATCAATTAGCGACAGCGGCAGCTGGCGACGATTTTAGCACGAACTCAATGGATAATGGTACCGTGGAAGCTGTACAGCTACCTGCCAATCCACCTGAGCCGGCAACGCCAGCTGCAAAAGTGGTGTCACCATCACCTGCTCTTGCTGAAATCGAAGCTGTGCCAGGAGTTCTCGAAGTAGCAAGACCTGCGGTCGCGCAGACTCCTTCATCACCAGCATCACCGGTTCCATCAACACCGCCTCAGGATATAGGCATCACTTTTAGCAGCCTTACCAATATTCCTCAGCCGACACTCCCGGATATAGCACCCTTAATGGCTGCGCTATCAACACTTGATGGGCAAGTCATGTCGTTACAGGAACAGTTGAACGCAACCCAGGATGCTGTCCGTAATCATGAAACAGAAGTTGCCCAGGCAGCCAATCAGCTTCGCACAGGAGTTCGCCGTGTCTCTGACCGGATGAATAACACCATAGCTGACGTGGCGCGAAGCCGCGAAGCGCTTTCCTGGGCTGAGTTGACCCAACTCATGGAAGATGTCCAAAATAACCCACGTGACATTGAGTACGTGACGAAACTTGCGCGTAGGGCTCGTGAACTGAACAAAGTCTTCCAAATGCACCAGAACGTTCTCAACACTCTGGCTGAATGCAATAGCCTTTTGCGCGGCCTGATCGGGGAGGATAAGTAATAACTAGCCTGGTTTACTCTGGACGCGGACATAGCATCTTCGAGGGGTGCCGCTACATGTCGCTTTGGACAAAAATAGATGTAGTGGCAGCCTTTGTAGGTGCTATGTTCGTTTTTATCAATCGATATTTCGCGAGATAGGTTCATGCAAGAACAAACATATGATGCGATTGTCATTGGTGCGGGACTGGGTGGTCTGCTCAGTGCTGCACAGCTAGTGCAGCGGAATATGCGGGTGATTGTCTTAGAGAGACTGCCACATTGTGGCGGACGTTTCACCGCAAAAACGTTTCAGGGCGTACAGATCAGTACGGGAGCTGTACACATGGTGCCTTTTGGCAGTAGCGGCGTACTTGCCGGAATGCTGCGTCGCCTGCGCATACCTCATCACTTTCTTGACGCCGATGTCTTTGGCTCCTTTCATGTTCATGGCAAGCAGTATCGCTCGCGCGGCTTATTGGGCACGTTCAAGTTCCTCGGCACGCGCCAATTCTTCTGGTTTACCCGTATCGGGTATTTGATGTTTATTCGTCGCCTTCCCCAAGAAGAACGCGATCTTCCATTCGATACCTGGTTGGCGCGCTATATTGACGTCAACCGCAACCGGGAATTAACTGCATTCTTTGAGCGTATCTCGCGTTTCGCTCTCAGTCTTGAATTGCATCAGGTAACAACGGCAGAAGTTATCAAAACCACCAAAAATATGTTCCTGCACGGCGCTCCCGGTATTGTCGAAGGAGGCTGTGCAGCCTTGATAAGCGAACTAGAGCGGCGTCTTCTTGAGCGGTGCGCGGAACTTCGTCTGCGCCATGACGTCATGGAGATTCTTACAGTTGATGGCCATGTAAACGGCGTTCGTGTCCGCGACAAAGCAAATGGTGAAGAGTCGTTGCTACATGCGCCAATCGTGGTCAGTGATATTGGTCCACGAGCAACGAATGCGCTTTTACACAGCCGGCAGTTAACACAGGCTCAGGTACTAAAACAGCGCGAAGAGCCGCCTCTCGTGGACCTATTGGGGGCTGTTCCCAACAGTGCTCACAGCAATGGGGAGGCAGACTTTGGTGTGGCCCAGGGACTCAAGGTACATATCCTGAGTGATATCTCGTTGATTCCCCATAAAGGCATCATGTATTGCCTGGATACGAAACGTATTGCTGGCATGGTGCAGCCAACCAACTGTGACCCTCGGCTAGCTCCACCCGGGAAACATCTCTTGATCAGCCACCAGGTGATACAGAGCGACAATATTGAAGAAGAAAAAGCGCTGGCGTTGGCCGATTTACGCATGTTATTTGGCGAATTATTTGAGAAGCACTCTCGCATCCTCACTATGAGTGCCTACCGCGGTGAGTGGCCCGTCAATCGTGTCGCACAGGGAGAAGATGTTGCTCCGGAAACGGCGATACAAGGCCTGTACCTGGTGGGAGATGCGGTAAAGCCAACGGGATATCTTATGGTAGAAGGTGTGGCTCAAAGCGTGAACCAGTTTCTTGACCTGCTTGATGCTATAGAACAGGGGAAGTCCGAAGGCTCTTTTGGCTCCCCGCGTATACGCCGGGACGTTACGCGGCGTCAAAATGGTCATGTCACTTCATCACCTTCTCGCATCAGAGCCATACGTTGGTTGTGGGAGGCCCCCGGAAACTCCCACGGCTAGTAACATTTGGGGTGCAGGGAGCCGCAGCTCTCTGCCGGAGTGTCGGGCGTAGCCTTCAGGGTATCCCCACATTCCTCTTATTCTCTCACCGCCGCAGGCAGCGAGGAAGAGACCGTTCTTTATTTAGACTAAGGAAAAACCCACAATATGATTATAGTAAACAACAATATCCCCCATTATCTTATCAAAGGTGGCACCCCTCTGCATGGAGAAGTACAAATCAGCGGTGCCAAAAATGCCGTAACCAAATTGATGATAGCCTCCTTGCTCACCAATGAACTCTGCACCTTGCGCAATATCCCCTTGATAGGCGACTTTGAACTAACGCTGGCACTCTGCTGTGCTATGGGCTCCGAAATAGCATTAACAGATCACACGCTCTCCATTAACACGCCACGAATCAAAAATACGTTTGTTGAAACGAAAGTCGGCGGCCTGAATCGCTTGGCAATTATAGCCGTGGGTCCATTACTCCATCGCTGTGGAGAGGCCGACATACCTATGCCTGGAGGAGATCGCGTCGGTTTGCGTCCGCTTGACTTTCATATCGACGGTTTGAAGAAAATGGGCGCAGAGGTCGTGGAACGAGATGGGCGCTATCGTTTCAGCGCTCCCAGACAACTTCACGGAGCTACCATCAACCTGCCCTTCCCCAGCGTGATGGCGACCGAGAACTTTCTCATTACCGCCTCGCTTGCCAAGGGCGTAACTATCATTCATAATGCGGCGCTTGAACCGGAAATAATCGACTTGATCAAGTTTCTGCAGAAAATGGGTGCGATTATCGAAATCAAGGTTGATCGGCGTATCGTGATTGATGGCGTAGAGCGATTGCACGCCGCCAGTCACACGCTATTGAGCGATCGCAATGAAGCTGTTTCCCTGGCTATTGCGGCCTATCTTACAAAAGGTGATGTTTACCTGCGCGGCGCTCAACAGGATACGCTACTCACATTCTTGAATACCCTCTCGAAAATGCAGTTGCGCTTTGAAGTTGATGACGATGGCATTCGCTTTCTTGGCGATGGTCCATCTCCTCCTGCCATTGCCCTGGAGACCGATGTCCATCCAGGCTTTATGACTGACTGGCAACAGCCGTTTACGGTCCTTTTGACGCAGGCAAATGGTATGTCAGTTGTCCATGAGACGATCTACGAGGATCGTTTTGGATATACTCAAGCACTTCAAGAGATGGGAGCACATATCGGACTGTACACCAAGTGCCTGGGAGAGGTTCAATGCCGCTTCCGTGAAAAGCAATACGCCCATAGCTGTGTTGTGCGTGGGCCGGTAACTCTCAAGGCGACACAACTTGATATCCCAGATATCCGCGCAGGCTGCTCCTATATCCTGGCGGCTTTATGTGCTGATGGCACGTCAGAAGTATACGGCATTGAACATATCGAACGAGGGTATGAAAAACTGGATATGAAGCTACGAAAGCTGGGTGCTCAGATACAACGCGTTCAGGAAAGAGATAGCTAACCTATCATACCCAGTTCAACTTCACCTCGCGTAATTGCTCAGATGTCAATATACGGAACAGAATCAACAGACTCTCCAGGTCATACTCAAGCCCGATGGCGTGCAACTCCTGCCGGATTCGCCCCAGGGCACTAATCTGTATCGTTGTGATCAGACCGTAGCTTACCAGCGAGGCTGCCAATAATTGATCGGGTGTGAGCAGCTTAAACATCAGCAGAATTTCCCCCAACTGGTAATTCATATCAACCCCGCGTAGCATCCGCTGGATATTGTGAGCGACCTCCAGGCGATTTTCCGCTACAAGGTGGCCTTCGAGCAAAACACTACCCAATGAACGCGTTGCTCGCCCATGGTGTACCTGCGGCTGTGGTGGGGGCGAGGACATGGGCGGCAAGCTCTGTACAATGTCAAGCAGGAGTGCATTATCGGGCGTTTGCGGTAACGACTCCTCTTCCACCACTTTTACCTGCGACTGCGCTCCTTGCCTTCTATCATTACTCTCAAAACTACGTTCTTCTCTTGCTAATCGCTTACTACTCTTAGTCTCGATTGTGGACTCTGACGATAACTCTCGCACGCTGAACTGGCTATTGCTCAATCTTTCGTCTCCACCCCTCTGACTGGGAGCCTCCTCTCGCTGCGGGATAGGTGGTGATGATTTCAGCGCGGTTTTTGACTGTAGCGTTGGAGGAGGCGATACAGGCGTTGCCATTGACATCAGCGGCTGCGAGGATGTGGGCTGTACGTAATTGGGTTGTGCAGACTCATCATAGCGCCTTGTACTTGTATAGGAAGGCATGTCGCTTTGTCCGCTTGAGCTGGTAACACGGTCAGTTGGCATATCCTGAATAGGTGACGCTCGCATGGTCATTGTGCTGATAGGTGGAGGCTCTTCTGGACGTACTCGCTGTTGCAATGTCGTCTCTTCCAGGAAGCGATTTCCTTGCTCGGAGCTGCGTTCCTGCGTCACTTCTTCCTGAAGAGGAGATTGGTGCTCCTGTAACATTCGTGATAATTGTGCCAGGCTGGATTCATTTGAATAAGGTGGCTCAGGCGCTGAATGCGTTGCCTGGGTTTGCGATGGCCTGTTGACGGCAGTATCTGCTGGAGATGGTGAATATGCCGGCGTAGCTGCAAATCCCGGTTGTTGTTCCCTCGTCTGAAAGGTTTGTTCTCCACCAGCAATATTTTCGCGAGCAGTGCTCCACGTACGTTGGTTTGGGTAGATGACGGCACGGATTCTATCTGTATGGCCTGGCGCTGCTGTGCGTGAAAAATCTGCCTGAGCGGAGGGAGAAGCAGAAGTCGGTGATGGTTGAGCAGGTGCCCCCGGCGGGGTGCCTGCATAAGCCGCACCCATGGGGGCTTGGCTGGCGTTCACCGGAGGTATTGAAGGAAGCGGCAACGTCGTCTGCGCTCCAAACGAGGAGGGTGAATGTGCGTTTGCCGACAATCGAGACATGGTGCCAGTGTTGGATATCGCGATGCGCGAGCGTATGGCATTGACCATATTCATGATCCCAAGCATTCCATCGACTTCTATATCGGTCAGCATTGCATTTGACTGCTCGTCGGGATCGTTACTAGGGGGGCCGTAGCCCGCGATGTTGGTGCAGTGGAACGTCAATACCTGTACTCCCCGCCCACGCCGTTGTGTATCCAGGGCAACCCAAAATTCACGCCTCGCAGCAGCAGCCTGTGCCAGGTCAACCAGTAAAAGTCGCACCGGATAGCGCGCGATCGTGTCAAACACTTCCACCGCTGTGCGAGCAGTATGACATTCATAGCCGGCAAGTTGTAACTCACTAGTAAGCAGTGCTACTAGTTGCTGATCTCGTTCAAAAAGAAGAATGTGAGGTCCGCCTGTCGTGATATGCATCCCTGCCCTCCCTCCTGTTGCTGCATATGTCCGTGCTCTGAAAGAGTTGGTAGGTGCTGCAGGCGTTTGATTCAACCCAGATAAAGCCTCACTCGCAGCCTGTCTGCCTTGCCCTGCTGTATAGTCCATCATCTTGTTTCTCCGCTAAATAGGGGTACCGCGCCGTCAATATTGTCTATCGTCTCTCAGGGAGACATGCTCATTATTCGTGTTAATCGGCACCATACGTAGGGTTCGCATGAACCAAAAACATCATCTTCAACCGCTCACATTGCGTTAGTATAGCACACCAAGTTTCTTCTTTAATAGATAACGGTACCATTGACATAGATTGAGGATAAGAGTAATACATAGATACAGTCCGGTTGTTTTCCAGGCCTCTTCAAACAGGGTTAACACTTACCAGATTATACGAGGAGTAATCTCATAACATGAGTCAATACAACCCTTCCACAACTCCACGTCCTGTTGTCGCCATAATGACAGATTTTGGCCTTGGTGAAAGCGACGTAGGCGTCATGAAGGCCGTCATAATAGGTATTGCCTCCGAGACACAAATCATAGACATAACGCATGATATTCCTCCGCAAAATGTGCCTTATGGTGCCTGGGTTTTATCGTATGGCTATCGTTACTACCCAAAAAGGACCGTCTTTGTCTGCGTGGTCGACCCCGGCGTTGGTAGCTCGCGCAGCGCCATCGCCGTTCACGCAGGCCACTGGTATTTTGTTGGGCCAGATAATGGACTCTTCAGCTATATTTACGCTCAACAGACCATTCACGGAGCAGTCGTTCTATCAAATTCCGCCTTTCACCTGCCGCAGGTCAGTGCAACTTTCCATGGCCGTGATATTTTTGCCCCTGTCGGTGCCCACCTGGCTCGCGGCGTGGCATTGCACGAACTGGGCACTTCTCTGGATCCGCAAGCACTCCAACGTATTGATGTGCAACCACCAGAACGACATGGATCACGTATAGATGCACATATCTTATATGTTGATACATTTGGCAATCTCGTAACCAGTATCCCCCTAAGTATTGTGCCTGACCTGTTCAGCAGCAAGCACGTACAGATCGTTTTCCTCACGAATCAAGTCGTAGTTGACAGGCGTAGGCGTTTCTTTGCCGAAGGTCCTGTCGACAATCAACCATTTATTTTTGGTGATAGTTCTGGCTATGTAGGTGTCGCTCTGCAGAATGGCAATGCTGCCAGATCGCTTGGACTGGGCCCCGGTGCCCCTATTACTTTTGACATAAACGAATGATAGATCGTTTAGCGCTGATATTGAGGTTGAACTCCCTCTTAATCGAGTCCCCTCACCAAAGGATTTTGACCGAGTTATCCTTCACGAAATCTTCACACTTTATGGCCTTTCAAACGTCTTTTACCCTTGACATGGGCTTATCTGTACGTTATGCTACAGTTACCAGCAATGTTTTAAGCTTGACTATAATACGAAGAAGTAATGTGTAGTAAAGCCAGGGGATATCCTTTTGGATAACGCGGTTGCTTGTTTCTTCCCTGTTTTCGAAACGAGTTGAAATCGTAAGGACAGTTTGATACATTGCAGCAGCATCCACAAGATGCATTTTACAACCTTATAACGAGACACCTTCTGCAACGTAGGAATGGGCTGGTTCTTTCCCCGTACTTGTTGGGTAAGATACCAGCCTTTTTGGACTTATCTGATCTTCGTGTTCTTGAGGCCAACTATCGTTTTGAAGCTTTTTGCTTCAAGTATTCGTTTGAACATATAACCTGATCTTATAGTGCGTTTTTACAGCTGCCAGCATCTCATGTTTACGAAGCCTCGCTTCATAAGCGACCTGGCAGCATAGATAGAGAGAGGGAAACCATGGACCTGGTGAAGCGGTTAGAGGAATATCGGGACCGTGAACGAGGGCTGATGTGGGAAGGAACGTTTGCTCAGTACTTCGAGATTGCTTCTAAACGGCCTCAAGTGGCTCGACTTTCCCACGAGCGCATTTATCATATGATCATGGATGCAGGGATTGAAACAACCCGCACCGGTGAGCCACATTATACATTTTACAGCCAGGAGATCTTTGGCATCGAGAAGCCGTTACAACAAATCGTTGACTACTTCCACTCTGCCGCCCAGCGCCTGGAAGTACGGAAACGTGTGTTACTCCTCATGGGCCCCGTTGGCGGAGGTAAATCAACTATCGTCTACCTCATCAAACGTGGTCTTGAAGCGTATAGTCGCACTGATGAAGGCGCGATCTACGCTATCAGAGATTGCCCGATGCACGAGGAGCCGCTACACCTCATTCCTGTCGATCTACGGCCAGATGTAGAGAAGGAGTTTGGCCTCTATGTTGAGGGTGACCTGTGTCCTCACTGTCGCTTCATGATCGATAATCAGTATCGTGGGCACATCGAGGATGTACCGGTCAAGCGCATCACCTTCAGCGAGAAATATCGTATCGGTGTCGGCACCTTCACACCGTCAGACCCGAAATGTGTTACAGGTGATACCCTGGTATTAACTGATCAAGGTCTACAAACGATGGAGGACATTTACCTCCAACTTCCGAACAAACCACGCGAGGATGAGTTTGTACCATATGAAGCGACGATCCTGGGTATCGACGGCCCTGAAAAGGCAACAAAGTTCTACTGTGGTGGTTTCCAGCCGATTTATGAGGTAGAGACAAATCTTGGCTACAACATTCGTGGAACAGCTAATCACCCACTTCTCACGATGCTTCCTGGCGGCGAGTTGACGTGGACGAAAATTGGCGACCTGCAAGTGGGCAGCTATGTTGCATTGGCCCGTGGCAGTCGCGTCTCTGGCCAAAGCGTTGCGCTTCCAGAGAGCTTCTACCCATTGCCACGTCAGCCGCGTACAATGACACCCGATCTCGCCTATTGGCTGGGCCTTTTGACGGCTGAGGGGAGCATCACTCATTACGAGACATGGTTTGTCAATGGTTCCCAGGCTCTCATTAACCGCTTCGTCGAGTTAACTAGAACGCTTTTTGGCTTGGAGGCAGTGCCACACCGTAAGGGAGATACGTACAACTATAACATCTCTATCAGTAACAAGGCACTCAGCATGTGGCTGCGCGGTGAATTGGGAGTCGCTCGTGGCTCACAGGCAAAGTCGGTTCCAGCATGCGTCCTTGCCAGCAGCCAGGCAGATGTGCTTGCTTTCCTGGAAGGCCTCTTCTGGGGTGATGCGACCATTCGTGGCAACAAAACTGGATCAAACACCTTCAAATTCACAAGCAAGTCACGTCAACTGGCTCACCAGGTGCATGTCTTACTGCTTAACTTGGGGGTGATTGGCTCGTTCTGGAACCATGAAGATGAGGGTGAACTGTACTACAACGTTACACTGCGAGGTGACCAGGTGCTGGATCTGGTCGAGCTGATCCCGTCACTGCGCGATAAAGCAACATCACCATTACGGGAGACGCGCAGTGATAAGACGAATTATGATCACTTACCCCACGGTACATCTCTTCTCAACGGACATGGTGGTGACAGCTACCGTGCTCGCATCATGGCAGGTGATCGGCAGCTTACGTATAACCGCGCGCGAACAGTGCTTGCAGATAAGCCAGAATTAGCTCATACGTTGCTTCCTTCGCTGGTGACGCAAAACTACCTCTGGCTAACGGTACGTGAGGTACGATCGGCAGGTATTGAGCCAGTCTACGATCTACTCGTTCCTGGTACACATTCGTTTGTGGCAGATGGGTTTGTACAGCATAACAGCCAGGATATCAGCGAATTAGTCGGAGGTATAGATTTATCAACTATTGGTGAGGTCGGCGTTGAAAGCGATCCACGTGCCTATCGCTTCGACGGTGAACTGAACATTGCAAACCGTGGCATCATGGAATTCGTGGAAATGCTCAAAACAGATGAGAAATTCCTCTACGTATTGCTCACACTCAGCCAGGAACAAAACATCAAAACCGGGCGATTCAGCATGATCTATGCCGATGAGGTCGTTGTCAGCCACACCAATGAGCACGAGTATCAAGCTTTCGTCGGCAACAAGAAATCCGAAGCTTTACAAGACCGTATCATCCTGGTAAAGGTTCCCTACAACTTGCGCGTCTCCGATGAGATTAAAATCTACGAAAAGCTGCTCAAGCAGAGCGCGTTACAGAACGTGCATATTGCCCCCTATACTTTGCATATTGCCAGCGTTTTTGCGGTGCTGACGCGCCTGGAGCCCTCAAAGAAGGCTGGTATGAGCCCAATGAAGAAACTTCGTCTCTATGATGGTGAAGACATCGAGGACTTCAAACAGAAAGATATCAAAGAACTACAGGAAGAAGCGGTGCGCGAAGGCATGGATGGTATCTCACCTCGCTATGTCATCAATCGTCTCTCTAACGCTCTTATCAAGCAGAATGTTACCTGTATCAATCCTATCGATGCGCTGCGCGCTCTGCGAGATGGACTCGATCAACACACCAGCATCACGCGCGAAGAGCGTGATCGCTACCTGAACTTCATCAGTGAAGCGCGTAAGGAGTACGACGAGATGGCGAGGAAAGAGGTGCAACGTGCTTTCGTCTACTCCTATGAGGAGTCTGCGCGCACCTTGTTGAACAACTACCTCGACAATGTCGAAGCGTATTGTAATAAGACAAAACTGCGCGACCCCATCACCGATGAAGAGATGGAGCCTGACGAGCAGTTTATGCGCTTCATTGAAGAGCAGATAGGCATCACCGAGAATGCCAAACGCTCATTCCGTGAGGAGATTCTCATTCGCATCTCATCTCTTGCCCGCAAGGGCTTGACCTTCGAATATACCAGCCATGAGCGATTGAAGGAGGCCATTGAGAAAAAACTCTTTGCTGACCTGCGGGATGTCGTGAAGATCACTAC
>WNGQ01008112.1_pt1 | contig 13527 bp, 13 predicted proteins | sample 5407661 | NCBI WGS metagenome assembly WNGQ01 (sample SAMN13153382, study PRJNA577476) | soil metagenome | isolation source: 60 cm soil or saprolite under Garry oak tree replicate 2 | place: USA:California | collected 2016-06-15
TTTACCCAACCGCGCCGTAAAGCCCCTGGCTTTAGCCATGGGATATCAGGCGCGTTCCTTGTTTGGGGCAGGGGTGGAGCGGTTCCCCGCTTGCCTTCCTGCTCAGTTTGTGCTACAATAACACTATGCTGAAAATGTTTACGTACCGCTTGTATCCAACCAAGAAGCAAGAACAGAAGCTCAACGAGACCCTTGAAGAGTGTCGTTGGCTCTATAATCACTTGTTGGAGAGACGCAAGACGGCCTATGAACAAGATGGTCTCTCGCTCACCTGTTTTCAGCAACAATACACGTTCCCTGCCTTGAAACAGGAACGCCCTTCCCTGGGGAAAGTCCATTCCCAGGTCTTGCAAAATGTGGCGGTTCGCATTGATCTGGCCTTCAAAGCCTTCTTCAGACGAGTCAAAGCTGGTGAGACACCGGGCTACCCTCGTTTCAAGGGCAAAGATCGCTATGATAGCTTCACCTTCCCCCAATCTGGCTTCAGCATCACGCATGATGACCGCGTGGTGGTCTCCAAAGTGGGAGCGTTCAAAATGGTCTATCACCGTCCGATACGGGGCAAAATCAAAACGCTCACCATCTGCAAGAGCAGCACTGGCAAATGGTACGCCTCTTTCTCCGTTGAATGCGAACCTGAACGCTTGCCAGAGAAGAGCAAACAGGTAGGCATTGACGTGGGACTCAAAACCTTTGCTACCCTCTCCGATGGGTCTGAGATTGCCAATCCGCGTTTCTTTCGCAAGGAAGAGAAGGCCCTGGCACGTGTGCAGCGCAAACACTCCAAACTGGCGAAAGGGACTCCTGAACGCCGTAAGCACCGCAAAGCCGTGGCCCGCGTCCATGAACGTATCGCGTTCCGGCGGGAGAACTTCACCCATCAGGAAAGCCGCAAAATCGTCAATGCCTATGGGGTCATCTGCGTGGAAGACCTCTCTGTCAACCGCATGACCCATAACCATTGTCTTGCCAAAAGCATTGCAGACGCCTCGTGGTCGGCATTCTTGGCTCAACTGGACGCCAAAGCGGAAGAAGCTGGACGCCAGTTTGCCAAAGTCAACCCGGCCTATACGAGTCAGACATGCAGCCAGTGTGGACATCGGCAAAAGATGCCTCTCAGTGAGCGCGTATTCAATTGTCCCTGCTGTCATGTTCATCTCGATAGAGACCTCAATGCTGCCTATAACATTCGTGCCCTGGGACTACAGGGCCTGGGCTTGTCCCTAGAAGCCCCTGGCTTTAGCCGTGGGGAGTAGTCACACAATCCTGAAATAGTCCACCAGGGCGCAGCGGCGTTCGCGCACAAATGTGCGCGCCGTTGTCATGCCCTCGCCCGTCGCGGTGCCAATGGTAAAGGCCGTGTACCCCTCGCCTCCAACCCCCAGGCCCGCCAGTGAGGAGCCGTTCTTGACAAAGAGGGTAGTGTCTATCAGCTTTGCCATGCGGCTGAGCGCGGCAAGGTCGCGTGAATGCATCATTGCCGAGTGTCCGAAGCCCTGCTCGATCTCTATCGCCAGGTCAATGGCGGCATCGACGCTGGGAGCCGTGGTAATTGGCAGCACCGGCATCATCTGTTCCAGGTAGTGCAGTTGATGATCCTGTGGAACCTGGCAGGTGAGCAGGTATACATCCTCGCGCCCGCGTATGCCGATACTCTCCAATAGCACCGAGGCATTGCGCCCTACAAATTTGCCGTTCACGCGAGGCTTCGCCCCGTCGGTCAGCACGATCTGTTGCATCAAGGCCGCCAGTTCACTGACTGAAAGTTCGTACACGGGAAGTTTGCGCATCTCGTCCATAAAATGGCGCATGGCGGCCTGCGTACAGACAACGGCCTTTTCACCAACGCAGAGAATGTTGTTATCGAAGCTGGCGCCCTCGAAGACGCATTTTGCTGCTTTGGGGATGTCCGCCGTCTCATCAACCACCACCGGCGGGTTCCCTGGCCCGGCGGCTACCACCCGTTTCCCGCTTTTAAGCGCCGCGCGCACAACGGCGACGCCGCCCGTGGCGACCACCATATCGACTTTGCGATGCGTCATCAATGCTGTGCCCGTCTCGATGGTCGGCTCAAGCACGCCCGTCATCACGTTATCCGGCCCGCCAGCCGCAACGACGGCCTGGTTAATCAATTCAATGGTTTTCATGCTGCATACTTTGGCGCTCGGGTGCGCGTTAACAACGGTAGCGTTGCCCGCCGCCATCATGCAGATAGCATTGTTGAGAATGACCGAAGAGGGATTGGTGACAGGCGTAATGGCCGCGACAACCCCGAAAGGCGCCCATTCATGCACGGTCAGCCCGTGATCGCCCGTAAAAGCTTTCGGCTCGAGAATTTCGACGCCCGGTGTTAGTTTGCAGGCCGTTTCATTTTTAGCGATTTTATGCTCGTAACGGCCCAGGTGCGTCTCCTCGTGGGCCATCTTTGCCAGTAATTCCTTGTTTTTCAGGCCGATTGCGCGAATGGCTTCGATGAAGCGTTTGCGATCATCCAGCGAGCAGGCAGATAGTTGTTTGAACGCGGTGACGGCGGCATCTACCGCTTCGTCGACGGTGGCGCATTGCCCATTGACGATACGCCCGCCGGAAATTTTGTTATGCCCATTCTGCCCACTGCCCGTCAATTCGCTCAGGACGCTGCGCACGATGCGCTCCAGTTCGGCCTCACTTATTTGCAGGGCCATGTGAGAAGTCTCCTATCTTGTCAATGCCTTAAGCGGGCGTAGCCGCGCCGCGTTTCGCGCCGTCCTTGCCGCTCTCGGCAGCGTCTTTTTTGCTCAAGAAGATGCGCACATCGACCTGGGGTCGGGCAATGACATCGACGGAGACGACTTCGCCGACGCGTCCTGCTGCTGCCGCGCCTGCATCGGTGGCGGCGTTGACAGCTGCTACATCGCCTGTGACAATTACTGTGACCAATCCACCGCCGACCATCTCCAGCCCGCGCACATCCACATTAGCGGATTTAGCCATCGCGTCCGCTGCCTCAACCGCGGCTACATAGCCTTTTGTCTCGATCAGGCCCAGCGCACCGCGTGATGGAGCCGTTCCATCTTGCGCCTCGCCGTAGTTAAAGACCTGCGCCACACCTGCATCCAGGCTGGGGATGACATGCACCGATACGACGGTACCCACGCGGCGCGCCGCCATTGCGCCGGAGTCCACCGCTGCGCGCACTGCCCCCACATCGCCTGTCACCACGACGGTTGCCAGGCCGGAGCCAGCCTTCGCATATTGCACAATCTGCACATTCGCGGCCTTCACCATGGCGTCCGCCGCCTCGATGACCGGCACTAAACCTTTCGTCTCTACCATGCCGATTGCGCGTTGTCCGTTAGCCATTGAATATCCTCCCGTGTGTAGGGGCGCGCTCTATTACGCCCTGTCATGCATGAAAAATGCCTATTTTATCAATTCAGCGGACACATCGCAGACAATGCCTGCGGCGTTCGCGTCATCCGTATCGAGATGCACTACGAGCTTCCAGGACTCGTGAATGCGAATCTGCACGTTGTGGAACGTAACACCCTCTGGCCCGCCTAGCCGCAATTGCACCACGTCGTTTTGCTTGACGCCAAAACGAAAAGCGTCCTGCGGCCCCATATGGATATGACGGTTCGAGCGGATCGCCCCTTCCTGCAAATATACACTGCCACGCGGCCCGCGCATAGGCAGATTGCGAATTCCCAGCGCGATGCCATCGGTACGCGCCAGTTCCACCTGTGTGCGCGAACGTAACGGTCCCAGGATGCGCACGTGCGGCAGAACCCTGCCTCCTGGTCCCACCAGCGTCACCATCTCTTTCGAGGCGAACTCCCCCGGCTGCAAGAGGTCACGTTCTTTCGTCAAGGTATAGCCGCGACCAAATAGCTTCTCCAGGTCTTCCTGGCATACATGAACATGCCGCGCCGAAACGCCGACAGGTATCATAGCCTTGCGCGCCTTGAGGCTATCTATGCCATACACCTCGACTTCACGCAGCACGCCGGTAACGACCTGGCGTACCTGCGCCTCTAACCGCGTAGCATCGCTTGCTCCTGCAAGTTGTAGATCGCGGCGTTCAGCGCAGATACCGCAGGCATCGCACAGCCCAACACAGCTATTGACCTTGTTATTGGTAAGCGTAATCATAGTGCCTGACGCCGTCAAATCCGTATCAACCGAAGACCAAGCCCCTCAACATCCGTAGGGGCGAGAGCGGTGGACGTGGGGTGGTGTGGACCTTTAGGGTCGCCCGCGTCCTGTTCATCGCCCTTCCATGTTGGGGGAACACGATCACCCCCACCCCGCGGGCGACCATAAAGGCCCTCCCAACCCCTCATCATCCTCCCTCGCCCCTACGGATCATGTGGCCCTGTGCCTGGCAAACGGTACACGTGCATCCGTTTATTACTTAGAACATCTCCAAATACTCATCCCGCTCCCAGTCGGTCACGTGGGCCTTGAGGCGGGCGAGTTCGCTGCGTTTGATGGTCGTGAAGACCTGCACAAACTCGTCACCCAGGATGCTACGGAAAGCTTCGTCACTCTCGAGTGCATTGAGCGCATTGTCAAGCGTGGGAGGCAATGGCTCGAAACCACCGTAACTCTCTGCCAGACCTTCGACCAGTTCCGGAGGCATTTCTGCCTCCTTGAGGCCGAGTATACCGGCGGCGATAACGGCGGCAGTTGCCAGGTAGGAGTTGCTCAGAGCAGTGGGCAGGCGGTTTTCCAGGTGCGTGCGCGAGTCGCGGCTGTTCTTGGCGCGAATCAAGGCCGTGCGGTCTTCCAGGCCCCAGCTAATGTTGGAGGGCGCGAAATGATGCGGCACGAAGCGGTGGTAGCAATTGGGCGTGGGAGCCATCAATGCCATCGCCGCGTTGGCATGTTTCAACATACCCTGGGTGAAATGGTAGGCCGTTTGCGACAGGCCGTGCTTGTCGTTAGTGTCCAGGAAGGCGTTCTCTCCGCTCTCCTTCGAGACCAGGCTGATGTGCGTGTGCGCGCCGCTGGCTGATTGATCGGTAAAGGGCTTGGTCATGAAGGTGGCATGGTAGCCCAGCTGCCGCGCGATATACTTGACGCCGTTTTTGAATGTGAAGCCCAGGTCACCTGCGCGCAGCCCCTGGTGCGGCCCGTAGTTGATCTCGAACTGTCCAGGGCCATACTCGCAGTTGGCGGTGATAATGTCGATGCCGATTTGTGGCATCAGTTCGACGATACGCTCTGCCACTGGCACAGCCGTGTTGCGCATGTGGTTGAAGATGTGTAGGCCGTCGAAGACCGGCTTCATAGTAGTTGGATCGAGCAAGTAAAATTCGTATTCGAGTCCAACCACTGCCTGGTAGCCGAGTTTGTCGAGTTCCGCGATAGCCCGGCGCAGTACATGACGCGGTGCGGCGTGTAACGGCGTGCCATCGGCCCAGTAGGTATCGCAGATGAGGCGCGCCGTCTTGTTCATCCAGGGAACAATGGATGCCGTCGAAAGGTCGGGGATGAGTACCTGGTCGGCATAGTTCTTTTCTTCGTTGTATTTCGAGTCAGAGACCACGAAAGAGCGTGTATCAAGCGTGAGCGTTCCGCCGTACATGTTCAGGCCCTTTTCAGCAAAGCCACGCACCTTGTTGAGGGGAACAATTTTGGTACGTGCAACGCCATGCATGTCGGGAAGTTCAAACAGGACGTTACTGATACCCTCGCTTTCCCAATGGGAAAGCAGTCCGTCAAGCGTTACTGTGGGGTTCACTTCGGTTGTTGTCATAATACATATCCTCCATTAAATAACTGTAATAGGGCGACGCAGCGCCAGCCGGGCATCCAGTTCACTCCACGGAAGCAGACCGTCGATCCAGCTTTGCACGCGGTCCAGAGCGATCATTGCGTGTTCCACGACCGCCAGGAATTCTTCCGTAGAAGCAGGACCTTTTCCCTTGAAATACTGGGCAAGCATACGTTCAAGCGCGACCGTCTCGGCCATTGACCACTTTTCTAAACGAGCGGCGTGTCGTTCCAATAACCCTGCCAGCAATTGACATACCACTGGTACCGCAAGCATACCGTCCTTCACCTGTTGCCTGCATACTTGCAAGTTTTCACCTGCCCAGAACAGATTGAAGTTGGCGTAGAAACAGCAGGGGAGATTGCCCATCGGTGGGCGTGAGATCGAACGCAATGTGGCGATATCGGCGGGTTCATGCAGCCAGCAGCGCGCGATGAAATTCCGCAATTCACCCAGCACACGCGCCGTCGAATGTTCCATTTCAGCGAGTGCGCGTTCGTAAAACAGTGGTTCCAGGCAGGAGCTACAGCGCAAACAGGTAAGAGCAGTTTTGCCGGATGAGCTGCTCAAGCTGCGCGTTTGCGCTGTGTGGTCAGCTTTATTAGCCGCACCATTGGCAGTCTCTGAAGACCACACAATTTCGATACCGTGTTCCGCTGCCAGGTCGCGTGCCAGTGCTGTCACCAGCCCACCATGCGCAATGAGCAGGCGTTTCTTGCCGGCCTTCGCGAAATCGACGATGTCATTGCGCGTGATGACACGCGTTACGGTGACGGTATTGCTATCCGCCTGTTGCTTTTGTACAGTACTACTCTGCCCGTTGGATGAAGATGTCGCGCGCCCATTCACTATAGCAGCGGCATCAGATGAAGCATTCTCGGCCAGCATACGGCGCATAACTTCCTGTACAATCACCTGGATATCTGCTTCTGTCATGCCTCAACCCTCTCTAATTTCGCAGGTACGATGCCCGTGCGCAGCAGGCGATCACCGGTAGCCTGTAGATCATCCAGCCTATCAACGATACGCGCGAAAACGCTCACATAGCCAAAGGGTTGAGTATCACCGTAAAAAATACAGATGGTTTGCCGACCAGGATAATAGCCGATGTCGCCTGGCTGTACATCCAATATCTCGTTCTCAGGCTCCGCGTAGAATGGCACCATCACGATCATTTCATGTCCCGCGAACTTGGCGTGCACGCTGAAGCTTTCGACGGGAAGATTCTCCCACATACACTGAGAGAGCGTCGGAGCCTCCCGTTCGAGCAGTTCCGCGACCGCCCTTGTGCCTCCCACATTGACGATAAACCTCTTGGGCATAATCCACATCCTCGTTTCTGTACGGGGCGGAGGCTCTGTCCTCGCCCGGGGATACAGGTGTATTTTACCTTATTGCGGCGGTTCGGTGTGTTCCTGTGGTCGATCTGAGTAGCTATACGTATCGGAAATCATCGCCTGTTCAAAATAACGCGCGGGGCGCAGGCTCTCAATGGGTATCGCTGGCTCGCCAACGCCAAGCATCTGTTCCGCCAGAGCCTTCCCCACCGCGGGCGCGGTCTTAAACCCCGTCCCATTGCAACCAAAAATAGCGTACAGGTTTTCATAACCTGGGACCGGGCCAAGTAAAGGATGCAGATCAGCACTGACCGCGAAGACGCCCGACCACCCGCGCACATACGACGCATCAGCCAGGGCGGGCATACGGCGGGATACCTTCTCCGCGACTTCCTCGACAAAATCCGCATCGGCGTTTGGCTCGAAGGCATCGGGATCAATTCCAGGCTCCATCGCACCGCCGCCAACCAGCGTCAAACCGGGACTATCGGGCCGGTAGTACACGTCGAGTACGCCGTCGATGTAGGTCATATGCTCCTGCCGGGCCTCCGCTGGACGCTGGAGAATCACGACCTGGTGGCGCACATTCCAGACGGGGAAGCGCAGTCCCAACCTTTCCAGCAGGTTCATGGTCCACCCGCCTGCAGCGCATACCACCGTACCTGCTTCGATGGTGCCCGTGCTCGTTTTCACTCCCGTCACACGCTCATTATGCAGCAAAAAACCCTGCACTTCAACCTGTTGGCGCAGTTCCGCGCCACGTTGACGCGCGGCATCTAACAGGGAAAGCGTGGTAGCAGTGGAATCGGCGTAGCCGGAATGGGGTTCGTAAGCGGCAAGTTCCAGGTCTTCGCTCCAGATGGTTGGGGCGAGTTCGTGCAGTTCACCGGGTGAAATCAGGCGGGTCTCAACTCCAATACGTTGGAGCATGGCGACGTTAGCGCGTAACTTCTCATTGTTCCTGGGAGCAACGGTACGAATGAAGCCTGTTTCGGTAAAGCCGCACTCGCCGCCAACGATATCGGCCCAGTTGCGGAAATAGGTATAACTGCTCAGCGCCAGGCGCGCCTCGATTTCGTTGACATAATGCATGCGCACCAGCCCGCTCGAAAGCCCGGTGGCTCCACTGGCGGCTACCTGTTTTTCGAGGACGATGATCTTACGCACACCTGCCTGTACCAGGTGAAACGCGAGGCTGGCTCCATTGACTCCCGCACCAATTATGACGACATCCGCAGTTTCATGCATGTGGGGAATGCCCTTTCAGTTACGCACCGTAGGGCACATAGTATCATTTGACACAAGGCAATACAACGTGAGGGGTAACTATTGAGGTGGGGGTGATGTGGATGAAATGCACATGTTTTGTATCGATTGTGTCGATGCACCAGGCTGTTTTATGCAGTGGGCGTGCTTCATTTTGAGATGTTGCGAATGTATCACTTGTATCGCTTGTATCACTTATATCACTTGTAGCAGGTACTTCCTTATATACTGGTGTAAAAATAAGACTTCTCATCCGTGTTACCAAAAAGACAAAGCGCCTGCTTCACCCTGGGTTCAAGGTTGTCCACCTCCCCTGCTGGAACAGGCGCTATTTTCGTATTTTACTGCATCCTCACTGCGTGGTGGCTACTCCATCATGCGGAGGAGGGCGTTGGCGATTTTCTCGGGGTCGGTTTCACCGGCGAATGGTATTACCCGAACATGTGCGTTCTGCGCTTCGACCTGCTGGTAGGCTTGCAGCGCCTGATCGTGTTCGGGACCGTAGCCGATGATGGCGAGAACTACATACATGCTGCCGGCGGCTCGCGCCACGACGTTTCTGAAAGCCTCGGTATCGTCGGCTTCGCCGTCTGTGATGACCAGGGCCAGTAAAAGTGGGCGTTCTGCCTGCGGCTGCGACCCGAACTCGTCGGTGTAGGTCTTCAATAACAGGTTAAAGCCTGGCATGATGCGCGTGCCGCCTGCCCAGCGGATACTGCCCCATTTCTGTCTCAGGTTGTTTGGGTTCAGATCGCCGAGGTCATGCGCCTGGCCATCCGCGAAGGTGATGGTGCGCAGACCGCCCCCTTCTTCCTCTTCCGCCGCCTGGCTATCGGCAGAAGCGAGTTCGGAGACAATAATGCTGATTGCTTCACGAATGGTATCTTTGCGGGGCGTCGCGTCGGTCGCTGATGTACGATAGTTCATGGAACCGGTCGTGTCGAGCAGGAGCATTGGCTCCTTCTCTGGCTCGGACTGGGCGGACTGGTCAGTGTTCATTTCAGTTGCCATAGTGTGATTCTCCTTCTCTTTTTTCGTCGTAACTCATAATAAACGAGGCAGCTAGCCTAGGCAGATGGCTTCTCCAGGAGTCCCTGCGGTGCAGATGGTCCACTGATTTGCTGGCGCATTGCTGCCAATTCTGCTTCAACATTATGCTCAGAGCTAATTTTTGCAAGCTGATGATCCAGGTCGGTCGCATCACCGCCGCCGAGCAGGCCCTGGTCGCTCAGCGTTCCAGAATCGAGCAGAGAATCGATAGCGTTAGCGCGTGACTGCATCTGCAAGACCTTCTCCTGGGCGCGCTGCATAGCCAGATTCATCTCGGCGGATTCTTTAGAAATGCCTGTAGCGACTTCCCCGATATGCACTGAAGCTTGCGCGGCCTGATATTGGGCCTCGACCATCTCCTTCTGTGTTTTGAAAGTCGAGATACGCTGCTCTGCCTGGCCTACAAGCAACTCAATTTTTTGATGTTGGGCGGAAAGCTGTTCGAGTTGCTGTTTATAAGCATCCACCTGGGCGACCAGCGCCTCCTTACGCTGCAACGCCAGTCGAGCCAGGTCTTCGCGTCCCTGCTGCATAGCCTGTGCCGCCTGCTGTTGCAGTCGATTCATCTGTGCCTCGACCTGGGCCTCGAGCATTTCGATGTGCTTTTCGTTCTGCACAATAGTCACCAGGCCCTGGCGAAGTTGTTGAAGTTGTTCGAGTTGCTTTGTATAGCTGTAGTTAAACACCTGATTGGGATCTTCGGCTTTTTGCAGCGCGTTCTCAATCTTCATGTTGCCTACAAATTTTAAGTGCCCAAACAAACTCATGATATCATCCATCCTTTCTGTTCTACGCCTGTCTTGCAACACATAAAAGTGGCGGGACAGGCAAACTATCGTCAGTCATGTTCCTTCTCTTCTCGTCTTGCCGTATGGGCCCGATTTGTCGTGCCCTCTTTGGCAAGACGGGTAGGTGCCGACTGCTCTCCAAGTATCTCAGAGAGCATGCCCTCTACAGTGTCTTCAGAGGGGGCTTTAGCCGGTTGTGGTTCGCTGTCCGCCTCGTTGGACCCTTTAGACGGAGGGTGGGCAGGTTTTTCCGAAGTCGAGCCTGGACTGGCCACTACCTGTTCTAGTAGATCTGATGCTACAGGCGAGGGCTGTTCAGGGCTACTTTGCGTTGTCCCTGAACTGGCTATCACCGAATTGAACATGTTGGACATCTCAGGCGAGGGTTGCGCAGGCGCAGCTCGTGGCGCATCTGGGACGGCTATCACCTGATTCAGTAGATCGGATACATCGGGTGCATCAGGAGAGGGCTGCGCCGGTATTGCCGGATGCAGGTGAGGGTCTGGCGTTGTATGCATCGCGGAGCGTTGCTCCGGTCCTCTCATGCTGGATGCGCGAACTCCGGTTCGCGCAGGCATCTCCGAAAAAGCTACCAGCTGGCTCACTTTGAAAAAGCTTTCCATCGCCTCCCAGAGGAAATCCTCGGACTTTTCAGCCAGCTCGTTCGTTGTCTGCCCTCTACTGATTTGCCCCACCATATCGATGCCTGTGCGTAAATGAAAGTCTCCCAGACCTAGCTCGCTCTTCATCTCCTCCAGGTGTGTCACTACTGACTGCGGAGGAGGCGTTTTTGCCGTACCCAGCGCAAGCTCGTATTTCGCCAGAAGCCCTGCGGCCCACTCTCGCATCTCCTGCGCAGCGCCGATCATCCCTTGTAAATGAGGCAGTGGGAGGCGTTGGTTCGCATACTTGATGCGCGGCCCAAGTTTGAGTGGCAGGAAATTGGTAGTGGGGACGTAGCGCGGATTCGTTGAAGCTTTTATGGCCTCCTCTAGGTATGGCTCGATATGTTCGCTGAGCGCCAATGCCTGATCGTAGGTCACCCTGGGCAAATAACCCGCGCTCGCAGGGTCGGCGGCAGCATCGGCTTTCAAAAGCTCCTGCACAAACACGACGTTTGTGCGGCAAGCACGCACGAAAGCGAGCGCATACCCCATTTTGGCGTAAGCATCCCAGGGGGTCATTCCTTGTAGCATAAGGTTATCCACGTTATCATCGATCTGCTGCCAGATCTCTTCGAGCTGGCTTGCCGAGCGCAAATACCCTTGTATCGTGGCGTCGCTCACTTCGCCGTGTATCCCGCTCGCCACAAACCTCGAGAACCAGCGACTCTTATCCGCTCCGTTCCCTGTCATTCTTCACCTCGTCTATTGCTTATTATAATGATGAGGATTACACACATAAACGGAGCATTTTCCCCATTCTCCAATGGTTATAACGATGAACGCCTGAGTTTTTTGAGGAATGGTACTGCTCTAGCGCCTGTGCTATGAAACTTCGACCTGGCTCCCAGGAACAATGGCTACATCTTTGTACGCGGCAGGAAGCTGCTTAACTTGATGCAGGTATGCTAGAACGATCAGCGTCTCTTCACCCAGATTGTACAGGAAGTGTAAATCGGGCCGCGTGATAGACAGACCACCTGCAATAGCTCCTCCGCTTGCCAGGAGGCCGGGTGAACCAACGATACCAGTTCTGAAGTAATAAGACATAATCGCCACATGTTCCATAGCATGCCAGGTGACCAGCGGAAGCAGTAGCCACAACCAGGGGTTGGTTTTCCGGTACACAATAAAGAGTGTGTAGACACAGATGGGCACCCAGCCGGCATCAAAGAGGAAGTGCGTCCACTCGAAATCCAGCACGCCGATGATGCCGTGCGCCATTGATCCGCTCAGTCCCAGGATGTGTATCTGTATCATCTGTGCGATGTGTTCGGTAAAGTGTACGCTCTGGGCGACCAGCAAGACGAAAAAGAATGCTAACCAGCGGTGTTGCCGGTAGAGCGCGCGCGCGGTGAGGAAGAATATGGGAGACCAGGCGATCAAGATGAGTATTGCCACAAGCCAGAGTTGCCATCCCATCAGGTGAATCAAGATCAGGATCAAGGAAGTTATCGAGGCTAACACAACAGCGTACAAGGGAACTGGATGCAGGTCGGTGATGTGCCTGGCAAGCCGAGTCTTCATATGTTGTCCACCTTTTTCATAACTGTCAACTCGATAATACGAAGACGCCTACAAAGGACGAACTGGAGCTTGTGGGGATGGCACTATTGCAGAGATGGACCGTCAACGCGAGGCATATCGCTCTGGTACTCACTACGCGGGGCGCACACATACCCCAGTACTAAGTGTACCATATAGGGTAGTTCTTATGGAAGAATACGTCCTGACATCATCACACCTCACACTTTACCTTTTTGACGTGAGATGGGGCATACGGTATAACAAGGAGGTATGATGTCTCGTTATGAAAGAGGTCCCTATGCTCCATATTCTGGTTGCCAACGTCGGCAGCACGTCCCTGAAATACAAACTGGTCGCTGTCCAAAATGAAGAATACCACACCCTTGCATTCGGTTCTATCGAACGCATCGGCTTATCCGGCGCAACAGCCGTGGTTGAACATATACGACCCGATGCGCAGGGCTACATGCACGCATTCACGAGTGAGGTGGTAGAGCCGAGCTATGCATCAGCCATTGACCTGATGTTGCGCAGTCTCACAGAAGCACCGCCAGGAGTGCTTTCAGACCTCTCTTTGCTTGATGCTGTTGCCTTCAAGGCGGTGCATGGCGGTATCCATCGTAAATCGGTCATTGTTGGCCCGGAAGTGCTGGCAGAGATGGAACGCCTGACGCCTGCCGCTCCTGCACATAATCCGCCCTATATTCGCGCTATACGCCTCTTCCAGCAGATCATTCCGCGAACGCCCCTTGTAGCGGTTTGGGAGACCACCTTTCACTCGAGTATGCCCGACTATGCGCGCGTCTATGCCGTTCCTTATGCCTGGAAAAAGGAATACGGCATAGAGCATTACGGTTTTCATGGCGCATCCCATCGCTACATTGCCCGACGTATCGTGCAACTTGCCCCTGGTCCATCGCCATTACGCGTTATCTCCTGTCACCTCGGCGGCAGCTCCTCCGTCTGCGCCATACGCGATGGCCGATCAATCGATACCTCCATGGGCTTCTCCCCACAAAGCGGCTTGCCGCAAACCAAACGCACGGGAGACCTCGACCCGTTCGTCCTGCTCTGGCTATTGGAGCAGGGCAAATATACGCCGCAAGAATTGAATACAGTGCTTAACACGCAGAGCGGGC